>Ga0209689_1000643_pt1 | contig 24879 bp, 23 predicted proteins | sample GraSoiAngelo_149_FD_187119 | JGI IMG/M metagenome (GOLD analysis project Ga0209689, IMG submission 187119) | Grasslands soil microbial communities from the Angelo Coastal Reserve, California, USA - 14_1009_09_30cm (SPAdes) (version 2) | ecosystem: Environmental > Terrestrial > Soil > Grasslands ... | reverse complement strand
GCCGCCCGGACCACATAGTCGAGCCGCGACAGGCCGGCGATCTCCGCCGTGAGCAGCCGGCCGGTGTCGAGCACCAGCAGCACCTGCTGGCGCCGCTCCGCCTCGTACTGCCGCGTGATCACCTTGCCGCGGCGGGCCGTGGCCTTCCAGTCGATGTGCCGCAGGTCGTCGCCCGGCACCCAATCGCGCAGCGACTCGAACAGACGGCCCTCGCCCAGCTGCCGCAGGGGCGTGATGCCCTGCTCGCGACGCCGCTGCGCCCGCGCCACCGACGCCTGGAGGCGCGCGGTGACGAGGGGGGGATACACGGTCGCGTCCCACGGCAGGTCGATCCGGTCGCGCCGCGCTCCCAGTCCGAGCGGACCGATCGAGTCCAGCGCGAACCCACCCCCGCGCCCCCGACCGCGCCGTGCCGGCCGCACGGCGACGCGGTCGCCCGCGGTACCGAGCGGCGGCACGGCGATGCGGCGCGGCGCCTGGGTGCCCCCCAGCACGTCGGGCCGCAGCTCGCGCACCCGCAAGCGGGCCGTGCGCCGGGTGCCGTTGACCCAGCGGTAAAAAACGTCGGCCTCGCGGCCCACCGAAAAGGCCGGAGCGGCGTCGCGCGACACGCCCAGCCCGGCGCGCCCGGGGCGGGCCGCGAGCGCCGCGTCCAGCCACACGACCGCGACGAGCGTCAAGTCGGCGACGAGCATGGCGTCGAGGCCCCAGGGAATCCAGAGCGCCGCCAGGCCGGCGAGCGCACAGACGGCGCCCACCCACAGCGCGCGCCGGGTCCAGAGCACCCCCGCCCGCGTGCCGACGAAGTACCAGATGCCCCAGAACGCCGCGACGATCGCGAGGTACGCGAGCCACGCCAGCGGCGTCACGCGGTCGGCACCTCCGTCTTGTCGAGGATCGCCTTGAGCGCCGCGTCCGGCGTGACGCCCTCGAGCTCGAGCTCGGGCGCGAGGCTCACCCGGTGGCGCAGCACCGCGGCGGCGAGCCGTTTCACGTCGTCGGGGATGACGTAGTCGCGCCCGTCCAGCAGCGCCGCCGCACGCGCGGCCTTGAGGAGCGCCACGCCGGCCCGCGGGCTCGCGCCCAGCGTGAACGACGCGGCTTCTCGCGTGGCCCGCACGACGCCCGCGATGTAGGCCGTGATCTGCGACGCGACCCGCACGGCCTCGACCGCGGCACGCAGCCGCTCGAGGCCCGCCGCGTCGGTCACCTGGCTCACGCCGTAGGTCGCCGGCCGGTCCGCCTCGAAGCCCTGAACGGTGCGCTCGAGAACGCCCCGCTCGGCGTCCGAGTCGGGGTAGCCCACCAGCACCTTGGCCATGAAACGGTCGAGCTCGGCCTCGGGGAGCGGGTACGTGCCTTCGAACTCGACGGGGTTCTGTGTCGCGAACACGGTGAACGTCGCGGACAGCGGGTGGCTCACGCCGTCCACGGTGACGGTGCGCTCCTGCATCGCTTCGAGCAGCGCCGCCTGCGTCTTCGCGGGGGCCCGGTTGATCTCGTCGGCCAGCACCAGATCGGCGAAGATCGGACCCGGTCGGAAGGTGAACTCGCGCGCGCCGGTGAGCAGGGTGACCCCGGTGATGTCGGCGGGCATGAGGTCCGGCGTGAACTGGATGCGCTGGAATTTCACGTCGAGCGCGAGCGCGAGGGTCCGCACCAGCAGGGTCTTGGCGGTGCCCGGCACGCCCTCGAGCAGCACGTGGCCGCGGGCGAGCAGGCACACGAGGGCGTCGCGGGTCGCCGCCGCTTGCCCCAGGATCACGCGATCGAGCGCGTCTAGGATGCCGCGCGCGTCGTCTGCGGGCGAAGCTCCTCCCACACGTCCTCCACCGCTTGGGCGGCCGCGAGCGCACGCTCGGGACCGCCGGGTTGGTTGATCGTGCGCTGCAGCTCCCGCACCGCGTTACGCCCGGTGGCCGTGGGCAGCCCCAGCTCGAGCGCCGCGAGCCAGGAGCGCTGCCCTTCGACCGACAGCGCGCCGGCCCGACCGAGTCGCCGCCGCAGCCCCGACACCGTGAGTGCCACCGCCGTGTCCACACCGCCGGCTCCTTCGAGCCCGGCCGCCAGCGCCTCGAGGTGCTCGAGCGGCGATCGTCGCCGCCGCTCGACGCCCGCACGCGGCGGCCCGAAGCGCACGGCGACCGTTGCGAGTGCCACCAACGCCACCCCCACGACCTGAAGGATGGCCCACCCCGGTGGATGACCCACCAGCCAGGCCGCCGACGCCACCAGGAGCGAGCCGCCCGCGCCGAACCCCTGGTGATACTCGTCGACGACCACTCGGCGCGTGCGCCCGTCCGCAAACCAGGGGAGCACCGCGAGGCCGGCGTCGGTTTCCTTGAGCGAGCGGTTCGTCAGCAACCCGCCGTCGGCGAGCAGGATCGCTTCACCGCCCGACGCAAAGCCGAGGCGGATGGCGAGCGGACGACCGCCTCTGAGGCCGAGCAGGGTGTCCACGCGAACGGCGAGACGGGGTGTGCATTGATCGCCATCGGGACGTTCCGCCGTCCCGGCCGCGAGCGACTCGGCCGGCGTCCGTACCAGCGCGCGACCGGCACGAGGCAGACGCCAGGCACCGCTCAGGACGGGACTCGAATCCGCTGCCGCTCCACGCCGCAGGCGTTGGGAATGGTATCCGAAGCAGGTCTCGATCCCCGTCACGCCGGCGACGAAGACCCGTCCCCCATGCATCACATAGTCGCGCACCGCGGCGAGCTCACGTGCGGTAGGGCGGTCGATGTCGAGGAACGCGAGCTGGACCGCCCGGCGGGGCTGGGCGCTGTCGCTCGCGAGGTCGAAGTAGGGGTGTCGCCGCTGCTCGACCGTCATCCCGAGGCGCCTGAGGGTCTGTGCCAGGCCTTTGGCGCCGTGCGGTCCGGCCAGGTAGGTGGAGAGCCGGGAGTCTTCCAGATCCCGGGTGGGCGCGGTCACCACGCCGGCGACCGCGGCGAGTACCACCGCGACGATCGCCCCGAGGACGACCGCCCGCTCACCGCGTCGCAGCATGGAGCCCGAGCCCGGCGGCCAGCGCGTCGAAGCGGTGCCACTCTGCGGCATCGCACGGCGTCCCCCCGAACACGTGGCGATACAAGCTCGCCACCAGCTCAGTCAGCCCCGAGCGCCCGTCGGCGTCGAGCCGTGCTTCGAGCGTGTACTCCGCGGGAGTCTTGGACGGATGGAACTGCACGATGCGACGCTCATCGAGGTCGAGCACCGCAGCGAGGAAGCGAACCCCGAGCGCCTCGGCGAACCGGCCCGCGGCGCTCAGGCGCCGCGCTTCCGCCGCATACCAGACGGCGTCGCGCAGCTGGGCGGCGGACGGCGCGTGCGGGCGGACCGGCTCGCCCGGCCGCAACGAGCGCCACAGCACCCAGCCGAGGTGCGCGAGCGAAGCAACGAGTGCCAGGGTCAGGACGCCGAGCACGATATAGTAGCGAACCGGAAAGACGAGGCGCAGCCCCTCGAGCCAGTCCATCACGCGATGCCACTGGGTGAGCAGCCAGGACCACGTGCTGCTGGGCTCGCTCCAGCGGTACTCGCGCGCCGCGAAGACGGTGCGGAGCGCCGCGCGCAGCGAGTCCGGATCGGCGGCCTGAGGCGTGAGGCTCACGCCCTCGCGGCTGCGACCCCGAGGTGTTGGCTCAGCAGCTCCAAGTCAAACGCTTCCTTGCGCACCCGCAGGTCGTAATAGAACAGGGTGAAGACGCAGCTGATGAACGGATACAGCAAGAGGGAGATCAGGCCCAGGCCGATCAGCGCCGGCACCGTCAGCGGGGGAAAGAGGGCGGCGGCGACGCCGGCAATCACGCCGAACCCCAGCAAGAAGAGGATGAGCAGGACGGTGACCACGAAGTACAGTCCGAACGCTTTCCATTTGAATCCGCTGGTGAGCTTCCAGGAACGGCCCACGCCGTCCGACCCGCCCGGCAGCGGCTCGAGCACGGCGGCCTGCACCGCGACGCACAGGCCGCAGGCGACGACGATCCCGGGAATGATGAGGAGGAAGCACGCCAGGACGGTCAGGATGCCCGAGGCGAAGCCGGCGCTGAAGCTGCGGCCCATCTTCGACAGGGCGAAATCGAGCGCATCGCCCATCGAGGGCTCGTGGCCGAGGTATGCCTGCGACACCACCCGGATGGAGGCGCCCGTGACGAGCAGGTACCCCACGAAGGTCAGCAGCTGCGACAGCAGGTAGAGCCCGAAATGCTGCTGTGGACCGCCTCCGAGCTGGACGAACAGACTCAGCCCCGTCGGGAGGCCCTGGCACACGATCGCGATGCCGAAGAAGACGCCGGCATGACGTCGCAGCAGCGCGAACGACGCATCCAGGATCTCGCCCAACGCCATCGGCCGGAGCTGCGTGGTAGCCATGGGTCCTCCTTCGTGATTAAGATGACTCCCGAATGCCCGCCCCGCGAGCCCCGACGGTCCCGCAGTTCGCGCGGCGCCTCGCGATCGAGACGCCGGAACACCTCGTGCTCGAGCTCGAACTCGCCGGCGTGGGATCGCGCATCGCCGCCGCCGCATGCGACGCGGTACTCCTCGCGGTGCTGTACGTCGGGCTCGGCCTGGCGCTGGTGGCGCTCTCGACGGGGCGCGAGTCACCCGGGCCGTGGTCGACGCTCGTCTCGGTGCTCGCGGTGCTCGCCCTCTTCCTCCTGTTCTGGTGCTATTTCCTGCTGTTCGAGGCGCTCAAACACGGCCGCACCCCGGGCAAGCGCCTCATGGGCATTCGTGTCGTGATGGATACGGGGCACCCGATCACGTTCGCGGCCGCCGCGGTGCGGAACCTGATCCGCGTCGTCGACGCGCTCCCCCCCCCGTTCGGCCTGGTGGGCCTCACCTTCGTGCTGTTCCATCCGCAGAACAAGCGGCTGGGCGACATCGTGGCCGGAACGGTGGTCGCGCGCGACCGGCCCGAGGACGTCCAGCTGGCTGGCGTGTCCGCCGATCGGGAGCCGGGGGCCGAACCGCTCGAGACCGGACCGCCCGAGCTCAGCGACGAGGAGTTCCGCCTGCTGGACCAGTATCTCGAGCGCCTGGAGGGACTGGACGGCGCGCTGCGCCGTCGCTTTACCGCCGAGTTGGCGGCCCGGTTCGCCCCGCGCGTTCCCCGGCGGGATGCCGATCCGGAGGCGTTCCTGGTACGGCTCCACACGGCGGAGTTCGAGAAACGGAGCGGCCGCCTGGCCACGCGACGGACCGACGGTGCCGGACGAACGACCGTCGCGGCGGAGCGCTTCGTGACGCGGAAGCGAGATTCCTGGGAGGCGTTCCGCACCCTCGCGGCTCGAGCGGAGCGGTTCGGCCTGAAGCAGCTGGGTGCGGCGGAGATTCCCGCGTTCGCGGCGCGCTATCGCGAAGTGGCGGCCGATCTGGCGCGCGCCCGTACGTATGGAGTCGACCCCAGGGTGCTCGAGTATCTCGAGCGCGTCGTGAGCGCGGGCCACAATGCGATCTACGGCCGACACATCGGCCACCGTGTCCACGTGGTCCGGCTCGTTCTGCGGGAGCTGCCGGCCGCCGTGGTGGCCGCGCGCGCGTACGTGGTGACGGCCCTCCTCGTGTTCGCCGTTCCGGCCATGACCGGATACGTGCTCATCCGCGAGCGCCCCGCGATCGCGGAGCAGGTGCTCCCCGACGAGATGCTGGCGCGCGCGCGCGCGGGAGTCGAAAACCGCGCGCAGGGAATCGGCTACGCGCAGGCGCCCTCGATGTACCTGCCGTTCATCGCCTCGCGGATCATCACGAACAATGTGCAAGTGGCGTTCCTGGGCTTCGCGCTCGGGATCACCGCGGGCATCGGCACGTTGCTGCTGCTCGTGTTCAACGGGCTGTTCTTCGGCGCGGTGCTGGGGCTGTTCGCGAACTACGGACTGGCCGGGTGGCTGCTCACCTTCGTCGCCGGCCACGGCGTGCTGGAGCTTTCGGCGATCTTCATCGCCGGCGGTGCCGGGCTGCTCGTGGCCCGGGCGCTCCTCGCGCCCGGAGACCTGACCCGGCGGGATGCGCTGGTGCTCGCCGGCCGCCGGGCCGCCCGCATGGTCGGAGCCGCCGTCCTGCTGCTGGCGCTCGCGGGCACGATCGAAGGATTGCTCTCCGCGAGCGACGCCCCCGCTCCTTTCAAGCTCGCCACCAGCGCCGCCACGGCCGTCTTGCTCGTGCTCTACCTGACCAACGGCTCCCGCCCCAGGGCGGAGGGATAACGCACAACGCCTTCATGGGGCGCCACCATTGGGCGGGTGCGCAGAACCGCGGCCGGTGGCGCCGACTCACGGCGTCCGCTTCACCGATTCACCGGTTTAGCGGTCCAGGGCTTCGAGAATGCCGCGCATCTTGCGCGACAGCGCCTCAATCTGCTTCAGGCCCGCGACCGTCTCCCCATCGTACTTGTCCTGCCCCAAGAGGAGCAACTGCGTCTCGGCCAGGATGGCCGCGAGCGGGTTGGACAGGTCATGTCGGAGCTTTCGGATCTGGTCTGGGGGGGGGTCGGCCATTAGAGCAGGGACCGATACAGATCGCGCAGGTGATGGTCGCGCAGGTCCCGTACCGCCTGCCACAGGTCCGGCTCCGACGTGGCGCAGAAGATCTCGGCCGTCGCCCGCTCCGCCTCGGTGTCCGCCGCCCCGAACAAGACCCGACCCCGCCACACGCCGTCCTCGCTGCGGCGCACCTGCAGGCGAATGGGGATGAGTTGTCCGTCGAAGCGAATGGGGGGGAGGTCGTGGACGACCGCGTCGCCCGAGTCAGGTGCGTTGAAGCGTGCCGGCTGTGCAGGCATGCGGCGCCTAGGGCTGGTTTGTGCAAAGATATAAGAGTCGGAGACTTACGCAATAGAATGGGGGCTCGGGCCTCGGGACTCGCGGGTGACGTCCGAGCCTCGAGGCCCGAACCCCGAGCCCCTAGATCCGGAACGGGATCGGTGCGAAGGTGACGACGAACAGCGCCAGCGCCACCCACGCGAACCGGCGCCGCGACGCGGGCAGCGGTCGTTCCGCGTCGAGCACCGGCGGATGTGCCAGACGCCCCCGTGCCAAGACCAGCACGAGCACGCCCCACACGTACCACCCCGACCACCAGCGTCCGAGCAGGATGATGAGGCACCAGAACACGAAGGCGATCCGCTGATGCCAGCGCGGCAGCGTTGCGTACAGCACATGCCCGCCGTCGAGCTGGGAGATCGGCAGCAGGTTCAGCATCGTGACGAGCATCCCGACCCATCCCGCGAAGGCGACGGGATGGACGCTGACGGCGACCGCGCGACCGAGCACCAACCGCTGCAGCAGCAGCGTGATCAGGGAGTCGCCCAGGGGAATCTGCGGACCGCCGGCGAAATACACGGCGAGTCCGCGGAAACCCTCCTGGGGAGCGACCGGATGACTCAACGCCAGTCCCGCTGCCAGCACGGGCAGCGCGACCAGGAATCCAGCTATCGGCCCGGCCACGCCGACGTCGAACAACTGCCGGCGGTCCGACAGCACGGTGCGCAGCCGAATGAACGCGCCCATGGTGCCGATGAACGTGGGGAACATCGGCACGGGGATGAAATACGGGGGTGAGACGTCCAGCTGGTAGCGGCGCGCGACCACGTAGTGCCCGAGCTCGTGGCACAGGAGAATGGCGAGCAGCGGGGCGGCAAACGGAAGCCCGCTGGCCCAGGCTTGGAGAAAGCCGGGATATCCGGGGTAGCCGCTGGTGAAGAACACCAGAACACCGGTGTAAGGAATGCCGTTGGCCAGCACCGCGCCGGCGAACGTGATGGTGTAGAGCGTCGCCAGAAACAGGGCCAGGTGGAGCCCCCACCGCTCGCGTCGGCGGGCGAGCGGGCGGGTGAGCACCAGGTGGCGCCCGTCGGGCTCGTTCGACCAGTAGTACCCGCCGGGCCACTGTCGGAGCACCTGTGCGAGCGCCGGGGACGGGCCGGCGTGCATCGGATGTACAAGTGCGTCAACGACTTCGCGGTCCGGCAGGGACACGGTCCGCCACGCCACCAGAAAGTCGCCGAGGTTCACGCGGCGCTCTTGACTGCGACTTCGGGGTAGCCTAAAATAGTTGTTTCGTACTCCTTCGAATTTCCAGATTCCATTTTCAACATCACCGCGCTCACTCCCCCACCCCGGGGTTTCGCCCGCCGTAGCATGGAGCAACGACACACGTGGATATCGCTGAGCTGAAGAGAAAATCCGTCGCGGAGCTGCACGCGATGGCCGAAACCCTGAACATCAGCAACTACTCGGGGCTCCGCAAGCAAGACCTGATCTTCCGCATCGAGCAGTCCCTGCTCGACTCGGACACGGTGCTGCGGGGCGAAGGCGTCCTGGAAATCCTGCCGGAAGGCTACGGGTTCCTGCGCAGCCCCGACTGGAACTACCTGTACGGCCCCGACGACATCTACGTCTCGCCCAGCCAGATCAAGCGGTTCGATCTGCGCACCGGCGACACGATCATGGGACAGGTGCGGCCTCCCAAGGAGGGGGAGCGCTATCTCGCCCTGCTGAAGGTCGAGGTGGTGAACGGGGACGAGCCGGAGAAAGCGAAGCACCGGGTCGCGTTCGAGAACCTGCGGCCCCGCTACCCCGAGGAGCGGCTCAAGCTCGAGCGCAAGGACGGCGACCTGTCGATGCGGGTGCTGGACCTGCTCAGCCCCATCGGCAAGGGGCAGCGCGCCCTCATCGTCTCGCCGCCCAAGGCCGGCAAGACCATCCTGCTGCAGAAGCTCGCGAACTCCATCATCGAGAACCACCCCGAGGTTTACCTCATCGTGCTGCTGATCGACGAGCGGCCCGAAGAGGTGACGGACATGGAGGAGAACGTCAAGGGACCGAACGTGGAAGTGATCTCGTCCACGTTCGACGAGCCGGCCGACCGTCACGTCCAGGTCGCCGACATGGTGATCGAGAAAGCCAAGCGCCTGGTCGAGCACGGCAAGGACGTGGTGATCCTGCTCGACTCGATCACGCGCATGGGCCGGGCGCACAACGTGGTGGTGCCCCACTCCGGCAAGATCCTCTCGGGCGGCGTGGATGCCAACGCGCTGCAGAAGCCCAAGCGGTTTTTCGGGGCGGCGCGCAAGATCGAAGGCGGCGGGTCGCTGACCATCGTGGGTACGGCGCTCATCGACACCGGCTCGCGCATGGACGAGGTGATCTTCGAGGAGTTCAAGGGCACGGGCAACATGGAAGTGATTCTCGACCGCCGTATCGCCGAGCGCCGCACCTTCCCCGCCATCGACGTGCAGCGCTCAGGCACCCGCAAGGAGGAGCTGCTCCTCACCAAGGAAGAGCTCAACAAGGTGTACTTGCTCCGCAACTTCCTGGCCGACATGCCGCCCGTCGAAGGCATCGAGTTCCTGCTCGAGCGGATGAAGCGGACGAAAAACAACACCGAGTTCTTCCAGACGATGCAACAGGGATGACCGGGGAGGGGGGGGAGGGGGGGCCGGGGCGGCTGCTCGGCGTGGACTGGGGAGAGCGCCGCATCGGCCTCGCCCTGTCCGACGAGACGCAGACGCTCGCCCAACCCCTCACGACCCTTACCCGCCGCACCGGCAAGCGCTTCCCCATGCGCCAGCTGCTCACGCTGCTCGATCTCCACGCCGTCACGGGCGTGGTGGTCGGCCTGCCGCTCGACCAGGACGGCGCGGATGGCGACGCCGCCACCGCGGCCCGCACCCTGGCGGCGGCAATCGCACAGCACTCCGGCAAACCGGTGGCGCTGTGGGACGAGCGGCTCACGACGGCGCGCGCCCTCCAGGCGGTGCGCGCCCTGGAGGGGTCGACGCGGGGCCGGAAGGACGGGGTGGACGCGCTGGCGGCGACGGTGCTGCTGCAGCACTATCTCGACGCGAGGCGGGGGTCCGCGCTGTGAGAATGCGGAATGGGGAATGCGGAATGCGGAATGGCGACACGAGCTTCGTGCATGGATTCCGCATTCCGCATTCCGCATTCGGCATCTTGCTCGTCGGCGCAGCCACGGCGTGCGGGTCTTCCGATGGTCCACGGGTAACCGTGACCGTCCCCCCGGGCGCTTCCCTCGAGACCGCCGTCGACTCCCTCGCCGCCAACCGTGTCATCGACCATCCGGGCGTGTTCCGGCTGTACGCCAGGCTGCGCGGGCTCGCCGGATCGCTCAAGAGCGGCGTCTATCTGCTGCGCCAGGACGAGGCGTGGTCGGACGTGGTGGGGGCGCTGGCGCGCGGTCGCGGCGTCGAGCAGCGCTTCACCGTGCGCGAGGGCCTGCGGCTCGCCGAGATCGCGGACCTCGCCCACCGGGGGCTGCACATTCCGCGCGACTCGTTCCTGGACGCGGCGCAGGACTCCGCCCTGCTCGCGCAGCTCGGGCTCCCCGACGCGGCCGCGAGCGCCGAGGGATATCTGTTCCCGACCACGTACCTCCTGCCGCTGCGCATCGGAGCACACGAGCTGGTGCGAGTGATGACCCACCAGTTCATCCAGCAGTGGAGCCCCGAGTGGCAGGCGCGGCTCGATTCGCTGCATTTCTCACGGCATCAGCTCGTCACGTTGGCGTCGATCATCGAATCGGAGGTCCGCTACGACCCCGACCGGCCGTTCATCTCCGCGGTGTACCAGAATCGGCTCAAGCGGGGCATGCGGCTAGAGGCCGACCCGACCGTGAGCTACGCCTACGGCCGGCGCCTGAAGCGCGTGTGGGACAAGAACCTCGCCGTGCGCTCCTCGTACAACACGTATCTCCACGTCGGCCTGCCGCCCGGGCCGATCTCGCAGCCGGGGCGCGCCAGCCTGGCCGCGGCGCTTTACCCCGCCGATGTGCCGTTCCTGTACTTCGTCGCGCAAACGGACGGCAAGCACATCTTCTCCGCGACGTACGCGGAGCATCTCGCCGCGATCCGGCGGGTCAAGGAAATGAAGCGCGCAGCGCGCGCGCCGCGCCCGCCGGCTCACTAGCGCCCCACACCGCGCCGATCACCGCGATGCCGGCGGCGCCGGCGCGCGCGACCGCCGCGGCGTTCGCCGCGCTGATGCCGCCGATCGCGATCACCGGCGTGCCGGCCGGGGCCAGGCCGGCCAGTCGGGCGAACCCCTCGGCCCCGAGCGGCGGGCCGGCGTCCGGCTTGGTTCCCGTGGCGAAGCACGGCCCCACGCTCCAGTAGTCGGCCGGCCAGCCGCGGACCCGCTCCGCCTCGGCGGGCGTGCCGACGGAGATGCCGAGCAGGAAGGCGGGAGGAGCGGGGACATGGGGCCGGACGCGGTCGAGCGGCAGGTCCTCCTGGCCCAGGTGTGCGCCGGCCGCCCCGGCGGCAAGCGCCACATCGACGCGATCGTTGACGATCACCGGGATGGCGAGGGCGCCCACCAGGGAACGCGTGAGCGCCGCGACCTCGCGCGGGGGCGCGCCTTTGAGTCGCACCTGGATCATGGTCGCCCCGCCGCGCGCGGCCTGGCGGCACTCCGCCACGGGGTCGCGCCCCTTGAGGAGCGCGGCGTCCGTGAGCACCATCAAGCGCAACTGATCGGCGAGCGCCATGACCAAAACTCTGCGTGGACTGCGCGGCGCCACCACGGCGGCGGCGAACACGCGCGAAGCGATCCTGAACGCGACGGCCGAGCTACTGCGCGCGCTCCAGGAGGCCAACGGCTTTCGACCCGGCGACGTCGAGAGCGCGATCTTCACCTCGTCTCCCGACCTGACCGCCGAGTACCCGGCGCGCGCCGCTCGGGTGCTGGGGTGGAGCGACGTGCCGCTGCTCGGAACCGCAGAGGTGGCAGTCCCGGACGGCCTGCCGCGCTGCATCCGCGTGCTGCTCCACTTCTACACCGCCAAGCCGCAGCGTGAGCTGAAACATATGTACCTGCGCGACGCGGCCAAGCTGCGCCCGGATCGACCGCAATGACGGGCGGTGCGGCACTCCGGCAAGCAACGGTCATTGTGTCGGCCAAGGGCGCCGCGCGCTGGCAGGCGGGCCATCCCTGGATCTATCGCACCGACCTGTACGACGAGCCGGGCGATGCACCGGGGATCGTCGCCGTCACCGACCGCCGCGGCCGCCACCTCGGCCAGGCGCTGTACTCCCCCAAGTCGGAGATCCGGCTGCGCCTGCTCACGCGCGGCCGCGAGCCGGTTGATGCAACCTGGTGGCAGCGGAGCATCGCAAGCGCTGCCGCCCGCCGCGAGGGAGTCGCCGCCACGGCGTACCGCGTCGTCCACGCCGAGGGGGATGGGCTCCCGTCCCTCGTCGTGGACCGTTATGGCCCGTATGTCGTGGCGCAGCTGCTCTCGGCCGGTCTCGAGCAGGTCCGGGACGACGTGCTGGCGGGGATCGGGGCGGCGCTCACGCCGGACGGGATCCTGCTGCGCAACGACTCCGCGATCCGGCGCCACGAAGGCCTGCCACTCGAGGTCGTCGCCGCCGCGGGGGTGGTGCCGGCCACCGTCGAGGTGGAGGAGCACGGGATCCGGTATCGGGCCGCCCCCCACGACGGACAGAAAACCGGGGCGTTCCTCGACCAGCGGGAGAACCGCGTGCTGGTGGGCGAGCACGCGGGCCCGGGCCGGGCGCTCGACCTGTTCACCTACCACGGCTCGTTCGCGCTGCACCTCGCGCGCCGGGCGATCGGGGTGGTGGCGATCGACTCGAGCGCGGAGGCGCTCGCCCGGGGACAAGAGAACGCGATCCTCAATGGACTCACCAACATCACCTGGCGCGAGGCCAACGCGTTCGACGTGCTGCGCGAGCTGGAGCGCCGCGACGAGCGCTTCGACACCGTGGTGCTCGATCCGCCCGCGTTCGCCAAGTCCAAGCAGAGCCTGGTGCGCGCCCTCGCCGGCTACAAGGAGATCAACCTGCGCGCCATGCGGCTGCTGGCGACGGGCGGTGTGCTGTTCACGTGCTCCTGTTCCTACCACGTGAACCGGTCGGTCTTCCTCGAGATGGTGGCCGACGCGGCCCGGGACTCAGGGACCCGCCTCCAGCTCCTCGCCGTCACGGGCGCGGGGCGAGACCACCCGGAGCTCGTCAACGTCCCGGAGACGGGCTACTTGAAGGGTGCTCTCCTGCGAGCCGTAGACTAGCTCCCCGTTGACTAAACCGCTGTCCGTTACAACCTTGCATTCCTGTCCATGCCGGCGTCCACCCTCGTCCGCCGAGTGTTCATCGGCCTCCTGTTCGCCAACCTGGCGGTCGTGGGGGTGAAGCTCTGGGTGGGATTCGCGTCCGGGTCGCTCGCCATCCTCGGTGGCGCGGTGGATTCCTGTGTGGACGCGCTGAACAACGTGCTCGCGCTGATCGTGATTCGCGTGGCAGCCAAGGAGCCTGATGAGGACCACCCCTATGGCCACGGCAAGTTCGAGACGCTCGGCGCGCTCGCCATCGTCGGATTCCTGTCGATCAGCTGCTTCGAGCTGGTGCGGGGGGGGGTCAACCATCTCGTGAGCGGCACCCATCGCGTCGACGTGAGCGACTGGCAGCTGGCGCTGCTCGTGCTCACGCTCGGCGTGAACGTGCTGATCACCTGGTACGAGCACCGCCGCGGCACCGAGCTCGGCAGCGAGCTGCTGGTGGCCGACGCGGCGCATACGCGCGCCGACGTCTTCGTCACGGTCGGCGTCGTGGTGAGTGTCCTGCTCATGCGCCAGGGATGGTGGTGGGCGGACTCGGCGGTCGCGATCGTCGTGGCGCTGGTGATCGTCTTCGTGGCCTACCGCATCCTGGCGCGCACCGTGCCGGTACTGGTGGACGAGCGCGCCATTCCCACACGCGACATCCAGGACGCCGCCCAGGCGGTCCCCGGCGTGAAGAGCGCCTACAGCATCCGGTCACGCGGTCCCTCCGACCTGCGCTACGCCGAGGTCACGGTGTGCGTCGATCGCCACGCGGACGTCGAGTCCGCCCACGCGATCGCCGACCAGGTGGAAGAGCGGCTCAAGCGCGACCTGCGGCTGCACGAGGTCACCGTGCACGTGGAGCCATGCTGAGCCTGTCCGGGGAGCACCAGTCGCCCACGGCGCGCCGGCCGCCGCGCTCCCTCAAGCAGGAGTACCACGAGTTCCTGCTGCAGCGCATCGAGGAATACAAGAACACCCTGGCCCGCGAGGAGCTGCTCGAGATCGGGGACGAAGCCGTCCGCGAGCTGGAAGAGAGTGCGGCGGGGCAGTATCTGCTCACCGAGGTGCTGCTGCTCGAGCACGTGGACCGCATCATCGCGCGCCGGCTGCGGCTCCCCGCGTTCCCGCGCTGGCGTCAGAAACACCGCGCCCTGCGGGCCGCGCAGCGGGCGCCCACGCACTGGGGCCTCGAGCCGGACGGACCGCTCGTGAGCTCGGTGCGCCGCCTCGAGCCCGGTGACGTCGGCGTGGTGATCGGCGCGGCAGCGCTCCCCGCCGCCCTGTTCATCGCGGCCCACGACGCGGAGGTGTTCCTACTCGACCAGGACCTGGCCGCGATCGAGGGTGCCGAGAGCCGGGCCGTCACCGAGCAGCTGGCCGGGCGCTTGCAAGCCCTCGTCGTCACGTTCGGCGGCTGGTTTCCGGACGTGGCGCCCAGCGTCGTGGTGATCGATCCCGCCGCCCTCGCGCCCGCGCGAGCGCGCGATCGCAACGGGGTCGTGGCGGAGCTCCAGTCGCGCACCCGTCCGGGCGGCGTACACGTGGTCCTGCCCAGCCCCACGGCCAGCGAGGTCATTCCGCTCGCCTCGGAAGCGCTGCAGGCGCAATACAGAGGCTGGGAGATCGTGCGGCGCCGTCGTATCAAGGCGGGCGCCGGCTTCACGGCGACCAAGCCCGAGCGTCAACTGGACACGGCCTTACACGTGTCGGAGTGACCAACCCGCCGTACCACCCCGCACCTTACACGTTGCAGGACGCCAAGTTGCACGAAAGGGCCAGCGGCAAGCCCTTTGCCTCGTGCAACGTGTAACCTGCAACGTGGAACGGTCATGACAAGCTTGCCTCTCGTCCTCGACGACGAGCCAATCGGCATCATCCTGCGGGCGGGCCGGCGGATCCTGCGCCCCGCGAAGATCTGGGCCTACTGCTGGTTCACGGACGAAGGTGAAGCGGGCGACCACACGCACCGCCACCTCCCCGAACACCTCGACTGAGCATCCCTGGGCCGGCCTCCTCGCCGGCCCGGGCTGTTTCAGGCCCAGACGGCTGGTAGCCGGCCGCTAGGGCGGGTAACCTTAGCCCCGATGGCCACGCTCACCGTCAACGGTCACCGGGTCACGGCCGACCCGGAGCAGACGATCCTCGACGCCGCCCGCGCCGCTGGGATCGTCGACATCCCTACCCTGTGCTGGTATCCCAAGCTGCCGATTGTCGGCAACTGCCGGATCTGCCTCGTCTCGGTCGAGGGCCAGGCGAAGCTGCTGCCGGCCTGTGCGACCAAGGTGGCGGACGGGATGGTGGTGCACACCGAATCCCGTGCTGCGGTCGAGAACCGCAAGGGGGTGCTCCGCCTCTTGCTCGAGCGCTATCCCGGAGATCACCTGCTAGACGGCGGCCGCGCCGCGCCCCGCAGCGAGTTCGAGCGCTACGTGGTGCGCTACGGCGTCGCGCCCACCGCGCTCGGGGCGCGGGACTTGGCGCTGCGCCATGGCGACGAGCGCCCCGGCGACCCGATGATCCGGCACGACATGAGCACCTGCATCCTCTGCACACGCTGCGTCCGCGCGTGCGAGGACATCCAGGTGGTCGGCGTGCTGGACGTGGCGCAGCGGGGCGAGCACGCGGAAATCATCGTAGGCGCGGACGGCGATCCCGACAAGGCGGGATGTACCTGGTGCGGTGAGTGCGTCCGGGTGTGCCCCACCGGCGCCATTTTCGAGGTGATGCCGCAGGAGCGGTTCGCCCCGGAGCAAATCCGCCAGCCGGAGCGCACCGTCCGCTCGGTGTGCCCCTACTGCGGCGTCGGGTGTCAGGTGGACCTGCACGTCGCGGGCGACAAGATCATGCGCGTCACCTCACCCGACATCGAGCTCGACACCCCGAACCAGGGCTCGACGTGCGTGAAGGGCCGGTTCGGCTACGATTTCCCCCAACATCACGACCGACTCACCAGGCCGCTGATCCGGCGGGGCTGGCACAAGGAGAGCGGCCACTGGGTGTGGCGCGGACCGACGGGCGTGGAGCGTCGCGGCGGTCCGTGGCAAACGATCGAGGGGGAGGGCCGGAACGCGAAGCCGGCAGGACCACCGCGCGCCGTTGGCAAGGCCGTGCGCGATCTGCCGCTGCTCGAGCGGCTGGACCTGGACACTCGCGACCGCGTGGCGACGCCGCCTGCCTGGTATGAGCCCTTCCGCGAGGCCACCTGGGACGAGGCGATGGAGCTCACGGCCCAGGAGCTGATGCGCATCAAGCGCCAGCGCGGCGGCGACGCCCTCGCGTGCTTCTCGTCGGCCAAGTGCTCGAACGAGGAGAACTACCTCCTCATGCGGCTGTTCCGTGCCGCGCTCGGGACCAACAACATCGATCACTGCACCCGCCTGTGCCACTCGACCTCGGTGGCGGCGATGCAGCGAGCCCTGAACACCTCCGCGGCTTCGGGCTCGATGCGCGAGGTGGAGCACGCGGCGGACGTCATCTTCATCGCGGGGGCGAACACCACGGAGTCGCACCCCGTCTTCGGGGCGGCGATCAAGCGCGCCCACGAGCGGGGCGCGACGCTCATCGTGGCCGATCCACGCAAGACCGAGCTCGCCGCGCGGGCCGACGTTCACCTCCAGATGCAGCCCGGCACCGACGTGGCGCTGTTCAACGCGATGCTCAACCACGTGATCACGAGCGGGCTCGACGCCAAGGAGTTCATCGCGGGGCGGACGCACGGGTTCGACAAAGTGCGCGAGGCGGTGCGGGCCATGACGCCCGAGGTGGCGGCGAAGATCACCGGCGTGCCGGCCGACCGCATCCGCGAGGCAGCCGAGATCTACGCGCGCGGGCCCAACACCAGCACCCTGTGGGCGATGGGCCTCACCCAACACGCCAACGGCACCGACCTCGTCACCTCGCTCCTCAACCTGATGCTCGGCTGCGGCATGATCGGTCGCTGGGGCGCGGCGATGATGCCCGTGCGCGGCCAGAACAACGTGCAGGGCGCTTCGGACGTCGGGGCGATCCCCTTCGTGTACACCGATTACCGCTCCGTGAAGGATCCCAGCATCAGGGCGGAATACGCCAAGGCGTGGGGCGTGCCCGAGGAGTCTCTCTCGCTCAGGGAGGGGCTCATGGTCACGGAGATCGTGAAAGAGGAGAGCGGGGTTCGCGGGATGTACATCATGGGTGAGAACCCCATCATCTCCGATCCCGACATCGCGCACGCCGAGCACTGGTTCCGCGAGCTCGAATTCCTGGTCGTGCACGACCTGTTCCTCACGGAGACTGCGCGCTACGCCGACGTGGTACTCCCCGGCTCGAGCTTCGCGGAGAAAACCGGCACCTTCGTGAACACGGAGCGACGGGTCCAGCTGGCGCACCGGGCGGTGGACCCTCCAGGCGACGCGCGCCGCGATCTCGACATCCTGATCGAGCTGTCCAACCGCCTGGGCTTGGCGACCACGTTCCCGACGGCGGAAGCCGTCATGGGCGAGATCGTCACGGTGACGCCGTCTTGGAGAGGGGTGACGTACCCGCGGCTCGAGGGAGCGGGTCTGCAGTACCCGGTGCCGACGCCCGCGCACGCGGGCACCGCGTTCTTGTTCGACGAGCGCTTCCCGACCGCCGACGGCAAGGGCACGCTCGTGCCCGTCGAGTACGCCCCTCCCGTCGAGCTGCCCGACGAAGAGTACTCCTTCGTCATGAATACCGGCCGGCAACTGTACCACTGGCACACCGGCACGATGACCCGGCGCGCCTCGGGGCTCGATCAGCGGGAGCCGACGCCCGTCGTCGAGATTCACCCGGACGATGCCGCCCAGCTGGGCCTGGAGGACGGTGATCTGGTGCGGCTCACGTCGCGCCGCAATGCGATGGTGAGCTCGTGCCGCATTTCGGAGCGCGTCGCGCGGGGGCAGGTGTTCGTCCCCTTCCACTTCCGCGAAGCGGCGGCGAACCTCCTCACCAACCCCGTGCTCGATCCCTACGCCAAGATGGCCGAGCTCAAGTGCTGCGCCGTGCGGCTCGAGCCGGCCCACGTCGCCGTCGCAGACTAACCGTCCCCTTGGATCTCGGTCTCGCCGGGCGCGTGGCGTTGGTGTGCGGCAGCACCCAGGGTCTGGGTCGCGCCGTCGCGAAGACCTTGGCGCACGAGGGGGCCCGGGTAGCGGTCAACGGACGCCACGACGAAACGGTCGCGCGCGCGGCAGAGCAGCTCACGGCGGAGACGGACCAGCACGTCACACCGTTCGCGGCGGACGTCGGCGTCCCGGCTCAGGCCGAATCCCTGGTGGAACGGGTGCACCACGACTTGGGCCGGCTCGACGTGCTGTTCTGCAACGCGGGCGGCCCGCCCGCCGCCCCGTTCAGCCACCAGAGCGCCGAGGCGTTCGACCGTGCCGTCGAGCTCAACCTGCTCTCCGTGGTCCACCTCTGCCGCGCGGCGGTGCCGCTCATGCGCAAGCTGCAGTGGGGGCGGATCGTGTGCCTGGCCTCGGTCGCCGCCAAGCAGCCGCTGCCCGGCCTGATCCTGTCAACCACGGCCCGCGCCGGCGTGCTGGGGTTCGCGAAGGCGCTGGCGGACGAGGTGGCTACCGACGGCATCACGGTCAATGTCGTAAACCCCGGTTTCATCGCGACGGAGCGCATCGCGGAGCTGACGGAGACGCGCGCCCGGCGGGAGCAGCGAGCGTCCCAGGACGTGATGCGAGAGATAGTTGCCGGCATTCCCATGGCGCGGATGGGCCGCACCGAGGAGCTGGCGGCGGCGGTCGCGTTCCTCGTGTCGGAACGCGCCAGTTATATTACCGGCGCCGTGCTGCAGGTGGACGGGGGATTCACACGATCCATTTTTTGAACCTTTCCCGTTTCCCCTTTCCCGGCCCTGATGCAAGCCATCGTCAAAGAGAAACGCGCCCCCGGCCTCAAGGTCACGACGGTGCCCAAGCCGTCTCCCGGCCCGGCCGACGTGCTGATCGCCGTGCGTCACGCCGGTGTGTGCGGCACCGATCTGCACATCGCCGACTGGAATGCGTGGGCGCAAGGCCGCCTGCGACCACCTCTGGTGGTGGGACACGAGTTCGCCGGGGAGATCGTCGCGGTGGGCGGGGGGGTGGCGGGGCTCCGGACCGGCCAGCTCGTCACCGCCGAGGGGCACATCGTGTGCGGACACTGTCTCCAGTGCCGCACCGGCAACGGCCACATCTGCAAGAACACCCGCATCATCGGCGTGGATCGCGACGGCGCGTTCGCCGAGTACATCACCATGCCCGCCACCAACGTGCTGCCGCTCGACGGCATTCCCACCACCGTGGGCGCCGTGATGGACCCAATGGGCAACGCGTTTCACACGGTGCTGACCGCGGACATCCCCGGCAGCACCGTGTTCGTCGTGGGCTGCGGTCCCATCGGCTGCTTCGCCGTAGGCATCGCCCGGGCGGCGGGGGCGGCCAAAGTGATCGCCTCCGATGTGAACGCCAAGCGGCTGGCGCTGGCGAAGCAGATGGGCGCCCACGTGACGATCGACGCCACGCGGGACGACGTGGTGCGCTCCGTGCTGGCCGAGACCGGGGGCGAGGGCGCCGACGTGGTGTGCGAGATGTCGGGCGTGCCGTCGGCCCTGCACCAGGCCTTCGCGGCGGTGCGCCTGGGCGGACGGGTCCAGCTGCTGGGCATCCCCGACGGCCAGGTCCCGGTCGACTTCGCCAATGAGATCATCTTCAAGGGCATCACGGTGTACGGCGTGATCGGCCGCAAGATGTACGAGACGTGGAACCAGATGCGTCGCTATCTCTCGGCGGGGCTGGTCGACCCCCGGCCCGTGATCACGCACCAGTTTCCGCTCGCCAAAATCGACGAGGCCCTCGCCGCCATCCGCTCGGGCGATGCGGGCAAGATCATCCTGGAGATCGCATGAGCTTCGCCGCCCGGCTCGAGGCCGAGCTCGAGCAGTTCAAGCAGCAAGGCGTCTACAAGCGCCTCAACCACCTCGAAGGACCGCAAGGCGCCAGGAGCAGGATGGAAGGGCGCGGTGAGGTCGTGATCCTCTCCTCCAACAACTACCTCGGCTTGTGCAACGAGCCGGAGGTCGTTGCCGCGGGGAGGCGCGCCCTCGACCAGTTCGGGGCCGGAACGGGGTCGGTGCGCTTCATCTGCGGCACGTTCACCATTCACCGCGAGCTGGAGCAGGCGCTCGCGCGCTTCGTCGGCTGTGCGTCGTCCCTCACCTACGTCAGCTGCTGGAACGCGAACGAGGGGCTCGTCCCCACGCTGCTCGGTGAGCAAGACATCGTCATCTCCGACCAGCTGAATCACGCGTCCATCATCGACGCGGTCCGCCTCGCCAAGACCAGCACGAAGTGCCAGACGGCGGTGTACCGGCACTCCGACATGACGGACCTCGAGGAGAAGCTGCGGGCCGCCACGGCCTCCCCTCTAAAGCTGATCTTCACGGACGGCGTGTTCTCGATGGAAGGCGACATCGCCAAACTACCGGACATCGTCGCCCTGGCGCGCAGGTACGGCGCCGTGGTCGCCATGGACGACTCCCATGCGACCGGCGTGCTGGGGAAACAGGGCCGCGGCACCGCCGAGCACTACGATATGGTAGGCGACGTCGACATCATCACTTCGACGCTCGGGAAAGCACTGGGCGGCGCGGCCGGGGGATTCACTGCCGGCCCGGCGCCCCTCGCCGACTATCTCACCCAGCGCTCGCGGCCCCAGCTCTTTTCCAACGCCCTCCCGCCTACCGTCGCCGGGAGCGCGCTCGCGGCAGTGCGCCACCTCGAGCGTCACCCCGAGCTCGTCACCCGGCTGCACGACAACGCCCGCTATTTCCGCGAGCGGCTCATCGCCCTGGGCTTCAAGCCGCTTCCCGGAGAAACCCCCATCGTCCCGGTCATGCTCGGCGAGACGGCCAAGGCGATCCGCATGAGCGAGCTGCTGCTCGACGAGGGGGTGTTCGTCACGGGGTTCGGCTACCCCGTCGTCCCCCAGGGGCACGCCCGGATTCGGTGTCAGCTCTCGGCCGCCCACACCCGGGACGACCTGGACTTCGCCCTGGCGGCATTCAAACGGGTGGGCGGCAAGCTGGGGCTGCTGTGAACGCATCGCCGTTTCCGGAGTGGTTCATTGTGTAACGAGGCTTGACCAGACGCAGAAACGCCTATCTTGGGGGGCGCCCACGTCCAACCATACTCACGGGAGTCCTCCCATGCGGGCGCTCACTGTCATTGCGGTGCTCTTGGCCGGCGGGGCTCGATGCCTCTGTGCCCAGCATGGCGGCCAGATCGAGATCGGCGGGTTCGCGAGCTACAATCGGTACGACAGCCGTTTCCAGCTCGACAACCAGTTCGGTGCGGGCGGCTGGCTCGGCGTCTTTCTGGGCGACCACTTCAGCCTCGAGGTGGACGGCGACGTAGCTCAGCCGCGCTCGACGGTGAGCGGCGTGGGGAGCACCACGACCACGTTCGCGAGCGCGAGCCTCGTCCTCAGCTCAGGCCCGCTCTACGTCCTGGGCGGCTATTCGCGTCTCCACATGGGACCGAGCGGCCGAGACGCTTCCGATCTGAACGCCCTTCACACCGGGCTCGGCGCACGGGTGTTCTTCGCCGGCGAACATGCGGCGGTGCGGCTTGAAGCCCGAGCCTATTACCGCGGCCCCGGTGCCGGCTTCAGCAGCCAGGACGAGATATTGCACATCTTTGGGACTGTGGGGATGTCGTTCTTCGTCGGTCCCAAATGAGCTCCTCGATTTTCGGGATATCTTCGGTATCTCGTGGCTGAGGCCCCACCCGACCTTCAAGTACTTTCAAGGTTCAGAGGCTTAAGCCGAAGGGGTATCGCGTTTTCCGGCCGAACTCCCTATTTTGGGGGTCGTTTTTTGGACGCCAACGCGCACGAGGAGTCGTCTCATGCGGGTAGCCACGGTGATGGGGGTTCTGCTGCTCGGCGGGGCCGCGACCTTGAGCGCGCAGCACGCGCACCAGTTCGAGATCGGCGCGTACGCCTCATACACCCGGTTCGACCGGGCCTTTCTGCTCGACAACACCATTGGCGGCGGCGGCAGGCTCGCCTTCTGGATCACTGACTGGCTGGGAATCGAGGGAGACGGCCTGTACCAGAAGCCCCACGCGACGGGGAGCACCGCGACGCTGCCGGTGTGGTTCGCCTCCGGTAGCCTGGTGCTGAACTTCGGCTCCGAGAAGAGCTTCTACGTTCTGGGCGGCTACTCGGCGATGGACTTCAACAGCACCGGCGTGGGGGGGTTTCGGGACGCCGGCGCGCACGGTGCCATCGGCGATCGGATCTACATCTCCGACCGGGCGGCCCTGCGGCTCGAGGCGGGCGCCCACTATGCCCCCAAGACCCAGTCGCCCACCGGAAGCTGGGCTGGCCAGGTCGTCGGGTCGGCGGGGCTGTCCCTTTTCCTCGGTCCCAGCCGTCGTGAGAAGATCTATCCGGAGATCCCCAAGCAACGACGTGATTCGATCATCGCGGCCGGCGGCAAGGTCCCCGAAGCCGAACCGCGCGGCGGTCCCACGTACGAGCGACGCAGCAGCGATTGGCAGCACAAGTGGTACTGGGGCGGCCAGGGCGGCCTCATGGTCTTTCGGACTAACTACGACAGCTACTCCTTCGAGCCGACGTTCGGGGGGCACTGGCTGATCACCGGCAGGCGCACCGCCTTGTACGCGGCCTACGAGCAGTCGTTCTTCCTCTCGCCCCGGCACGTGACGTTCATCGAGCCGAGCGGGACCGCTAGTCCGGGGAACGTCCAGTTCAACAACCTGCGGCGCATCATGGTGGGCGTGCTCGCGTTCCCGGCGCAGCTGCGAGTCGAGCCGTTCGCGGGCGGCGGGTTCGCGATCATGGAAGCGCTCAACGTCCAGGCCAGTTGCGCGACGTGCGCCGGCAGCCTCGCCCAGGAAGCCGCGCTGCAGGACGCAGCAGACAACGCGGCCACGAAGGCGTTCTTCTGGTGGATGGGCGGGATCGACATCAAGCAGGGTCGGCTTGCGCTGTTCGGCCACTACATCCTGACGTCGTCGGCGGCGAGCTTCCTGATCCAGGGGACCACCCACACGTTCCAGGGCGGCGTCCGCTACTCCTTCGGGAGCGCCAAGGAAGGGATCACGGACCGGCAGTAAGCACCCTGAGAAAGTTCTCGCCCAGGATCTTGCGCAGCGCCTCGCCCGAGTAGCCGCGCGCCTCCAGGGCACGCACCAGCTCGGGCAAGGACGCCGCGTCCTTCAAGGGCCGCGGCAGTACGCTGATCCCGTCGAAGTCGCTGCCCAGGCCCACGTGGTCGATCCCCATGACCTGCACTGCATGGTCGATGTGGTCCAACAGCCGATCGATCGTCGGCACGTCGAGACTCTCGGCCCGCTCGCCCACGAACTTGTCGACTTCGAACGCCGACTCACCCGGGTGGCCGCGGTAGCGGGCCCGGATGGCGTCTGTCTCGGGCTTGAGCCGCCGGCGGAGCTCCTCATACTGCTGCCTGAAGTGCTCGTCCAGGAACACGGGATAGAAGTTGATCCCCACCACGCCGCCGTTCTTGGCGATGGCCCGCAGCTGGTCGTCCGAAAGATTGCGCGGATGATGCGCGAGCGCGCGGCAGGAGGAGTGTGAGGCGATCACCGGCCGCGTGCTCGTGGCGATGACGTCCCAGAACGTCTGGTCGGACACGTGCGACACGTCCACCAGCATCCCCAGCTCGTTCATGCGCCGCACCACGCGACGGCCGAGCGGGGTAAGTCCGCCGTGGCGGTCCGCGTCGGCGGACGAGCCCGCCCAATCGTTCCCGTTGTTCCACGTGAGGGTCATGTAGCGCACACCCAGCCGGTACAGCGAGTCGAGCTTCTCCAGTGAATTCTCGATCGCGTGCCCGCCTTCGACTCCCATGAGGGCGGCCACATGCCCCCGCGCCGCCGCCGCCCGCACCTGGTCCGCCGACGTCGCGAGCTCCACTTCGGGGTTGGTGTCCGCGAGGGCCCGCACCGCGCCGATCAGATCGAGCGCCCGCCGGAACGCGGTTCCGGGACCGTAGCGGGCGTCGACCCAGATGGAGAAGAACGCCGCCGTGAGCCCCCCCTGTTTCATGCGCGGCACGTCGACGTGCCCGTCCGGAAGGCGCGCCGTGATGTCGGTCTTCATGTCGAGCATGCGCTGCGGCGTGTCGATGTGGCCGTCCACGACGATGGGTTGCTGGAGCACGAGCAGCAGTCCTAGCGGGAGACCCACGGCGAGCCTTCGATCAGGAACCGCAGCGGCCAGTCGACCGCCCGGGTAATGCCGATCCGGGGTGTCACGATGATGGCGTATCGCTGGCGGCTCCCCTGGCGCACGATCCGCAGCCGGCCCCGCGTGAGCGGCGCGCCGTCCTCACGGCCGGTGACACCCAGCGCCTGGCACAGCTTGGCCGGACCGGAGCACAGCTCCCGGTCCGGAGCGTTGCGCCGCCGACGGCGCATGGTCGGGAGCCCGTCGAGCGGCTCGAGCGCCCGGATCAGGACCGCGGCCGGAATTCCTTCACGCTCCGTGACGGCATTCAGGCACCAGTGCATACCGTAGGTGAAGTACACGTACGCGGTGCCCGGTCGCTCGAACATGCTCGCATTGCGCCGGGTGCGCCGCGCCCGGTAGCCGTGGCTCGCAGGGTCATCCGCGCCGAGGTACGCTTCGGTCTCGACGATCCGGCCGGCGGTGCGGCGGCCACCGACGTCGCTTACGAGCACATGTCCCAAAAGCCTACGCGCGACCACAGGAGTAGGTCGCGCGTAGAACGACGCCGGCAGGGCTCTGCCG
>Ga0209689_1000630_pt1 | contig 25024 bp, 22 predicted proteins | sample GraSoiAngelo_149_FD_187119 | JGI IMG/M metagenome (GOLD analysis project Ga0209689, IMG submission 187119) | Grasslands soil microbial communities from the Angelo Coastal Reserve, California, USA - 14_1009_09_30cm (SPAdes) (version 2) | ecosystem: Environmental > Terrestrial > Soil > Grasslands ... | reverse complement strand
GTCGTCCACCTGCAGCACGACATCCCGTACACCTGCATCACCTACGCCGAGAAGGTCCTCGGCATCACCGAAAAGGACACGACGTTCTCTACCACCGGCCTCTTCCATGCCTATGGGTTCGGCAACAACCTCACCTTTCCTTATTGGGTGGGCGCCAGCACGGTGCTCCACGCCGGGCGGCATACTCCCGCGACAGTCCTCGACACCATCGAAAAGCGAAAGCCAACGCTCTTCTTCAGCGCACCCACGCTCTACAACGCGATCCTGAACTTCGAGGGTGCGAAGAGCCGCGACCTGTCCAGCATCAGGCACTGCGTCGCCGCCGCCGAGGCGCTGCCCGCCGAGGTCTGGCGCCGCTGGAAGGACGCATTCGGCCTGACCATCCTCGACGGAGTCGGCTCGACGGAGATGCTGCACATCTACTGCTCCAACCGCCTCGACGACGTGAAGCCCGGCTCCAGCGGCAAACCCGTGCCGGGCTACGAGCTGAAGATCCTCGATGACGAAGGCGGGCCTGTGCCAAAGGGCGAGGCCGGTGACCTTTACGTCAAAGGCGACAGCGCCCTCGCGCTCTACTGGGCGCAGCACGAGAAGTCGAAACGCTCGATCCTCGGCGAGTGGTTCTTCACCGGCGACCGATATCGCGTCGACAAGGACGGCTTCTACTGGTACGAGGGAAGAAGCGACGACATGATCAAAGTGAGCGGTCTGTGGGTCTCGCCGATCGAGATCGAGGCCGCGCTGCTCGAACATACAGCGGTGGCCGAAAGTGCGGTGGTCGGCGTCAGCGTCGACGGGTTCACGAAGATCAAGGCCTTTGTGATCGCGAAGCCCGGCGCGGTCGAGGGCGACGCGCTCGTCGCCGAGCTGCAGGAGCACTGCAAGTCGCGCCTGCAGCGCTTCCAGTACCCGCACCTGATCGAGTTCGTGCCCGAGCTGCCCAAGACGGTCACAGGCAAGATCCAGCGATACAAGCTGCGCGAGAAGGAAGCGGCACCTGCGTAATCACATCGCGGTTTTGCCTTGCGACGGAGCGGGCAAGGAAGTCGTCCCCGAGGCGATCAAGGTCCTCCGCGCGGCCGGCGCCGACCTCGACTTCCAGGAGTACGACGTCAACGCCGACCAGTACATGCGCACCGGCGAGCCGATCCCCGCGCAGGTATGGAGCGACCTCGAGAAGGCCGACGCGATCCTCTTTGGCGCGGTCGGCGACCCACGGCTGGACGACGCCGCCTACCTCGCGGGCGTATTGCTGAGGCTGCGCTTCGAGCTCGACCTGTACGTCAACCTCCGCCCGGCGAAGCTCTTCGACGATCGGCTGTCACCCCTGCGCCGCGAGGACAGGCGAAAGATGGACCTGCTCATAGTGCGCGAGAACACCGAGGGCCTTTACGTGGGCATGGGCGGCCGCTTCAAGAAGGGCACCGAGCACGAGGTGGCGATCCAGGAAGACCTCAACACCTACGCCGGCGTCACGCGCATCCTCGAGTACGCATTTGGGGCGGCGAACCGAGAGGTCGTCATGGTCGACAAGTCCAACGCAATGACGCACGCCGGCGGCCTGTGGCAGCAGCAGTGGAAGGCCGTCTCAAAAAAGCACCCCAAGGTCAAGACGCGCCATCTATATGTGGACGCCGCCGCGATGCAGCTGGTGCGCGACCCGACCCAGTTCGACGTCATCGTCACCGGCAACCTGTTTGGCGACATCCTGTCCGACCTGACCGCCGAGCTGATCGGCGGCATGGGGATCGCCCCCTCCGGCAACGTCAACCCGGAGACGAAGCGGGGACTGTTCGAGCCGGTCCACGGCACGGCACCGGACATCGCCGGCCGCGGCGTTGTCAATCCAATCGGGGCGATTCTGAGCGCATCTATGATGGTTAGACACCTGGGTCACACCGAAATGGCTACCGCGATCGAGGGTGCGGTCGAATCGGCAATCCGCGCCGGCGAATGCACGCGCGACGTCGGAGGCAGCCTCTCGACTTCAGAGTGCGGTGATGCTGTGGCGAAGAGGTTGAGGGACTGACGACATGGGCATGACCATGACCGAGAAGATCCTGGCGCGAGGAGCCGGTCGCGACAGCGTGCGTCCCGGCGACCTCCTGCTCGCGAAAGTCGACTTCGCGATGGGCCACGACCTGACCATCCCGCCCGCCGGAAAGATCATGCGCGAGCAGATGGGCGCCGAGAAGATCTGGGATCCCGAACGGGTCGCGGTCACCCAGGACCACTTCCAGCCGGCCAAGGACGCCGCGAGCGCGACCCTGGGCCGCCTTACGCGCGAGTTCTCGCGCGACATGGGCATCAAGTGGTACTTCGAGGTGGGGCAGGGCGGCATCTGCCACACGGTGCTGCCGGAGAACGGCCTCGTCCTGCCTGGCGAGCTCGTCGTGGGAGCCGACTCGCACAGCTGCACATATGGCGCCCTCAACAACTTCGCCACCGGCATTGGCTCGACCGACCTCGCCTGCGTGCTTGCCCTCGGTGAGCTGTGGTTTCGCGTGCCCGAAACGCTGAAGTTCGTTTATCACAACCGGCTCCGGGAATGGGTCGAGGCGAAAGACCTGATCCTCTACGTCATCGGTCAGATCGGCGTGGACGGCGCGCGGTCCAAAGCCATGGAGCACACGGGCGAATCGCTTCGTTACATCGACATGGAGGCCCGCCTGACCATGACCAACATGGCGATCGAGGCCGGCGCGAAGAACGGGATCATGGAGTTCGACGAAGTCACCAAGGAGTACCTCGAGGGTCGCGCCAAGCGGCCGTACACGCCGGTGAGCTCCGACCCGGATGCCGAATACGAGAAGGTCTTCGAGTTCGACGCGGAAAAGGTCGAGCTGGGCGTGGCCAAGCCGATGTCGCCGGACAACTACGCACCGCTCTCGGAGGTCGCGGGGACGAGGCTCGACCAGGTTTTCATCGGCTCGTGCACGAACTCCCGCATCACCGACCTGCGGCGCGCGGCTGCCGTGCTCGAAAACCACAAGGTCGCGCCGGGCGTGAGGCTCATCATTACGCCGTCCTCGCACCAGGTCGCGATCCAGGCCGAGAAGGAGGGACTGATTCGCACGTTCCTCGCCGCCGGCGCCGCGTGGACGACCGCCACGTGCGGCGCATGTCTGGGCGGGCACATGGGCGTGCTCGGTGAGGGTGAGGTGTGCCTCAGCACCACCAACCGCAACTTTCCCGGCCGGATGGGCCACCCGAAGGCGCTGGTCTATCTTTCCAACCCGGCCGTGGCCGCCGCGAGCGCCGTCACCGGAGTCATCACCCACCCCAGCGAGGTGCTGGAGAAAATGCCCGCGGCAATCAGGTGACGCTGCCCAAAGTCGTGCGCGGTCGCGCTCGGAAAAGGCACAGGGGGGGCAGGCCCCTCCTACGGAGACCCCCCCAGGGGCTCCGATCGTCGGTGCCTTCGTTGTCACGGGGCGTTCGCCCGGCAAAGCCGGGCGACGCGGAAAGGCAACTGTGACCCTGCCCAAAGTCGTGCGTGGGCGCGCTTGGAAGTTTGGTAACAACGTCGACACCGACCAGATCATCCCGGCCAAGTACGCGATCTATTCCCTCGACGAGAAGGAGCTCGGCAAGCACGCCATGGAAGGCGTGCCCGGCCGCGACACCTGGGCTTCGCAGGTCGGGCAGGGAGACATCCTCGTCGGCGGCTCGAACTTCGGATGCGGCTCGTCGCGAGAGATCGCGCCAGTCGCGATCCGCGGCGCCGGAATTTCGCTGGTCATCGCCGATTCTTTCGCCCGCATCTTCTTTCGCAACGCGATCAACATGGGCTACCCCATCCTTCAATCGCCGCAGGCGGCCGAGGCGGTGGAGGATGGCGACGAGCTCGAGGTCGACCTCGAGGAAGGCGTGATCCGCAACTTCACCAAAGGCGACGAATATCGCGCCGAGCCCTTTCCGAAGTTCATGAACGACCTGCTGCGCATGGGCGGGCTCGTGCCCTGGGTGCGCAAGCAGCTCGAAGAACGGCGTCGAATGGCCGCGTCGCGTGGATGACATTCATCCGGTAGACCTGCAGGAGCCCCTCGAGGAGCTGGCTCGCGACCCGAAACGCTTCTCCCACGACCTGAAATTTCCGCCGGTCGAAAAGATCCGCGTCTACGACGACACGCTCCGCGACGGCGAGCAGATGCCCGGCGTCGCCATCACGCCCAAAGACAAGTACGAGCTCGCCCGCATGCTGTCCGATATCGGCGTCCATGTCATGGACGTCGGATTTCCTTCGGTTTCGGAAGGAGAGCGCGAGACCCTTCGCCTCGTTCTCGAGGGTCGCAAGCGCGGCGAGCTCAGGCCCGACCTCGAGGTCGTCTGCATGATGCGTTCGACGCGGGGCGACATCGACGCCACGATGCGCGTGATGGATTCGCTCGGCTACGCACGCGACGAGGTGACGTACTTCATCTTCACCTCGGCTTCGGACTTGCACGTCAAGTACAAGCTGGGCAAGACGCTGCTGCACCGCGACGGCATCCCCGATTCGGAGTGGCTCGAGCTCCCTGTCTCGTACTACCGCGAGGCGAACCTCCGCATGATGTGCGAGGCGATCAAGTACGCGCGAGAGCAAGGCGCGACCTCGATCGAGTTTGGCGGCGAGGACGGCAGCCGGGCCGACGTCGACTACATCGCCGAGATCCACCGCGAAGGCCTCAAGGCGGGTGGGACGAGACCGTCGACGCCGGACACCGTCGGCTGCTACTCGCCTTTCGCTGTGCGTGAGTACATCCCCGCGATCAAGGCCGCCGCCCCGGATGCGCCGCTCGTGGTCCACTTCCACAACGACCTCGGCCTCGGAGCCTGGAACACCGTCACGGCGCTCGGCTCCGGGGCGGAGGTTTTCACCACCAGCGTCAACGGCATCGGCGAGCGCACCGGCAACGCCCCGATGCACCAGGTCTTGCTGCAGCTTCGCTACCTGTTCGGGATCGAGATCCCGGGCTTCAAGTACGAGAAGCTGCGCACCCTCGCACGCACACTCGAGCGGATGAGCGGGGTGCCCGTGCAGCCGACCGAGCCGGGCATCGGTCTCAACGTCTTCAGCCATGAGTCAGGCATCCACACCGCGGGCATGCTGATCCATCCCGCGATCTACCAGTTCATGCCGCCCTCCGACCTCGGCGCCGAGATCACCTACGTCTACGGCAAGCATTCCGGGGCGCTCGTGATCGAGCATGCGCTCCGCCACGCCGGGATCACGCCCGAGCCCGAGCTGGTGGCGAAGGTGCTCGCCGAGGTCAAGCGGGTGCGCGAGGAGCGCGCTGACCGGAGCGATTTCTCCGAGTTCCAGCGCCAGTACTACGATCACCTGAACCGCATGGGACTCACCGCCGAAGAAGTTGTCGACATTGCGAGGGCATTGACCGCAAACTAGCGGGCCATGAATGCGGCGCCTCCGCGCCAGCTGCCGGCGCGCTCAGCCGGGTCCTTCTTCGCCTCGGCCGCGCTGCTGCTGATGACCGGCGTGCTTGCATTCTTCGCCGTCAGCGATTTCCGCGACCCGACCGTTCCGACCTACGCCAGCCTGGAGATCTACGCGGTCCCGATCGGGGCCTACGCCGCGGCCGTCGTCCTCGTACGCGATCAACGCCGCCGGCTGGCTCTCGTCGCCGGCGCCGCGGGCGCCCTGGGCGGCGTCGGTTTCCTCGCCTTCAGGGACGCGCTGGGATTCCTGGGCCACGTTGCCTTCGTTCGCGCCGACGCCCTTGTCTGGGGCTTGATGTTCTTGCTGCTTGGGGCGGTCGCGATGGCCTGGTGGGAGTCACGGCTGCCTGTTCGGCAAGGTGTCGGGCAGGCCGTCGCCGGCGGCGCGCTGGGCGGCGCGCTCGCCTACGGCGCGATCATCGCCCTTGCCGTCATCGCGCTCTCGCGCTGCGGAACCTGAACGCAACAAAGGGATAGGTAAACTCCCTTCAATGGCGACCACGACGCGGGCTGACGCCAAGACACGCGAGGAGTACCTGAACCTCCATCGCTGGATGTGCATGGCCAAGGCGCTCGACGACCGAATGCACATCCTGGTCAAGCAAGGGCGTGCTCCGTTTGTCGGGTCCAGCCGGGGGCACGAAGGCATCCAGGTCGCATCGACCGCGGCGATCGGACCCGACGACTGGCTCGTGCCGCATTACCGGGGCCTCGCCAACGCGATCGTGCGCGGGCTGACCATGAAGGAGTGGATGCTGGCAGTGTTCGCCAAGGCCGGTGATCCGCTCTCGGCGGGGCGGAACCTGCCGGGCGGCTGCTACAGCTACCCCCGGCTGAAGATCGCGCCCGTATCCCAGGTCGTCGCGAGCTGGATCCCGAAGGCGGCCGGCATCGCGTACGCAGCCAAGCTCAAGGGCGAGGGCAGCGTGACCCTTTGCACGTTCGGTGACGGGGCCACGAGCCAGGGCGAGTTCCACGAGGGCGTCAACTTCGCCGCCGTCCACGGGCTGCCGGTCGTGTTCGTGTGCGAGAACAACAGCTACGCCATCTCCGTTCCGATCCGTCTCCAGATGGCGAACCCGGACGTGGCCGACCGCGCGACCGGATACGGCGTCCTGGGGGTCACCGTCGACGGAACCGATGTGCCGGCCTGCTACGAAGCCTGCCGCGAGGCCGTGGCGCGTGCCCGGCGCGGCGAAGGGCCAACCCTCATCGACGCCAAGATCTGGCGCATCAACTCGCACACCTCCGAAGACAACCACCTCAAGTACCGGACCCAAGAAGAGCTCGCCGAGGCGTCTCGACACGACCCGATCACCCGCTTTGGAGCCTGGATGGTCGAACGGGGATGGCTCACCGCCGAGGGCGCAGCGAAGGTGCAGGCAGCCTGTGACGCGGAGGCGTCGGAGGCCGCCGACTGGGCCGAGCTGGAGCCCGACCCCCTGCCAGAAGACGCCCTGAAACACGTCTTCGCCTGAACCTGGATACAAGTTCAGAAACCGAAGTTAGACTGACTGCGATTTGGAGACCGAGCCCTCGCCATCCACGGGTTCGACGCCCCCGGAAACCGCTTCCGAGGAGCCGGTCACCGCTGTCCCGACGAGCGAGACCACGCCCGTCTGGGCGCACACGGTGCCGGTAGAGCCCGCCGAGAACAGCGCAGGCGCGACGGTTTCGACGGACTACGAAGAGGCGCTGCCCGCCCTGCCGATGCAAAAAGGCGATCCCGACTGGTCCAAGACGCAGTCGTCGGCCAACGGCGAATCGGCCGGGACGACGCCCGGGTGGGCGACGACGGTGCCAACCGCGCCCGACGAGCCGATCCCCGAAACCCAGGCCTCCGCGACGGCCGAGCCGGTCGACGCCACCGAGCCGGTGGATGCCGAGGAGCCGGTCGATGCCGACGAGCCGATGGCTGCCGCTGAGCCGGCGGCGGCCGTGGAGCCGGCCGAGGGCCGCGGACGGAAGACCGCCGGGCCCGCTGCTGCCGAAAGGCCGGCGGTGACGTCCCTCACCGAGCCGTTGAAAGCCGTCGCGGGGGACGCAATGAAGTCGACGTGGCCGCCGGCGGCCGAATCGGCCCCTGCGCCCCCGCAAGAGACGGACATCTGGCCTCCCGAGCCTCCCACTGAGAGGGCGATGCCAGCGTGGCCGCCCCCCTCGGAGCTCGAGGAACCCTCCACGCCGGCCCAGGTGATCCCGAGCTGGCCGGATTCCTTCGCGCCCGCGACCGAGGAGCCGACGTTGCCTGCACCGGCGGCCAAGGCTCTGGCGCCCGAGCCGAAAGCCATCGCACCCGAGCCGAAAGCCATCGCATCCGAGCCGAAAGCCATCGCACCCGAGCCGAAAGCCATCGCACCCGAGCCGAAATCAGTCGCGCCCGAGTCCACGCCGGTGGAGCCTGAGCCCAGGGCCGTTGCACCTGAGCCCGAGCCGGATCCGGTGGCGCCTGCCCAGTCCGGACCTCCGGCTCGGCCGGCGTGGGCGCCCAGTCCCAAATCTCAGCCTGCGACGCAGGCACCGAGGGCCCAGGGGCCCGACCCGCTGCCAGTGCCGGCCTGGGCGCCAAGAGTTCCTTTGGCCGCGGAACCCGGGACGCCGACCTGGTTCTCGCCGAAAGAGGAGATTCACCACACGACGGCGCAGCCCGCGGCGCAACCCGTCCCGTCGCCCGCTCCCAAGCCGACTCCCGCCCCGCCCGCCGGCGGCGGCCAGCTCCCCGTGGCGCAAATTCCCGCCACGCCGGCGGCACCCGCCAAGCCGGCCCAGACTGGCGCCGCGCAGTCGACCTGGGAGGTCGTGGAACAGAAGTCCAAGTCGGGGCCGCATGCGAAAGCCGAGTCGGGTCCCACGGCCGAGGACAGGTCCTATGCCGAATGGTTCGCGTGGGCGAAGCGCGGCGGAGCCCCCGCGAGCGCGTGCCACGCCGCGGCGCAGGGTGCGTTCAAAGCCCTGTCGGGGGGCAAGGACGTCGCCACCGCCGTGCAGTGGGCGACGGCTGCGATGAGCCGGCCCCCGGAAAACGTGAGCTACGCGCGCCAGACGTACTGCGCCTGGTTCTCGCTGGCGAACATCGACCTCAACCTGGACCAGCACCGGGCCCACGCGTTTGCGACGGCGGCCATACGAGCGCTGGACACGGGGCAGGACGCGTCGGCCGCGCATGCGGCCGGGCTGGTCGCGGCGGGAATCAAGTAACCACCCTCGTCGGCGTCGTCGCGGACACACACTGCCCGGAGTTTCTCGAGCGCCTGCCCGACAAGCTTTTCCAGGTCCTCGACGGAGTCCAGGTCATCCTCCACGCGGGGGACGTGAACGGCGCCTCGACGCTCGACGAGCTCGCCCGTATCGCTCCCGTCGAGGCTGTGCGCGGCGACCATGACAGCACCCTGGGCTCACTTCCCCCAACCCGTGAGGTGACGGTGGAGGGGCAGCGGATCGTGGTCGTCCACGGCCACCGATCGCGCTGGATCGAAGAGCCGCAGACGTTGCTCTGGACGCTGAGCCTGGGCTACTTCCGTCCCCACGGGGCGCTGCCCCGCAGCCTGCGGCGCCGGTTTCCCAACGCGGACGTGATCGTCTACGGCCACACGCACCGCGCGCACATGCGGAAGGTCGAGGGCGCGCTGCTGTTCAACCCGGGCGGTGTGCATCAGTGGAATCCGACGACGACCAAACGGCGTCTTGCCCAAAGGCCGGGTTGGTTCGAGTGGTGCTGGCTGCAGGTAGCCCGGCACCTGCGCCGGTACGAGGCGCCGTCGGTCGGAGTCCTGGAGATCGACCAGGACAGGATCCTGCCCAGGATCATCGGCCTCTAGCTCTTCTCTAGAGTCTTCTCGATGCCCAGCGTGACTTACAGAACAGCCACGCTCGGAGACGCCGAGCTGGCGGCGGACCTGATGACCGCCGCCTATCCCGCGCTTCCGCAGGACCCGGTGATCCTGCGCCTGCGCTGGGAGAGGCCGCGCACGGGTTTCGCCTACGGCAGGTTCATCGCCGAGCGCGATGGCGGGCCAATCGGCTACCTCGGATGGATTCACGGGCCGTGGGAAAAGGTTCCCGACCGCCACTGCGAGGTCGAGGTCTGGCTCGACCAGAAACATCTCGACTCTCGTGTGTTGATCACGATGTTCACGTGGATCGGCGACCTCGCGTCCTCGGAGGGTTCGCGCTTGCTCATGAGCTACTGCGCGGAGGATGAACCTGAGATGCTCGACTCCCTCGCCGCGCTCGGCTACAGGCGGGAGCGGATCGAGAGATGCTCCGAGCTCAATCTCCGAGAACATGGCGACCGCCTGGTGGCCGACGCGAAGCAGGCGCGCGACAGGCTCGCCGGCGAAGGCATCGAGCTCGCCACGCTCGCGCGTTGGAAAGATCCGGCAGCGCTGCACAGGCTGTGGGAGCTGTCGAACCTGACGGCGCAGGACATGCCCCACACGCTGCCGATCATCGACGAGGCTTACGAGGACTTCGAGCGACGAATGCACGCGCCCGACCGTCCGCACGATCGGATCTGGATCGCGCTGCACGACGACCAGCCAGTGAGCATGTCGTACCTGAAATATCCGCCCGTCCGCGGGACCGTGTGGACCAGCTACACGTGCACGCACCCGGCGTATCGCGGCCGCGGCCTGGCCAAGGGGGTCAAGCTCCAAGGTCTCGCCCAGGCAGTCGAGCTTGGCGTGCCCAGCGTCTGCACAGACAACGACTCCGAGAACGCGCCCATGCTTCGCATCAACCAGCAGCTCGGCTACGAGCCCCGGCCGGGATTTGTCGAGCACCACAAGCGGGTAACTAATCAAGGTGCCTAAGACCAAGGACTTCTACGAGGTGCTCGGTGTGCCGCGCACTGCCACGCAGAAGGAGATCTCGTCTGCCTTCCGCAAGCTGGCGCGCAAGCACCATCCCGACCTGAACGCGGGCGACAAACAGGCGGAAGCCCGCTTCAAGGAGCTCTCCGAAGCCCACGAGGTGCTCTCCGACACCAAGAAGAGAGGCCTGTACGACGAGTTCGGAGAGAACTGGGCGTCGGCTCAGGCCGCGGGCGTCCAACCTGGCGCATCACGGGGGCCGGGCGGATTCCGACCCGAGGCCGGCCAGCGCGTCGAGTACCGCACCGTCACGCCCGACGACATGGAAGACCTCTTCGGTGAGGGGGGCGGATTCGGCGACCTCTTCGGCTCGATCTTCAGCTCTCGCGGCCGGGCGCGCCAGCAGCAGATCGACGTGGAGGCTCCGATCACGGTGAGCCTCGCCGAGATCTACCGCGGCACGAGTCGGACGGTCGAGCTGCCGGGCGGGCGCCGCGTTGAGGTGCGGGTGCCGCCCGGCGTCAAGGAAGGCACGGTGCTCCGAGTGCCCGGCCTGCGCGCCACGGTCCAGGTCGCGGCCGACCCCGTCTTCACCCGCGAGGGCAAAGACGGAAAGGACCTCCGCGTCGTGGTGCCGGTCCCGCTCCACGTCGCATTGCGCGGCGGCGAAGTTTCAGCGCCGACGATCAAGGGCGGCCAGGTCAAGTTCACGATTCCCGCGGAGACACAGAACGCGACCAAGATCCGCCTCCGGGGCCTGGGGCTGCCCGATCCAAAGGGCGGCGCGCCGGGCGACATGTACGCAGAGGTGCGCGTCCAGCTTCCCGTCCCCATGGACGAGAAGACGCGCAAGTGGGCGGCAGAGCAACCGATCTGAACGCGATCGTCCGCCCGCGCCGGCTGCTGCTTCCGCTCGTCTTCATCTCTGGCATGGCGTCATTGGGGGTCGAGTTCGGCGCCGCGCGGCTGCTCGCGCCTTACTTCGGGACGAGCCTCTACGTCTGGGGCGTGCTGATCGGTCTCATCCTCATCTATCTGTCCGCCGGCTACGTCATCGGCGGGAGGCTCGCCGACCGGCATCCGCGCGAAGAGGTGCTGTACCAGATCACCGCTTGGGCGGGCTTGTGGATCGGCATCATCCCGCTCGTCAGCTACCCGATCCTGCTCATATCGCAGCAGGGTTTCAAGGAGCTGAGCGTCGGCCTCGTCGCGGGGACGCTGCTGGCGGTCGTGCTGCTGTTCGCGGCGCCGGTCGTGTTGCTCGGCTGCGTGAGCCCCTTCGCGATCCGGCTCCTGCTGCGCGACGTCGAGACGGGCGGCAACACAGCCGGTCGCGTGTACGCGCTGTCGACCGCGGGCAGCATCCTCGGCACGTTCCTCCCGGTCTTCTGGTTCATCCCGACCTACGGCACGCGGCCGACTCTGGAAGGCTTCGGTCTCGCCCTGGTCGGGGTCTCGATCGCGGGACTGTGGCCGCGCCGGAAGTTGTACGCATCGTTTGCCGCGGCCGTGATCATCGCCTGGATCTTTCTGCCCTCGGGCATCAAGCCGCCCCAGGTTGGCCAGCTCGTGTACGAAAAGGAGTCCGCCTATCACTACATCCAGGTCGTGCAAGACGGGTCGAAGACCGAGCTGATCCTCAACGAGGGCGAGGCCGTGCACTCGATCTACGACACGCAGAGCCTGGCGACCGGAGGGCCCTGGGACTACATGGTGGTGGCCAACTCTTTCCGACCTGCTCAGGCTTCGGAGGTCAGGCCCAACGACATCGCGATCCTCGGCCTGGCCGGCGGCACCGCGGCGCGGCAGTACACGGCGGCGTACGGGTCCGGCGTGCAGATCACGGGGGTTGAGATCGACCCCGACATCCTGGATGTCGCGCATCGCTACTTCCACCTCGACGAGCCGAACGTGCATCCCGTCGTGGCCGATGCGCGTTACTGGCTCGACACCCAGGCCCGTCAGTACGACGTCGTCGTGATGGACGCATATCGACAGCCGTACATTCCGTTCCACCTGACGACCCGCGAATTCTTCAGCGAGGTACGCGACCACCTGCGACCGGGTGGCGTCGCGGTGGTCAACGCGGGACGGACGCGGACCGATTACAGGCTCGTCGACGCGATCGCGAGCACGATGGCGGCCGTTTACCCGAGCGTGTTCCTCGTCGACGTCCCCGAGTTCAGCAACACGCTCGTCTACGGGACGACCGAGCCCGTCACGCTTGCCGACGTGGAGCACAACCTGGGGCTCGTCAGCGAGCCGTTCGCGCGAGACGTAGCGCGAAGCGTCCTCAGCGACGGCCGGCTTCGACTGTCGCCGTACCACAGCCAGGTTTTCACCGACGACCTGGCGCCGGTCGAGCGCCTGATCGACGAGATCATCTTCGGATACGTCACCGGTCGCTAGCGCTTTTCCGGGTGGAGGACTCCCTTCACGTGCTCGCCGGCGAGCGACTGATCCCCCTCGAGACAAAGGAGGCGCACGCGGCCCAGGGCCACGACGCGATCGTCCTCGTCGATCACGCGCGCCTCCCACACCTGTGTGCGCTGCCCACGCGTGATCGGTGTTGCGATCGCGCGCAGCTTGACCCCGACGCGCACCGCGCGGATGAAGCTGGTGTTGTTCTCGAGGCCGACGACGTGCTGCCCGCGCGGCAACGCGAACAATGCAGCGCCGATCGAAGCGAGCGACTCGATCAGCCCGCAGTGCAGGCCGCCGTGCACGATCCCATATCCCTGCAGGTGCTCGGTCCCGGTGACGAGCTCCGCGCGCACCTCGTCCTTGGTCGCGAGCGTGATCGTGATCCCCATCGCCTGGAGCCAGCCCTCGGGCATCTCGTTGAGGCGCGCCGAGTAATCCTCGCCCACGACGCGTAATCGTACTGACCACAAAAAAGTGAGGGTCGGGATGTCCCGACCCTCACGCGTCTACGTTCGCAGTGCTACCGCCTCCGACTCCAGGAGCCGGATCCGGATTGTGGAAGCTCTAAAGGCTAGAAGCTGCCTTCCTCCCGAGCTCCCGGCTGGCAAACGAGGCGGCCGGCACCACGATTCGGTTTATCCAAGCTTCGCCTCACCTCCTTGCCCCACGGGCGTTGAACTTCGCGTCGAAGTGTACCGAATAAACTCTTCGGTCGATGCCCAGGGGCCCCCGCGAAATCACGGCGCAGCCTCGGATTTCGCGGGGAGTTCAGCGCTATGTCGCGGTGTGCGGCGCCTCGGAGGCGACCCCATCGCAGCTGGTTGCGGCGCGCGAGGTCGGCCGGCTTCTCGCCCGGCATGGAGCAGTCGTGATCAACGGAGGATTTGGCGGCGTGATGGGCGCGGCGAGCGAAGGCGCGGCGAGCGAGGGCGGAACGGTGGTCGGCATCCTGCCCGACACCGACCGCGGCGGTGCGAACCCGCATCTGACGATCGCGCTCGCGACCGGCCTGGGCCAGGCGCGCAACACCGTGATCGTCACGGCGGCGGACAGCGTGATCGCGATCGGCGCCGGATGGGGCACCCTGAGCGAGATCGCGATCGCCCGGCGCCTTGGACGTTCCGTGTTCGCCCTCGACACGTGGGACGTCAGAGGCCTCGAAGTCGTCGATACACCCGCGGAGGCGGTGAAGCGTGCCCTCGAAGACTAGAAGCTCGCACATCAAGAAACGGGTCGTCAAGAAACCTGACGGCCGCTACCTCATCTACTTCGAGAAAGCTTGAGCGAGCTGCGTTGGAATCCACTGCTCGAAGAATGGGTCACCGTCGCGCCCTGGCGCCAGGACCGCACCTATCACCCTCCCGCCGAGCACTGCCCGCTGTGCCCCACCAAACCGGGACAGCCCGAGACCGAGATCCCCGAGCCCGACTACTACATCGTGGTCTTCGAGAATCGCTTCCCGTCCTACACCGGCGATCAAGGCCGGGCCGAGGTGGTGTGCTACACGCCCGACCACGACTCCTCTCTCGGCGAGCAGAGCGTCGAGCACATCCGCGACCTCATCGAGGTGTGGCGCGACCGCACCAACGAGCTGGGTCGCCTGCCCAATGTGCGCTACGTCTTCGTCTTCGAAAATCGCGGCGAGGAGATCGGGGTCACGCTGAGCCATCCCCACGGCCAGATCTACGCCTACCCCTTCATCCCGCCCGTCGTCCAGCGCGAGCTCGCCTCCGAGGCGAAGCACATGCGCAGAACCAAACGTTGCCTGTACTGCGACATCATCGAGGGCGAGGAGAGGGAGAGCGGAATCCGCACGGTGCTTCGCGACGACCGCTGGATCGCCTTCGTGCCGGCGTTCGCGCGATGGCCGTATGAGGTGCACCTCGCCCCGATCAATCACCGGGGCGGCCTCGCAGACCTCGACGTAGAGGACGACGAATCGTTTGCGCGCAACCTTAAGGAGCTGCTGCAGAAGTACGACCGGCTCTTCGGCAAGCCGTTGCCCTACGTGATGGCGATGCATCAGAGGCCGCCGGGGCGTGCCTCGCGGCACCATCACTTCCACGTCGAGTTCTATCCGCCGAATCGCACGCGCGACAAGCTGAAGTACCTGGCGGGCTCCGAGCTGGGCGCCGGCGCATTCATCCTCGACGCGCTCGCCGAGGACACCGCCGCGGAGCTTCGTGCAATCTGAACGCACATGGCACGGGAAGGCGCCCGGCCGGGTGAACCTCATCGGCGAGCACGTCGACTATCTCGGCGGGGTCGTCCTGCCCGCAGCGGTCGATCGCTTCACCGAAGGCTGGGGCAGTCCCGCCGCGGAATGGTCGATCGAAAGTGACGTTCCCGGCGGGCTCCGGTATGCGCAGGCGATCGGCGACGAGCTCGGCGTCGGGCCACAGGCCGTGCACGTTGCCTCGCAGGTCCCACCGAACGCGGGGATCAGCTCCTCGGCGGCGCTGCTGGTCGCGCTGGCTTCAGGCTTGCAGCCGGGGATGGATGGCAAGCAGGCGGCGCTCGCATGCCAGCGTGCCGAGCAGAAGGCGACGGGCGTGCAGGTCGGGGTCATGGACCAGTTCGCGTCGGCCCTAGGGAGGCGGGGCTGCGCGCTGCTGCTCGATTGCGCGACCCTGGAGTACGAGGTGGTGCCCTTTCCCGACGAGGTCGCGATCGCGGTGATCGATTCAGGCGAGCATCGCTCGCTCGCCTCGACGCCTTACAACCAGCGCCGGCGCGAGGCCGAGTCAGGTGATCCGAAACGGCGCAAGCACGTCGACTCGGAGATCAAGCGTGTGCACGCGTTTGTGGAAGCGCTACACGAGCGGGACTTCAACCGGATGGGTGACCTGCTGAAGGAATCCCACCAGAGCCTGCGCGATGATTTCGAGGTGTCGACGCCACACGTCGATGCGCTGGTCGAGCGCGCGTGGTCCGCGGACGGGTGCTACGGCGCGCGCATCATGGGCGCGGGCTTTGGTGGCAGCGTCCTGGCCCTCGTCGAGGCGCGCGAGACGGAATCGTTCGCCGCAGCCATGAAACGTCCGATCCTCTTCTGCGCCACCGCCGACGGCGCCTTCGTGGGAACTCCGTGAGCGACTCGCTGTTCATGCCGCTCACGCAGCGCGCGTCCGGGAGGCGAGAGCTCACCGGCTGGGAGGCGGTGTGGATGCCGCTCGGCGAGGGCGAGGCGGAACGCCTGACCATCGGTCGCGGCGTGGGGTGGAAACCGATCGAGGTGCCGCGCCAGCTCGCTGCTTCGGAGGGCCGTCAGGCGGTGTGGTACCGCACGGAGTTTCCCCGTCCGGACCACCCGGGTCGCGTGGTGCTCCGCATCGGCGGCGCGTTCCTCGCCACCAACGTGTGGCTGAACGGGCGCCTGCTCGGTTCGCACTACGGCTATTTCGCGCCATTTGGTTTCGACCTGACGCCATACCTCAAAGCGGAGAACCTGCTCGTCATCTGCTGCGAGTCACCGATCGAGACGCAGCCTGAGAAGAAGCGCCACATCATGGGCCTGTTCAACGACGGCGACCTCAAGCCGTACCCGGCCTCCGCGTACGCGAGTCTGCCAGAGCCATACCGACCCGAGGTCCCTCTCGGGCTGTGGCAGCCGGTCCAGCTCGAGTACGTCGGCCCGATCTCGGTGGACTGGCTCCGACTTAAGCCGAGCTTCGAGGCGGGTGACGGACGGCTCGAGGTGGAGGCGCGCCTGCGCAACCTGGACGGCCGGCAGATGGACGGTGAGGTCGAGCTCGTGGTCCCGATTCCGGGCCGCGAGTCGCTCAAGCTCCGCAGAGAAGTCCGACTCGGCGGCGGGATGGAGCAAACGGTGGCCATGCGGCTGGCGCTCCCCGGCGCCAAGAGGTGGGAGCCGTGGCGCTTCGGCGAGCGGCACGTGTATCGCGCCGAGGTCATCGCGCGCGCGGCCGACGGGGCCGAGTCTTCGCGCATCGACGACGGGTTTGCGTTTCGTGAGCTGTCCTGGGACATCGGACCTCGGCGGTGGAGCTTTTCCGTCAATGGACGGCCAGTGTTCCTGCGCGGCGCGTGCTATGCACCGTCGTACCGGCTGGACGAGCTCAGCGCGGAGCTTTTCGCCTCCGACATTGCGACCGCAAAGGCGGCCAACCTCGACGCGTTTCGCGTCGTGGCCAACGTTCTGCCGTCGGAGTTCTACCGCCAGGCGGATGAGGCCGGCATGCTCGTCTTCCAGGATCTCCCGCTGACGGGCACGTACGTCTACCACGGCCGCAACGACGAGGCGCGGTTCTTCGAGAGCGCCGCGCGGCAGCAGCAGGCGGAATTGGTGACGATGCTGCACAACCATCCGTCCATCGCGCTCTGGATCGCGCATGACGAACCGCCGTGGCTCGCGACCAACTTCGACCTTGGTGACGTCCACTCGGTCCGCCAGAACCACTCGATCGACCAGGAGCTGAAGTCCACCTTCGAGCATCTCGATCCCAGCCGCCCGGCCGTGGCGGCGTCGGGCGATATCGACCTTCACCTGATGGTTGGCTGGTCGGGCGGCTCGTGGCGTGACATCGGGCTCGTCGAGCCTCTGATGGTGACCGCGTTTGGCGCGCAATCGCTGCCGGACGTCGACTCGCCAGCGTGGGACACGATCGGCAAGCGTTGGCCGGTCGCCGACGATGATCCGGCCTGGCGCCACGCGGGCTTCCAGCCTGTCAACTGGGCCGAGCGGGGCGTGGGCCTTCCATCGGCTCATCCCAGCCTCGAGAAATACATCGAGACCTCGCAGCAGTATCAGGCGCGCCTGCTGCGCTTCGCGGCCGAGCACTTGCGAACGCGGAAATTCGAGTCGTGCTGGGGCGCTTTCGCATATCACCTGGTCGACTTTTTCCCCGGCATCGGATTCGGAATGCTCGACGCCGCGCGCCGACCCAAGCTCGCACTCGACGCCCTCGCGACCGCTTTCAAACCCACGCGGCTGATCGTCGAGCCGCTGGGATTCGAAGCCGCTCGGCCATTTGGTTTCGTGCAGGATCCGCGGACGCCGTTTGCGGCGCGCCTCGTCATCGTCAACGACGACCCCGAGGTCATGGGCCGTGGCACGGTGCGATGGTCGGTATCTCGTGAGAAGGCTGCCGGTTCGCGCGGACTCGATCGTGTGCGCGACGCGGTGCAGAAGAAGTCTTACTCCGGCGCGGTGGACGTGGAGGTGCCGACCGCGTTTGAGCCTGCGGTCAGCGCGACCACGCTGAGCCTTCCGCTGGCCGCCGAGGGCGAATACCGGATCGAGGCGACGCTGACTATTTCAGGCCACGAAGTCGATCGCACCGAGCTCGCTTTCGTGATCACCTCGGCGCAGGCGCCGGTGCGGACGCGACCGGAGATTCCACGCTACCTGGCGGAGCGGCTGGCCGACCTCGACAGCCTGCGTCCAGAAGCCCACGGCATGAGCTTCGCGCTCGAGAATCGAACGCGTCCGGCCGTGCTCGCGGGCGTCACGGGACTGCGTCTCGACGGCGTGCTCGTCACCGGCCACCAACTGCAGATCGAAACCAACGCCGGTCTCGCCCCGCTACCCAGGCGTCTCGACATGCCGCTGGGACGGCGCCAGCTGATCCATGTGGCCACTGGTGAGCAGCTTGGAACCGGTGCGCATTCACTCGAGGCCGACGTCACGGTCCCGGGGGTGGCGTCGGGCCGATTGGTGATTGAGAACGGTCCCAAGTCGCATGGTGAATCGTGATCGCGGTGGCATACTTCCTCACTACGCAGTTGGCAGGCCGTTCTGATAACTCATTGCCGCACTAGGCGAAAGGGAGGCTCTCCACCGTATGCCAAATGAATACGCAGTGATCCTCCTGGCGCTGGCGGCGCTGCTGACAGGCGGGCTCTACCTGATGACCCGCCGCCGCCGCAAGAAGAAGAAGTCGGCCCCACCGGTGCGTCCGGCGGCCCCGACGAACCAGACCGCAGGCGTGGCCGCCACCTGGGCGCCCCCGACACCGGCCCGGCCGCAGACGGTCGCCCCCACGATGGTCGCTCCACCTCCCGGAACCTCGGGGTGGGGGGCGCCGGCGCCGGCCAAGCCTGCGCAGGGCGGGTGGGGATCTCCGGCGTCGCCGGCCGTGGCGTCGAACCCGCCGTCGACGTCGCCGAGCTGGGGTGCTGCTCCCGCCGCGCCTCCCGCTCCGGCCCCCGGAGCCTCGCCGGCCCCGACCTGGGGCTCGCCCGCGGCGCAGGCGCCTGCCGCCGGATCCTCTCCGACGTGGGGGTCGCCCCCACCGGCACCGGCGGGTTCGCCGCCCCCTCCACCCGAGTCGACAGCGCCATCGTGGGGCGCGCCCCCGGCGCCCGCGCCCGCGTGGGGTCCGCCACCGGCGGCTCCACCTGCCGCCGCGCCTGCTCCCGAGCCGGCCCGGCCCGGCTTCCCAACCGCGCCATCGTGGAATCCTCCGGCGGCTCCGGGATGGGATGCGGCTCGGCCGGCTCCCGCTCCTCCTGCCGCACCGGAGTCGGCCGACTGGGGTGCACCGCCAGCTTCGGGCCCCGCCTCGCCGCCGACCGTCGCGCCTTCCTGGGACAGCCCGGCCGCGGCGTCGTGGGACATCCCCAAGACCGAAGAACCCGCCGCACCGCCGGCGCCATCCTGGGGTGCGCCGCCCGCGCCGCCTCCGGCCTGGGGCACGCCATCCCCATCGGCGCAGCCGCCCAAGCCGCCGGTCGGAGCTCCGCCTCCGCCGTGGAACGCGGCTCCTGCGCCGGCGTCGTCAGCGCCTGGCGCCGATGAAGCTGCAGCCGCACCGTCTTCGACCGACGCCGATCTGGCGGCGGGTGCGCAGGACGCTCCCGAGCAGCCGGCCGCCAAAGCGCCACCTCCGCCCATCTGGAAGCCCGGTGCGTCTGACGGGCTCGGTGACGTCGCCGCGACCATGGTCGCCTCGCCGCCTGCCGACGCCGGCGGTGCGGAGCGCGAGCCGACGACCCTCATGCCCGCCTGGCAGCCGCCACCTACAAATCCCCCGTCGCTGCCGGAGACGATGGCGATGCCGGCGAGGCAGCAGCCCGCCGCGGGCGTCGCGGCCGGGCCTCAGTCCGAGCTGACCATCGAGTCGGGACCTGACGCGGGGCACAGCCATCGCGTGGGCGACCACGGACTGCGGATCGGCCGTTCGCCTGACAACGACATCATCCTGCGCGACCCCGCGACCAGCGGGCACCACGCGCGCCTGGAGCGCCGAGCCGATCAGTTCTGGGTCGTCGACCTCGGCAGCACGAACGGCACGTTCGTCAACGGCGAATCCATCCAGGAGAAGCAGTTGAACCACGGCGACCGCCTCACCGTCGGCCAGAACTCAGTCCACTTCTCGCTTATCGGAGCCTAATGCCGGTCCGGCTCGGTAGGTAGCAATTGCGACTACGCATCGCGTGGGCCACCGACCCAGGGCTCGAGCGGGAGGAGAACGAGGATTCCGTCGCCGTCTGGCGGAACAAGGCCGGACTCGACACCCTGATCGTGGTCTGCGACGGGATGGGCGGCCACGCGGCGGGCCAGGAGGCGAGCTCGCTGGCCGTGCAGACGGTGACCAAAGTCCTCGCCGAGGATGGGGAGGAGGGTCCCGATGTCGAGCGTCTGAAGCGCGCGTGCAAAGAAGCCAACAAGGCGGTGTTCAAGGCGGCGCAGGACAATCCCGACTGGTTGGGCATGGGCAGCACGATGGTGATCGCCGCCATCCGCTCGGGTGAGATCGCGGTGCTCAACGTCGGCGACAGCCCGGCCTATCTCTTTCGCAGCGGGTTCGCGAAGCTCATCTCGCAAGACCACTCCTGGCCGGCCGAGCAGGTCCGCCTCGGGTTGATCAAGCCGGAGGAGGCCGCCAACCACCCGCAGAAGCACAAGCTCACACGCGCGGTCGGGGTGTGGGAGCAGGTGCAGCCGTTCACCGACAAGATGAAGCTCGAGGAAGGCGACGCGGTGGTGCTGTGCAGCGACGGCGTGGAGACGGCGGGTGTGAGCGTGGAGGAGATGGGACGCCTGCTGCTCAAGGACGGGAACCTCGACCGAGGCGCGGAGCGCGTGATCGAGCGATGTCGGGAGCTCGGCGCACCGGACAACGTGACGCTCGCGGTGGCGCGGGTGGAAGTGGACGTGACGAAGACCGCGGTGCTGCCGAAGCTGAAGATCTAGAAAGCTCGCGCCAGGATCTCCGCTACGTGCTCGACCTTCATCGCTGATCCTCTTTTCTTCAGGCCCGCCTCCAGCTGCATCTGGCAGCCGGGGTTGGCCACCGCGACCACGTCGGCGTTGGTGGCGAGGACGTCGTCGAGCTTTTCCTGCAGGATGCGATTCGACATTTCAGGCTCGAGCGTGCTGTAAAGGCCCGCGGCTCCGCAGCAGATGTCGGCATGGCGCATCTCGACCCACTCCACACCGGGCAGCGCGCGCATGAGATCGCGCGGCTGCTTCTTGATCTTCTGCGCATGCGCGAGGTGGCAGGCGTCCTGATACGTGAGGCGGACCTTCACGTCCCGCTTGGCTTCGGGCAGGCCGACCTCGGCGAGCCATTCGGTCAGGTCCTTCACCCGTCCCTGCAGCTCGGGATAGAAGTCCTTCAGGTGCGCGCCGCATCCCGCCGAATCGACGATGAGGGCGTCGAAAGCCCCCGCGTTGTACACGCGCATGTTCGCGTCACGGAGCTGCTGCGCGCCTTCGAGGTCGCCGTTGTGCGCGAACAGCGCGCCGCAGCAGCGCTCGCCGGGCGGAAACCACACCTCACTGCCGGCGAGCTGCAGGAGCTTGACGGCCGCGTCATGGGATTGCGGGTAGAGGATCGGCATCACGCATCCGACCAGAAACGCAACCCGGTGCTTGCGCTCGCCGATCGCCGGGGCGACATTGCCGGCCGGAACGCGGAACGGCGCCCTCAGAGGTGGAAGCATGCGGCCGGAACGCGCGATCGACGTGAGGTGCAGCTTCTGCGCCAGGCGCGTCGCCGTCCCCGCGGCGCGCAGCCTTTGGGGATGCGCGAGCAGCTGCCGCAGGGCGACCCGGCTCGTCGCGCGCTTGGCCGACGGCCGCCTGACGTCTTCCACGTCTGCTCGCCCGGCCTCGATGATGCGTCCGTAGGGGACGCCCGACGGACACACGCCCTCGCACGTCCGGCAGCCGAGGCAGAGGTCGATGTGCTTGACCTGCTCCTCGTCGAAGGGGAGCGTGCCTCGCTTCCACTGGGTCATGAGGTAGATGCGGCCGCGAGGGGACTCGGTCTCGAGGCCCGTGACCCGAAACGTGGGACAGGCGTCGAGGCACAGGCCGCAGTGGACGCACGTGGCGAGGTCGTCGTCGGACAACCGGGAGAAGGGAGTTGTCAAACCACAAACCTGCCCGGGTTCAAGACGTGGTTCGGGTCGAACGCATTCCTCAGACGCTGCTGAAGCTCGAGCGTCGAAGGCGGCGCGCCCCATGCACCCGCCTCGCGCATGAAATGGTCCGGCGCGGCGAGCATGACCAGTGAGCCTCCCAACGATTCGGCCTTCGCGCGCGTGACCTTCACGGACGCGGCGTCCGAGCCGATCGACCAGTACGCGATGCCGGCGCCAGGCGACGCCCACCACTCACCCAGGTCGGCGACAACCTCGCGCAACCGTTCCCTGGGCACGGCGATCCGGGCCCAGCGCTCGGGCGCACGACTGGCGTGCTCCTTCCACGCCACTTCATCCGTCTGCTGCCACCCGAGGTCTTTCACGACTCGATTGATCGCGTCGGGGCTGCCGGTGTACCGGGCCAGGACGCGGCCGTCGGAGAACAGCTCGAGTGCCGAGGGGGCGACGGGCGTGGCCAGCGCGCGTTCCGCATCCGCCCAACCCCCGCCGCTCGACACGGTCATGTCATGGAGCGGTTTCGGAAAAACCTTGAACGAGGCGGCCACGATCACCCCGAGCGAGCCCAGCGCACCGTAATGCAGCTTCATCATGTCGTAGCCGCTGACGTTCTTGACCACGCGACCACCGCCGGTCGCGAGCCTGCCGTCGGGAAGCGCGACACGAATGCCGATCAGGAAATCTCTCGGCGACCCGTAGCGGAGCCGCAGCGGTCCCGTCCAGCCGGTCGCAAGCAGACCGCCGATCGTGTGGCCCGGCGAGTTGAACGGATCGAGCGGTAGGAACTGGCCGGCCTTGGCGAGCTCGGCCTGCAGCGCCTCGAGTGTGATGCCGGCCTCGACGCTCACGACCATGTCGGCCTGCGAGTGCTCGATCACCCGGTCCAGGCGCGTGGTGTGAAGGAGGACGTCACATCTCTCAGCCGGATCGCCCATCCCGCTCGCCCTGCCGCCGCCGACCGGAACCACCGCGAGCTTCGACGACGCCGCATCGTGGAGACGGCGGGCGAGCTCTTCGGCGCTCGCCGGCTTTTCCACCGTCGGTGCGCTCACCACCACTTCGCCTCCACGGCGAGGCCCGTTCGGCCGGCGAGCTGGATCGGCTTGCGGGACGGGTCGGGGAAGATCTTGCCGGGATTCAGGATCCCGTCCGCGTCGAGGACGTCTTTCACGCGATGCATCGCGTCGAGATCGTCCTCGCTGTAGATCCACGGCATGAACGCGCTCTTCTCAAGGCCGATGCCGTGTTCGCCCGACAGGGCGCCGCCCAGCTCCACGACCGCGCGCAGCATCTCCTCACCCGCGGCCTCGACCTGGTGCAGGACCTGGCGGTCGCGAAGGTCGAAAAGGATGTTGGGATGCAGGTTGCCGTCGCCGGCGTGGAACACGTTCGCCACCGGAAGCTTGTAGTGCTCGCCGATCTCGCCCACCGCGGACAGCACCTGGGGCAGCCGGGACCGCGGGACCACGCCGTCGTGCAGGTAGTAGTTGGGCTTGATCCGCCCGAGCGCACCGATCGCGCCCTTGCGGCCGGCCCACAGAAGATCGCGCTCCGCCGGCGTTTGCGCTTCTCGCATCGCGTAGCCCTGGTTCCTGGCGAGGATGTCGGTGATCGCGTCCATCAGCTCGCGCGTGGATTCGGCGATGCCGTCGACCTCGACCAGCAGAACCGCGCCCGCATCGGTCGGATAGCCCGCGTGGTAATGGGCCTCGACCGCGCCCACGGTGACTTTGTCCATCATCTCGAGCGCGGCGGGCACGATCCCGTGCCCGATCACCGCGGACACCGCCTGGCTCGCCGCTTCGATGCTCGGAAAGGCCGCCAGTAGCGTCGCCACGCTCGGCGGCACGCGCAGGAGCCGAACCTTGATCTTCGTGATCGCGCAGAGCGTGCCCTCGGATCCGACGAGCACGCCGCACAGGTCGAGGCCGACGCGGTCGGGCGCGTCGCCGCTGACCCACTGCACGCTGCCATCAGCAAGCACGACTTCCATCCCCAGCACGTGGTTGGTGGTGACGCCGTAGTACAGGCAGTGCGGGCCGCCGGAGTTCTCGGCCGCGTTGCCGCCGATGGTGCATGCCTTCTGGCTCGATGGGTCGGGCGCGTAGAACAGTCCGTGCTGCGCCGCGACGAGAGAAAGCTCCTGGTTGACGACGCCCGGCTCGACGAGCGCGGTCTGCGCGACCGGGTCGATCTCCAGGATCCGTCGCATGCGCGTCACCTGGAGGGCGATGCCGCCGCGAATCGTGACCGCACCGCCCGACAGACCCGTGCCGGCGCCACGCGGCACCACCGGGATTCGATGCTTCGCCGCGACCTTGATGACATCGGACACTTCTTTGGTGGTCGAGGCCAGCACCACCGCGTCGGGGATTGCGCCTTCGATCGACCCGTCGCGCTCGAAGATGCGCAGGTCGTTGGGCGCGTCGACGACCGACTCGCGGCCGACGATCCGGCGCAGCTCTTCGGCGACGCCCCCTGGCAGCGGCATCAGGCGATCGGTGCCTCGAGCTCGGGGTTGCGCTCAAAGGCCTCGAAACGGCGCGTCATGGCGCCGGGAAAGCTGGGCGCTTCGCTCGCATCGGTGCCGACGATCAACAGCGAGAGCCAGCGCCGGCATTCATCGTCGGAGGGCATACCGTCGGAGCGTTCGAATATGGCCTCCTGGATCCGGCTGTGCGGCGAGACCTGGATCGTGTACCAGACCGACAGGCCGTCGGGGGTCACCGCGTGATGCGACTCGTCGACCTTGCGGTTGATCGGCAGCCGGAGCGGTTTGGCTTCGGCCGCCGCGCGCAACCGGGCCGCCTCGCTCTCAATGTTCATCGAGAAGTCCAGCTTAAACTCGAACCGATGACAGGCCGCCATCGCGTCGAAGCAGCGCTGGCGATGGATGTCGCGGACCGGCCTCCCGTCGGGGCGTGGGGCCACACGTATCGGGAGGAGTGGTCGCCGGAGGACCTGGCCGCGGTCACCGTCGAGCGGGCGCGGCGGTTGGG
>Ga0209689_1000629_pt1 | contig 25028 bp, 25 predicted proteins | sample GraSoiAngelo_149_FD_187119 | JGI IMG/M metagenome (GOLD analysis project Ga0209689, IMG submission 187119) | Grasslands soil microbial communities from the Angelo Coastal Reserve, California, USA - 14_1009_09_30cm (SPAdes) (version 2) | ecosystem: Environmental > Terrestrial > Soil > Grasslands ... | reverse complement strand
GGAGGAATCAAAGCGAACAACGACCAGCCAGTGGAGTTTTTACTCGAGAATCTCCGCGTCCAGAACAGTGTCATCGCCGCCGCGCACGAGAACGGCGCGCGCAAACTTCTGTTTCTCGGCAGCTCATGCATCTATCCCAAACTCGCGCCGCAACCGATTCCGGAGAGCGCATTGCTAAGCGGACCACTCGAACCGACGAATGAAGCTTATGCGATTGCCAAGATCGCCGGTGTAAAGCTTTGCCAGGCGTTTTCTCGCGAGTACGGCGCGAATTTCGTTTCGGCGATGCCGACGAATCTTTACGGACCTAACGACAACTTCGATTTGGAAACATCGCACGTCCTAGCCGCGCTCTTGCGGAAAGCGTACGAAGCGAAAAAAAGCAGCGCGCGTGAGCTGGTGGTGTGGGGAACGGGCACACCCCACCGCGAATTTTTGCACGCGGACGATTGCGCATCGGCCTGTTTGTTTCTTCTCGAAAAATATGACTCGCCCGAAATCGTCAATGTTGGTTGGGGCGAAGATATTTCGATTCGCGAACTGGCGGAGTTAGTTTGCGAGGTCGTCGGTTTCGACGGCGAATTGAGCTGGGACAAAACAAAACCGGACGGCACGCCGCGCAAGCTTCTCGATGTTTCCAAGCTACGTGGGCTTGGTTGGACGCCGACGATCCCACTTCGAGACGGCATCGCGCAAGCCTACGATTGGTTTTTGAAAAACGTCGCCAAATGAAAAAACTTCGCGTTGGCGTGGTCGGCGTTGGCCACATCGGAACCAATCATGCGCGGCTCTATGCCGAGATTCCGGCCGCGGATTTCACCGCCGTTTACGATGTCGATCTTGCGCGAGCGAGTACGATTGTAAAAAAATACCGGACCGCGGCGACCAGGTCGCTTGAGGAATTTGCCGAACTGGTGGACGCAGCCTCGGTCTCGACGCCGACAAACTCGCACTACGAAATCGCGCTTTCCCTTTTGCAACGCGGCAAACATCTGTTGATTGAGAAGCCGATCGCGGAAAATCCGCAGCACGCGACTGAGCTGGCAGAATTGGCAGCGCGTAATCAATTGATTCTTCAAGTCGGCCACGTCGAGCGATTCAATCCGGTGCTGAGCGCGCTCGAAGCGCGATTAACCCACCCGCGTTTTATCGAAGCGCATCGTCTCTCGTCTTATCCAAATCGCAGCACTGACATCGGTGTCGTGCTCGATCTCATGATTCATGATCTCGAAATCATTCTGCATCTGGTGCGGTCGCCGGTGCAGAACATCGACGCCGTCGGCGTGCCGGTGTTGAGCCGCGGCGAAGATATCGCCAACGCGCGGATTCGTTTTGAAAACGGTTGCGTTGCCAATGTGACCTCGAGCCGAATCAGCCCCGAGCGGATGCGCAAGATTCGCGTTTTTCAGGAGGACGCCTATCTCTCGCTCGATTACGAAAAACAAAGCGGCGAGATTTACCGGCGTGAAGGCGGAAAAATTAAGCGCGACAAAGTTCCAATCGAACGCGAGGAACCGTTGAAGCAGCAGCTCGTCTCGTTCATCGAATGCGCGAGTACCGGACGCCAGCCGCGGGTCTCCGGATTTCAGGCGACGGCGGCGCTCGAGCTCGCGGTCGAAATCACAAAGCGAATCGGATCGAGTGGCTAAGACGATCTACTTTGTCGCGGGGGAGGCGAGCGCGGACAATCACGGAGCGGCATTGATGCGCGCGCTGCGCAAGGCCGATGTCGATCTTCGCTTCGTCGGGCGCGGCGGACCGCAAATGAAAGCGGTCGCGGGCGACAATTTCCAAAACTGGATCGACAAATCCGGCGTCCTCGGGCTCTGGGAAGTGATCAAACATTACGGCTACTTTCGAAAACAATTTCACCAGACTCTGGATGAAATTGGGGCGAGCAAGCCGAACGCGGTTGTGTTGATCGATTATCCCGGATTCAATTTGCGGCTTGCCCGCGCGTTGCGGAAGCGGTTGCAATCGCAAAAAATAATTTATTACATCAGTCCGCAAGTGTGGGCCTGGAACCGCAGCCGCATCAAGAAGATGGCGCACTGGCTCGATTTGATGCTCTGTATCTTTCCGTTTGAAGCCGAGCTCTACAATCAAAGCGGATTGCGCACAATTTTCGTCGGCCATCCCATGATCGAGCGATTGCGCGACCGCCAGCCTTCGGTCGCCGCGGCGACCTACGGCTCGGCAGGTAAGATCGACATCCAACGCGATTCGAATCTCGTGGGCTTATTTCCCGGAAGCCGCGGACGTGAAGTGAGGAAAATCTTTCCGATTCTAGTTCAGACTGCGCGAGAGCTCCGTCGATCGAAACCAGATTTGCATTTCGAAGTCGCGGCCGCGTCCGATGAGCTCGCTCAAGAAATGGAAAAAATGTTAGGTTCACAAGATCGACATTTGTTCGGGATCAAGATCGGCCAGACTGCTGAAATCATGCAGCGCGCGGTTGCTGGAATTGTTGCTTCGGGAAGCGCGACACTGGAAGCGGCCTATTTTCGGATGCCTTTCGCGCTTATCTACAAAGTTGCCTGGCCGACGTATTTCGCCGGACGGCTTCTGGTGAAAGTAAAGTATCTCGGCATGCCGAACGTGCTCGCCGATAAACAAGTTGTTCCAGAGTTCATTCAACATCGCGCCAAGTCGCCGGATCTCGCGAAAACAATTCTGCGTTTGCTCGATGATCCGATGAAACGCGAGCAAATGATTTCCGAATTCGACAAAATTGCCGCGCAATTGGGCGAATCGGGCGCGAGCGAGCGTGCAGCGACAGCGATTTTGTCCGAGATTTCTTCATGACGGAAACCGTAAAAGATGTCTCGACTTCGCCCGACATGACAGAAAGCGTGCTGGACAATAAACGAACCTTCTGGGCGCTCGCTGCGCTCATGCTCGTTTTGTTTTCGATCACGAACCTTCCATGGCAACTCGACGATTACGACCAGGCCAAACAAGCGTGGACGTCGTACGAAATGGTGACGGAAGGACACTGGTTTTATCAGCGCACATCTGATGATCAGGGCTTGGCGACGAAGCCGCCGCTGACCGGCTGGATTTCTGCGGCGGTTTTTACGATCACGCGATCGTGGGAGGTGGCTTGGCGATTGCCTTCGCTGCTGTGCGCCGCGCTGATTGCTTTCGCTTTGTTTCGCTACGCAGCGCGCGCCTATGGAAATGTTGCCGGTCTGATCGCCTTCGCTGCGTTCGGTTTCAATTTATTGAGTCCACGATTGGCTACGCTAGTTCGTTCCGACATGCCGCTCGCGCTCGTCATTTGTTTGATCGGTCTTTTGATCTGGGAAAAAATCAGAACCGACGAACCGTGGCGGAGACAGGATCGATGGATCATATTTGGTTTGCTGACCGCGGGCATGTTGATCAAAGGCCCGATCGTTTACGCATTCTTGCTTCCCGGCCTGATCATTTATCAATTACGCAAGCCAAAAACTGACAGTGCAGGTGCGTGGTGCGGTTGGTGGCCGTGGCTCGGGTCGTTCGCGATATTTTTAATCTGGGTGATCGCCGGATGGCTTTGGGTCCCGCGCTTTTATGAACTGGTCATCATCCGTGAATTTCTCGGGCGCTTCGGTGAAGTCGGGACCCATGTTCACCGCGCCCAATCCTTCTTCTTTTATCTGCCGCATTTGCTTCACAAATTTTTTCCGTGGACCGCGGTCATGCTCGGATTGGCGATTGCCGATCTTCGCGCACGCCGCTGGAACATTCGCGCGGCATTCCGGGAGATGTCGTCCGGGACGTTTTGGCTGATCTGTTGGAGCATCGGCGGGCTCATCCTGATGTCTCTGATCCCTTCCAAAAGAGTCGACCGAATCTTCCCAGTCATCCCGCCGTTCTGCCTGTTGGTTGCCGATCAAACCGCGCGATTCTTGAATGATGAAAGAGATCGCGCACGAAGTTTCCGATGGGCGACCGCGATACTGGCGCTCGCGGTTCTCTTCAGCGCCGGTTATGCGGCGAGCCGAGTCGTCAGTGGCTATCGCGATCATCGCGATGCATTGTCGATCTTCGGCCGCAGAGTGCGGGAGGAAGCGGCGAAGAATAACTGGCGTTACGAAGCCGTGGGATCGACCGATGAAGGATTGCCACTTTATCTGACGCGGCCGCATTTTTTGAAACCCGAAGTAGCGATCGCGAAATGGAACAGCGGCGAGATCAATGCCCTCGCGATCCCTGCAAACCAAACGCTCGATTTTATGCGCGAGTTACACCACTCCACTCGCCGATTCGAATCAGTTCCACGAAAAAATCTTCGCCGCCCGAACTACGTGTTGCTGACGCGTTAGCGGCGCAAAATGCTCGACTTTCCCGGGCAGCATTTTAGTCTCGCGCGACAATCGCTAGATCTCGATGGAGCAATTCCCGAAGAAAGAAATCGAAACGCTGTGGGCGCCGTGGCGGGTGGAATATTTCGAGAAGGAACCGCGGGACATGGAATTTCTCACGGCCGCGGCGCAGGCGAGTGATGACGCCGCGCATTTGGTGATCGCGCGGCGTAAGACTGCGTTCCTAATGATGAACCGTTATCCCTACTCAGTCGGGCACTTAATGGCGGTGCCTTATCGAAAAACAGCCGAGCTTTCGTCGTTAGGCGAAAATGAAATCGTCGAGCTCTGGAATTTGGTGACGCACGCACAAGCGCTTTTGCGGATGGCGACGCGAGCGCACGGTTTCAATGTCGGCTTGAATCTCGGTGAATGCGCCGGCGCGGGCGTGACCGATCATTTGCATATTCACATCGTGCCGCGTTGGAAGGGCGATACGAATTTCATGCCGGTGCTCGGCGGGACGAAAACAATTTCGGAAGGACTGAGCGCTTTGTACGACAAGCTGATTGAGGCGCAGGCAAAAATGGAAAAGGAGCGCGCGCAATGAACGGCACCTCGTCGTGGATCGAACCGCCGCCAGCGCAGCGCGGCCTCGGTTGTTTCGCGAAAGGTTGCTTGATTCTGGTGGTCTTTTTCATCCTTCTCGCGCTGGCTTTCGTAGCCGGCACTTATTACGCGGCGAAATATTTGCGGACCGAATATTTCTCAATCCATCACGAGCGCGTGCCAATCAGTCAGGCAACGGTGGAAGAGGAACAGGCCGTCCGAGCGCGATGGGACGCGTTCGAAAAAGCCGCTCATGCTCACGAAGCCGCCCGAATCGAGCTCACCGCCGACGATCTGAATGCACTGATTGCATCCGAGCCAAAGCTGCACGGCAACGCTTACGTGACGATCGAAGACAGCACCGCGCACTTGCAGCTGAGCATGCCGATCGGCAAAGCGCGATGGTTGAACGGGCGTTACCTCAATGCACAGTCCTCGGTCCAATCCGCGCCGACTGGGAAGCCGGAAGATGCGCGCATCACCAGTATCGTCGTCAACGGTCGCCCGGTCGGAGAAGAAATCCTGAGCTGGGAGTACGGCTCGTGGTCGTTCAAACGTTACCTGGCAGACTGGACCGGCCGGACCAACCTCAAGACCTTCGAGATTTCCGACGGAAAAATAATTTTGGAAACAACCGGCAGCGAGCAGGCGCCCTAGCGTCGCGCGAAATTACTGCATGATCTCGCGGGCGAAAACGTTGAGTTGTCCGTCTTCCTGCTTTCGGACTTCGGTGATCTCAAGTGGTCGCGATTCGTCGCGGCTGACCGTCGATCCCGGTGGCGGCGGAGTGTAACCGGTTGGGAACTCGACGATGATGCGCGTCGGCGCCGCGCCAAAATGAAGAACCGAATCGGTGAGTTTTCCACGCGGTCGCAGCACGGCGCGATTCGCGTCGGAAAAGTTCACGACGAATTGGCCTTTCAAGTAAATGCGTTCGCCGGCTGCTCCGCGATCGGCGATTTCTTTGAGATCGCCCGTCGCAATGAGACGGCCGAGTGGCATTTTCCCCGGCGGAAAAGTTTTCCAACTCCCGCCACCGGTGGTGGACGCCAATGTGCCCATGTCAGGAGCGCCCGGCTGCACCGGTTGGGCGCGCACTGGGGTTTCAACCGGTTGAGCGAGCGCGACCTCCGGTGCTGACTGGGTCGCGGCCGGCAGAGCTGGAGTTGGCTTTTTCGCCGGTGCAGGAGGCGGCGATGTTTGAGCGATCGGCGCTGGCGCTGGCGGCGCCGATGCAGGGGTCGATTTTTCCGCGACCACTATTGGTGTCGCTGAAGCTGAAGGTTGCGGGGTCGGTTTGCCTTTAGCCAACTTGCCTTTTGGCGTTGGCGTTGCTTTTGCGCCGGCTTTTCCTTTTTTGGGTTGGACTTGTACAATTGGCGGTGGCGTGACCGCTTTGGCAGCCTCGACCCGCACAAGTTGATTTTCCGCGGGTGGCGGCGTTCCGCTCGGAGCGAAACCTGGGATTGCCACTTGAGCCTGTGCTTGAGGGCGCGGCGCTCCCTGTCGGAATTGCGCGTAATGCATCTCGCCGCGCAGGCGTGCTTGTTCCTTAAACAACGGCCAGCCCCCTTCGAGATTCAGGGACAACGGCGGTTCGAGACTGAACGTGCCGGTGCCGCGCATCACCGTGTAAGTTCCATAAAGCAGCGGGACCGAAGTCAGCATGATTCGCCCGTCGGGAAAGCGTTCGACATGAATGACAGCGGAGAGATCGTGGGCGCGATCGAGTTTGAGTTCCAGACCGGTAGTGAGCGTTTGTTTAATCAACGGGACCGTTGGGGGCTCGGCCGGATAAAGATGTTCCATCAACAGCTCCCCGTTCTCGATCGAATCAGTCAACGCGACCATTCCGGAAGTGAACAAATCGCTTGAGCTGAGCTCGCGCGCTTCCATGATCACATACCGGCCGACCACGTAGGGGACGAGCCCGCGCACCTGTTGAAAATTGCGAATGTAATTTCGCGTCAACTCCGCGTTGGTTTTAGTCAGCTCGGCCGAGCCCATCGCGTTGTAACGATCGTAAAGTTGTTTCGCGCTCAAAAATTCGCCAGCCGGCGCCGCTGTTAATTCAAATCGCTTCGGCGGCTCGATCTTGTGCAGTTTTTGCAGAATGCGATAACTGTCCGGCCGCTCGGGTTGGCTGAAGATATAAAAACTGCCGAGCCAGGCCGCGAACGCGAACCCCGTAAGCAGCAGGATCGCGACCGTCCAGGCGAAGTAATTGATTCGGCGCCGAACGGGGCGGGCGTACGGTTCGTCGTAGCGATAGAGTCCGTAGTCCATCTAAACGGGCGAGGGGATTCCGATTTGCGTGTTCAAGCTGACGGCGTCGCTTCGAATGACGTCCCACAGCCACACGTTCGGCTCGCGTTCGGATTCACGATTTGAAAACCGGTCCCGGTAAGGCCATCGCGAAAATCGAGAGTAGCGCCCCGCAGGTAAGAGGCGCTCTCATTGTCGATGAAAAACTCGACCCCGTCGCGCTCGACCACCGCGTCTCCAGTCTTCTTTTCATCCAGCGTCATCTCGTAATGCAGACCGGAGCAACCGCCTTTCATAATCTGCACCCGCAGACCTTTTCCGGCGGTTTGCTTCTGCGCATCGAGCAGATGTCGGAGCTGCCGCGCCGCGTTCTGGGTGACGTCAATCATGGTGATTTCCAAACTACGATTCGACCTAGCCAAGTCAACCGCAGCAGATCGCGGGCGCGCCCGCCGTAATTGTCGATCTTTGCTCTGGAAATCGAACCTCAAAGATCGAACATCAAACGTCCGATGAGCAGGATCCGCCTCCTTCCCGAAATCGTGGCTAGTCAGGTTGCCGCCGGCGAAGTAGTCGAACGGCCTGCCTCCGTCGTCAAAGAGCTGGTCGAGAACAGCATCGACGCCGGCGCGGGCAAGATCGACGTCCTCATCCGGCGCGGCGGAATTTCTCTGATGCGAGTGATCGACGACGGTTGTGGGATGGATCGCGACGATGCTTTACTTTCACTCGAGCGGCATGCCACCAGCAAAATCCGATCGGTGTCGGACTTGGAAGCAATTAGCACTCTCGGTTTTCGCGGTGAAGCGCTGCCGAGCATCGCCAGCGTGTCGCGATTTCGCCTGACCACTCGCGAACCGGATGCGGTTGCCGGGACTGAGATCGTCGTCAATGGCGGCAAGATCGACATCGTGCGCGACGGCGGCGAAGCGCCCGGGACGCAAGTGGAGGTGCGCTCGCTTTTTTACAACGTGCCGGCGCGCCGCAAATTTCTGCGCGCGGAAAATACCGAGAGCCGGAATATCGAGCACCAGCTCCATTTGCAGGCGATCGGCCACGCTCAAATCGCTTTCACGTTCGCGCGCGACGATCGCGTCGCGTTTCAACTGCCCGCGACCGCGACGCTGACCGATCGAATTCGTGACCTTTACGGAAACGAATTGCTACAACAATTGGTTGCGCTCAATGGTTCGCATTCACCGCAAATCCGAATCAGCGGATTAATCGGGCAAGCCGGATTGAGCCGGCAAACGCGCGCCCAGCAACTGGTTTTCGTGAACGGCCGCGCGATTGAAAGCCCGCTCATCACGGCGGCGGTGCGCGAAGGTTATCACACTGCGCTGATGAAAGGACAATATCCGGTGACGTTCCTTTTTCTCGAACTCGATCCGGGCGCGGTGGACGTGAACGTCCATCCGGCCAAGCGCGAAGTGCGTTTTCGGGATCCGAATGGAGTTCGCGAAGCCGTTGCGCGTTGTATTCAGGAAACGCTCGCTCGTGGTCGCGCCGATTGGCAGGAAAAATTTCGCGCGCCGCCAGCAGCTCCAACTCAGCCGACTGTCGATCTAACGCTCCGACCACAAGTCATTGTTCCGGAAGAATCGCATCGCGAGTTGCCGCAGTTTCCGATGACGCCGGACGTAGGTAGGGGCGGTTCACTGAACCGCCCGCAAACGCCAGTCCGGCTCGGACCGATTGAGGTCGATCGCCCCTACCAAGAAGCGCAGGGCGATGAAGAAGCAAAGCCATACAAACAGCAGCAATTCCAGATCATCGGTGTGCTCAATAAGCTTTATGTTTTAATGGAGAACGCGGACGGGCTCGTCTTGGTCGATCAACACGCCGCCCACGAGCGCATTTTGTTCGAGGAACTGCGGCGGCGAATGGAAGAGCAGGGGGTCCCGGCGCAAAAATTACTGATCACGCAAACGTTCGAGCTGCCGCCGCGCGATGCCGATTGGATCGAGCAGAACCTGTCGATCTTGCAGAAAATGGGAATCGGGATCGAGAGTTTCGGGCCGAACACGTTTAAGATCGACAGTCTGCCAGGATTTCTAAACGTCACCGATGGCGCGCAATTCATGCGTAAAGTGATCGATGATCTCAAGAGCGCGAGTGAACGCAGTTCGCCGCTCCGTTTGGGCGAAGACATGATTGCAAAAAGTGTTTGTCGTCACGCGGTCAAAGCGAACGACCCGCTGCGTTATCTCGAAGTGGAGAAACTGATCCAGGATTTGCTCGAGTGCGACTTGCCTTACTGCTGTCCGCACGGCCGTCCGACCATGATCCAAATCTCAAACGCCGAGCTGGAAAAGAAATTCGGCCGCAAAGTCTAGGGTTTCAATTTCACCGGTCGAGTCCGGCAGGCACCTCGTTGGATGATGCCCCATTGGTTTGGAATGGCTCTTCCGTCTCTTCCAGGAGGTGACGCGACTGCGGCGACGTTATCTCATCTATAATCCGCTCTTTATTATCCATGCGGCCGGCCAGCTGCTGGGTCTTCGAAAGTAGTTGCCGGTGTGAACCAAGCTCGGCACGTTACCCGCTCTCAGTTATAGAATGAAACCTAGCAAAATCGTCGTTTGCGGTGGCGGGGGCTTCATTGGCGGCCATCTGGTGGCCGATTTGCTTCGTCAGGGCAACCAAGTCCGCTCGGTCGATGTGAAACCGTTCGAGGAATGGTTCCAAATGTTTCCGGAATCGGAAAATTTGCAGCTCGATCTTCGCGAAAAGGAAAGTTGCGAACGCGCGGTGGCCGATGTCGATCTTGTTTACGATCTCGCTGCCGACATGGGCGGGATGGGTTTCATCGAAAACAACAAAGCGTTGTGCATGTTGAGCGTGCTGATTAACACGCGCATGCTGATGGCGACGAAAGGCGCTGGCGCGAACCGCTATTTTTACGCGTCGTCCGCGTGCGTTTACGCCACCGACAAACAAACCGATCCGGATGTTACCGCGCTCAAAGAAGAGGACGCTTATCCGGCGATGCCGGAAGACGGTTATGGCTGGGAAAAACTCTTTTCCGAGCGCATGTGCCGTCATTTCCGTGAAGATTTTGGCATAACGACTCGAGTTGCGCGGTATCACAACGTTTACGGACCACACGGAACCTACGATGGCGGCCGGGAAAAAGCGCCGGCCGCGATTTGCCGCAAAGTGATCGAGGCAAAACTTTCCGGGAAACATGAGATCGAGATCTGGGGCGACGGAAAACAAACGCGCAGCTTCCAATGGATCGACGATTGCGTGAAAGGCACGCAAATGATCATGAACGGCGATTACGCCGAGCCGTTGAATCTCGGCAGCAGTGAGCTAGTCACGATCAATCAGCTGGTCGATCTCGCGGAAGACATCGCGGGATTGAAACTGAAGCGACGTTACAATCTGTCCGCGCCGAAGGGCGTGAATGGCCGGAACAGTGACAACACATTAATCCGTAAAATTTACAACTGGGAACCATCAACGCGTCTGCGTGACGGTTTGGAGCGCACTTATCGCTGGATCCACGATCAAATGATCAGCGCGAAAACGCTGCAGAGCGTTTCGTAATTCACGGGAACGGGAACGGGTCGCTTGAAAGCTAAAACGCGGAAAGCTGAAATGCCGAAAACAGAAACAATTGTTAGGCTGAAACGATTTCACTATTTCAGTGTTTCCGTTTTTCCGAGTTTGTTCCCGAATGCCATTCTACCAGACCGGTCCCCGACCAATGGCCGAACGAGGTCAGGTCGAGTTTCGGTCGTGCGATGTCTTGCCAAATGGCAAGCATGTTCCAAAAGCGAATGTCGTCCATGACGAGGAGAAGCGGTTTATGAAAATCAACGGTTTCCAACTGCTGGAGCAATTTGCGTTCGAAGATGCCGTCCTTGGGACCGTCCACGAACAGAAGTTCCGTTTGTTGAAACAGGCTACGGTGTAACTCGAACACGGCCGCGTCCGACAGGTCACCAATTTGCTGTCGCAGGCGATCATCCTCGAAATCTTCCGGATGCAGGCAAGTTTCTGGAATTGAATCCCATGACACAATATCGAAGGTGACGATTTTTCCGGCCGAGGGCAGAAATTTTTTGAGCGCAAGCGCCGACAGCCCGTGAAGTGTCCCGATTTCAACGACGCGTTTCGGTTGCAACAGTTTTACCAAAGCGGCGAGCAACCGGTAGTGTTCCCCCGGCCAAATCCGCGTGAAATCATTGCTGTCGGCATCGACGCGCCGACTGAGGTCCGGTAACTCGGTCCGCCACGCTTCCTGTGCGGCGCGTAGAGCAAGATCGATCAGATAATCGCTTGGCCGGCCGTAAGTATTAAGCGTGTCATAAATCATGGAGTATTCGCCATGACCAGGCCGCGGATTTGGAAGGACGACTTTAACGGCGCGCCGCTGGATCGATCGAACAGCTTTGCGAAGAAGGTTCATCAAAAAGTTGAGAGGATGAGATGTTAAGCAGTTGAGACGTTATGGTATCGAGCGCGTAACTCTAAACTTAGCGCGCTCGCCGACTGCGACGCAAAGCGTTTAGCTGCGCGGGCGTCTTTTCGGTGGATTGGCGTAACGCGTGCTCGTCCGCTTCCGGTAGAAGAATTTTCAGTGTTTCAGTTTTCCGCGTTTCCGCTTTCATTTAATCCATGGCTGAGAAGATCGCGCTCATCACCGGCATTACCGGACAGGACGGCTCGTACCTGACCGAGCTGCTCTTGCAAAAGGGGTACGCCGTTCACGGGATCGTGCGCCGGACGAGCAATCTGCTCCGTTCGCGGATCGAGCATTTGCGGCGGGACGCAAAGATTTATGGGAAGACTTTGTTTCTCCATTACGGGGATTTGTCGGACACGACGACGTTGCGCCGCATTTTTCGCGAGGTTGGCCCGAGTGAGCTTTATCATTTGGCCGGACAAAGCCACGTCGGATTGAGCTTCGAGATTCCGGAATCGACTTGTGACGAAGCCGGAATGGCGACGCTGCGCTTACTCGAGATCGTCCGGGATCAATCGCCGAGTGTGAAATTTTATCATGCGTCGACTTCGGAAATTTTCGGGAACGCGTCTGAATCGCCGCAAACAGAAGAAACGGCGATGCGACCGACGAGTCCCTACGGCTGCGCGAAAGCGTTCGCGACGCAACTGGCGCGAGTCTACCGGCAATCTTACGGAATGTTTGTTTGCAACGGTATTCTTTATAATCACGAGTCCCCGCGGCGCGGCGAAAATTTTGTGACGCGGAAGGTCGCACGCGCGGCGGCGCGCATTTCTCGCGGGCTCGATGTCGATCTTGTCCTGGGAAATTTGGAGAGCAAACGCGATTGGGGCCGGGCGCAGGACTACGTCGTTGCTATCTGGCTGATGCTGCAACATGGGAAGCCTGACGATTACGTCGTTGCCACCGGCGAAGCGCATTCGGTGCGCGATTTCGTCGAAGCCGCATTTAAAGTGGTCGATTTGCCGTGGAAAAAATATGTGAAGCGAGATCCGGCATTCGATCGGCCGATCGAGCCGACTCGTTTAGTCGGTTGCGCCGATAAAATTCGAAAAACGCTTGCATGGAAACCGAACGGCAGTTTTGAACAGCTCGTTAGAGAAATGGTGGAAGCGGAAGTTGAGACAATCGAAAAGCTGAAAAGCTGAAAACTAAAACGCTGAAAACGGAAAGTTGAACGGTTGAGAGTGACTTCTCATCTTGCGCTTTGTGATGCCGTCTCTAGCTTGGCGCGGTGAAGAAAATCGAGGCGATCATCAAGCCGTTTAAGACCGAAGCGGTGAAGGACGCGCTCGCCGCGGTTGGCATCGAAGGAATGACGCTGAGCGAAGTGCGCGGGTTCGGCCGGCAAAAAGGCCACAGCGAGATTTATCGCGGCAGCGAATACACGGTCGATTTTCTGCCGAAAGTGAAATTTGAAATCGTGGTGGATGACGATCGCGCCCAGCGCGTGGTCGAGGCGATCCTGCAATCAGCCAGGACCGGAAAGATTGGCGACGGAAAAGTTTTCGTGACGGAAGTGGAAGAAGCGATCCGGATCCGGACGGACGAGCGCGGAGGCGAAGCGGTTTCTTGAAAAGCTAAGACGCTGAGAAGCTGAAATAAAAGCGGAGACGGGAAAAGGAAAACGGAAACAGCTGAAGGCGGAAATGTTATGAACGATTTTTTATTGTCGATCGTGCTTGGGATTGTCGAAGGTCTGACGGAGTTCTTGCCGGTGAGCTCGACTGGACATCTCCGCATCGTCGAAGCGCTCTTCAAGCTGAATCTGCACGACAGCTTCTGGAAGATGTACACGATTGTGATCCAGCTCGGCGCGATCCTGGCGTTGCCGGTTTATTTTTGGAAACGAATCCTGGAATTTCTGAGCACATTTCCAAAAGGCGAACGGGGCGATCGCAATTTCCTGACCCATCCGTTGGGTCTGACCATTGTCGCGTTCATCGTGACCGCGCTGCCATCCTGGGCCTTGACCAAAGTGATCGGTAAAAATCTGGAGAGCCTGTGGGTGATCAGCATCGCGTTACTGGTCGGCGGCGTCGTGATGTGGATTGTCGACGCAACTTTTACGCGAGTGCGCGTGACGCACATGGAAGAAATGAATTTATTCCAGGCGATTTGGATCGGGGCGTGCCAGATTTTGTCGGCGGTTTTTCCCGGAACGTCGCGCTCAATGAGTACGATTGCGGCCGGACAAATCGCCGGTCTTTCCCGTCCAGCCGCGCTCGAGTTTTCATTTTTTCTTTCGATGCCGACGATGGTTGTCGCCACCGGCTACGATTTGTTCAAAACGCTGAAACATACGCGGGACACGGTCGATGAAGGCAACATCGCGCCCCTGGCGGTCAATCATCATCAATGGGTCGTGCTCGGGATTGGATTTGTCGTTTCGTTTATCGTCGCGCTCGTCGTGGTCGCGTGGTTCATGCGGTGGGTGCGAACAAAGGGATTTGCGCCATTTGCGGTTTACCGAATCGCCCTTGCGATCGTTCTCTTGATTTTGCTAATGCGCGGTTCGATTTGAAACCAATGGAATCGGCCGAAGCAATCCTGCCCGACCTGCAAAGCTGCGTGCTGTGCGAAGACGTTCGTTGCGAATTCAACGGCATGAATACGCTGGTCGGCGTGCTCAATGTGATCGCCGCGCCATCTTTGCCGATCAATTATTTGCGGTTATGCATTTGGACACGCTGGTGCAGTGGGACGGGCAGGTTCAAGCAACGATCGCGCATCGTCGGGGTGGACGAGCAAAATGTGCTGGCGGAGGCGGAAGTGGAATTTGAGCTCAAGGAAATGGAAGGCCACGCCACCAATGTTCATTACTTTGGTGGGGTCCAGTTTCAGCAATTCGGTCTGCACCACGTGGAGATTTATTTGCAGGACGAATTGCGATTGCGTTTTCCGCTGCCGGTGGTGCGAATTCAACGGAAATAGCGTGGCCCGAGTTTTTCACCGCGGCCTGTGAATAACTGCTTGCCACCCCAGCGTGCTTTGTTTATCACAAACGGCGTTCATGGTTGGGAAGGTCGTCATTGGAGCGTTGGTGGGTGTCTTGATCTCAGTCGGGACGAACTCTGCCCAACAGGTCGAAGTGCCGCGCGAGAAAGCCGGCACGGTCGTGGATTCAGCAAAGCGTCCGACCGCTCAACCGGTGACTGAAGTCCGGCCGCAAACTGTTGCCATTGTTGAGACGTCCCATTCTTCCCCACCCAAACTGAGCATCGAGCAGATGCGGCAGGCTGGAGCGTTAGCCGCGCAAAAAGTCAGGGAAGAAAATCACGATATTGAAACCGATGCGGGCCCGCTGGATTCGCCGGCTCCGCAACCGAAGAAGCAAATTAGTGTGGATGCGGTGCGCCCGATTGATCGACCATCACGCGAATCCGAGTCTCCCGCCGCGCAATCAACCAGTTTTTCGGGACAGATGGCGTTCACGAAATTGGCCGACGGCTTCGATTTGCCGGTCGGTAAACCGGACGGCCGCGGATATTACAAAGCTCGCGGAATGCGGGCTCACGGACATCTCGGCGAGGACTGGGACGGAGTGCGTGGGGGCGACACTGATCTGGGCGATCCGGTGTATGCCATTGGCGACGGCGTCGTTGTTTTTGCCCGTGATTGTCATCAGGGATGGGGAAACGTGATCATCGTCCGGCATGCCTATCGCGATGGCTTGGGCGTGCGCAATGTCGATTCGCTTTACGGACATTTGCAGAAAATTCTTGTGCATCGCGGCCAGGGCGTGAGAAGGGGGCAGCAAATTGCCGCGATCGGGAACGCGCATGGTCTCTACGATGCGCATTTGCATCTCGAAGTGCGCAAGAACATCGCGATCGGAATGAGTCGCGACAAATTTGCGCAAGATTTCAGCAATTATTACGATCCCTCGGAGTTCATTGCCTCACATCGCCATTTGCAAACCAGCGGCGCGAGTTACCGGATTGCGATGAACACGTTTACTTACGATTCCAGGATTCACTGGGACCAACTCCGCAATTACTCGCACGCGCGCACCGGCGGCGGATCGAGCGAATCGGCCTATGCGCTGAAGAAAGCGGTCACGTCGCAGAGCGCGACCGCTCCCTAGACGATTTGATCTAGATCAAAGTCGCCCCATTAGGGCGAGAATGATCAGGATCAAAAGGATCAATCCGAGCCCGCCGCTTGGATAGTAGCCCCAGCCGGTGCTGTATGGCCACGCGGGCAAAGCTCCGATCAACAACAGAATCAGGATGAGGAGTAAAATAGTGCGCATCAACCTTCCTACGCAGGCGCTGCCGCGGTTGGTCGTTTTTTTTGCGAAATCGCCCGGGCTTGAAAACCGCTTGCGCGGAGACGCGCGGTTCTTATCATTCGTGGGCAAGTCCCGACTGCGTCTTGCCAGATGCGTCGGGAAAATTTTTTGCCCGAGTTTTGAATTGAAATGGCAAACACGATTTTAGTTGGCGCGCAGTGGGGCGACGAAGGAAAAGGTAAAATCATCGACGTGCTTACGAGCAAGGCCGATGTGATCGTCCGCAGCCAGGGAGGTAACAATGCAGGACACACCATCGTGCACGGCGGCGCGACTTATATTCTCCATCTCATTCCCTCCGGGATTTTGCGCCGCGGAAAAGTTTGCGTCATCGGAAACGGCGTGGTTGTCGACCCGATCGCGCTGGTGGCCGAGATCGGACAGTTGCGCGGGCTCGGAGTAAAAATCGGCAAGAACCTTTTGGTGAGCAATTGCGCCCACTTGGTTATGCCTTATCACCGGTTGCTCGACGAACAGCGTGAATTACGAAAAGGCCGCGCGAAAATTGGAACGACCAAACGCGGGATCGGCCCGGCTTATGGCGACAAAGCGGCGCGCACCGGTCTCCGGGTTTCCGATTTGATGCAGCCGATCTTGTTCGCAAAGAAACTGCAAGCGAAGATCCGCGAGAACAACAGCATTCTGCAAGCGCTCGGCGCAAAGCCGATCAACTATCGCGAAGTCCACGAGGCTTATCTCGCCGCCGGCGAGAAATTGTGGCCGTTTGTCACAAACACGGTCGTCTATCTGCATCGCGCGCTTGAGCAAGGGAAGGAGATTTTGTTCGAGGGCGCGCAAGGCACGTTTCTCGACATCGACCACGGCACTTATCCGTACGTGACTTCTTCCAATACCACTGCCGGTGGCGCGTGCACGGGAACCGGTGTGCCGCCGCATCGAATGGATCAGGTGGTCGGGGTAATGAAGGCTTACACGACGCGGGTAGGCGAGGGGCCGTTACCGACCGAAGATCGACGTCTGGCGCAGAGACTTCATTCCCTCGGCCGGGAGTTCGGCGCCACCACCGGCCGGGCTCGTCGCTGCGGATGGTTCGACTCCGTGGCGACCCGCTATGCCACGATGATTAACGGCCTCGATGAGCTGGCGATCACGAATTTAGACGGGCTGGACGATGTCGATCCGATCAGGATTTGCGTCGGATACCGGCTGAACGGGAAGCGCCTCGACGTTCCACCTTGTGACGCGGTCCAACTCGATAATTGCGAGCCGATCTATGAAGAGATGCCGGGTTGGAAGCAATCTACGACTTCCGCGAAAAAACTTTCGCAACTTCCTCTGGCCGCAAGAAATTACGTCAAGCGGCTCGGCCAACTCACCGGCGCGAAGATTTCCATCGTCAGCGTCGGCCCCACCCGCGCCCAGACGATTTTTCTTTAACGATGCCTCCAAGTGCCAAATCCGTCCCGCGGCACATCGCGATCATTATGGATGGGAACGGTCGCTGGGCCAAAGCCCAAGGCCTGCCCCGGATCAGGGGTCACGAGAAAGGAGCGCGGGCCGCCCGCGAATGCGTCGAGGGCTGCGCCGAATTGAAGGTTGAATACCTGACTCTCTACGCTTTTTCGGCCGAAAACTGGCAGCGCCCGAAAAGCGAAGTTTTCGCGCTAATGAAGCTCTTGGAAAAGTTCCTCAAGGAAAAAACGCCGGAACTGATCGAGAAAAATGTTCGATTACAAGCGATCGGACGACTGACCGATTTGCCCGAGGTCTGCCAGCAACAGCTGCACAAGTCGATCGAAGCGACCGCCAAAAATACCGGCGTCACTTTAATCCTGGCCCTGAGTTACGGCGGACGACTCGAGATTATCGACGGGATCAAGAGTCTGCTTCGCGCGATTGAGCTCGGTCACATCGACAAGGGAATGATCGATGTCGAGATGTTCAGCAAACATCTTTACACCCGATATTATCCGGATCCTGATCTCCTCATTCGCACTTCCGGCGAGATGCGTTTGTCGAATTTTTTGCTCTGGCAACTTTCCTACACCGAAATGTACGTGACTCAGAAGATGTGGCCCGATTTTACGAAAAAGGATTTGTTTGCCGCGGTAGAAGAATACGGCCGACGTCAGCGGCGATATGGCGCGGTTGAGTAAATCAAACGAACGCCTCGGCCACCGAATCGGCGAGAGCTTTTCCCGCGCGCGTCAAAAGGAAATTGCCACGTGATCTCCGAAGCAAACCCAGTCTAATAAACTCGCGCGTTTCGTCTGGAAACGACTCCAGCAATTGCGCCGGGGCACCATCGGCGGTTCGTAATCCAAGCGCGATTCTCTCGGCGCGTTTCATTTCCGATGTGAGATGCTCGACCGAGCAAACCGTTGATTTTTCGGAAAGAACAGCGTCCGCATAACGGCGAAAGTCTGAAATGTTTTGCCATCGCGTCATACCAATCGTGGAAAAGGCGCTCGGCCCAATCCCCAAATAATCCGAGCCTGACCAATACGCGCGATTGTGCGCCGATCGAAAACCCGGTCGTGCGTAATTCGAGATTTCGTAATGCTCGTAGCCGGCCGTCTCCAGGATCGACATCGTCAGTTCAAAAAATTCGGAATCAGTATCGGGGTCCTGGCGAAACTCGCCTCGCGCCAGCCGAAGAAAAAATTCCGTGTCTTCCTCGTAAGTCAGACAATAAGTCGAAATGTGTTCGGGCTTCAGCGACACGGATCGCTCCAACGTGTTTCGCCATTGATGAATCGTTTGTCCGGGCAGCCCGAACATCAGGTCGACGTTGATGTTGGAAAATCCGGCGTTGCGCAAAATTTGGAACGACTCTTCGCCCTGTTTTGCATTGTGTTCGCGGCCGAGCAATTTCAGCAAATCATCGTCCCAGGATTGAATGCCGAGACTGATTCGGGTGATGCCGAGCCGTCGCAACAGCGCCGCTTTACTCTCGGACACACTTCCGGGGTTTGCTTCCATCGTCCACTCGATCAGTTTCGATAAGTCGAGCGCGTCCCGGAAACCGCCGAGAAGAAATTCCAATTGCGCCGTGGTCAGCGCGGTCGGTGTGCCGCCACCGAAATAAATTGTCGATGGAAGAAGATGCCGCCGAACCCGCCTAGGGCGGGCAGCTCCTTCATCCGCGGCCTTCTCTTCGGGTCGATCTTGTCCGCCAGCGGACGGACTCGCCGTGGCGAGCGCCTCTTGCCGGAGTTCCCCGAGAAGCGCCTCACAAAATCGCGGCGTTTGCGAACGATCGAGCAACTCTTTGTAAAACGCGCAGTACGGGCAAATCCGCGCACAAAAGGGAACATGGACGTAGATATGGCGGATCGTGTCCGACAGCGCGGTCTCGTTTTGTTCGCGCTGCGAAACCGTCGCTCCGGAGTTGTGATTCGCGGCTGCGGCCATAAAATCAATGTTCCTTGTCGATCCGAAACGTAGCTCTGGTTCACTTCTGCGCCATTGGCAGTGCGTTTGCGCAAGTTCCGTCGCCTTCGCCGGAGAAGTCGCTAGTCTACGCGGTCCACGACGCTGACGCGATTGTTGGTTACGAAACCAATTCGCGCGCAGTCCGAGCGATGGTGGATCGGCTGGTTCTAGCGGTGACGGGTCAACCGGACGTCGGCAAGGCGTGGGGATCGCTGGTTGCGCCTAACGACAAAATTGGAATCAAAATTTCCGCCGCCGGCGGGGAACTGTTTACCACTCATCACGACGTCGTGACCGCGGTGGTAGAAGGTTTAGTGGCCGCGGGCCATCCGCGCAGCAGCATTATTGTTTGGGACCGTTCGCTCGAAGGAACAAAGGGCGCCGGTTACAAAAAGAGCGACGGTTTTGAATTAAAATCGATCCCGCCGCGGGATGGCTATGATCCAAAAGCAACTTTGACGGCGCCACTCCTCGGAAAATTGGTTTGGGGCGACGTCGACTATATCAGCGACGGGGGGAAGAGCGTGCCTTTGTCGGACACGGAAAACACAAGCAGCGTCAGCCATTTTTCGCGCATCCTTTCGAGCCAGGTGACAAAAGTCATCAACATTCCGGTGATGAGCAACAGCACCACGAACGGCATCGCCGGTTGTCTCTACAACATGACCATCCCCAACATCGACAATTGGCGACGCTTCGCGCTCGGCACCGGTTTTGGCGCGGAAAGCGTGGCCATCATTTACAGTAATCCGGTCATTTCGCAGAAAGTTGTTCTCAATGTGATGGACGGCCTGATGGCGCAATATGCCGGCGGTCCGCAATCGCAACCCAACTTTGCCCTTCATCACGCGACGCTTTACGCGAGTAAAGATCCGGTGGCGCTGGATACGGTGGCGCTGAAGCGACTCGATGGATGGCGATCGAAAGAGAATTTCCAGCCCATCGGTCGATTGGCGAGTTACGTGCAAACGGCCACCACGGTTGGCCTTGGCGATTCAGACATGAGCCGGATCGAGGTAAAAAATGTCGGCCGCTGACGATTCATTCGGCCAGGAACCAGAGTCCGCCGTTTCTCTTCCCGATTTGCGGGGATCGATTTTGGCGTCGGTCTCACGCTCGTTTTATCTTTCGATCCGGCTCCTGCCCAAAAAACTGCGCGATCCGGTTTCGCTGGGCTATTTGCTCGCGCGCGCATCAGACACGATCGCCGATACGACCGAGCTGCCGATTGAATTGCGGACCGAAAAATTGCGCCTGCTCGCGCGTGGAATCCAGGGCGAGGCATTGGGCGATGTGATCGTCGATCTGAGCGCGGCGCTCGCGCCGTTGCAGAAAAACAAAGCCGAGCGCGCGCTGATTAAGTCGGTGCAGCCATGTCTGGATTGGCTCGAGCAAAGCGACGTCCTCGATCGCGAAGAAGTCCGGACAGTGCTGGAACTAATTAACCGTGGCCAAATCCTCGACCTCGAGCGTTTCCGAGATCCAAAGCGAATTGTTGCCTTGGAAACGTCGGCTGAGCTCGACGAATACACCTATCTCGTCGCCGGCAGCGCGGGAGAATTTTGGACCCGGCTTTGCTTTCGCCACCTGCGAAAGTTTGCCACGCGAAGTGAAGACGAGATGCTCGCGACGGCGAAACGTTACGGCATGGGCCTGCAATTGATCAACATCTTGCGCGATGCCGGCACGGATCTTCGCGCGGGCCGGTGTTATTTTCCGGACGATGAACTCGCGGTGGCCGCGATGGAGCCGTCCCAAATTTTGCGCGAACCGGAACGATTTCAGCCAATCTATGGCAGGTGGCGCGAGAAAGCAGAGCGGGGGATCGAGGCGGGATTACAATACGCCCGCGCGATTCGAAACCGCCGCGTTCGGACAGCGACAGTTCTTCCGGCGCTGATCGGGGCTCGCACTCTTGCGGTCTTGCGCGATGCCGGCGCAACCGCCCTCCGGCGACACATTAAAGTTCCACGACGCGAAGTGCGCGCGATTATTGTGTCGCTCGTTCTTGGATTCGGTGCGCGATCGCGCATCGAGTCGCTCTACCGCGATCTTTCGCGATAATCGGTCGCCTTACAAAAAATAATTGCGCTGCTTTTCGCTGATCGGTTTCTCGAGCCGCTCCAGAACCTGCATCATATCTTCCCAAACCTTGCGTTTTTCCGAAGGCGATTGGTTTCGGAGCAGATACGCGGGATGATAAGTGATCATCAATGGCGTCCCATTGAATGAGTTCCAACGCCCCCGCAGTTCGCGCATCGGCGAACGCGTCCCAAGAAGTCCTTCCACCGCGACAGCGCCAAGCGCGACGATCACCTTCGGTTTAATGATGTCGATTTGTTCCATCAAATACGGGCGGCAGGTTTGCATTTCGCGCGGTGTTGGCGGGCGGTTTCCAAACGAACCGGCCGGCACGTCCGGGCGACACTTTAGAATATTGGCGATGTAAACCTCTTCGCGCGCGAAGCCCATTGCCTTGATGATCTTAGTGAGCAATTGGCCGGCACGGCCGACGAACGGTTCGCCCTGCGCATCTTCATCCGCGCCCGGCGCTTCGCCAATGAACATGATCTCGGCGTCCGGATTGCCGACGCCGAAGACGGTCTGCGTCCGCGTGCGCGCGAGGTTCGGACATTTCGTGCAAGCGCAGACGCGTGATTGAACCGAGGCCAACTGTTCAATCTTGTCGCTGCCTGCCCGCCGCAGGCTCGGCGAAGTCGGGTCGATCTTTGTCTCGCGAAGGTTGCCGGAGCTGCGAGCCGGCGCGGCTTGGTTCAGCGCATCGAGGGCGCTTCGCGATGCGCACGGACGATGCGCCCTTTCATCGCGCATGCGCTCGAGAGTTTCGAGAACCGCTTCGAGCGCCTGCGGAAAGTGCATCAGCCGCATATTGGGAAGTTTTGCGCGAATCGGCAAATGATTTTGACTCGCGAAAGCTTTCGGAGTTGATGATGCGCCGATGAGTTCGAAGCTAAGCGACTACGATTATCCGCTGCCCGAAGCGCAGATTGCCAAGCGTCCGCTGCCGCGGCGGGACGAGGCGCGCATGATGGTGCTGCATCGCGATTCGCAAACGATCGAACATCGACAGTTTCGTGATCTAAAAGCCTTCTTGAAGCCGGGCGACTTGCTGGTCCTGAACAACACCCGGGTTCTGCCTGCGCGCAGATTTTCGGACGATCACGCGGTCGAGTTTTTGTTTTTGGAGAAACTCGGCTCCGCGCGCTGGAAATGTTTGGTCAAGCCCGGCCGCAAGATGCGAGCCGGTGTCACGACTAAGATCGACAACGTGCTGTTGCGCGTCGAAGAGATTTTGCCGGACGGCGAACGGATCGTCGCGCTGGCCGAAGATATCGATCTTTATGCGCACGGATCGATGCCGTTGCCTCCGTACATCGGCCGCGAAAGCGACCTCGCGGACAACGAGCGTTATCAAACTGTCTTCGCTCAAAACCCGGGCGCGCTGGCCGCACCAACGGCGGGGCTGCATTTCACGCCGGAAATTTTGTCCGAGATTCCGCACGCATTTGTGACGCTTCATGTCGGCCCGGGCACTTTTCGGCCGGTCTACTCGGAAAATGTCGCCGAGCATCGGATGCACGCCGAATCGTTTTCAATTTCCGAGGAAGCGGCCGCCAAGATTAACCAGGCCGGGTGCGTCATCGCTGTGGGAACAACTACAGTCCGCACATTAGAATCAGCCGCCCGCAAAACTCGACTGTTTAAAGCAGTCAAGTCTAACGAGTGCAAAATTAGCGCGCAATCGACCAAGACGGACATTTTCATTTACCCGCCATTTGAATTTCGTGTGGTCGATGTTCTGCTAACCAATTTTCACTTGCCGCGCTCAACCTTGCTCATGCTGGTGAGCGCTTTCGCCGGTCGCGAGTTTTTATTGCGATCGTACGAAGAAGCGATCCGTCAGCGATACCGCTTTTACAGTTACGGCGACTGCATGTTGATCTTGTAAGACCAAACACGAATGCGCACGAATACCGGAAGAGTGGAATGAGGAATTTTTCTTAGTGTAAATTCGTGTCCATTCGTGGTTAAAAACAAAGATGAACCTTCCTGATGAACCAAAGGGCGAACTGGTGATCCAGACGATCGCGATGCCCAAGGACACTAATCGCGATGGCGACATTTTTGGCGGCTGGTTGGTTTCGCAAATGGATTTGGGCAGCGCGATCCTGGCTGGCAAAGTGGCAAAGTCGCGTGTGGTGACGGTGGCCATCGAGGGGATGTCGTTCCTTAATCCCGTGCGTGTAGGGGACACCGTCGCGTGCTACGCCTGGCTTGAGAAAATCGGACGCACGTCGATGAAAATTTGCGTCGATGTTTGGGTGACGCGTTATCGAACGGGCGAACGCGTCAAAGTAACAAACGGCGTCTTCACTTATGTCGCGCTCGGCCCGGACGGGAAACCGACGCCGGTGAAACGCGATTAGGGCTACGGCTGCGCCGGTTCGCTGTCGGTCTGGTTTGCGACTGCACCCGACGCGGAAACAGTCACTGGAGGAGCCATTGCCTCGGACCAGGACCCCTGAGAACTTTCAACACTCGTTGTAATTTGCGGCTCGCTCGGCACTGCCGATTTCATTTTCTGCTTCAGCTGGCGATTCGCCGCTTTTTGGGCGCGAGCCATCGCGTGTCTGCGCTCCTTCGTTTGTTTTGCGACATAATGATGATAGGCCATTTCCCGACGCCCATTGGCGCTCATGTAGGCACAGCCGCCGAAACTAAATGAGACGGCGAAGATGAGAAGCAGAGGCAGGGTTTTCTTGTGCACGCAACTTGTGAAGCACAAGACGTGCGAGATCCGAGCGGTTCACCGGACCGCCCGCAAACGCCAGTCCGGCTCGGACCGATTGAGGTCAATCGCCCCTACCTACAGCAACTCGCGCACGCAATTTACCGCGCGGAGATAAACGTGGTGCGGACCACCACGCAACAGCTCCTGCGTCATTAGATCAACCGGGTCGTTGCTTTGGGCCGGCATCATCTGCGGCAGCGCGGTTTCGTTTTCGCCGCTCCGCGAAATCTCGAGCAGGTCCCCGCATTGCGCTGGTATGACTCGGAACTGAACACTGCTGGAATTTATCGTGACGTCGCCGATTGGGCCGCCTTCCCACTGGCGCAGCTCGATGTCGATCTTATGGTTATTCGCATCCACGAATCTGCAGCTCCCATTGCGCGCCGGCTCGTTGATCTTCCAATTCAGCTGCGCACCCAGCCAGCCGAGCAAAAGGAGAGCGGTCGATTTAAATCCGGGCCCGTAATCGATATTGAGATTTTCGATTTTGGAAAAATGATGATGCGACGCCGGGTGATCAAAGAATTGCGCAATAGCATGGCGCACCTTGTCGAGTCGTGTCCAATTAAGATCGCAAAGCACGATTCTTTGTTTCGCTTCCTCTTGCGCGGTTTCGACGAGATGCATCTGACCGCCAAAATCCTTCCACGTTTGGCTATCGAAGATCAATCGATTGACCCACGCCCAAAGTTGCGGGTCCATCGGGTCGGGAAAATCGTCCTGCCACCAAAGGTAAAGTGGCAGGTCGGAATCGAGGTGGGAAAAGACAATGCTCGGGAGGAGTTTTACGCACGGGCCTTCCAGCGAAAACGAAAGCTGCTCGGAACAAATTTGTTTGCCCCCGGCGCGGGTTACGTGACAGTGCGCGTTCAACCAGGCTTCGACCCG
>Ga0209689_1000625_pt1 | contig 25101 bp, 23 predicted proteins | sample GraSoiAngelo_149_FD_187119 | JGI IMG/M metagenome (GOLD analysis project Ga0209689, IMG submission 187119) | Grasslands soil microbial communities from the Angelo Coastal Reserve, California, USA - 14_1009_09_30cm (SPAdes) (version 2) | ecosystem: Environmental > Terrestrial > Soil > Grasslands ... | reverse complement strand
TACGCAACGCAGCCGAGCACTTTCGGCCCGACCTTTTCCTGGTGGACCACAGTCCGACCGGGGTCTGGGGGGAACTCGTTCCGACGTTACAGATGTTGAAGGGGCTGAAAGACCCGCCAAAGGTCATCCTCGGGTTACGGGATATCCTGGACGCCCCGGAGGTGACTCGCGAGCTGTGGCGGCGGGACGGTGCGTATGACGTTATCAGCCGATACTATGACAGCGTGTTCGTCTTCGGGAGCCCCGAGGTCTTCGACACGACCGCTCAATACGGACTCGACGGAGCCTTCGTCGGAGAGGTCACGTACTGCGGCTATCTCTGCTCCGAAGAGGCGCATACGGCCAACGCGCACATGCGGGCGGCGCCTCGGATAGCGAACAATAAGCTGGTCGTCGTCGCCGCGGGAGGGGGATACGATGCCTACCCGATGATGTCGGCCTGTCTGAAGGCCTTCCAGCTTTTCGGAAAAGATCTCCCCTTTGAAGCCGTCGTGATCACCGGGCCCCTCATGGAACACGAGCAGCGAGAGTCGCTTCGGAGACAGGCGCAAGGCCTGCCTGTTCGTGTGCTGAGGTACGTGAACGACTTGGGTTATATGAACGTTGCCGATCTGGTCGTCACCATGGCTGGCTACAACACCCTTCTGGAGGCGATCCGTTTGAGAAAGCGGATTCTGGCGATCCCGAGGGAAGGCCCGAGCGCCGAGCAGAGGATCCGGTGCGAGGTGTTCTCCCGCCTCGGCCTCGTCCAAGCGATCCGGCCCGAACAACTTTCCCCTTCCCGCCTGGTCCAGGCGATTCTCGAAAATCTGGATGCCGGCCCGATCACGCCGGTCCCTTTGAGGATGGATGCGCTAACGACAGTGGTTCATCAGATGAGGCGACTCCTTCAACCGGATACGGCACAACCGACAAGTGGAGCGCATGTCCCGTAGAGCCTCGCCGGAAACTTTTATCCGGGAAGGGAGATGACCACGCAGCGGCGAAGCCGATTCAAACAGGTCGTCTTGAATCATCTGCTTCAGGCGGAGGTGAAGCTTCTTCTCGCCGCCCTAAGAGGATTGTTTTCCTACGCTCAGCTCTTCATCATCTCGCGCGCCGGGTACCAGATGGTCTACGCCCTCCTAAGGGAGCTCTTTGGTCACCTCCAGCGGCTGTCCCTCTCCCTTCATAACCTGGACGTGAAGACGCCGGTCACGAAGGAGACATCGTCCATGGAGAAGGCGAGCACGGCGCGGCGGGGGACGGAAAGCAGGCATGTTGAGAGAAACCATAGAGGATACAGATTAGGCCAGTCGGCGCGAGCGACTGTGGTTCGGGAGCACACATGGGATGCGGTAGCCCGACGCATCCTCGGACTGGCCGGTTTGAAGTCCGAACCCAAGTCGCAGCCGCGAACGGTGGAGTCGATCATCTGATGAACGGGATGAAAGACGCACGCGCCAACACGGTCAACGCGTGGCGGACCCTGCCCCGATTGCGCAGATTCGTCCTCCCTCACTGGCCAGCCGTCGCGTGTGCCGTCGTGCTGATGATGGTCGAAGCGGCGATGGACTTGCTCAAACCCTTTCCCCTCAAGTGGACGTTGGACGTCATCCTGAAGCAGCGGGACCTCACCGGAGAAACGTTGTATCTGCTCCTTGGGCTCTCCATCTCGTTGGTCGTCATTGCCGTGGTTGATGGTCTGTCGCATTACCTGTCAACGTTCTACCTCAACCGGGCGGGTCGGACCGTCGTATTTGACCTCCGCACCGCCCTGTTTGACCACATCCAGCGGGTGTCGCTCCAGTTCCACAACCGCCGGTCCGCCGGCGACCTGATGACACGCGTCACCAGCGATGTCAAGGGCCTGAAGGACGCCATGACCGAGTCCGTCGCGGAGATTCTGCATAGCGTGATCTTCGTCATCGGCATGGGCGCCGTGCTCCTTTGGCTGGACTGGCGACTGACCTTGGTGTTCGTTGCCGCGGTTCCCATCCTGTTGGTCGCCCTGTCCGTGTACGGCTCCCGCGCCGAAGAGCGTTCGCGAGCGGAACGGAAGCGCGAGGGGGCCTTGGCTTCGGTGGTGCACGAGACCCTGGCGACCGTGCGCATGACCCGTGTCTTCAGCCAGGAGGAGCGAGCAAGAAAGCGATTCCACGCTGAGAGCGCGGCCAGTCTGGAAAGCGGTCTGGCTGCCACGATGACTGGAGAGCGGTTTTCTTGGTTCGTGGATGTCCTCGGGGCGACCGTCACCGCCATCGTGCTCGGGTTCGGCGTCCAACGGGTGATGGTGGGGGCCATGACCGCCGGCAGCCTGGTGGTCTTCATAAGCTATACCCGATCCTTCTATGGCTCGCTGCGGACAACCCTCAAACACATCATCAAGATCACCAAGGCCAGCGCCCAAGTGGAGCGGGTTGTGGAGCTGCTAGTGGTCAAGGAGGGGGTCACCGACCGTCCCGGCGCTAGCCCTGCGCCCCGGTTCCAAGGCCTGATTGAGTTCGCCAACGTGAGCTTTGAGTACGAGCCGGCGCAGCCAGTGCTCAAGGGCATCGATCTGGAGATCCCGGCCGAGCAGGTGACGGCCATCGTGGGGCCGACGGGCGGCGGAAAAACTACGCTGGTTTCTCTTATCCCACGCCTCTACGACCCGACAGCTGGCCACGTCCTGATCGACGGGCACGACATCCGAGACTGGACTCTTCCCTCGCTGCGTTCGGAAATCAGTGTGGTGCTCCAGGAGTCGGTTCTGCTCCAGGCCAGCATCGCCGAGAACATCGCCTATGGAAGGCCCGCCGCAAGATTGGAGGAAATCAAGACAGCGGCCCGGGCGGCCAACGCGCACGACTTCATCATGGAGCTACCTGAAGGCTACGACACGGTGGTCGGAGAGCGAGGGGAGACCCTCTCTGGCGGGCAGCGCCAGCGCATCGCCATCGCTCGAGCGATCGTGCGCAACGCCCCGATCGTTATCTTGGACGAGCCGCTCACCGGACTGGATGCCACGGCGGCGGCCGTCGTCATGGAAGCGCTCGAACACCTGATGAAGCGGAAGACGATCATCATCATCACCCATCACCTGTCCATCGTGCAGCGTGCCGCGCAGATTGTGGTCCTGGCGGACGGTCAGATCGTCCAGCGAGGGCGCCATCGAGAGTTGATGGAAGCGGACGGGATGTATCGGCAGCTCTTCGACGATAGTCGCTACAGCAGGCACGAGAAAGGATCGGTGCCGGAGCGCGGGTAGGCGGGATGGAACAGATACTTCAAGCGCTGCATCGCGCGGGTTACACGAGCGATGGGCCGGACTTCGCCATTGGGAGGCCCGATCGAGCAACCCTGCCTCTGGTCACGCGAACGGGAGCGCCGGTTGTGGCGAAGCTGTTTCCCGCTGGTGACGGTGAGAGTACGTTTGCCAACATGCACGAGTTATGGCGGTCGTCCTTCGGCGAACGACGACGCCCACCCGGTCTTCCGCGACCAATCGACTATCTGCCTGATATTCGGGTGGTCATCATGGAGCGCCTTCCAGGCCGTCCCTTGATTGAGCTAGGCGCGTTGGACGCGAGCGTCATCGCGGGTGCTGTGCCGCTGCTGGCATCGCTTCACGAGTGCGATGCCCAACCACGCAGGCGACGGAGCTCTCGAGGAATCGTCCGGTCGGCGAAGCGCAAGGCAGAACGTGTCGCCGAGCTCGCTCCTCATTTCGCGAGCGTGTTCCGGGAGTTGGCTGGAGCCCTGGAAGCGGCCCAGGTCGAGGACCTAGAGCTGGTGCCATCCCATGGGGACTTCTCCCCGCGGAACATCCTGGTGGCATCGCATCGGCTCACCCTGATCGACTGGGATCGTTTTCAGCGCGCCGACCCCGCGCGCGACATCGCCTCGATGGGAACCTGGTGCTGGTTCTGGGCTCTGCGCCAGGGGAGACCACCAGATTGGATTGTGCTCGATCGAATCGTCCAGACGTACACGTTGCTGCGCCCTGGAACCGCGATTGGAGCGCGCCTCCGCTTCCACGTCGCGGCCGGACTGATGCGAATCGCCCACATCTCGGTCGAGTTGTGGCCGAATGACGCCTATCTGGTGCCCCAACTCACCGCAGAAGCCCTCCGTCACCTCCGATGAAAGTCACTATCCTTTGTCACGAGCTTTCCTCGAATGCGGTCATGCGCGCCCATCGGCTGGCGCAAGCGGCCAGGACCTTCGCCGAAGTCAAGCTCATTGGCTCAGTGAGCCGCAAGGGGGCGTGGCCGGCCCTGCCGCAGGAGCCATGGATTCGACCGGTTCGAAAGCGGCGGTTCCCCCGGTTCTACGAAACCTTCCTCGCGCTCGTGGAGGCAGCGGACGGAGACGTACTGATTGCGGTCAAACCTTTCCTCGCGTCGTTCGGCGTCGCCCTGGTCGCGGCAGAACGCCGACAGGTCCCCGTTGTCCTAGACCTCGACGATTTGGACGTGGCGCTCGCCCCCCGGTCCGACTGGGCGGCCAAGCCTCTGATGGTGGATCTCTCGCGACCAGCATGCCCTATTTATGTATCGCTGCTCACCAAGGCAACGGGGGCGGCCTCGGCCATCACGGTGGCCTCGACCGTGCTCCAGCGACGTTTTGGTGGGACCTTGGTCCCGCACGGCTGCGTGACGGAACTGTTCGACCCGGCCGCCATCGACGGAGAGAGCGCTCGGCGGACTCTCGGGTTCACCGGCCCTACCGTCCTCTTCCCGGGAACCCCTCGATCCCACAAGGGTCTGGAACCGTTGGCCCAAGCTGTGGCCAGGGTGCCGGGTGCGCGCCTTGCGGTCCCCTGCCGATCCAATGACCTTGCCGGGCCAGAGTGGGGACGCTTCCCTCTTGACCGGATCCCCATGACCTCGTATTGCTCTCTCCCTATCATGCTCGCGGCTGCGGACGTCGTTGCCATTTCGCAGTCGGACAGCGAGCCCGCGCGCTACCAGATGCCCATGAAGGTCTTCGATGCCATGGCGATGGCGAAACCGATCGTGGCCAGCTCGGTTTCTGACCTCCCCTTGGTCCTCGAAGGATGTGGCCGACTGGTGCCGCCAGGCGACGTGGAGAGGCTGGCGGGGGCCATCGCCGACATGCTGAACAATGCTGACGAGGCCCGCGTCTTCGGAGAACGTGCGCGGGAGCGCTGCTTGGAGCATTATTCCATGCGGCGGATCGGAGAGAGGTTGCTCGAAGTAGTGAATCAAGTGCTACGCGGCAAAGGAGAGCTTTGAGCGTACCGGCGATTGCCCATCCAGGCGGGATACCTCGAAGGGCAAAGTCTGACCGTTGCCCTCTGTCCTTCGCCCAGGAGCGGTTGTGGTTCCTGGCTCAACTGCAGCCCCACAGTCCGCTCGATAGCATCTCCGCGGCCGTGCGGCTGCAGGGCGCGCTCGACGTCAGCGCATTGCGGCGCTCGCTGGAGGCTATCGTCATCCGCCATCAGTCGCTGCGCGCGACGTTTGTCGCGGTGGATGGAAGGCCGCGCCAGATCATCGCCGAAAGCCAGACGGTCGAGCTCCCCGTGATCGACCTGCAGGGATTGCCGCCGAGCGAGCGCGCGAGCGCCGCGAAGCGGCTAGCGACCGAGGAGGCCAGGCGGCCTTTCGATCTGGCGCGTGGTCGGCTCTGGCGGTTCCGCCTGTATCGGCTGCGCGAGGCGGAGCACGTGCTGCTCGCGAGCATGCACCAGATCGTATCGGACGACTGGTCAATGCTGGTGTTGTTCAGAGAATTGGCGGTGCTTTACACCGCTTTGTCCCGCGGACAGCCCTCACCGCTTCCGGAGTTGCCCATCCAGTACGGCGACTTTGCGATCTGGCAGCGGGAATGGCTGCGGGGCGAGGTGCTGGAGCAGCAGCTTTCCTACTGGAAAGCGCAACTGAGCGGCGCCCTGCCGGTTCTGGAACTCCCGACGGATCGACCACGGCCACCCGTCCAAAGCTATCGGGCTGCGAGAGCGCACCGGCTGCTGCCGCAGACCGTGACCCGCGGGCTTATTGAGCTGAGCCATCGCGAGGGGGCTACGCTGTTCATGACGCTGCTGTCGGCGTTTCAAACCTTATTGCACCGTCACACGGGGCAGGACGACATTGTGGTGGGCTCGCCGATCGCGGGACGCAATCGAGCCGAGACCGAAGGATTGATCGGGTTCTTGGCCAACACGCTCGTGCTGAGGACCGACCTTTCGGGCAATCCGACGTTTCGAGAACTATTGGGACGGGTGCGGGAAGTGACACTGGGCGCGCATGCCCACGCAGATCTCCCCTTCGAGAAGGAAGTGGAGGAACTGCAGCCGGAGCGAAACCTCAGCCACAGCCCGCTCTTCCAGGTGACGTTCCGGCTCACGAACACCCCGGAGAAGCACCTGGAGTTGCCCGGTCTGACGATCGACGCGTTCGACATCGAGACCGGTGTATCAAGCTTCGATCTCGCCCTGGAGGTTGCCGAAACCCTCCAGGGGCTGTCGTGTATGGTCACGTACCACAGGGACCTGTTCGAATCGGCCACGATTGCTCGGATGCTGGCGCACTTTCAGACCCTCCTCGAGGCGATTCTGGCCGATCCGAATCGGCCCGTGTCGGATCTGCCGTTATTGACCGAGGCGACGCGTCGTCAGATTCTGGTCGACTGGAACGACACCGCAGCCGACTTCCCCAAGGATGCCTGCATTCATGAGCTGTTTGAGTCGCAGGTGAGGCGCACGCCCGACGCCGTGGCGGCGGTCTTCGAAGACGAGCAGTTGACATACCGTGAGCTGAACACGCGAGCCAATCAACTGGCACACCACCTGCGCACGCTTGGAGTCGGGCCGGAGACGCGGGTCGGGATTCACATGGAGCGCAGCCTGGAGATGGTGGTTGGGATCCTGGGCGTTCTCAAGGCCGGCGGCGCCTACGTGCCGCTCGACACGGCGTATCCGAAGGAACGGCTGATGTTCATGATCCAGGATACCCAGGCTCCGGTGCTCTTGACTCAGGCGCGCCTGAGGGAGGCCATGCCTGAGTCGGTAGCACACGTGGTTTGTCTGGACGCCGACTGGGATGCAGTCGGGACCTACAGTGGGGCGAACGTGGCGAGCGGGGTGACGGCCTGCAACCAGGCCTATGTGATCTATACCTCGGGGTCTACGGGCGAGCCCAAGGGAGTCATGGTCGAGCACCGGGCCCTCGCGAATCATATGCACTGGGTGCAGTTGGCCTTTCCACTGAGCGAGTCGGACCGAGAGTTACAGCACACCCCCTTGACGTTCGATGTCTCGGTCTGGGAGCTCTTCGCACCGTTGCTCGCCGGCGCTCGGCTGATCCTCGCCCGGCCGGATGGGCAGCGGGACAGCGGGTATCTGGTTGCGGCGATCGCGCAACAACGGATCACCTCCATTCAGGTCGTCCCCTCGCTGCTGCGGATGCTGGTGGAAGAGCCGCGACTCAGTGCGTGTACCACCCTCAGGCGCGTATTCTGCGGCGGCGAGGCCCTTTCCGTTGAGCTGGCCCAGCGATTGTTTGCGCGCCTCGACGTCGAGCTCTACAACCTGTACGGGCCCACTGAAACGTGTATCGATGCGACGTGCTGGCGTTGCGATCGCGGGCAGAACACCATCCTTATCGGCCGCCCTCTAGCGAACACGCAGACCTACATTCTGGACTCGCATCGGCAGGCGGTACCGATTGGGGTGCCAGGCGAGCTGTATATCGGCGGCGATGGCCTGGCGCGCGGCTACCTGAACCGCCCTGACCTGACCGCGGAAAAATTTGTCCCGAACCCGTTCGGCGGAGAGACCTGTACGCGGCTCTACCGGACCGGCGACCTCGCGCGCTATCGTCCCGACGGCAACATCGAGTTCCTCGGCCGGCTCGACCACCAGGTGAAGCTGCGTGGGTTCCGGGTAGAGTTGGGGGAGATCGAGGCGGTTCTGGGTCAGCACCCCGCGGTGCAGGAGACTGTGGTCGTCGCCCGAGAAGATTCGCCCGGCGATAAGCGGCTGGTGGCCTACATCGTCCCAGGCTCGGACCAGACCCTCGAGAGCGGGGAACTCCGCAGCTACCTCAAGCGAAAGCTCCCGGAGTACATGGTCCCTTCCGCGTTCATGATGCTGGACGCGCTACCGTTGACACCCAGCGGCAAGGTCGATCGTCGGAGGCTTCCGGCCCGTGACCGGGCGCGGTCGCAACGCAAGTCCGGTTACGTGGCTCCACGGAATGTCATCGAAGAACGCCTTGCCAAAATCTGGGAGCAAGTGCTTGGCATTGAGCCGATCAGCGTGACGGACAACTTCTTCGATTTGGGCGGGCACTCGCTGCTGGCCGTTCGCCTGTTCGTCAAAATCGAGAGGCGTTTGGCGCGGAGCCTGCCCCTGGCCAGCATTTTCGAGGCGCCGACGGTCGAGCAACTGGCGGCCATGATTTGCACCGCGCCGTCGTCTGCGAATTCCGGTTGCTTCGTCGTGCTGCAGGGCGAGGGAAAGAAGCCGCCGTTATTCTGCGTGTCGGGGCTTCACGGGCACGCGTTTCGCTTTCGCCACTTCGTGCGCCCCCTTGGAGATGACCAGCCTGTCTACGGCCTGCAGTACCCGGGCCTGGACGGTCAAACCGCGCCGCTGACGAGGGTCGAGGACATGGCGGCCGAGTTGATGCGGCACATGCGTCACGTCCAACCCGGAGGCCCATACTATCTATGCGGATACTCGTTCGGGGGTCTGGTGGCCTTCGAGATCGCCCAGCAACTGACCGCCCGAGGTGACCACGTCGCGATGCTGGCCTTCTTCGACACCCTCGCTCCCGGCTTGTCCAGGAAATCTAGGCGGTCGGAAAGAACGATGGAGCGTAGCGACACTCGCCGCGACGCCGGCTCTTCCCTCTTGAACTGGCTGGAACGCGTGAGTCAAGCCAACAGACAGGCGGCAGACCGCTACCACCCTTCGCCCTATGCCGGCAAGGCGATCCTCTTCCGCGCCGCTGACACACCTGCTGAAACATCCGAAAGCTCGGCGGCGGTCGTCGACCCGCGCAACGGCTGGGGCGAATGGGTTCGCGGTGGCTTGGAGGTGCACGCCGTCCCTGGGGACCACAACACAATACTGAGCAAACGGAACCTACGTGTCCTGGGCGCAAAGCTGCGTGCCTGCTTGCTTGAGGCCCAGGGCCATCAGCCCGCCGTGCGTTGAACCAGTTCCTGCTCCCTATGCACACTGCGCCCAACAGTGTCCTCGCAAGTCGCACATTCGATGCGCCACGCCGATTCCCTTGGTGCGACCCGCCGGCGGGTGTGACGCTGACGCACGACGACGTGCACGTCTGGCGAGTCGCCCTGGAGGTTCATGAGGGTGTCGTGCGCCAGCTCGAGGACCGCCTTGCGGCGGACGAACAGCTTCGAGCGGATCGTTTCCAATTCGCGCAGGATCGACGCCGCTTCGTGGTGCGGCGGGGGGTGCTACGGGCGGTCCTCGGATGGTACTTGGGAACAAGGCCCGAACGGCTGCGATTCGAGTGCAACCGCCATGGCAAGCCCTCCCTCGCCGGTCAGACCGGTGTGAGGCCGATCCGATTCAATCTGGCGCATTCCGCCGACTTGGCCGTGATCGCGGTCACTCACGGTCGGGAAGTCGGGGTAGACGTTGAACGGCTAGACGCCCGGGTCGATTCGCTCGAGATCGCCGAAAGGTTCTTTTCGCCACGTGAAGCGGCCGCCCTTCGGGGTCGGTCGCCTTCGGCCCAGACGCGAGCCTTTTTCCATTGTTGGACGCGGAAGGAAGCCTACCTCAAGGCCCGGGGGATGGGAGTGACATGGCCGTTGGACCGCGTCGAGGTCTCCGTGTCGCCCGGCCGCGCCGCCCTGTTGAATGTGTGTGACGATCCCGCGGAACTTTCGCGCTGGTCCGTGCAAGACTTGAATCCCGAACCCGGCTATGTGGGAGCCCTGGTCGTCGAAAGTTTCGCCCGTGATCCTCGAAGGCCTCGGATCCTCGCTGAATGACGGAATGGTGAACCCTACCGGAGCTCATTTCCAGGTGTTGAACGCCTTAGATACCGCGATGGCGCCGTCCGAGATCATTGCGATCGTCGAAAGGTGCCCCTCGTGGCGCGCGAGTGGCCTCTTCGTCAGAGGATGCAAGGTGAGAAAGGTTCAGCCCACGAAGGAGGGCGCCTTCGAGTTGGAGTACCGATTTAAGCTCACGAGGCCAAGCACAGGCGACAAGGTTCGGGCGACGATTGTGGGGAAGATCTACCCTGACGAAGAGGGCGAGCAGGAATACAAGAAAATATTAGAGAGCCTGAAGGGCCAGGGCCCCCTCGTGGCCGATTCGGCCCTCACAGGATTCGTGCAGTACGTCCCCGAGCTTAGGCTCCTGCTCGCCTCTCCATCCGCCGACGCGAAGCTCCCGAGCCTGCGGGTCGCTTTAGATCCACACGCGATCAAGCCGTTTCTCGCCGACTGCTTGAACAGGAGTATGCATCGGAAGGAGAGCCTGAGCGGATGCGAGGTCGACATCCTCCGTTATAGGCCAGGCAAGCGATGCGTCCTTCGATACCGGCTGGGGGCCTCGCGTCTCGAGGCTGGCGACGTCCATGAGCGGAGTTTCATCGGGAAGGCATACGGCAACAGGGCGGATGGGGCGGACGTGTTCGCAATCATGCTTGGGCTTTACCGGAATCGCTTCGGCCGGGACTCCTCGGACGGCATCAGGATACCCGAACCGTTGGGCTACATCCCCGAACTCCATATGGTGCTCATGGAGGACGTCCCCAGTCCTTCCTTGGCGAAGAGCTTCTCCTCCCCACACGTGATCGATGATCTCCAGGCAGCAGCCCGCGCCTTGGGCAAGATCCATACGTGTCCCTCGACTGTCGACAAGAAGTACGAGGTCGAGGAAGAAGTCTCCAGTCTGGAGCAGTGGGTCGCGAGGGCGGTTCAGCTTTATCCCGATCTGGCGGGATCGTTCGAATCATGCTTACGCGGCATCAGCGAGTCGGCTCATCATATCCGCTGCCCTGAGCCCGTCCTGGTTCATGGGGATTTCTGGCACAAGCAAGTCTTGATAGGACACAACGAGGTGACGATCGTCGACTTCGACACGATTGGCAACGCCGATCCCGCCAGAGACGTCGGAAATTTCTTGGCCTACCTGAAATACACGGGAGCCGAGCTCCGCTGGACCGAGGAGGAGACGCGGAGGTATGCCGAGGTGTTCCTGGCCGCGTACCGCCTACCCACCCCGCCTGCGCTGAAGACGGGAATCGATTTCTATTATCGAGCATCCCTTCTTCGCTTGGCCTGCGTCGTTTCGCGCCAGCCCAAAGAGTGGGGTCTGAGAGCATCGCTCCTGGCCGAGAGTTTGAGGTCGCGCGTTGACTCGGCAGCCCTCCCAGTCTAGTAGGCACGACGGACCATGATCCACGGGGTCGCGCAGTCTGCCGATCACATCTCCTCTGGTCAGGAGCCAGCCCGGATCGCCCGCCCGCTTGGCGGTAGAATACGGTGTATGGCGGGATGGTCCAACCACACGGGATGGTCCAACCACAAGTGAAGCGCATCTGGGTGCTCGTGCTCGTGGGTCTCTTCGCCGGCGCCGGCGTGGCCGGCTTTTTGCTTGCCCGAGGGAGTGGAAGCACGCCCAAGTACCGTGTTGCCCGCGTGGAACGGGGCCCCCTCACCGCGGTGGTGGCCGCAAACGGGACGCTCAACAGCGTCGTAAGCGTCCAGGTGGGCACCCAGGTGTCCGGCCAGATCCAGAAGCTACTCGTCGACTTCAATTCCGTGGTCCGGAAGGACCAGGTGATCGCGCAGATCGATCCGGAGATTTTCGAGGCGAAGGTGTCCCAGGCGCGCGCCGATGTGGAGTCGACACAGGCGACGGTAGTCACCCAGGAGGCGCAGGTTGAGCGCGCGCGCGCAGACATCGAGAACGCGCGTGCGGCGCACGCGGAAGCCCGCGCCCAGACGGCCAAGGCCCAGGTGGCGGTCATCGACACCAAGCGCGACCTCGATCGCAAGACGGAGCTCGCCCGACGCGAGCTCATCGCCAAGAGCGATCTCGACAGTTCGCAAGCCGCCTACGACTCCGCCGCCGCGCAGCTCGACTCGGCGAAGGCCAGGGAACAATCGCTCGCCGCCGCGATCGGCTCCGCGCAGGCCCAGCTTCGCGTGACCGCGGCCACGCTCGACTCAGCACGCGCCCAGGTGAAGCAGAAGCAGGCCGCCCTCCATCAGGCGCAGGCCGACCTCGAGCACACGACGATTCGCGCGCCCGTCGACGGGGTGGTCGTTTCACGGGCGGTGGACGTCGGACAGACCGTCGCCGCGAGCCTGCAGGCCCCCACCCTCTTCACCATCGCTCAAGACCTGACCAAGATGCAGGTCGAGACGAGCGTGGTCGAGGCGGATATCGGCCGGATCAAAGTCGGTGACCGAGGGGTCTTCACCGTGGACGCTTTTCCAACCGCGAAGTTCACCGGGCAGGTCGTGCAGATTCGCCAGGCCGCGCAGACCGTACAGAACGTCGTCACCTATACTGTCGTCGTCGCGGTGGCCAATCCCGAGGGGCGGCTCATGCCCGGCATGACGGCGAACGTGAAGGTGATCGTGGCCGAAAAAGCGAGCGTGCTGAAGGCGCCGAACGCGGCATTACGATTTCGCCCGACGGGCGTCGAAGTCGGGACGGCCGCGTCCCCGGGGGAACGGCCCGCGGTGAGCGCTGGCAGTGATGGAGCGTCGGCTCAGGAGACGACGCGGGAGCGGCTGGTTCGCGAGCTCAAGCTGAGCGACGGGCAAGCGGGGCAGCTCGACCGAATCCTCGGGGACGGCCGTGACCAGCGAAGGGTGATCAGAGATGCGGCGCTGCCTGAGCCTGAGCGCAAGGTGCGATCGCACGAGGTCAGGGAGGCCACGCGGGCGCGGATTCGCGAGATCCTGACACCGGATCAGCGCACTCGATACGATGCGATTGCCGCGGCCACCACGACGCCCGCGGATGGTGTCCCAGGCCGCGTCTGGGTCCTCGGTCCGGATGGCCGGCCCACGCCGATCGCGGTCTCGCTCGGCCTCAGTGATGGTGCGGCGACCGAAGTCCTTCAGGGCGAGCTGAAGGAAGGGTACGAAGTGATCACGGGGACCGCGGCCGCGCCCGGAACGCCAAGCCGCCCCACCCCAGGCGCGGGCAGCAGTCCGCGGCTCAGGCTCTGAGCATGACGCTCATCGCCATCGAGGACCTGACCAAGGACTATCGCCTCGGACCGCACACCATCCATGCGCTCCGGGGAGTTTCGGTGACGATCGCCCGCGGCGAATTCGTGGCGGTGATGGGCCCGTCGGGCTCGGGCAAGTCGACCCTCATGAATCTCCTGGGCTGCCTCGATACGCCGACCGCCGGGCGCTATGTGCTGGACGGCGCCGACGTCGCCGGCTTCTCGCCGGATGAGCTGGCGCGGATCCGCAACCGCAAGATCGGCTTCGTTTTCCAAACGTTCAACCTCCTGTCTCGCACGAGCGCGCTCGAGAATGTCGAACTCCCCCTGGTCTACGCCGGGCTTGCGGCGCGCGCCCGCCGCGCTCGCGCCCGCGAGCGCCTGGCAGCGGTCGGGCTCGCCGACCGGGAATCGCACCATGCGAGTCAGCTCTCGGGCGGCCAGCAGCAGCGCGTGGCCATCGCGCGGGCGCTCGTCAACGACCCATCCGTGATCCTCGCCGACGAGCCCACCGGGAACCTGGATACACAAACCAGCATCGAGATCCTGGCGCTCCTCCAGGAGCTGAACCGGGCGGGAATGACGATCGTCCTGGTGACCCACGAGCCGGACATCGCCACCTACGCGAGCCGCGTGCTCACGTTTCGCGACGGACGGCTGCTGCGTGACGAGCCCGTCGCCTCGCCGCGCGACGCCGCCGAGGCGCGGGCGTCGGGTGAGGCGGAGGTCGTCGCGTGAACGTCTGGCAGAGCGCCCGGGTCGCCATCCGCGCGCTGCGGGTGAACAAGCTCAGAAGCGCTCTCACGATGCTCGGCATCATCATCGGGGTCGGCGCCGTGATCGCCATGGTGGCCGTGGGTTCCGGCGCCCAGGCGCGTGTGGCCGAGCAGATCCAGAGCCTCGGCTCGAACCTGATCGTCGTCCTTTCCGGCAGCGTGACGTCGAGCGGCATCCGGCTGGGCCACGGAAGTCGGCCCACGATCTCGGAGGATGATGCGTGGGCGATCCAGCGCGAGGTGCAGACGGTCCAGGCGGCCGCACCGTCCGTGCGCGGGACCGAGCAGGTCGTGTACGGCAACTCGAACTGGGCCACCGTGGTGCAGGGCGTCACCGCCGAATATTTCGAAGCGCGCGACTGGTCGGTGGTTGCCGGGCGGCCGATCGGGGGCGAGGACGTCGAGGGCGCGACGAAGGTCGCGCTGCTCGGCCAAACGACTGTCGAGAATCTCTTCGCGGACGCCGATCCCCTGGGGCAGATCATCCGCATCCGAAACATCCCGTTCCTCGTCATCGGCGTGCTCGAGCGCAAAGGGCAGAGCTCGTGGGGACAAGACCAGGACGACGTCATCCTCCTGCCGCTCGGCGCCGCGAAGAAGAACATCCTTGGCGTCAGCAAGGCGAACCCGCGAGCGGTCGCCGCCATTTCCATCAAGATCCGACCCGGGGAAGACATGGACGAGGCCGAGGTCCAGATCCGCGCGCTCCTCCGACAACGCCACAAGCTGAAGCTCGATCAAGAGGATGACTTCTGGCTTCGCAACCTCGCCGAGGTGCTCCAGACACAGGAAGAGTCATCACGCGTGATGACCTATCTGCTCGCGGCCATCGCGTCGGTCTCACTGCTGGTCGGCGGCATCGGGATCATGAACATCATGCTCGTGTCGGTGACGGAGCGGACGCGAGAGATCGGCCTCCGGATGGCGGTGGGGGCTCGCGGGCGCGACATCCTCGTCCAATTCCTGGTCGAGGCCATCACCCTCTCGCTGATCGGCGGTGTGATCGGCATCGCCCTCGGCCTCGGCGGCTCGCGCGCCATCAGCTACATCGCCGAGTGGCGGACGCTCGTCGCGCCGGAAGCCATCGCGCTCGCCTTCGGCTTCTCCGCTGCGGTCGGGGTCTTCTTCGGGTTTTATCCGGCGCGGAAGGCGGCACGCCTCGATCCGATCGAAGCGCTCCGGTACGAGTAGCGCCGACCGGGGGCCGGGGACGGTAGGCCATCTTCGACCACGCTATGACTCCCTACGCGGGGTCGGTCCGTCCGCTCGGCGCCGAGACAACGCGTAGAAGCTACGGGTCTCAGACGGCCTACCGTCCCCGGCCCCTGTTCGGCGCTACTCGAGGCCGAAAGCTTCAGTGCCTACGCCGACAACTGCTATCTTCAGTCGATGGACCGCGCGCGCAAACGCTCCTCGACGCGCAAGCGTCAGCGGGTCCCGCGACGCACGACGCCCGTCACGGCGCCGTACCCTACGCCCGCAGAGGAGCAGCTGCTGGGTCTCGCGCGGGACATTGCGCGGCTGCCGCTCGCGGCGGCGCTCGAGAAGCTCGCCGCCGCCTGGGCGCCCGGCGCGCCCCTCCTCCGCGACGTCGCCCAGGCCTGGATGCGAAGCCGCGGCAACAAGACGTCCGCGCTGGCGCTGGCATGGGCGCGCGAGCAGGTGCGCCTCTCCCTCCAGGAGATCGTCGAGGCCACGCCGAAGGATCAGCGCGGCCGCATCGAAGCCACGCCTGACACGCTCGCCTGGATCCTGCTGGCCGGGTGCGAGGCGCTCGCCCACGAGCCGGCCTCCGCGGTCGCCGACCGGGTGCGTGCGCTGCTCGAGCTCATCGGCCACGCCGCGCCGCCAGACTGAGCGTCTCCAGCGCGAGGAAGGCCGCGGCCGTCACCATGGTCGCGCTGTTGACCCGGACGGAGGCGCGGTGGGCACGCGCGAACGCCGCGTCGTCGCGGGCGCGCCGGGCCGCCTCGGCGCGCGGCAGCGCGACCGTCGACGCCCAGGCCAGGAGCCCACACATCAGGCCGCAGAGCGCAGCGCCGATGAGCGGGCGCAACCAGCCCTCCCTGCCCGAGAGAACCTGAAAGACGCAGCCGGCGAGCGCGACCCCGCAGAGGACCAGCCCCCAGTCGTAGTAGCGCGGCAGGATGGCCGCCACGGCCTCGCCCGCGACCGCGCGGTCGAGGGCGCGGAAGATGCGCGGCGCGACGCCGAACGAGACGAAGGCCATGATCCCGAGCCAGCCCGCGACCGCGATCACGGCGAGGCTCCTGACGACTCCCATGCCGAGAGGAGCATCGTCGAAGCGTCGGAGCGTGTCAAGTTGACGGGGCCCGACCACGGCGGTAGAGTTCGCGGCGATGCTCGCCCGCCTCGCCCTCGTCGTGATCGTGCTGCTCGTCCCACTTCGAGCGTCCGCGGAGACGCCGGTCGCCGACGCGCAGGCGCTCATCTCGCGCTACGACGAGGACCTCACGGCGATCGACCGCGCGCGCGACCTCCTCGAAGACGCGCTCAAGCGTGAGAGCCAGGTCGAGACGATGATCATGCTCTCCTACGTGAGCTTCCTCTGGGGGGACATCCGCGCGACGACTCCCGAGGACAAGCTCGCCGCCTACGCCCGCGGCCGCGAGCTCGGGAAGCGCGCGGTGGAGCTCGCGCCGCGGAACCACGATGCCCACCTCTGGTACGCGATCAATACGGGCCGCTGGGGCCAGACCAAGGGCGTGCTCCGCTCGCTCTTCCTTCTGCCGACCCTCCGCGAGGAGATCGAGATCCTGCTCCAGCTCGACCCGCGCTCCGTGCGCGCCCACTCGCTCGCCGGCAACGTCTACACGGAAGTCCCGGGGCTCTTCGGGGGCGACAAGGAGAAGGCGGAGGAGCACTTCAAGAAGGGGCTCGCGATCGATCCGAAGTTCACCGTGCTCCGGATCGATCTCGCTCGCCTGTACATCACCACGGACCGCTACGCGGAGGCGCGCCGGGAGCTCCAGCGCGTGATCGACGAGACCGCGCCGACGTTCGTTGCCGACTGGACCGTGAAGGATCGGCCACGCGCACGACAGCTCCTCGAGTCCATCAGAGCCAAGTAGCGATCGCGGAGGTCATCCGGCGCCTGAAGCGCACGGCGCCGCGATGGAACCCGACCGCCCTCGCGGTCATCGCCGACCGGAGCCGCGACCCCTTCCGCGTCCTCATCGCGTGCATCCTGTCGCTACGCACCCAGGACACGACCACGGGCCCGGCCTCGGCGCGGCTCTTCGCCGTCGCCGACACGCCCGAAGCCATGTTGAAGCTTTCGCCGCGCCAGATCGAGAGGCTCATCTACCCCGTCGGCTTCTACCGGACGAAGGCCCGCGTCATCCTGGGGATCTGCCGCGACCTCCTCGACCGCTTCGGCGGGCGCGTGCCCGACGAGATCGACGATCTCCTCACGCTCAAGGGCGTCGGGCGGAAGACCGCCAACCTGGTCGTGACGATGGGCTACGGCAAGCCGGGGATCTGCGTCGACACCCACGTGCACCGGATCTCCAACCGTCTCGGCTACGTGAGGACGCGGACGCCGGAGGAGACCGAGATGGCGCTCCGGGCCAAGCTGCCGAAGCGCTACTGGATCGGCTACAACGATCTCCTCGTCACCTTCGGCCAGAACGTGTGCACGCCGATCTCGCCGCGGTGCTCCACCTGTCCGGTGCGGGCGCTCTGTCGGCGGGTCGGCGTGCGAAGCTCCCGCTAGTCCACTCGGCGGGGGGCTTCGCCCCCCTTCCGAAACCTCCCCCCAGGATCGATTGCGCGGGCAAAGCCTGCGCTCGAGCGGCGGTCAGTCCGACGCGCCGCTAGCGCCGTCGGCGCCTGAGCGATCGCAGGAGGGCGAGATTGCGCCGGTCGGCGGCCGGCTCGGGCTCCTTCGGGGTCTCCAGCACCTTCGGCACCCGACGGAACCGTCGGTCCGTCAGGAGACGCGCGAACGGCGCCAGCCCGAGGTGTCCCCGCCCGATGTGCTCGTGACGATCGAGCCCCGAGCCGAGGGGCGCCTTGGCGTCGTTCAGGTGGAAGGCGAGCACGCGGGCGAAGCCCACCGCCTCGCCACACTCCCCGATCGCCTGCCGGTAGCCCGGCGCGCGTCGCACGTCGTAACCCGCGGCAAAAAGGTGGCAGGTGTCGATGCAAATCCCGATCCGCTCGGGCCGCGCCGCGCGCGCGTGCAGCGCGCCGAGCTCCGCGAACGTGCGACCGATGACATGGCCCGCGCCCGCGGTGTTCTCGAGCGCGATCTTGACCTTGTGGCCCGGTGTCCGTCGCGTCACCTCGTCGAGGGCGGCCACGACCCGCACCAGGCCAGCCTCGACGCCCGCTCCGAGATGGGAGCCGGGGTGAATGACGACGCAGGACAGGGCCAGCGCTTCCGCGCGCTCGAGCTCGTCGGTGAAGGCGTCTACGGCCTGGCGCCACGCCGCGTCGCCCGGAGCGCCGAGGTTGATCAGGTAGCTCGCGTGGGCGAAGACGTGGCGGATGCCCGTCTGCCGGCGCGCCGCGTGAAAGGCGCGGACATCCGCGTCCGTCATCGGCCTGGCGCGCCACTGGCGCTGGTTCTTCAGGAAGATCTGCACGGCGCCGCAGTCGAGCGCCCATCCGCGCTCGAGGGCGCGGTGAAGACCGCCCGCGATCGACATGTGGGCGCCGAGCTCGTCCAGGCGACGGCGCATCGGGCCGAGCGTAGCACGCGCCGGCTTGACGCGACGGCGTGCGCCGTGATAGCACCGCAGCGTAGGCGGGCCGATCCCCCGAGTTTCGAGAAGGAGACCGGTATGGAGTGCCGCGCGATCCCGACGTCGTTCACCACGACGTTCACGTTCGAGTACGGTGTCACCGAGGCCGACATGCGGCGCCTCTACGAGAACGCGAAGCGCGACCAGTGGAACGCCGCGCACGACATCGCCTGGTCCACGCCCCAGCCCGCCGACGGGCGCGCGATCGCCGACGAGCTCATCGACATCTACGGAAGCCCGCTCTGGAAACGACTGTCGGAGGCCGAGCGCGTCGAGCTCAACCGGCGCGTCGCGGCCTGGCGTCTCTCCGCCCTCATGCACGGCGAGCAGGGCGCGCTCCTCGCGTGCAGCCAGCTCGTGGACATCGTCCAGGACGCCGACGCGAAGTTCTTCCAGGCGACGCAGGTCGTGGACGAGGCGCGCCACAACGAGGTCCTCGACCGCTACATCACCGAGCGACTGGACAACCGGAAGTACCCGATCCCCACCAACGCGCGCGACGTCTTCGACTCGATCCTGGGTGACAGCCGGTGGTACCTGAAGACGATCGGGCTCCAGCTCGTGGCCGAGACGTTCGCCGTGGCGCTGTTCAAGATGATGGCCGAGAGCGCGCGCGATCCGGTCCTCGAGGCGGTGTGCCGTCGCATCCTGCAGGACGAGTCCCGGCACATGGGCTTCGGCATGCTCGCGCTGCCCGAAGTCGTCCACGGGGCGTCCCCCGCCGAGCGGGGCGAGCTCGAGGACTACACCTGCTTCGCCGTCGAGAAGACGCTGACAGGCTTCTTCCCGCTCGAGGCCTACGAGGACGTCGGGTTCAGCCGAGCCCAGATCGAGGAAGCCAAGCGCTACCGTCGCGACGTCGCCGCGCGCAACGACTACGCGCCGTTCCGCAAGGTCTTCAAGCGCGACATGCACGCCGCGATGGTCGGCAACCTCGCGCGGCTGGGGCTCCTGACGGAGCGCGTCCGGCCGCGGCTCGAGAAGCTCGGGGTCACCCTGCCGACGAGCTGACCGGCGCCACGAGCTCCCCCAGGCGCCGGTCGCGGTGGGCCCACAGCCCCGCGAGCTGGCGCCGGACGACAAGCGCGTGCGCGGCGCGCCCGAGCGGTCCCAGCGGTAACCGGTAGGTCACCCGGTCCTCCACCCACGTCCCGCCGCGCGCTTCGAGGAACCGGTGGCGGTGCTCCCAGCGCGCGTACGGGCCCCGCACCTGCACGTCCACGAAGCGGTAGGGTGGATCGAACTCGCGGATGAAGGCGCGCCAGCGCATCGGGACGCCGAACCACGAGAGCGCCAGGTCGTAGACGCTCCCCGCGGCCATCGGCGCGGGCTCCGAGAGGAGCCGCAGGCGGAACGCGGCCGGCGTCAGGAGCGGCAGGTTTCGCGGATCGGCGAAGAATGCGAAGACCTCGGGACGCGCCTTGGCGAGCCACACGCGCGATTCGAGGATGTGATCGGCCATCGACGCGCGGCTTATGATAGGCAGGTGCCCGCGCTCAGTCAAACGCGCGCCTACGTGGCGCTCGTCGTGATCGCTGCGCTCTGGGGCAGCTATCCCGCCACCGCCAAGCTCGCGCTCGGCGACTTCCCGCCCTTCTTCCTCGCCGCCGTGCGCTGCACCGTCGCGTCAGGGCTCCTCGTGCTTCTGCTGGCTCGCGCGGGCGCGGACGCGACGCGCGGGCTGGGCGCCCACGCGCTTCGGGCCCTCCTCGTCCTGGGCGTCGCCGGCATCTGGGGCTCCACCCAGTTCTCGTACGTCGCGATCTACTACACGACCGCGGGCAACGCGGTCATCCTCCAGGCGGCGACGCCGGTGATGGTGGCGCTGGGCGCCCGCTTCTATCTCGGCGAGCGGCTCGAGCCACTCCAGTGGCTCGGCGTCACCGTCTCGGTGTTCGGCGTGCTCCTCGTCGTCACGAGCGGTCGGCTCGCCGCGCTCCGGCTCGAGGAGCTCCGCGTCGGCGACTTCATCGTGCTCGCCTCGCTCGTCGGCTGGTCCACGTACACGGTCTATGGCAAGCAAGTCCTCGGCACCCTCTCGCCCGCCCTCGCGACGACGGGGGCGTACGTATGCGGGACGCTCCTGATCCTGCCGACGGCCCTCGTGGCGGCGCCCTTCTTTCCCGCACCGCGCGTGGGCTCGCTGACGGCGTGGGCGGTCGTCCTCTACCAGGGCGTGCTGGGCGCCGTCGCCCACGTCTGGTGGTACCGGGTGGTCGAGGTCGTCGGCCCGAGCCGCGCGTCGATCTTCTTGAACCTCCAGCCGCTCGTCGGTATCGCGCTGGCCGGCGCTCTGCTCAGAGAGCCGATCGGGCTCTGGCAGATCCTGGGCACCGCGAGCGTCCTGGCCGGCGTCGCCCTCACCACCCGCTCGCGCGGGAAGCTCCAGGCCGAAGGGAGAGGGGCGAGCGCTCGCTAGGGCGAACCAGCGCGGCCGCCAGAGTCTGGGCGCTCCGAAGAAATGGGGACGCAGAGACGGCACGGGGGAGGGTCCGCGCGAGTGTCGTTCCGAGCGGAGGACCCTCCCCCGTGCTGTCTCTGCCTATCCGAGTTTTTTGACTTCCGCCAGAATCTTGTCGGGCTGCGGCAGCTCACCCTTGCCGTAGCGCTCGACAAAGCGAACCTTGCCCTGTTTGTCGAGGATGAACGTGGCCCGGACGTTCGCGTTCCAGTCCGGCCAGTAGACGCCGTAGGCCTTCACGACGCTGCGCTGCACGTCGGAGAGGAGCGGATAGCGGCTGATGCCGACCGTCTTCGCCCAGTTCTCGTGGCTGAAGGGGCTGTCCGTGCTGATACCCAGCACCTGGGTATTGGCCGCCTCGAAGTCGCCGATGCGCTTGTCGAAGGCGGGCATGCAGGTGCTTCAGCCCGGCGTCCAGTCGAGCGGGTAGAACAACAGCACCACTTTCTTCCCGTGGAAGTCCTTGAGGCTGACCTCCTTGAGCCCGATGGTCTTCAGCGTGAAGTCGGGCGCCGTGTCGCCGACATTGAGGGCCTTGCTCTCGGTGGCGGTACTCACCTCTCGTGTCCCCCTTTCGCGATCCTGCGCGTCGCGGGCGTCATGATAGCACGGCGCTCTCCCACCTTCGCCGGCGCTTTGCGCGCCGCCGCCCACGCGTGCGGTCGGCGGCTCTCGAGCGGCGCCTCCGCGCGACCCAGGTAGCCTGCGGCCGTCACGACGGCGCCGGTCTCCCAGACGCGACGGAAGCGCTCGGTGAAGCGCGTGTCGCGCAGCGCGTGGTGGTCCATGATCACGCGGCAGCCGGTGACGCCCACGATTCTCAGCAGATTGTCGATGCCGCGCTCGATCACGGCCGTGCCCACGTCCCGCTCGATGTACGAGGGCGGCCCCGACAGGTAGAGGAGCGTCGGGCGCTCCGCGATGAGGTACGCCGCCGCCACGGGCGAGAGCGGCCCCTGGACGTCGGAGGCGAAGACGAAGCGCTCGTTCTCCCCAGGGTCGACGACCGTCAGCACGACGATGGCCCCGAGCGGCGAGCCATCCACGCCGTGCGGCAGCGGCGGCGACACCCGGAGCTCCAGCTCGAGCGTCCGGCGCCGGCAGCCGTCGGCGCTCACGACGCGCGCGACGGGCCCGAGCGCCCTCCAGAGCTCCTCTCCGCGCTTGGCCTGACGCCCCGCCACCATCCGCTTCGGGTCCTTTACGAGCACGGTCCGGCCGGCGTACGTGGCCGGGTCGGAGCGGAAGTGGTCTTCGTGGTAATGGCTCACGAAGACGAGCGAGGCGCGGGTGGCGTACGCCGAGATCCGGTCGTTGGCGCGGCGGAGCGCCTCCCATTCCTCCTCGGACGGGGGCAGGTTGAAGCGCGAGGGTGAGAGCGTCGCCCCCGGGTCGATGAGGATCCCCGTCTCGCCGGCCTCGACGAAGGTCGCCATCGAGCGGACGCCGAGCGACTCCGCGGCGAGGGGAACGACTTTCACTGGAGTGGGGTCCGCGCGGGGTCCCCTAGATACACCGGCCGCCGTCGACTTCGAGGCACGAGCCCGTGATCATCGCCGCCTCGTCGGAGGCAAGGAAGACCGCGGCGTGCGCGATGTCCTCGGGCCGGTTGAGCCGACCGAGCGGCACGGTCGCGACATAGCGCGCCATTCCCTCGGCGTCCACCTCCTTCTTGCCCATGAAGGTCGCGAGCATCGGCGTCTCCGTCGCGACGGGCGCGATGGCGACGACGCGCACGCCGTGGGGCGCGACCTCGAGCGCCAGGCTCTTGGCCAGCGTCACGACCGCGCCCTTCGACGCCGCGTACGTCTGGCTGCCGGGACGCGGCCGGATCGCCGCTGTCGAGGCGGTGATGAGGAACACACCCCGCTTCTGCTTCTTCATGACGGCGAGCGCGTACTTCGCCCCGAGCCACACGCCCTTGACGTTGACCGCGAAGATCCGGTCGAAGACGGCTTCGTCCTGCTCCTCGATGTGCGTGGGGAGCTGAGGAACGCCCGCGTTGGCGAAGAAGATGTCGAGCCTTCCCCACCTGGCGAGGGCCTTCTCGACGATCGCCTGGTTGTCGGCCGCGGTCGAGACGTCGGCGCGCACCGCCAGCGCTTGGCCGCCGCCCTTCTCGACCTGCTCGACGACACCCTTCGCCCCCGCCTCGTTGATGTCGGCCACGACGACACGCGCGCCTTCCCGGGCCATCGCGATCGCCGACGCCGCGCCGATCCCCGAGCCCGCTCCCGTGATCACCGCGATCTTGCCGTTGAGTCTCATTGCCCGCCTCCTCAATACCCGCTACAAGACCAGTTCGGCCATCGTCGTGGCCGCGAGCCGATCGCCGGCCACCAGCATCGTCGTGATCCCCGACGAGGTCCACTCCCCGAGCCGCTCGCGGATCCGCTCGCGCGGCCCGCAGAGCGCGACCTCGTCCACGAGCGCGTCCGGTACCGCGGCCTCGGCCTCCTCCTTGCGCCCGGCCAGGTACAGGTCCTGGATCGTCCTGGCCGCCGCCTCATAGCCGTAGCGGCGCGCGATGTCGTTGTAGAAGTTCCGGCCGCGCGCCCCCATGCCACCGACGTACAGCGCGAGCCTCGCCCTGACGGGCTGCCGGCACGCGGCGACGTCGTCCCCGACGACGACGGAGACCATGGGCATGATGTCGAACCGCGCCGGCGCCCCGCCGCGCGCGCGGAACCCCTCGTCGAGCCACTCGCGGAACGACTTCATATACCGTGGAGAAAAGAACGTGGGGATCCAGCCGTCAGCGATCTCCGCCGCGAGTGCCGTGTTCCTGGGGCCGACCGCCGCGAGGTAGATCGGGATGTCCCCCCGTCCGTGCAGGATCGACTTGAGCGGCTTGCCGAGGCCCGTCGCGTCCGGGCCCGCGTACGGGATCTGGTAGTACTCGCCGCGGAACTCCAACGGCTTCTCACGTCGGAAGATACGGCGCAGGATCTCGATATACTCGCGCGTTCGCCCGAGCGGCTTGCCGAAGGGCTGGCCGTGCCAGCCCTCGACCACCTGCGGCCCCGAGACGCCGAGCCCGAGCCGGAAGCGACCGCCCGAGAGGCCGTCGAGCGTCAACGCGGTCATCGCGGTCGCGGCCGGGCTACGGCCCGCGAGCTGCATGATCCCCGTGCCGACGTGGATCCGTGACGTCCGCGCGGCGATCCACGCCGCCGGTGTCACCGCGTCCGAGCCGTACGACTCGGCTGACCACACCGAGTCGAAGCCGAGCCGCTCGACCTCGAGGACCTTCTCCATGTCGAGCGACATCTGCGCGCCGGAGTAGCCGAGGGTGAGTGCGAGTTTCATGGAAACCCTCTCCGCTGTCGAGCCGTGGACCGCCACGCGTGGGCGCGCAGGACCACCCGCCCGCGCCGAAAGGCGACACCCTCCGCTTCGAGCCGAATCCGCTGCGTCAGCATGCTACTCATCCGCTCGCGTCCGCTGATCCCGCCCTGCGCGTTGACCACGCGGTGCCACGGCAGGTCGGCGGGGCACCTCCGAAGCGCGCCTCCCACAGCGCGGGCCGAGCGGGGCCGCCCGAGCAGCGCCGCGATCTGCCCGTACGTCGCGACCCGCCCGCGCGGGATGCGCCGCACGAGGCGCCAGACCGTCTCGCGAAACGTCACGCCGCGGACGGACCCGCCTGGAGCTCCGACAGTCGAGCGTAGAGCCCGCCGCGCCGCAGCAGACCGGCGTGCGTGCCCTCCTCACGGATCTGGCCGTGATGCAGGACCAGGATCCGATCGGCGTGCTGGACCGTCGAGAGGCGGTGCGCGATCGTGAGGCTGGTGCGTCCGGCGAGCAGTCCCGCCATCGCCTCCCGCATGAGCGCTTCGGACTCCGCGTCGACGCTCGACGTCGCCTCGTCCAGCACGAGAACGGCCGGATTGTACACGAGGGCCCGCGCGATGGCCAGCAGCTGGCGC
>Ga0209689_1000623_pt1 | contig 25123 bp, 24 predicted proteins | sample GraSoiAngelo_149_FD_187119 | JGI IMG/M metagenome (GOLD analysis project Ga0209689, IMG submission 187119) | Grasslands soil microbial communities from the Angelo Coastal Reserve, California, USA - 14_1009_09_30cm (SPAdes) (version 2) | ecosystem: Environmental > Terrestrial > Soil > Grasslands ... | reverse complement strand
TGGGCGCTCATGGGAGATGCGATGGTACCGCGAAGGCACGCGCGAGCTCATCGCAAACGAGGCGCACCGCCTCGTCGCGCTTGCCGATGAAGAAGTGCTCCGCATCGGGGACCACCGCGAGGCGCGCGTCGGGGAGCGCGGCCCGGAGCTCGTCCGCCTTTCCGAACTGGTCGTCCTCCGCGGCGACGACGAAGGTGCCCGCGGGCAGTCGCGGCGGCGGGAGCGGCCCCTGCTCGGGGTCGCGCAGCGGTAGCGCCACGAGCACGACGGCGTCCGCGCGCCCGCCTCGCTCGAGCCAGTCCGCGCTCATCCGCGCACCGAAGCTGTAGCCGACCAGGCCCAGGGGCAGCGCCGGGGCGAGCGAGCGGCCGTGCCGGACCGCGGCGTCCACGTCCTCGACCTCGCGCTCGCCACCGGTGAACTCGCCGGCGCTGTCACCGGTGCCGCGGAAGTTGAACCGCAGCGCGAGCCAGCCTCGCTCGGCGCACGCGCGCGCGATCTGCGCGATGAACGGATTGCGCATCGTCCCGCCGTGCGTGGGCAGCGGATGGGCGATGACGACGATCGCGGTCGACGTCGCGTCCGGGACGCGAAGCGTCCCCTCCAGCCTTCCCGCGATGCGTTGCGGTTCTTCTCGCACATGCCCGAGTGTGCGTCAGGCGACCCGCGGGTCCTGTCCCGCGGCTCCGAGGGTCTCTCGCTCCGCGCACCCTGCCCGTCCAGCACGTTCACGGGCCGCGCTCGTCGTCCGTGGACGGGTCCTGGGGCCCGCGCGTCGCGAAAGACCCTCATCGCCGTGCCACCCGCGGTCGCGCGCGACTACACGGGCATGTGCTTTTGGAAGAACGCGACGACTCGCGGCCAGGCGTCGGCGCGGTTCTTCGCTTTCGCCAGACCGTGGCCTTCGTCGTCGTAGCGCAGATATTCCACAGGACGCCCGCGGGCGCGTTGCGCGGCGACGATCTGCTCGGCCTCCTCTATGGGCACGCGCGGGTCGTTCGCGCCGTGGATCACCATGAGCGGCGCGCGGATGCGCTCCTTGAAATTGATCGGTGAGATCGATTCGAGGAACTCCGCATCTCTCACGGGGTCGCCGTACTCGGCCGCTCGTAGCGGCCGACGCCATGCCGCGGTGCGCTCGAAGAAAGTCCGGAAGCTCGCGATGCCGACGATGTCCACCGCGGCGGCCCAGTTGCGGTCGGGGCAGAACGTGATCGCGGCGAGCGTCATGAAGCCGCCGTAGGAGCCGCCGATGACGCCGATGCGATCGGCGGGCGCGAGAACGCTCTCGGCGAGCCACGCCGCGCCGGCGTCGAGATCCTTCACCGAATCCATCCGCAGCCGCACGTCGTCAAGCGACATGTAGGCACGCCCGTACCCGCTCGAGCCGCGGACGTTCGGCTGCAGCACGTTGTACCCCGCCGCGGTGAGCGCGACCGTGAGCGGATTCCACAGCGGTCGCGCCTGGCCCTCGGGGCCGCCGTGGACCTGGATCACCGTCGGTCGCGCGCCCTTCGCCGCGCCGCGCGGGCGCAGCAGGAATCCCGGGATCGCCCGACCGTCGAACGACTTCCACGACACCAGCTCGGCCTGGGGCAGCCCCTCGGCGAGGCCCCCCATCTGGGGCGGGACCGCGAGCTCGGCGTCGCGCCCAGCGCGGACGACGTAGACCGCGGATGGCGCGTCGTAGCGGGCCCAGGCGATCGCGAGCGTCCCGTCGGGCGCGAGGCCGAGGCTGTTGCCGATGAGGTCGGTCGCGAGATCGCCGGGCGGAAGACCGCCGACGACGCGATCCTCGCCGTCGAAGACGACGTGGACCTCGGACCGCCCGTCGACGTTCACGCCGTACGCGAACCGCGCGCCGGAGACGTCGAGGTCCTCGATCTCGCGGTCACGCTCGACGACGTAGGCGAACGATCCGTCGAGCCCGACCCGGGCGACCCCCGCGAGGTCGCGGCCTCGGTCGGAGACTGCGAGCACGCCGCCGTCGAACGCGTGCGCCGCGGCGTACATTGCCTGCGGCTCGTCGGGCGTGAGGCGCCGCGAGCTCCCCTCGGGCGCGACGAGCGTGAGGTGGTTGTGATCGCTGCGGTCGCGGTTCGTGGTCACAACGGCTCGCCCGTCGGGCAGCACCGTCGCGCGGAACCCCGTGCCGTCGTGACGGAAGAGCGCCTTTGGCTCGCCACCGTCGGCCGGGATCGCGTGCAGGTCGAAGTACCGCTCGTCCCGGAGATTCGCGAACGCGACGACCGATCGGCCGTCGCGGCCCCAGTCGACGAGATGGTGGATGCGGTCCGGGCGCGAGGTGAGCGGCCGGGGGCCGCTCCCGTCCGCGTTCACGACCCAGATCGTCCAGCGCTCGTTGCCGCCCTCGTCGGCGCCGTAGGCGATCCGCGACCCGTCGGGCGACACCCGGTACGCACCCACGCGGTCGCACTCGTAGCTGAGCCGCAGCGGGGGCCCGTCCCCTAAACGGAGGCTCCAGAGCTGCATCGTCCCTGTCAGGTCGGTGACGAAATAGAGCGTCCCGCCATCCGGAGAGAGCGCGACGCGCTGCGCTCCACGAGCGTCAAGGATCCGAGAGAGCGATGGGGGCACCGCGGGAGTCTGGCACGGCAGGGTGGACAATGTCCGGCGTGGGTGGTCGCGGGGCGCTGGGGTTCGCCCTAGCGTCGCTCCTCCTCGGGGCATGTGCCAGCGCGTCGGTCCCGGTGCCGAGCCCGACGCGCAGCGCGCCCGGAATGACCGAGACCGTCGTCCAGTCGGGCCTCACGGTGCCGTGGGACATCGCGTTCGCCTCCGACGGGCGAATGGTCGTCACGGAGCGGCCGGGGTCCATCGACGTCTTCGCGTCGACGGCTCCGAACGCCAAGCGCATCGCGAGCGCGCAGGTCGCGGGCATCCGCGCGATGGGCGAGGCCGGGCTTCTTGGGGTCGCGCTCGATCCCGACTTCGCGACGAGCGGTCTGATGTTCGTGTGCGCGTCGCGCATGGACGAGGGCGAATGGCGCGACCAGATCCTTCGGTACCGCCTCGATCGCGGGACCCTCGGCTTCGACGGCTATCTGCTGCGCGCCGGGATCCGCGCCGCCGGGATCCACAACGGCTGCCGGCTCCGCATCGGTCCGGACGGAAAGGTCTGGGTCGCGACCGGCGATGGCGGCGTCCCCGCGAAGGCGCAGGACCCGACCTCGTTCAACGGGAAGGTGCTCCGGCTCAACCTCGACGGCTCGGTGCCGTCGGACAACCCGGTCCTCCACGGCGCGACGGAACGCACCGCGGTCTACGCGCTCGGCCTGCGCAGCCCGAGCGGGCTGACGTTCCAGCCCCAGACCGGCACGCCGTTCGTCGTCGACGCCGGGGAGATGACGAACGACGAGATCGACGAGGTCTACGCGGGCGCGAACTTCGGCTGGCCGATGCTCTCGGGCAACGGCGGCGAAGGCCGCGGTTTCGCCGACCCGCTGTGGACCTCGGGCACGACGACGTACGGGGTCGCCGGCGCGGCGTTCGTGAGCGGTGACGATTGGGGCAGCTGGTCCAACTCGCTCTTCGTCGCGACGCTCAAGGAGCAGGACCTTCGTCGGTTCAACGTCGACGGCATGCGCGTGATGCCCAAAGAGGTCCTGCTTGATCAGCGGTACGGCCGCCTCCGCACGCTTGTCGTCGGACCCGACGGCGCGCTCTACGTCACGACGAGCAACGGCACGGCCGATCGGATCATCCGCCTCACGCCCACCCGCTAGCGCCGCGCGAAGCGCCCGTCCGGACATGGACGGACCTCTCCGCTGATCAAAAGACGCGCGAGCGTCTGAGCGAGCGCGGGGGCCGCGAGGCCGAGGCGTTTCGCGAGGGCGTCGGGATCGAGCGGTGACGCGGCCAGGGCATCGAGGATGCGCCCCATGTCGCCGTCCGTTCGGCGCACCGCGCCGTCCGACGCGAGGCCGAGCGACGCGAGGAGCATCTCCGCTCCGGTGAGCGCTCGCGCCTCGCCGCTCGCGATGAGCGCGTTCGACCCCACGCACGCCGCCACCCCGATCGGGCCCGGCACCGCGTAGAGCGGACGCCGAAGCCGGCGCGCTTCGGCCGCCGTGATGAGCGCTCCCGAGTCCGAGGGTGCCTCCACGACGATCACGACCTCGGCGAGGGCCGCGATCGTCGCGTTGCGCCGCACGAACGTCCAGTCCTTCGCCGACGCGTCGGGTGGGTACTCCGCGATCAACGCGCCGGCCCGGACGATCTCGGCCGCGAGACGCCGGCGCCGCGCATTCGTACGCGCGAGGTACGCGGCGATGCCCTGACCAAGCACGGCGACGGTGCGCCCGCGCTCGAGCGCGCCCTCGTGGGCCGCACTGTCGATGCCCTGCGCGAGCCCGGAGACGACGACGATCCCCGCCGCGGCGGCCGCGGCCGCGAGCTCGCGGGCGACGCGGAGGCCGTATCCGGTGGCGCGGCGCGTGCCGACGATGCTCACCGCCCGTTCGAGCGGCACCGCGATCTCGCCACGGACCCAGAGCGGATCCGGCGGATGGGCGAGGTCGAGGAGCCGCGGCGGATAGCGCGGATCGGCGGGGCCGATCGCGATCGCGGCGCTCACGCCCGCATGAGCAGGGCGACCGCCACGTCGTCCGCGCGGATCTGGTCGGAGCCGGCGAGGTCCGCGACCGTGCGCGCGACGCGCAGCAGCCGGTGGTAGCCGCGCGCCGACAGACGCCGTTCGCGGATCGCCGCTCCGAGGAGCATCTCGCCGTAGTCGTCGACGCGACACCAGCGCCGGATGTCCGCGACCGTGAGCTCGGCGTTCGTTCGCCGCGCGGTCCCGACCAGCCGCGCCGCCATGCGCTCGCGCGCCGCGAGGACGCGACCGCGGACCGTCGCCGAGCTCTCGCGGCCCTCGTCGCGCAGGCGCTCGTACGGCACGCGCGGGACGTTCACGCGCAGGTCGATCCGATCGAGGAGCGGCCCCGAGAGCCGCCCGCGGTAGCGCTCGACCGCGTCCGGAAGGCAGCGGCACTCGACCGCCGGGTCGCCGAGGTGGCCGCACGGGCAGGGGTTCATCGCTGCGACCAGGAGGAACCGCGCCGGATACGTCGCCGCGCCGCCGGCACGCGAGATCGTGATCGACCGCTCCTCAAGCGGCTCGCGCAGCGTGTCGAGCACAGACGGCGAGAACTCCGCGAGCTCGTCCAAAAATAAGACGCCGCAATGCGCGAGGCTCACCTCGCCGGGCCGCGGCGGCGAGCCGCCGCCGACGAGCGCGAGCGGCGACGCGGTGTGGTGTGGCGCGCGGAACGGCCGCGAGCGGAGCAACGGGTGCCGCGGGTCCACGAGACCGGCGACGCTGTGCACCGCGCTCGCGGCAAGCGCCTCGTCGTGGTCAAGCGGCGGAAGGAGCGAGGGCAGCGCCCGAGCGAGCATGGTCTTCCCCGTTCCCGGCGGGCCGACGAGCAGCAGGCTGTGCGCGCCCGCGGCCGCGATCTCGAGGGCGCGCTTCGGCGTCTCCTGTCCGGCGATGTCGGCGAGGTCGACGGCGGGGCGCTCCGGCGGGGCCGGGGCCGGAGCGACGGTCGGCGCGACGCGCGCGCTCCCGGCGACGTGGTCGACCGCCTCGCGGAGCGAGCCGAACCCGTACGCATCGGCGCCGCAGGCCGCGGCCTCGCCGGCGTTCGCGCTCGCGAGGAGCGCGGCGGCGATGCCTCGGGCGAGCGCGTGGCGGACCCGCGGCATCGTGCCCCGCACCGGACGGAGCGCGCCATCGAGCGCGAGCTCGCCGAGGCAGAGCGCCTCCACGTCGACGGCGAGCTGGCCGCTCGCGCGCAGGATCCCGAGCGCGATCGCCAGGTCGAAGCCTGTGCCTTCCTTGCGCCGCTCGGCCGGCGCGAGGTTCACGGTCACGCGGCGGAGCGGGAACTCGTAGCCCGAATTGCGGATCGCCGCGCGCACGCGCTCACGCGCCTCCTGCACCGCGGCGTCGGGAAGGCCGACGACGACGAACGCGGGCAGCCCGTTGGCGACGTCGACCTCGACCGTGACGAGCGCGGTCTCGAGTCCCCAGAGAGCGCACGCCCACACGCGCGCGACGGCGCGCACTTTGACCTCGGGGGTCGGGGAGCGCGACTCCCCGATGACGTCCGTCGCGATGGGAGCACGGTCGCGCACTCGACGACGCGGGAGCGATAGGAGCCACGGTCGGTACCGCGGTACCGAAGTCGCTTGGAGCCCGGAGTAGTGTTGCGGCCGCACAGGGAAGGGACGTCGGGCCCCGCTCGTCGCGGGTCCGACAGGGGAACGGCATGCGGTCAGCGGTCATCGTCCTCGGTGTGGGGCTCTCGATCGTCGTGGCAAGCTGCGCGAGCGCACCGGCCACGCCAGCGACCCCGTCCTCCGCGCCGACCGCGGCTGCGAAGGCCGCGCCCGTGCCCGCCGACATCGCGCGCGCGGGGGTGATCACAGTCGGTATTCCGGCGAATCCCAACCTCATGACCGGCAAGGATGCGAACGGGCTGCCCCAGGGCGTCGCACCCGATCTCATCAACGCGCTCGCCACGCGCATGGGCGTGAAGCTCGTCTGGGCGGATCTAACGGACGGTGCGAAGGCCGTCCAAAACATCCAGTCCGGGGCCTGGGACATAGCGCTCGCAAGCCCTGACGCCGCCGGAACGGAGTCCCTCGCATTCGTCGGCTACCTCGAGATCGATCACACGCTCCTCGTTCCCGGCACGTCGGCGATCAGGTCGTTCGCCGACGCGGACAAGCCCGGACTCAAGATCTGGGTGCAGCGCGGAGCGCCTGTCGAGCGGACCCTCACGCGCGCGGTGAAGTCCGCGACGATCGTCCTCAAAGAGCCGTGGCTAACGGTCGCGGCGTTCCAGGCGGACCTCAAAGCGGGCGGCTGGGACGCGTACGCGCAGAACCGTCAGGGCCTGTTGTTCATCAGCAGGGATTTCGCCGGCACACGCGTCATCGACGATCGGTTCGGGGCGACGACCCAGTCGCTCGGCGTCAAGAAGGAGCGTGCCGAGCTCGTCGCCTATCTGAATGACTTCATGGTCGAGGCGAAATACTCCGGCCTCATCAAGAGGTCGATCGAGACCTTCAAGATCCAGGGCGTGCAGCCGGCCCCGTAGGTCACACTAGCCGGCGTTGAGCTGGCGGGTGGCGCTCGCGCTGTTCGTCCTCGGCCTCGCGACCCGCCTTCCGTTCGCGACGACCAATCTCTACGCACATGACTCCGTGCTGTACCTGCGCGGCATGGAGCGCTTCGATCCGCTCGACCAGCGGCCGCAGCCTCCGGGCTACCTCTACTACGTGCTCCTCCTCCGTGGGGTGGACCTGTTCACGCACGACCCGAACCGCGCGATGACCTTGGTCAGCGCGTTCGCCGCCGCGCTGGCGGTCGCGCTGATCTACTTGCTCGCGGCGCGCCTCTACGAAGAGCGGACGGCGCGGGTGAGCGCGCTCTTCCTCCTCACCGCGGTGACGTTCTGGGCGTACGGCGGGGTCGCCTATCCGTACACGCTCCTCGCGGCGCTCTCGATCGCCTGCGCGCTCCTCTTCTGGCGCGCGCTCGACCACCATGCGACCCGTACGCGTCGCGGCGCCGCTCTCGTCGTCGCGTCGGCGGCGTGGGGCCTCGCGGTCGGCTTCCGCTCGGACCTGGCGATCTTCCTCGCGCCCCTCTGGTTGCTCGCCGCCGCGCGCGCGACCGCCGCGATCGCCGCTCTCGCCGCGCTCGTCACCGTCGCGCTCGGCGCCGCCTGGTACGGCGCCAGTGCGCTTGCGGACGGCGGGATCGCGCGCTTCACCGAGGCGCTCCGCGAGCAGTCGAGCTTCGTCGAGGAGCGCTACAGCGTCTTTGCCAACGGCCCCATCGCGATCGACCAGAACGGCTACGACCTCGCGCGCTTCCTCGGTCGCGGTCTGTACTTCCTCATCCCACTGGTCGCGGTCACCTTGCTTTCGGGCGAGGCCCGCCGTGTCGAGCTGCGCGATCGCTGGCGCACCGGCTTCCTCGCGCTCTGGACGTTCGCGCCGCTCCCCTTCTATCTCTTCGTCCACGTCGGCGAATACGGCTACGTCTTCTCGATGCTGCCGGGCCTCTCCGTCATCGCCGCGCGCGGCGCCATCGCGCTCGCGAAGGGGCTCCGCCGGCCCCGCTCCCTCCGCTGGCTGGTCGCGGGCGTGGCGCTCGGAAACGCGGCGATCTTCCTGTTGAGCGACGCGCCGATCTCAGCGCGCGACATCGCACGGCATGACCACGGCATCGACGAAAAGATCGCGTACCTCTCCACGTTCGCTCCGGAGACGACCTCCGTCGTCACCGCGTACGACACGTTGCTCGTCGAGCACTACCTCAAGGGCTTGCCCGTGCTCCCGTACGACCCGGCGGGTCATCCAGGCTTCACGCGGCCGCTCGCCTGTGCTGCCTCCCCGCCGCCGGTGCCCTGCTCCGGCGAGACCGTCGACGTCGTCCTCTGGGACGACACGCTCCGTCCCGAAGGGCCGGGCTGGCAGGAGGTGCCGATGCCGCACGGCGCACGCCTGCGGATCGCGCGCGTCCCGCGCGCGTCGTCGTTACGTGTGAGCGAAGGCCTCGGCGTGGCCATCATCCGCTAGCACCGCGCCGACGGCACGCCCGAACCGCCAGCTCGTCGCGGCGAGCGGAATGCCGAGGACCGCGGCGGCGGCGGGCCAGAGCGAGAGCCACGGCCGCGCGACCGTCTGCGCGTAGTACTGGAAGAACAGGCCCGAGAGACGCGGATCGACCCCGGGTCCGCTGACGATCGGCGCGGCTGGCGGTGCGATGAAGCCGACGCGCAGCGTCTCCGCGGCGACGAACGCGAGGCTGAACGCCGCACCGAGCGCGACCGGGTGCGCCCAGCGGCCGCCGCGGGCACGGAGCAGGTCGAGCGCGAGCGCCCCCGCGAGCACGAGCGGCGGGAACGCGGGCGGGCGCCAGCCGGCCTCGTCGAGGACCGCGTACGTGACGATGGCGAAGACGGTGTAGACGCCGGCCACGGCCGTCGCCGCCCAGCGGCCGCGCACGAACACGACGCCGAGCGCGAGGGCGATGGGCGCGGTCGCCGTCACGAGCAGCGGGTAGACGAGCGCCTCGCGGGTGACGGTCATGAAGTAGTAGAAGTTCATCCCGAACACGAACACGCCGATGAGGTTGCCGAGCATCAGCACGCGGAGGGAACGTCGCAGGCGTTCGCCGATCGGAAAGACGCCCGGCGCGAAAGCGGTCGCCCAGCCGACGAAGGCGAGGGCGGTCCCGACGACCGCCGTGAGGTGCGGCGGGCTCCAGATGTCGACGTCTCTCCCGAAGGTCCGGTGCCAGAGCTCATCGAACGGGGCCGAGCCGATGACCGCGAGGGCGCCGAGGCCGACGAGAGCCAGGCCGAGCTCGGCGTGGAGCGGGCCGACGCGCAGCTCGGCGCTCCGAGCTGGCCGGCCGGCCATCGCGGTGACGGTCGCGACGAGCGAGGCGAGCCCCCAGCAGATCACCCCGCCGTACAGGAACAGGTGCGGCGGGCTCCAGAACGTCTCGCGGCCGAGCGCGCGGTGCCAGGAAACGTCCCACGCGGCGCCGAACCAGCTCAGGACGAGGCCGACCACGCCGAACGCGAGCCCCGTCGCGAGAGCGGATCCCGACAGCGCGTTCCGGCGCAGCGGCAGCGCGACGGTCGCCATCGCCGCCAATGCTAGGACGCCTCGAGGAGCTCCACCCGCGTCCCGTGCTCGCTCACGGTGAGCGCCGCGACCACCACGCGCCAGCGCGCGCCGCTCTCGCCGCGGACCGCCAGCCACCCGGCGCCGAGGCGCGCGAGCCTGCCCAGCTTTCGCCGGTCGACGGCCTCGGCGGCCGCAACGAACGACCCGGCGCGGCGCGTCTTCACCTCGACGAACACGTAGCCTGAGCGGTCGCGGCACACGAGGTCGATCTCACCGAAGCGCGTGCGTACGTTGCGCGCGATCACGCGCAGGCCGCGTCGCGCGAGCTCGGCCTCGGCCGCGCGCTCGCCGGCCAGGCCGAACACACGGCGATCCACGCAACGGAGAGCGGACGCTCCTTGCCGGCTCCTATGGCGTCGGCGTGATGCGGATGATGCGGTCGACGCCCGCGCCGTTGTCGGTGGACACGTACAGCGAGCCGTCCGGGCCCTGCGCCGCCGCACGAAGGCGGCCGTAGGTTCCGACGTACAGCGTCTGCGCCGTCTTGAACGTCCCGTCGGCCTGCGGCTCGAGGCGTAGGAGCATGCTGCCCGCGAGCGCCGCGAGGAACAGGTTCCCGTTCCAGGCGCCCCACTGGGTCCCGCTCACGAAGGTGTTCCCGCTCGTCGCGACGTACGGGTTGTCGAAGGACTGCCAGACCGGCTTCGTGAAGCCCGCGCCCGCGCCCAGGGGCCAGGAGTAGTTCGCCCCGGCGCGCAGCAGGTTCACGGTCGCGTGCGAGTGCGCGCCGGTCGCGCCGTCGGTGTAGTGCGCGTGCTCGCTCGTGAAGGGAAGCCCGCTGCCCGGCTGGAACGCGAGACCCTGCGGGTTGCGGTGACCCATCGTGTACGCCGCCGTCCGCCCGAATGCGCCCGGCAGGATCGGGTTGTCCTCGGGCACGGTCCCGTCCGGGTTCATCCGCAGGATCTTCCCGTTCAGGGCGTTCGGGTTCTGCGAGAACGCGGTGTTGCCGACCTCGCCCATCGTGATCCAGAGCTTGCCGTCCGGTCCGAACCGGATGCGACAGCCATCGTGGTTCCCGCCCGCGAAGATGCCGGTGCGGATCACGAAGCCGTCGAGCGTGAGCACGTTGTTCGCCTCGCGGTAGCGCAGCACCTGGTTGAGCCAGCCGCTGTCGGTCCGCGAGGCGCAGACGTAGACGAAGTGGTTCGCCGCGAAGCCCGGGTCGATCGCGAGCCCCATCGCGCCGGCCTCGCCCTCGGCGCGGATACCGGACACGGCGTTGTTCGCGAGCTGCGGCGCGCCGGGGGCGGCGCTCGCGTAGACCAGGATGTTCCCCGCGCGCTCGGTGACGAACATCCTGCCGTCCGGCGCGAATGCGACATCCCACGGGAATGAGAGTCCCGACTGCACGGTCGTCGTGGTCAGCGTGGGCGCGTTGCCGCTGCCGACGGGGACCCCGGGCACCGTGATCGTGAGGAAGACGCCCTCGTCCTCCATCCACCAGGCGCCGTCGACGACCGGCCGAAGATGCAGCGAGTACGAGCCCGGTGAGCTCGGCGCGCGGACCTGGAACGTGAAGGTCGCCGTCGCCCCCGGCGGGACGGTCTGCTCGGCCTGCGCCGCGACGCGCGTCGAGAACGGCCAGTTCACCGCGAGCGGCGCCCACTGCGCGTCATCCATGTTGATCCCCAGGCGCGCTTCCTCGCCGAGGATCCCCTTGTTCCACGTCCTGCTGCCGGTGTTGCGGAACACGAGGTTGAGGGGCTGGCTGGTCTGACCGGGCTGGAGCGTCGGATACGCGGACTGGCTCACCCAGCGGCTGTGGAAGCCGAGGTCTGAGACGACGAGGACGAACACGCCCTCGTCCTCGAGGTGCTGCACGCCCTCGAGCACCGGGTGGAGCGGCAGGCGGTACGGGCCGGGCGCCGACGGCGCGCGCAGCGTGAAGGTGAAGGTCGCGATCGCGCTCGGCGCGACCACGTCCTCCACCGTCGTCGCGACGCGGTTCGCGTTGAGCCAGCCCACCGCCATGCCCGCGTCCGCGAACGCGGTGCTGTCGCCGCTCACCGCGAGGTTCACCTGCCGGCCGGCGACTCCGCGCTGCCAGGTCTGATCGCCGGTGTTGCGGAAGCGCACCGTGTAGCTCGTCGTCGCGCCCGGCGAGAGGACCGGCCACGGGCTCTGATCGAGCCAGGCCGCGTGGAAGCCGGTCGCGGCCGCGGCGGGGCGCGGCGCGATGACGGCGCAGACGAGCGCGAGGACGGTGGCGCACGCAAGGGCCTTCATCGCTCGGTACATCGTGCCAGCCGTCGCGTCGTTACCCGGAGGTCACAGCTCCTTCTGATACATGATCCACACCGGCTGCTTCTCGAACCCCAGCACTTCGTTGATCGCGAGCATCGGCCGGTTGCGCGAATCGTTCCAGGTCTTGATGTGGTCTGCGCCCTGCCGCTGCGCGTAGCGGACCGTCTGGAGCTTTAGCGCCATCGCGATTCCCTTGCCGCGCGCGTCGCGCAGGACCCCGGTGAGCTGGTGCCAGAAGAAGGATGGATCTTCCGTCGAGCGCGACATGTTCGACACGCCGACGTACCGGCCGCCATGGTCGATCGCCATGAAGTACGCCTCCGGCAGCGCCCCCGGTCCCTCGAGGATCAGAGCGCGCCAGGTCTCGAACGGCACCATGGTCGGCGGGTCGATCGAGGGGACGTCCTCGCTGCACAGCCGGGCGAGCTCGTAAGCCTTCTGGAGCGCGCCGGCGTCGCGGGCCATCTCCTCGCCGAGCGTCGTGATCCGAATGCCCTCGCGCGCGATGCGCTCGTCGGCGGTCGCGAATCGCGAGAAGTCGAAGTCCTTCACCTTGAGGCGCGATTCCCAGTCGCGCTTCACCTCCCGGAAGCCACGCCGTTCGAGGAAGCGCACGCCGTCGGCCATTGACTCTTTCGCCCCGGCGTTGAGCGCGCTCGCGACGCGGTCGCGGGCGATGGCGACCGCCGCGTCGTAGAGCGCGGAGCCATGGCCGCGCCGGCGATGGTCCGGATGCACCGCGACATCGAGCCAGTACTTGTCCGGAACGAATGTCCAGCGTTCGTGCTGGAGCTCGGCGGCTCCGACAAGCCGGCCGCGGTCTTCCGCGACCAGGCGCGCTTTGAAGTACCTCGCGCCGTCCCAGGTGCTGTCGTCGTGCTTCGCTTCGTCGACCGTCCGCCCGTAGTCGGGATAGGAGGCGTTCGCGACCTCGACGTAGGCCGCGTAGTCGGACGGCGCGAACGGGCGGACGCTCATTGCCCGACCTCCGCCGTCGCGAGACCGGCGCCCTCGAGCTCGAGCGAGATCTGCTCCGCCGACAGCATCATCCTCACGGTCCCGAAGTCCTGGCGATGGAACGGGGTCACGCCGAGCTCGCGGAGGGCCTTGCGGTGGTCGATCGTCGGGTAGCCGCAGTTGTGCTCCCATCCGTAGCCCGGGTACTTCTCCGCGAGCTTCGCCATGAGGCGATCGCGCGTCACCTTCGCGACGATCGACGCGGCAGCGATGGCGAACGACTTCGCGTCGCCGCGCACGATCTCGGTGTGACGCCCCGGCGCGAACGCCGGATCGAGGATCCGGCGCCCGTCCACGAGGACCCAGTCGTACTCGCCGATCTGGCGCAAAGCGCGGAGCATCGCGACGTGGCTCGCGTGATAGATGTTGAGCCGGTGGATCTCGGCGACAGAGGCCGCCCCGATGCCGACCTTCATCACCCGCCCGCGGATCCGCGAGATGAGGTCCTCACGCTGGAGCCGCGTGAGCACCTTCGAGTCGTTCACCTTGCGGATGAGCCTCGTATCCGGCGTCACCAGGCACGCGGCGGCGACGACAGGACCGGCGAGTGCGGCCATGCCGACCTCGTCGACGCCGACGACACGGAGAAGCCCTTGCGACCACAGTCGCTTCTCGTGGTTGAGGGAAGGCATCGGGTGATTAGTGTGAGCGGTGGGGGCCGGGCGCTGCTACGGGGCCGGGGGAGCCCCCGACATCAGCGGCGCTTTTCGCGCAGGGTGGCCGCTTTGCCCACACGCTCGCGGAGGAAATAGAGCGCGGCGCGCCGGGCGTGGCCGTGACGGACGAGCTCGATCTTCTCGACGCGTGGCGAGTGCATGAGGAACGTCCGCTCGACGCCGACCCCGCTCGAGATCCGTCGCACCGTGATCTGCTTGTCGAGCCCGCCGTTGCGGACTCGCAGGACCGTCCCCTCGAAGTTCTGAACGCGCTCCCGGTTCCCTTCGACGACGCGCACGCTCACGCGCACGGTGTCTCCGGGCCGGACCTCGGGGAGATCCGCCTTCGTCTGCTCGGAGGCAAGCGTGTTCAACAGGTCGTTCATCGGCATGGTGATGGCGCTCACGGAGTCGATCGATAGTAGCAGCAGTCGAGGGAGCGCTGCCCCCTCGGACCCCCGTCAGCGCTTCGCCTTCTTCAAGCGATCGAGGATCGTCACGTGCGAGACGCCGAAATGCCGGGCGAGCTCGCGCACCGTGAGCCCCGTCGCGCGCATCCGCGTCACCTCGGCGACCGTCGGGCCGCGCTGCGATGCGCGTGAGGGCCGCAGGCGAACCCCCGCGGCCCGCAGCCGCGAGCGGACCGTCGCGGGCGAGATGCCGAAGCGCGACGCGATGCGGTACGAGCCGACGCCGGACTGATATGCGGACATGAGGTCCTCATCGCGTACGCGGCCGCGCGGACCGGGACGCGGCAGGCGCGCACGCTCGCTCGGCGTGAGCGCCGCTCGGTCAAGGAGCTCCGGACGGCGCTCGGCGGTCCTCCGGATCGCCTCGCCGCGGCGCCAGCGCTCGATCATCGCGTGGTCCCCCGACAGCAGGACGCTCGGCACGCGTTTGCCCTCGTGCTCGACGGGCCGCGTGTACTGCGGGCCCTCGAGAAGCCCGCCGGTGTGGGACTCCTGCGCGAGCGACTCGGGCTCGATGACGCCCGGCACAAGGCGCGTGACCGCGTCGACCACGACCATCGCCGCGAGCTCGCCACCCGTGAGCACGAAATCGCCGATCGAGAGCTCTTCGTCGACGTCCCGCTCGATGACCCGCTCGTCCACGCCTTCGTAGTGCCCGCACACGAGCACGAGATGGGGAACGCGGGCGAGCCGGTGCGCGGCGGCCTGATCGAAGAGGCGGCCCTGCGCGGTCATGAGTACGACGTACCCCGCGTTCCCCTTGGTCTCGCGGATCGCGCGCGTGAGCGGCTCGGGCTTGAGCACCATGCCGGCGCCGCCTCCATAGGGCGCGTCGTCGACGACGCGATGGCGGTCCGTCGCCCACTCGCGCAGGTCGTGCACCGCGAGATCGAGCTGCCCCGCGGTCCGCGCGCGGGCGACGATGCTCTCCGCGAACGGGCTCTCGAACATCTTCGGGAAGAGCGTGAGGACGTCGATGCGCAGCGCGCTCACGGCAGCACGTCCTGCGGGACGACGACGACGCGGCCCGCGGCGAGATCGACCACGCGCACGACGGACGCGAGCGCCGGAAGCAGCACCTCGGCGCGCGTTCCCTCGTCGCGCACGACGAGCACGTCGGTCTCTCCGGCGCGCAGGATCTCGCGGACGATGCCAAGGCGCGTCCCGTCCGGCGTCTCGGCGACGAGCCCGAGCAGGTCCGCCCAGAGGTACGCCCCCTTCGCGGCCTTGCGCGCGGCCTCGCGCGTGATGTGCAGCACGCGGCCGCGGAGGCGATCCGCGTCGGAGCGGCTCTCGTAGCCGTCGAACCGGACGATCGGGACGTTCGCCGGGCCGCGGACCGAGGCGACGAGCAGCTCGCCAACGCCCTCGCACTGCAGACGGGCGCCCGGGCGAAAGCGCTCCGCGACGTCGGTCCGGGACTCCACCTTCACCTCGCCCCGCATACCGTGCGGCGCGCGAACGAATCCGACGACGACGTCGTCGCTAATCGATCTCGAGGTTGACCTTGGTCCCATCGCGCGTCGCCATGACCTTGAGGAGCGCCCGGATCGCCTTCGCGATCCGGCCGCCACGACCGATGACCTTCCCGACGTCCGCCTCGGCGACCTGGAGGTGGAGCTTCGTGAAGTCGCCGTCCTGCTCCTCGCTGACGACGACCTGCGAGGGATCGTCGACGAGGGCGCGCGCGACGTGCTCGAGGAGTGCGCGCATTTTGCCCGGCTGCGGAGCCGCCTCCGACGTCATCGAGCCGCTTTCGGGACCTCGTTATCCGGGATGCCGCTCCGGACGAGGAGCGAGCGTGCGGTCGCCGTCGGCCGGGCGCCGCTCTTGATCCAGTGGCGGGCGCGGTCGCCGTTCACCACGAGCCTGGCCGGCTCGCTGCGCGGGTCGTAGTGGCCGATCGACTCGATGAACCTGCCGTTCCGCGGCGACCGCGAGTCGGCGACGATGACGCGATACGTGGGCGCCTTCGTCTTCCCGACGCGGCGCAGACGGATGTGCACGGCCAAGAGCTCAGATCCTCCTCACTACGAAAGGCCCGCGGGCGCGGGCGTTGTCAGTCGATGATAGGGCAGAGGGCGCTTCGCGACCTCAGCGCGGCATCCCCGGCATTCTTGGCATTCCCGGAAGCCGCGGGAGCCGGCCGCTCTTGGCGAGCGCGCCCATCTGCTTCATCAGCTTCTTCATCTCGCCGAACTGCTTGATGAGCGCATTCACGTCCGAGACGGTGGTCCCCGACCCCGCCGCGATCCGCCGGCGCCGCGAGCCGTTGATGATCGTGGGGTCGCCGCGCTCGGCGCGCGTCATCGACGAGATGATCGCCTCGATCCGTCTGAGCTCGCGCTCCGCCTCGGGGCCTTCCGGGAGCTGCTTCGCGACTCCGCCGAGGCCCGGGATCATCTTCAGGATGTCGCCGAGCGGGCCCATCTTCTTCACCTGCTGCAGCTGCGCGTAGAAGTCGTCGAATGTGAAGCTCGCGTCGAGGAGCTTGCGCGCCTGCGCCTCCGCCGTCTGCTGGTCGACCGTCTCCTGCGCCCGCTCGACGAGGGTGAGGATGTCCCCCATCCCGAGGATGCGCTGCGCGAGACGGTCGGGATGGAAGACCTCGATGGCGTCGAGCTTCTCGCCGGTGCCGATGAGCTTCACCGGGACGCCGGTCACGGCGCGCACCGACAGCGATGCGCCGCCGCGCGCGTCGCCGTCGGCCTTCGCGAGCACGAGGCCGGTGAGCGGCAGTCGCGCGTGGAAGGCCGTCGCCGCGTCGACCGCGTCCTGTCCCGCCATGGCATCGACCACGAGGAGGACCTCGTGCGGCTTCGTCGTGGCGACCACGCGCTCGATCTCCGTCATCATCGCTTCGTCGATGTGGAGCCGCCCCGCGGTGTCCACGATGACGGTGTCGCTCCCCTCGCTCGCGGCGCTCGCGGCGATCGCCGCGGCGTCCTCGGCGACCCGCGAGGCGTCGACCGCCTTCACCGGAACGCCGAGCTGCTTTCCCAGCGTGACGAGCTGATCGATCGCAGCCGGCCGGTGCACGTCCGCCGCGACGAGGAGCGGGCGGCGTCCCTGCTTGCGCAGGAGGTTCGCGAGCTTTGCCGCGGTCGTCGTCTTCCCGGACCCTTGCAGGCCCGCGAGCACGACGACCGTGGGCGGTCGCTCGGCGCGCACGAGCGGCGTGGCCTCGCTGCCGAGCATCTCGACGAGCGCGTCGTGGACGATCTTCACGACCTGCTGCGCGCCGGTGATCGACTCGAGCACCTTCGCGCCGAGCGCGCGCTCCCGGACCGTCGCGACGAGCTGACGGACGACCTTGAAGTTCACGTCCGCTTCGAGCAGCGCGACGCGGACGTCGCGGAGCGCCTCCTCGAGATCCGCCTCCGTGACGCGCGGGCGCCCGCGGAGGCGCTCGAACGTGACGGTCAGCTTGTCGGAGAGCTGCTCGAACATCCCTATCGCAGGAGGCGCGCTATCGCGCGCAGGGGCCCCTGCCCCTGCCCTGCAACCCCCCTTTCAACGTCGGCTTCGCCGACGAGCGTCCGCGCCGTGTCCGGTCACGCGTCCTTCTGCCGCGAGAGGAGCGTGCGGAGCTCGCCGGGCGCGACCTCGGGGCCGTAGAGGTAGCCCTGCACGATCTCCACGCCGAGGCCGTGCAGGGCCGCTTCCTGCTCGGGCGTCTCGACGGAATCGGCAACGACGCGGGCGCCCGTCGATCGGGAGGCCCCGACGACCGCCTTGATGGCGTTCGCGTTCTTGAAGACCTCCTTCGAGACGGGAAACGGGACCTTCTGCGTGTCGAAGGTGAGGTTCGCAGGCGCCCGCGAGCCGAAGATGAGCTCCTCCGAGGCGAGGCGCACGCCGAGCGCGCGGATCGCCACGAGCCGTTCGACCAGCGCGGAGTCGGAGAGGGACCCGCGCGGCGTCTCGAGCTCGATCCAGCGGGGATCGACGCCGGTCTCGGCAAGACCGCGGAAGACGACGTCGACCGCGTCCGGCCGCTGGAGTGTGCGGCCCCAGATGTTCGTCGCGACCAACGGGACCTCGACGCCGTCCTCGCGCCACTTCATGAGCTGCGCGCACGCCGCGCGCACGACCCAGCGATCGAACTCCGCGTGGAGGCCGCCCTTCTCGACGAGCGGGATGATCTCCGAGGGCCCGATCAGCCCGTAGATCGGGTGAGGCCAGCGCACGAACGCCTCGACACCCTGGAGCGTCCCATCCGCCACCCGGACCTGCGGCTGGAAGTGCAGCGTCAGGAAGCTGCTCTCGATCGTCCGCTTCAGATCGGCGGGACGAAGCTGGAGTGTGGCCATCAGCCGGAGTATGCCGCCGGGAGCAGCGCATCGACGAACTTCCGCGCGTCCATTGGTACGAGATCGTCCGCCTTCTCGCCCACGCCCAGGAACTTCACAGGCAGCTTGAGCTCGTGCGCGATCGCGAAGACCGCGCCGCCCTTCGCCGTCCCATCGAGCTTCGTGACCACGATCCCGGTGACCGCCGCGGTCGCCGTGAACTGTCGCGCCTGCTGGATCGCGTTCTGCCCCGCCGTCCCGTCGAGCACGAGGAGGACCTCGTCGGGGGCGCCCGAGCGAGCGCGCCCGGTCACGCGCACGATCTTCGCGAGCTCCTCCATGAGCTGACCCTTCGTGTGGAGCCGGCCCGCGGTGTCGGCGATGACCGTGGTATTCCCGCGGGCGCTCGCCGCGTTCACCGCGTCGAACACGACCGCCGCGGGATCGCCCTCGGGCTTTCCGGTCACGATGGGCACGGCGACGCGCTCGGCCCAGCGCTCGAGCTGCTCGGTCGCCGCCGCGCGGAAGGTGTCCGCCGCCGCGAGCAGTGGCCGCTCGCCCGCGTCCTTCAGGCGCTTCGCGAGCTTTGCGGCCGTCGTCGTCTTTCCGCTCCCGTTCACACCGACGACGAGGACGACGCGGGGCATCGCGCCGTCACCACGGAGCGCGGTGTCCCCGGCGAGCGCGCCGACGAGCGTCTCGCGCACGGCGTCGAGGAGCTTCGGCACGGTCGTGACCTCCGCGGTCGCGACGAGGTCCCGCACCTGCGCCATGAGCGGGTCGACGAGTGACACGGAGAGATCCGCACGCAGCAGCCCCTCTTCGAGCGCGTCGAGCCACTCCGGCGTGACCTTCTCCTCGCGTCCGCGCCCGAAGAGGCGCGCGAGGAAGCCGGTGCGCGTCTTCTCGAGACCGGAGTCGAGGGTCACGCGCCCAGTGTGCGGTCAGCCCGCGCGCACCGCGTCGAGCTCCGAGAGCCGGAGCGAGATCACCTTCGAGACGCCGCCCTCGTCCATCGAGACGCCGTAGAGCATGTCGGCCGCCTCGATCGTCCCGCGGTTGTGCGTGATGACGACGAACTGCGTGCGGTCGGTGAGCTCGCGCAGCGCCTGCGTGAAGCGGCCGACGTTGCGCTCGTCGAGCGCCGCATCGACTTCGTCGAGCACGCAGAACGGCGCGGGTCGTACGCGGAGGATGGCCAGGAGAAGCGCCGTCGCGGTGAGCGCGCGCTCGCCGCCCGACAGCTGCGCCAGGCTGCCGATCCGCTTGCCCGGCGGTCGCGCGTAGATGTCGATGCCGGGCTCCTCGGGATCCTCGCTCGTGCGCAGCGAGGCCTGCCCGCCGTTGAACAGGCGCTGGAAGAAGAGGCCGAACTCGCGGTCGACGGCCTGGAGCGTCGCGCTGAACTGCTCGGCGATCGTTCTCGCGAGCTCGTCGGAGAGCGCGCGCAGATCGCGCATCGCGCGCTCGAGATCCGACTTTTGTGTCGAGAGGAAGCTGTGGCGCTCGCCGATCTCGCCGAGCTCGGTCGCGGCGAGCGGGTTCACCGGCTCGAGCGCGATGAGCCGGCGGCGCAGTCGCTGCAGCGCGGCGAGCGTGCTCGTCTTCTCCTTCTCCTCCGGCTCCCCGTCGAGCGCGATCGTCGACGGATCCGGCAGCGGCTCGTCCTCGGCGAGACCGAGCTCGGCGCGGACCTGCTCCTCGAGCAGTCGCAGCCCACCCGCGGCGCGCTCCTCCTCGACGGCGAGCTTGCCCCGCTCGCCACGCAGCTCCGCCAGACGCTCGCGCGCCTTCGCCAGACGCTGCTCCTGCTCCCGGCGCGATCCCTCCGCGGCGAGCGCGCGCTCGCGCGCGAGCTCCGCCGAACGACGCGCGTCGCGCGCGTCCGCCGTTGCCTTGCCCAGCGCCGCCTGCGCGGCCTCCAGCCGCGAGCGTGCGTCACGCTCTTGCGAGGCCAGAGCGCGAAGGCGCTCTTCCTCGTCGGCGAGGCGCTGCTCGGAAGCGCCGACCTGCTCGTCAAGCGTGTCGCGCAGGCGGACGTCCGATGCGCGGCGCTCCTCGCTCGTCGCCGCCTCGAGCCGCGCGTCCTCGGCCTGCCGGCTCGCCGCGTTGTGCGCCTCGACCGCAGTCTGCTCCGCCCGCTCGGCGACCGCGAACGCGTCAGCGGCGCTCGCGCGTGCGGAGGCCGCGGCATCCCGTTCGCGGGCGAGCTTGTCGCGCCGCCCGAGAACGTCGCCACGCTCGCGCTCGACCGCCGAGGCGCTCGCCTCGCGCGCGCGCACGAGATCACGGACGTCCGCTTCGGCGGTCGCGAGCTCGTCCGCGGCGCGCTCGGCCTCGCTGCGCCCGCGCTGGGCGATGGCCAGGCGCTCTTCATCCCCCGCGAGCCGCCGTTCGGCCTCGACGCGCTGTTCCTGCACGATCGCACGCGCGCGCTCGGCCGCCGCCAGTTCGTCGCGCAGGCGCGAGGCCATCGCGCGGAGCTGCGCAGCCGCGTCGCGCTCGGCGCGCGCGCGTGGCTCGACGAGGCGCACCAGTCCCGGCAGCACGAGCAGTCCGCTCGGCGCGACGACGGCGCCCGATCGCAGCGTCGTCGCCGCCGCGAGCGCGGTCGCGTCGTCGGGTGCGACGAAGAGCGCGACGCCGTCGGCAACGCGGCGGCAGCCTTTCGGGACCGTCGCCTTCGCGAGATCGTCCGGCGCTCGTTCGGGCGCCGCCAGCGACGCGCCGAGCGCGGCGCGCACCGCATCGGTGTCGGCGATGCGGTCGCCGAGCCAGGCGAAGCCCTTTGGCAGTGCCGCTCGCTCGCCCGCGGAGTCCCGCGCCTTCAGCTCCGCCTCGGCGCGCTCGACCGCCTCGCCGAGCGCCGCGATCTGACCGCGCAGGAGGGCGAGGTCGCCGTCGATGCGTTGAAGCTCGTTGCGCGCGGCCCCGGCCCGCTCCGCAGCGGCTTCGGCCGTGCGCGCGGACTCCGCGACGGCATCGCGCGCCCGCTCCAGCTCCGAGGCGATCCGGCCACGCTCCCGCTCGCGCTCGGCGCGCTCGCGCGTGAGCGAGGCCGCCGTGGACGCGAGCTCTTCGTCGCGGGCGAGGAGCGAGCGCTCCTCGTCGCCCAGCCGGATCTCGTCGCTCTCGCGGAGCAGATGCGCGCGCTCGGCCTCGACGCGCGCGGCACGTGCCTCCGCGAGCGCGACGCGCGTGCGCGACGCGTCCTCCTCGGCGACACGGGCGGCGTCGGCGAACTCGCGCGCGCGTCGCGCCCCCGCGGCGGCTTCCGCGTCGACACGGCCTCGGCGTTCGCGCAAGGTCGCGAGCTCCGCGGGGAGGGCCGCGAGCGACGCGCCGGTCCGCTGGCGTTCGGCGGCGATCGCCGCGAGGCTCGCCTCGAGCGCGGCCACGCGCTCGCGGACGCCCGCCTCGGCGGATGCCGCGTCCGCCGACGCGATGCGGCGGCGCTCCTCTTCTTCGCGCGCGGCGAGGAGCTCCTCCTCGGTGCCGGCGGTCGCGGACTCGCCCTCCCGCACGTAGTCGTCGAGGCGGTCGATCTCGCGGTCGACGCCCACGATCCTCGCCGCGAGCTCCGCCCGCTGCTCGGCCGTGTTGCCGAACGACGCGCGATACCAGCGGAGCGCGCGCCGGCGCAGCTCGGCACGGATCGTCTCGTACTCCGTCCACTTCGCCGCCTGCTCGCGCAGCGCCTCCACGCGCGGGCCGATCTCGCGGAGGATGTCGTTCACGCGGACGAGCTCCGTTTCCGAGAGCTTCATCCGCTGAAGCGCTTCCTCTCGTCGCAGCTGCAACCGCCGGGTCCCGGAGGCCTCCTCGATGACGGTGCGCCGATCGGCGGGGCGCAGGGCGAGGATCTGATCGGTGAGACCCTGGCCCACGACGACGAAGGCGTTGTCGGCCAGATTCGCGCCGGCGAGAAGGTCCTGCAGATCGCGGAGCCGGACGCGGGACCGGTTCACCAGATACTCGGCTTCACCGTTCCGGTAGAGACGGCGCCCGACCTCGACCTCTTCGAAGGGGATCGGAAGTCGGCGCGACGAGTTGTCGAGCTGCATGATCGCCTCCGCCATTCCGAGCGCCTTCCGGCTCTCGCTCCCCCCGAAGATGAGCTCCTCGTTGCGCTTCGCGCGCAAGATGCGCGCGTTGTTCTCGCCGAGCGCCCAGCGAATCCCATCAACGATGTTCGTCTTGCCGGAACCGTTCGGGCCGATGATCGCGGTGATCCCCGGGGCGAACTCGAGGTGCGTTTTGTGTACGAATGACTTGAAGCCCGTGAGATCCAGCGTCTTCAGAACGGCGTTCGGTGCGCCGACGCCGCCGTCGATGACCTTCAGGTCGTCGCTCATTTCGTCACGACCTCGAGGAGCTTCTGCGCCGCCGCCTCTTCGGCCGCGCGCTTCGACGGACCGGTCCCCTGCGCCACGTTGCCGGCGACCGCGACCTCCACGACGAAATCGCGGCGATGCTCCGGCCCCGTCACCGAGAGCGTGCGGTACATCGGAAGCGGATGGCGCTCGGCCTGCGCCCATTCCTGCAGCGCGGCCTTCGGCGAGCGCCGCGTCAGCGTCGCGGTCGCGGCGATCGCATCGCCCATCGTCCGCCGCACGACCTGGCGCGCCTCGTCGAGCCCGCCCTCGAGATAGACCGCGCCGACGACGGACTCGTACAGGCTGGCGGCGAGGCCCGCACGCTGACGCCCGCCGGTCTCCTCCTCGCCACGCCCGAGCCGCGCGCGCTCGGGCAGCCCGAGACGTCGACCGACGTCGGCGAGCGCCGCCGACGAGACGAGCGCCGCGCGCAGCGCCGTGAGCTCGCCCTCGGTCGCGTCCGGGAACCGGCGGAACAGCTCCTCCCCCACTACGAGGTCGACGACGGCGTCGCCGAGGAACTCGAGGCGCTCGAAATCGCGCGCGTCCGCCTCCGCCGTGTGCTCGTGCAGGTACGAGCTGTGCGTCAGCGCGTTCAGCAGGAGCGCATCGTCACGGAACCGGTAGCCGGCGATCTCGCTCGTGATCTCCTCCATAGATAGCAAAGAGGCAGGGGCTCTAGCGCCCCTGCCTCCCCTTCTTGCGCGCGTGACGTGTGCCGCGTTCGCTAAGCGACGTGCTCCTCGATGTATTCCTGCGCGTCCCCGACCGTCTTGATCTTTTCGGCGTCGTCGTCCGAGATCTCCATCCCGAACTCTTCCTCGAGGCTCATGATCAGCTCGACCAGGTCGAGCGAGTCAGCGTTCAGATCGTCCACGAACGAGGCCTCAGGCTTCACATCGCCTTCGTCCACGCCGAGCTGCTCGACGATGATCTTCTTGAGGCGCTCGTAGGTGTTTCCCTGCGCCAACACTTACCTCCTCCGCCGCGCGACCTCCCGTCCGCCCCGGACAGGTCGGCGCAAGTGTCACGGCGAGCCGTCAGGCCGTCAATCCTTGTCCAGGTCGTCGTTCAGGTCGTCCCGGCCGAGCCCTGCCTCCCTCGCTCCCTCTCTTCCCGTCCGCTCTGTTCGCCGACGGCCGTGGCGAGCACGCCGTTGACGAACTTCGGCGACGCCTCGGAGCCGAACATCCGCGCGAGCTCCACCGCCTCGTCGATGATGACGGCCGCGGGCGCGTCCCCGGAGACCCGCAGCTCGTACAGCGCGATCCGGAGGATGTTCCGATCGATCCGCGCCATCTGGTCGATCGGGAACTCCGGCGCCAGCGCCGCGATCTCCGCGTCGAGCTCCTTGCGGTGCGCGAGGACGCCCGCCACGAGGTCCCAGGCGAAGGCCGCCGCCTCCTCCGTCAGGCCGGCCCGGAACGCGCCACGGTCGTGCGTTTCGCGCGGGTCGGCGCGGTTGAAGTCGATCTCGAACAGCGTCTGCAGCGCGAGCCGACGCGCCGGATGACGGCCACCGCGCGGCGGTCGCTGCATGCGCCGCTCCGGGGGCCGGGGGGCGGAGCCGCCCGACTCACCTACGCCGCCGACGCCACGCCCTCGCCGATGACGTTCACGAGACCGGTCGCGACCGCGCGCTCCGCGACGATGATCGCCCAGCGCATCATCGGCGCCCGGGCGCGTCCGTGCGTGACCACGGAGACGCCGGCGACGCCGAGGAGCGGCGCGGAGACGTACGGGTCGTAGTCCATGCGGCCGCGGAACGTCCGCAGGCCGGGCAGCGCGACGATCGCGGCGACCTTGCCGAGGACGCCGCCGAAGATGTCGTTCCGGATGCCTTCGACGAACACGTCGACGACGCCCTCCATGCCCTTCGCGAGCACGTTGCCGGTGAAGCCGTCGGTCACGCAGATGTCGGTCACCCCCCGCATGACGTCCCGGCCTTCGATATTCCCGTAGAAGTGGATGTCGTGCGCGCCCGAAAGGAGCGCGTGCGCCGCTTGCTGCATGCGCCCGCCCTTCTCGGGCTCTTCGCCGACGTTGATGAGGCCCACGCTCGGGCTCGCGACGCCGTGCACGCGCTCCATGAATCGCGAGGCCATGCGCGCGAACTGAAGGATGTTGTGCTCGTCCGCGTCCATCGTCGCGCCGGCGTCGAGGAGGCACGCGGGCTTCCCTCGCGAAGTCGGCAGCATCCCACAGAGCGCGGGGCGGTCGATGCCGCGGATCCGGCCGAGCGTCATGAGCGCGGCGGCCATCGTCGCGCCAGTGTTGCCGGCCGAGACGACCGCGTCCGCGTCACCGGTCTTCACCATCACGGTCGCAAC
>Ga0209689_1000622_pt1 | contig 25130 bp, 20 predicted proteins | sample GraSoiAngelo_149_FD_187119 | JGI IMG/M metagenome (GOLD analysis project Ga0209689, IMG submission 187119) | Grasslands soil microbial communities from the Angelo Coastal Reserve, California, USA - 14_1009_09_30cm (SPAdes) (version 2) | ecosystem: Environmental > Terrestrial > Soil > Grasslands ... | reverse complement strand
AGGAGGGGATGAGCGGGCAACGGGAATCGAACCCGCATGGCCAGCTTGGAAGGCTGGAACTTTACCATTAAGCTATGCCCGCGCGGCATTAAGCTGCCGCGCTGCGCCACAAATGCCAACTCCCATTTTTCGAAAGTCGGCGGTAATCGCCCGCCCACGCGCAATACCGGTTTCTTATTTCTCGAATGCGGTCGCGACCAGCGTGGCGTTGTGGCCGCCAAAACCGAACGAGTTACTTAACGCCACCCGCACTTTCTTCTCGCGAGCGACATTTGGCGTGTAATCCAGGTCGCATCCTTCTCCGGGATTTTCCAGATTGATCGTTGGCGGGATCACGGAATCGCGAATGGCGAGCGCGCACGCCGCAATTTCTATTCCACCAGCCCCGCCTAACAAATGGCCGGTCATCGATTTGGTGGAGCTGATGGAAACGTTGTAAGCTCGTTCGCCGAACACTTCTTTAATCGCCCGCGTTTCGCAAAGATCGCCGATGTCGGTGGCAGTTGCGTGCGCGTTGATGTAATCAACCTCTTCGGGAGAAACGCGGGCATGATCGAGCGCGAGCTGCATGGCGCGCACGGCGCCTTTGCCGTCCGGAGGCGGCGCGGTCATGTGGTACGCGTCTGAAGAAAGCCCGTACCCTGTCAGCTCGCAATAAATCTTCGCGCCACGCGCCTTGGCGTGTTCGAGCTCCTCCACCACCACGATCCCCGCACCCTCGCCTATGACAAAACCGTCGCGGTCTCGATCAAACGGCCTCGAAGCGCGTTCGGGTTCGTCATTGCGCATGCTGAGCGCTCTCATAGCTGAAAATCCCGCAAGGCCAATTGCGACAATCGAAGCTTCCGAACCGCCAGCGAGGAAAATATCGGCATCGCCAAATTTGATGGTGCGCCAGGATTCACCGATGGCGTTGTTCGATGTCGCGCAGGCGGTAACAATACACATGTTGGGTCCTTGCAGGTCGTACTCCATCGAGATGAGTCCGCTGGCCATGTTGCTGATCAACATCGGAATCGTGAACGGTGAAGTTCGCGACGGCCCTTTCGTCAAGAGGATCGTCAACTGATCCTGCAGCGTTTTCAGTCCGCCGATTCCGCTGCTAACAATGACACCGAAGCGATCGCGGCGCCTCAGATTCTCGACATCGATTCCACTGTCGTCGAGCGCCATTTTTGCCGCTGCCAACGCGAGGTGAGCAAATCGGTCGGTGCGCCGGACATCCTTCGGATTTCTAAAGAACGCTTTCGGGTCGAAGCCGCGTACTTCGCCGCCGATTTTGCAGTCGTAAGCGCTGGTATCGAACGCTTCTATCTTACGAATACCGCTGACGCCGTTCTTCAGATTCGACCAAAACGTCTCCACGTCGTTGCCAAGTGGCGTGATGGCGCCCAATCCAGTAATGACGACTCTGCGATCGTTGTTCATTGAGTGGTTTAGCGATTTACCGCGCGAAGTTCTGGTGCTGATGGTTCGAGGTCAAAGCACAATCGCTCAATCTCTAAATCGCTAATGCGCTAACTATCTTAGCTCGTTCCCATCCCGACGCTTTGCACGGTCTGGAAGAGCTTTCCTTCGGTCTTAATAGAAGGCGCGATAATAATCTCGGTTTGCTGAAATTCGGCGATACTGCGAGCACCGACATTACCCATGCAGGTGGTAATTGCACCGACCAAGTTTTGGCTGCCATCATCAACTTCTGCCGGACCGAAGAGGATCTGCTTTAGTGATCCGGTTGTGCCGACTTTGATGCGCGTTCCTCGCGGGAGATTTGCGTGCGGAGTGGCCATGCCCCAATGGTATCCGCACCCGGGAGCTTCCTGCGCTTTGGCAAACGCGCTGCCCACCATTACAGAGTCCGCGCCGCAAGCGAGCGCTTTGCAAACGTCACCGCCTCTACTCATCCCGCCATCCGTGATGATCGGCACGTAGCGCGAAGTTTTCTTGAAGTAAGCATCGCGTGCCGCCGCGCAATCGACTGTCGCGGTCACTTGCGGGACACCGAGGCCGAGCACGCCGCGTGAAGTGCAAGCCGCTCCTGGTCCGACGCCGACTAAAACCGCAGCCGGTCCGCATTCCATGATCTCGAATGTCACATCGTAACCAACCGTGTTTCCGACGATGACCGGGATGCACATTTCGCGGCAAAATTTTGCCAGATCGAGCGATTTATACTCGGACGAAATATGCCTGGCGGTGGAGACCGTGCTTTGCACAACGAAAACGTCGGCACCTGCTTCTTGCGCGATCCTGCCGAATTCAGCCGCGCGCTGAGGGATGGAACTAACCGCGGCCAACACACCTCCGTCTTTGATCTGGCGTACGCGCCCCGCGATTAAATCTTCCTGGACCGGTTCCTGGTAAATTCTTTGCAGTAACGCAGTAAGGTCGGATTTGTCAGCTTCCACGATTTTTTGCAGCACTTCCTGCGGATTTTTGTAGCGCGTTTGCACTCCTTCAAGATTCAGAACGGCCAGCCCGCCGAGCCTGCTCATGGCAATGGCGAAACGGACATCGACCACCCCGTCCATCGCGCTGGCAAGAATCGGAATCTTTAGCTCAAGCGGCTCCGCCTCTTTGCGTGGCAAACGGAAAGTAATATCGACTTCATTCGGATTAATCGTCACACGGCCAGGCACGAGCGCGATTTCGTCGAACCCGTAGGTCACGCGTGCTTTGCGATTGCGGCCAATCCACATTCCCATGTTAAATTTGCTCCATCTTAAATCGTTCGTTCAAACTTCCACAGCGCGGGCACCGGGGAAGCAATGCGTCAGTTCGATCTTCAAATTCAAACGCGCAAATCACGCAGCGCAACCGGTGTTGTAAAGCCTGCCGCTCGCGCCGCCGGCGATTCCACTCTCCCACTATCCAGAGGAGAAAAACTGCCGCAAGAAAAAGCAGCAAATAAATCGTGACGAGGGCGGTGAGACTGACGCGGATCACGGGGTCGCGGTTTCTGTCGGCGTTGCCCGCGGGTGTGTAACATCACTGCCCCATTCGATCGTCGCGATTCCCCAGGTCAGAAATGGATCGACTTTCGCAGCGTTTTCCGAGCTTTGGGGAAAACGACAGCGTGTGAGATAGCGGCGAGCCTGTTCATCCAGCGCAGGATCGCCCGAGGAATTGAGATGAAAGCAATATCGAATTTCTCCGAGGTTACTCACGGCGACCCGAAAGCGGATCGTTTCCGGCGCCTCGTTGGTAGAAGCCGCAAAAACCCGATCTGGCAGCATTGGAGCGCCAAGAGAATCGAGCTCTTGTGAAAACGAGACAGACGTTGTGATCTGGCTAATGACAGGGAGAGCTTGTCGATGGCGGAACGACACGGCGCCTGGCGGCTGGGAGCTCGGGATGCGCAAATCGACCTCCTGCGGTGGAACCTCTTTTAAGACCGGCTCCGCCGCGAGGTAAGATGGTATGTGCTCGACTCTGGGCGGGGCGCGGCGCGTTGCCTCAGGTGGACGCTGCGTTGTGAAGGCGAGCGCAGGATCTTCCGCATCGATCCAGCGAAGCAACGTGCGGCCTTCCTGGGAGGCGGGCGTGATCATATTTACCCGGGCCGGGGGTGGGAGCAGCGCTACTGTCGGCGGGTAAACAATTTGGAAAACATAGAAACAAAAAGCGTGTGCGACTAAAGAAAGCGCTAGAAAAGCGGAGATCGCCACTTTTCGGCGCCGAGGAGACTCCCAATTAAAAAGAAGCGGCTCGGCAGCAAATTCAGGAGTGGATGCGTTCATCGCGACGGAGTCGCAGCCAACGCGACAGATGTGATGCCGTGTTCAAGCGCGGCGTTTGTCACCTGTGCAACCATTTCATAGGGAGTCGAGCGGTCGGCCTTAATGATAATCGACAGGCCCTCACGCTTGGCAGCATCCAGTAATGGCCCGAGTTGCGCGATGGTGACTTTCTGGTCCCGATAATAGATGGCCGGGACTGTGCCGCCGGTAATGCTGATGATTTGCTGGTTAGTCTGCGGGCCAAGCGTAAAACGCGAGAACGGCATCGAAACGGAAATGCCTTGCTGCAAAATAAAATTCGAACTGAGCAGGAGGAAAAAAACGAGGAGGAAGGTCACGTCCACCCCCGCCAGAAAAACGAGCCAACCGAAGTTATATTCCTTCGTACGGCTAAGCTTCATGAGGCGCTGCAGTGCTGATCTATTTACCAAAATCGTCGTTTAAGAATCAATTCGTGCCTCGGATTCGGCCATCTGTCCGGGCGGTTGGAAGCTGATGATGCCACTGATCGGCCGGCTCTCCGTCAACATATGGACGATCTCAATCCCCGCGCGCTCCATGTCGTGGAGCATAGTGTTCACGCGTGAAGAAAGATAACTATAAGCGACAAAGGTTGGCGTGGCCACGACCAGGCCCGCCGCGGTTGTCAGTAAACTCTTATAGACGCCGCTCGAAAGCTCGGTGACCGTCGCATAACCGCCGCTTGAGGCAATAGTGCCAAAGGCGTCGATCATTCCAGCAACGGTCCCAAGCAATCCGAGCAATGGCGCGAGGAAGGCGATCGTAGCCAGCACTCCGAGAAACCGTTCCAGCTTCGGTACTTCGAGTTGAGCGGCTTCCTGCACAATATCGCGCAATTCCGCTCGCGGCGCGTCGTGCCGGATGATCGCGGCATGAATCACGCGCGCGACCGGGCCGGATGTCCCGGCTGATTCATGCAAGGCCTCAGCGAAATTGCGACGGCGAATAAGGTTCGAGAGGCCTTTTAAGAATTCGCCTACGTGGATCGTAGCACGATGAAAGTAGAAGAGGCGCTCGGCAAAGACGGCGATCGAAATAACGCTGCAGGCCAGAATTGGCCACATCAACAACCCACCTTTTTGAATGTACTCAATCACGCCGGTTTTGTAGCTCTTTTTGGCACCTATGGCAAGCCAGCAACAAAAGGTGATCTCGGTGGGGCTCCGCCCTACCGTGAGCTTCTCTCGCGCGACTTTGGTGAAGACGACGGGCCGGTTACTAGGGGAGTTACGCGGCCCAGCAATTTGCCTGACGCATCGAAGATGGAATAGCCTGTTCGTTTCCCGTTCTGATCGTAACTATAAACGATCTTATGCAGAACGGTGCCATCTTCCGCGCTTTGGGTTTCTTCCTGAAGATGGCCCCCGCTATCGTACTTGTACTGGCTCTTGAATCGAAAGCGCCCGTCGGGTCCAAAAATTTGTCCGCTGGAGAAACGCCCCGCATCATCCAGTTCATAACGAATTTTCTCACGAAGTTTGCCCTCCTGATCGGTGATGGTGGCAATAGCCACGTGCTGCGCGTCATTGAATTTGTAAACCGTGCGTGAGCCATCGGTATTCGTCGACACGGTCACTCGGACAGCGTCGCTCTCAGTTTTCTCTGGAGTCTGGCTGAATCCGCCATTAGCGCCATAGACAAGAACGATGCAGATAATCGTCACCCCGGCTTGGGAAAATTTCATGACGTGAGGAGCTTACGGTTAAGCGAAGAGGCTGCAAATGAGCGTAAGATTTTTATTGACCACGCGCCGCGGAAGTGGTTAAAGGTGGGGGCAAGTGGGGTAAAATGGATGAATTCTCCACCGACGTATGGATTCCCTTCCTCAATCTGAGCGTTTTTACGCCGGAGAGTTCCGCCATTCCCTTGACGAGAAGAATCGCGTTACCATTCCGTCCCGCTGGCGACGGGACCAAGGCGAAGAGTTCATTCTTTTACCTCAGGCAAATCAGCAATTTCTGCTTGTCATATCGCCGGAGGATTTTGCCCGGATGAGCTCAGCAGTCGAAACAAACGAGGGCGTTTCCGCTCGCGATCGGCGTGTTTTCCTGCGCCAGTTGCACTCCCGCGCTCAGCACGCCATTTCGGATCGACAAGGGCGTCTTGTTTTGCCCGAAGAGCTTTGCAGGAGAGTGGGACTAAAAGGTGAAGTCGCCCTCGTGGGCGGCCGCGGGCGTTTTGAGATCTGGAATTTGCAACGCTGGAAACGAGCGCACGAGGAGGAAACGCCCACTTATGAGCACGTCGCCAATGTAATTGGTTTGTAAGCGGATGATTCGGTTAAAACGTTATGAACACACTGTTGTTTGAGCGGCCCGTCTGGTTCGCCACCGATCCGCTGATTGTCGAAGAAGAGGCCCACGAAATGGAGGATTTTATTTATCATCGCCCAGTGCTCGAGAAGGAAGTGGTGGAGTTGCTCGAGCCGAAAACCGGTTCTTTCATCGTCGATGGAACCTGTGGCGGCGGTGGCCACACGGAAGCGCTACTGGAAAGCGGCGCCGACGTTCTGGCCTTGGATCAAGATCCCGATGCAGTACAACATGTGAGCGAGCAACTGGCAAGCTTCGGCCGGCGCGTCACCGTACGGCAGGCGAATTTTCGGCACGCGGCAAAGGTTCTCGACGAGCTTGGGATTCGCACCATCGGCGGCGCGCTTCTTGATCTCGGCGTCTCGTCGCGGCAACTCGAAAATGCGGAGCGGGGTTTCAGCCTGGTGCGCAACGGTCCGCTCGACATGCGCATGGATCCACGAACCGAACTTACTGCTGCTACTATCGTCAACGAGTACAGCGCAGAACAACTGACCCGATTATTCCGCGAGCTGGGAGAGGAACCGGCTGCACGCCGTATCGCCAGCTTGATCGTAAAGATGCGCAATAGATCCCCATTCCGTGAGACCCTTCCACTGGCGCGTGCGATCGAAAAACTTGCTGGCCGGCATGGTCGGCGTCATCCGGCTACCCAGGTTTTTCAAGCGCTGCGCATGGAAGTGAATGACGAGCTTGGCGCGCTCGAAGGAGGTCTGCGCGTTTTAGCCGGGCGACTCCAGCCCGGGGCGCGCATTGCCGTGATCGCTTTTCATTCACTGGAAGATCGGATCGTGAAGAACTTCTTTCGCGATCGCAGCCGGGAATGGCTCGATCGACCAGAGTGGCCTGCGCCGCAGCGCAACCCTGATTACGACCTCAAGTTGGTTACACCGAAACCGGTGGAGCCGAGTGAAGACGAGCAACGCGCTAATCCCCGCTCACGCAGCGCAAAGTTGCGCGTGGCTAAGAAAATTTAAATGAACCGTTCGCGTCGAAGAAACTGGAATGCGGTAAATGCCGCCTCGCTCGCGCGCTGGATTGTTGTAACCGCGTTTCTCGCCCTCGCCGGATTGAGCTACGTCTATTTGACGCTGCAACTCTATCACCTGGGTGAGCGCAGGAAGGCGATCGAGAACGAGCTCGCCAGTCTCCGCACCCAAAATGATGTGACCAGCGCGCAAATCGCGGCTTTGACTTCGCGCTCTGCATTACAGCGCCGATTGAAGGAAGGCTACCTGAAAATGATCCCGATTTCCGAGAACAACATCGTCCGGCTTACAATTCCTGCCCGATCGGCGGAGGAAAATGCAATTCAACCAGTGGCAAATCCGTCTGGACCAAGATGAACCCGAATAGCCGAAGCCGCTGTGCCTTGGTTTGCGCTGCTTTTATCGTCCTCTTCAGCGCCTTTTCATTCCGGCTGATTTATCTGCAAGTGATAAAGCACGACGAATACGCCGGGCTTGCTGCTGAGAAACACGTTTACAAACAAATTATCTACGCAGAACGCGGCACGATCCTTGATGCGAACAACGAAGTTCTCGCGCACAACATTCCTGTCGAAACGGTAGTGGCGGACGCCACGCATTTTAATAATCGGCAAGCAGTTGTCGATCTTGTCAGCAATGAACTCGGCATTCCGGCCGAGGAGCTCACAGAAAAATTGAGCAATGAACGCCGATACATTGTAATCAAGCGTGAAGTGCCGGAGGCGCTGGCAAAAACGCTGCGCGAAAAACTCCGCGCCAGAAATTTGCGCGGAATTTATTTCGAGCACGACGCCACGCGCATCTACCCGAATGGCTCCATGCTTTGCCATGTCATCGGATTCACCGACTTCGAACATCACGGTATTCAAGGCGTGGAAGCGTCGATGGAAGAATACCTCCATGGGCAAGACGGTTATCGCTTCATCGAACACAATCGCGCCGGCCAGGAGATCGTGCCTTACCGTGGCCAGGAGCGCGCGCCGCGCGACGGCTACCAAGTCCATCTTACCGTCGATCTTAGTTTACAGAACATTGTTGAGAACGAAATCGATGCCGCGATGGAAGAGTACACTCCCCAAAAAGCGACGATTATTCTAATGCGACCGCAGACGGGCGAAATCCTGGCAATGGCTACTCGCCCGAATTTCGATTTAAACCTCCGCTCCGAAGCAAAGCCTGAGGAAATGAAAAACCGCGCCATCATCGACATGATGGAGCCGGGTTCCACGTTTAAAATCGTGGCCGCGGCCGCCGCGCTCAATGAACATAAGCTCCGGCCTGATTCGACGATCTTTTGTGAAAACGGTCTGTGGAATTTCGGCGGCGCCGCCCTGCACGATCATCGCGCGTTTTCGTATCTGAGCGTGCGCGACATTCTGATCAAGTCCAGCAACATCGGCGCAGCCAAGCTTGCGCTGAGCGTCGGCGAACAAAAGTTTTACGAATACATCCGCCGCTTTGGATTTGGCGAGCGCAGCGGAGTTGAACTTCCCGGTGAGATCAACGGGCTCATTCGTCCTCCGCAATCGTGGAGCAAAATTTCGATCACGCGTATCCCGATGGGGCACGAAATCGGGGTCACGCCATTGCAAATGACGGTGGCAATCGCGGCGATTGCCAACGGCGGCAAATTGATCACACCGCGCATCGTAAAATCGATTACCACCTCCGAGGGTAAAACCGTGAGCTCACTTTCCTCGGTAGTATTGCGTCAGGTGATTTCTCCTGAAACCGCCAGAGAAATTGGAGATGCGCTCCGAGGTGTCGTAAGCGATCGCGGCACTGCGGCTGCCGCTGCTGTTCCAGGTTTTACCATTGCCGGCAAGACTGGAACCGCGCAGAAAGTTGATCCTAAAGGCGGATATGAACACGGAAAATACGTCGTTTCTTTTGTCGGCTATCTGCCGGCCGAGCATCCCGAGTTTGTCGGTCTTGTGGTGCTCGACGATGCGCACACGAGCAAACCAGAGTTGAATTACGGTGGGCTCATCGCGGGACCGATCTTTTCCCGGGTCGCCGAAAAGGCTGCCCGGTATCTCGATCTTGAGCCGCATGAGGAAATTCGCAAAGCGATTCCCGTACGGGTTGAAAAACCGATGCCGGCGGAGCGAGTTCGCAAGGCCGTGCCAACGGAACGAGTCGCCTTAACCAATGCTCCGCACCATTGAACGCCTTCTCCTGGTTCGCCGCAGCGAATCCGTCCACTGGTGGACATGTTGAACCCTCATGCAGCTCAAAACTCTCGCCGCCGCGCTTCCAACTCGTCAGGTCATCGGGACACTTGATCGCACGGTGGAAAGCATCGCGTATGACTCGCGGCGAGTGCAAAGGAATGGCTTGTTCGTGGCATTGCGAGGCGAGAAAGCCGATGGCCACGAATTCATCGATTCAGCCATCGAAAAAGGCGCATCGGTGATAGTTACAGAACGCGAGGAACCACATCCGCGCGTTACCTCTCTTGTTGTCGAAAACACACGCGCCGCGCTCGCTGATCTTTCGGCAAATTTTTACGGACATCCCGCGTGGAAATTAAAACTGGCGGCGGTGACTGGTACGAATGGAAAAACCACCACGACGTTTCTGATCAAGCATATCTGTGAAAAGGCGGGCTTGCGTTGCGGATTGGTCGGAACGGTTCGCTACGAAATCGGTGAGCGAATTCTGCCTGCCATTCGCACAACGCCGGAATCACTCGATTTGCAGGAGTTGCTGGCGCAGATCGTTAACGCGGGTTGTCGGGCTGCCGCGATGGAAGTTTCCTCGCATGCGCTCGCGCAAGACCGCACGCGTGGGCTCGAATGGAACGTCGCTGTCTTCACTAATCTCACGCAGGACCATCTGGATTTTCACGGGACGATGGAAAGCTACTTCGATTCCAAAGCGAAACTCTTTGCACGACTTGGCAGCCAGGAAAAAAAGCGGAAGCCGGTCGCAATTGTAAACATTGATGACCGCTATGGCGAACAACTGCTGAAAAAGATCGATCAGCGCGTCGCCGTCGTCACTTATGGCAGGAGCGTTCGCGCGGATTTTCGCGCTTCAAATTATCGCGTGGAGTTCAGCGGGACTTCCTATCAGCTCGATGCCCACGGCAAGAGTTATCTGGTTCGTGTCCCATTGATTGGCGGGTTTAACGTCGCAAACTCGGTGGCGGCGCTGGCAGCGGCAAATGCGCTGGGAATCAGTCTGCGCGACGCAGTTCTCAGTCTAGGTAAATCGCCGCAAGTGCCGGGACGCTTGGAATTAGTTCCGGCGAAGCGACAATTCCAAGTTTTTGTCGATTACGCGCACACACCGGATGCGCTCCAGAACGTCCTCAAGACTCTGCGGGAACTCGAGCCGCATCGATTGATTGTAGTTTTTGGCTGCGGCGGCAATCGCGACCGGGAAAAGCGTCCGCTGATGGGCGAAATAGTGGATCGACATGCTGATTACGCGATTGTCACCTCCGATAATCCGCGCAAAGAGGACCCGGACGCGATTATCGTCGAGATTGAGAAAGGCTTTCGCTCGAGTCGCTATGAAAAAATGGTCGATCGCACGCAAGCGATTGATCGCGCAATCACACTCGCTCAGCCGCGCGACATCGTCTTGATCGCAGGCAAGGGGCACGAAAATTATCAGGAGTTCGCCGATCACACCGTCCCGTTCGATGATATCCAAGTCGCACGACGCGCGATCGAGGACCATCCGGTGGAGTTTTAATGAATCGATTATCAATCTTTCAGATTGCTGAGTTTGCGGGGGCGGGCGTCTCTTCCGGAGACGACAAAAGTTTCATCGATAAGATCAGCACGGATTCGCGCACGCTGAAACGCGGCGAATTATTCGTCGCCTTGCGCGGTGAAAATTTCGACGGACACAATTTCGTTGAATCCGCCGCAAAAGCCGGGGCAGCCGGCGCAATCGTGGATTCCACCTGGAAGGGAAAAGTTCCGGAGAACTTCGCGCTCATCCTGGCGGAGGATCCGTTGCAGGCGTACCAAAACCTTGCCGCCAGCTACAGGAGATCACTGTCGCTTAAGGTGGTCGCGATTACGGGAAGCAATGGCAAGACAAGCACGAAAGATTTCGCCGCGGCGGTCCTTGCCCGCCGTTTTCGAGTCACAAAAACAGAAGGAAATTTCAACAACCATGTCGGCCTCCCCCGAACAATTTTGGAAGCGACGTCGCAAGATGAAGTCGCCGTTTGGGAGATCGGCATGAATCATCCCGGCGAAGTTGCGGCGTTGGCGAAGCTGGCTGCGCCGGACGTCGCCATCCTTACAAACATTGGTGTCGCGCACATCGAGTTTATGGGATCGCGCGAAACGATTGCGGCGGAGAAAGGCGCACTTATGGAAGCCGTTGACGCTCAGGGAACGGTCGTTTTGAATGCGGACGATCCATTTACGCCGGGCATGGCGGCGCGCGCGCGCGCCAAAGTGATTTTAGCTGGCACGACGGCCGGGACGATTCGCGCCAGCGAAATTAGTCAGAGCGGCAGCGGCACGGATTTTACCATCCTTGAGGGCGCCCATCGCTGCCGCGCGCAGTTGCCTGTGCCGGGGCTGCACATGGTCCAAAACGCGCTGCTCGCAGTCGCCGCGGGGCGCGCCTTTGGTCTTTCCCTTGAGGACTGCGCCGCTGGCCTGGTCGCCGCGCCGCTCACGAAGGCCCGTTTGCAAATCAAGGAAATCCACGGCGTGCAGTTTATCGACGACAGCTACAACGCAAATCCCGATTCCATGAAAGCGGCATTACGCACGCTGGTGGAACTCGATGCCGATGGAAAGCGCGTCGCTGTGCTCGGCGAAATGAGGGAACTTGGTTCCGAATCGGAGCGCGCCCATCGTGAAGTTGGCGAAACCGCGGCGATGTTCGGGATCGATCAACTCATTACCATCGGCGATATGGGAGAACTTATCGCGCGGGCGGCGCGTGCTGGCGGCCTGGAAAAAACTACGGTCGTAAGATCGACAAGTGAAGCTGCGGAGTTGTTAGGCGAAATTGCCGAGCCGGGCGATCTCATTCTCGTCAAAGGCAGCCGGTCCGCACGCACCGAGCAAGTCATCGAGGCTTTCGGGCTCCGTCACTCGTCATTCGTCGTTTCCCAATGATGTACTACCTCCATCACCTGAGCGATCACTTCATTGGGTTCAATGTTTTCCTTTACGTCACGTTTCGCGCCATTGCGGCGGCGGTGACGGCTTTCCTGATCACATTGGCTTGTGGAAATTTCATCATTCAAAAACTGACCGCGCTGAAGCTGGGACAACCCATTCGTTTGGCGGCAGAGGTTCATCGCCTGGCCGAGCTGCATGGCGGTAAACAGGGCACGCCAACCATGGGTGGCGTGCTGGTCATCGGAGCCGTCTTTCTATCGAGCTTCATCTGGGCTCGTCCGGATAATCGGTTCGTTTGGCTCGCCTTGTTCAGCATGATTTATCTCGGCGCGCTCGGCTTCGCCGATGATTACCTCAAGGTCACGAAGAAGAAGTCCGAAGGCATAAGCGGCCGGCTCAAACTTATTTTTCAAATTGCCCTGGCGGCTATTGTCACGAGCGTTTTCCTCACGAGTCCATTGCTCGAAGTGCAGGCGCGGTCGCTCTACGTCCCGTTCGTTAAGGCGCCGGTCATCGCGAATATGGGCTGGTTTACCTTCGTGTTTTTTGCTCTCGTCATCGTGGGTTCCTCGAACGCCGTCAACCTCACCGACGGACTGGATGGCCTGGCGATCGGTTGCAGCATCACAGTGGCGTTTGATTACGCCTTGCTGTCTTATGCGGCTGGCAATTTTCGGATCGCGGAATACTTACAGGTCCCGTTTTATGCCTTTGCCGGAGAACTGACCGTCGTTTGCTCGGCACTGATTGGCGCGGGTCTTGGTTTTCTCTGGTTTAACTGTCATCCAGCCAAAGTTTTCATGGGCGATACCGGATCGCTGGCCATCGGCGGCATGATCGGCGTGGTCGCGATCTGTTGTAAGCAGGAGCTGCTTTTGACTGTCGTGGGTGGCGTTTTCGTGATCGAAGCCGTCTCAGTGATTTTGCAGGTGATCAGTTTCAAACTGACAGGCAGACGAATCTTCGTCATGTCTCCGCTTCATCACCATTTCGAACTGACTGGCTGGAAGGAAAATACCGTCATCGTTCGGTTTTGGATTCTCTCGATCATCTTTGCACTGCTTGGGTTGGCGACACTGAAATTGAGGTAAAAGTTGCGGTACAAAAATCAAAATATCGCCGTTCTTGGTGCGGGCTTGAGCGGCACCGCCGCAGCGCTCTTGCTCAACTCGGAGGGCGCACAGGTCACGGTGCTCGATAGCGCTGAGGAAAAGAATTTACTTAAATCGACCATCGACAGTCTCCGGGCACAAGGGATTCGCGTCATCTGCCGGAGGGCGGCGGATGAAGATTCTTCCACTTACCAATTGGCTGTCTTAAGTCCTGGTATCGATCCTGCCTCTCGGCTCGCGCGCAATTTTTACTCGCGCAAGATCGACGTGATCGGCGAGCTCGAACTCGGTTGGCGATCCTGTGAAATTCCAGTCATCGCCGTTACCGGCACAAACGGCAAAACCACGACGACCGAATTACTCGCCCAGATGTTGAACGCGTGCGGCCAGCGAACAATCGCTTGCGGGAACATCGGAAAACCGCTCTCCGAAGTGGCGCGCGAAAAGAAACCATTCGATGTGCTGACGGTCGAAGTGAGCTCGTTTCAACTGGAAACTATCCGCAGATTTCATCCATCGATCAGTCTATGGCTCAACTTCGCCCCCGATCATCTCGACCGTTATCGCTCCGTGGCCGACTATCGCGCGGCCAAGCTGCGCGTTTTCGAGAATCAAACCGGCGACGACGTGGCAGTTGTCAATGCGATTGAAAAGGTGCCCGGGATTGGCGCACGCACGATCACGTTTAGCGCTTATGTCGATCAAGCGGACTTTCGCCTTTCCGAAGGAGCGATCGTTTATCGAAACGACACTGTTCTGCGGTTATCCGATACGAAACTGCGTGGCTTGCATAACATCGAGAACTTGATGGCAACACTTGCCGCAGGGATGGCGCGAGGGTTGTCATTTCGTGAGATGGTGCCGCCGCTTTGCGCCTATGAGCCGCGTCCGCATCGCTGCGAATTCGTGCGCGAACTCGGTGGCGTTGGCTACGTAAACGATTCCAAGGCGACGAACCTCGACGCGGTGGAGAAGGCGCTGCGCGCGCAAAGCAAACCGGTCATCCTCATCGCGGGCGGCAAGGACAAGGGGTTCACGTTCGATCCGCTTCGAGCCCTGGTGAAAGAAAAAGTGAGATCGACGATCTTAATCGGCGAGATTGCCGAGAGCATCAGGAGCTCCTGGAGCGGCGCGGTCAACTCCGAAATTGCGAATTCGCTCGCGGATGCAGTCGAGCGCGCACATGCGGTCGCCAAGCCAGGCGAAGTCGTCCTTTTTTCCCCGGGCACATCGTCTTTCGACATGTTTAAAAGCTACGCCGATCGCGGCGATCAATTTCGCGCGCTCGTGCGAGCTCTCCCCAAATGAAAGTGAAAATCCCCAAGCTTTTCAGGCGCAAAAAACTTCTGGCCGCGACCGCGCGCCGCGCCGCTGGCGCATCTGCCGAACTGGATTACGAAGAGATGGAGCCGAACATGAAGCTGTCTCGGGCGTTGCTGATTGTTTTGCTTCTTCACGTCGTTGCGGTGTCTGGAATCATCGCGTTCAACGCAATCAAGACGCGACAGAGCTCGTTTGTACCCGCCGCCCCGGAAAATGTCGAAAATAATTCGACTGCCCCCCTTGGATCGACAATTAGCTCGGATGCTTCAAGTCCGCGATCTGCGGCGGCGCAAAAGGAAAACGTGCCGCATGATGAGGCGAGAACGTCAGGTTTGCTTTCGAAACCGCCTGCGAAAGACGAGCACGCAAAATCGACGGGACATGGGAAAGTGCCCGCCTCCTCTGGAAAAGTTTACACGGTAGAGAAAGGCGATAAGCCAGTGACAATCGCAAAAAAACTAAAGGTCTCTTACGACGATCTAATGGCGCTCAATCACATCGAGGACCCGCGCAAATTGCAGATTGGTCAAAGGCTGCTGATTCCGAAAACGACTAAATCAAAAAAGAACGAGAAATGAAACTCGCCGCGGCATTTTCAATCTGGGTAGCACACGCGTCTCGCATGCTAGTTGCGGTGTCTCGCCGCAACTATCTTTCCTTCTGCTGCGCCAGGGAATCCGCGTTCGTTTTAGAAAAGTTCGCGATGGCGGGACGCCATCTCCAGCACGCGAGACGCGTGCGCTACCCAGAACAACAAGCACGCTGGCGCATCGCTAATCATGCATCGTAAAAGCGCCTATATCCTTTTCCTTGCCGTGCTGGGATTGCTCGTCATTGGCATTGTCATGCTTTTCAGTACGAGTGCGTTTGCGCGCGACAGCCATGGAGATATTTATTTTTTCATAAGACGGCAGGCGATCTGGTTCGGGATAGGCCTTGTCGTGTGCACCTTTGCTGCGCTGGTCGACTATCACTTCTGGCAACGCACATGGTGGCTTTGGTTTGCGTTCGCACTTGTCGCTTTGGCGCTTTGCTATTTCCCGCATATCGGGATGCGCATCAATGGTTCACGCCGCTGGGTCGGACTGGGACCAGTTACCTTTCAGCCTTCCGAGTTGGCAAAAGTCGCCGCAATCTTTTTTCTCGCCGCCTGGTTTACGCGACACGAAGAAGCCGGCAGCAATCTGCTCTCTGGATTCGTGCTTCCGCTCGCCATCGTAGGTTTGCTGGCTGGGCTTATTCTGGGTGAAGTCGATCTTGGGACGACGGCTTTGCTCGGAACAACCGCGTTTGTCGTGATGTTTGTCGCTGGAGCGAATCCACTGTTGCTTGGTGTCACATCGTTAGCCGCTCTGGGCGCCATTCTAATCGTTGCCACGCAAATTTCGGAACGGCTGGGAAGACTCTCCGCCTTTCTTCATCCGCAAAATTTCAAGGAAGATGCTGGTTTGCAGCAGATGCAGGCCTTGATTGCGTGGGGCAGCGGTGGAATGGAAGGGCTTGGCCTGGGCAATGGTCGCCAGAAGATGCTTTATCTGCCTTACGCGCACACCGATTTCATTTTTCCAATCATCGGCGAAGAGCTCGGTCTGCGGGTCAGTCTGCTCGTGGTCTTTTTATTCGTGGTCATCATTGTTTGCGGGATCATGATCGCGTTGCACTCCAAAGATCGTTTCGGCTTGCTGCTCGGGTGCGGCGTTGTATCGCTCTTGGCTCTGCAAGCAGCGATGAACATTGGCGTGACCACATCGCTCTTGCCGAACAAAGGGCTGCCGCTGCCCTTTATCAGTTATGGAGGCTCGAATCTCGTCGCATGCATGTTCGGGATCGGTTTGTTGCTGAACATTTATCGGCAGGGCATTCTTGAACCGCCGAATAAGAAACGCGCCACCATGCACGCTCGGGTGACACCGCGGATTTAGATGCGACCGATGAGTCCCATAAGTCCTATGTACCAACCAAAGATCGAAAACCAGCTTTTATGAATGCAGTGATCGCATGCGGCGGGACCGGTGGACATCTTTTTCCCGGCATTGCCGTGGCAGAAGTGCTGCGCGATCGCGGCCACAAAGTCATGTTGCTGGTCTCCGAAAAAGACATTGACGCACTTGCACTCTCCGGCCGGGCGAGTTTCCCATTCGAAAGATTGCCAACTGTAGGATTGCCTTCGCCATTTTCGCCGGCGATTCTCGGTTTCGTTCGCCGCTTTTACGAAAGCCTGTCGCTTTGTCGATCTATCTACCGCAAATTCAAACCCCAGGTAGTGCTTGGCATGGGCGGGTTCACTTCCACCGCACCGGTGTTGGCCGGACGAATGCGCGGCATTACTACTTTCATACATGAATCGAATGCCGTCCCGGGAAAAGCGAACCGATTGACCGCACGCATGGTGCGCGCTGTGATGCTCGGCTTCCAGGAATGCGCGCCCTTTTTTCCAAAAGCGCGTACGGAAATTACCGGCACGCCGATCCGGACCGAACTGAAGCCTTTGGATTCGCACGTTGCGCTTCAAAGGCTCGGACTACGTGACGATCTTACGACGCTGCTCGTGATGGGAGGTAGTCAGGGTGCGAGCGGAATTAACCAGGCCATGATCAAATCGTTGCCGTTTTTGCAAGGCGTACCGCTGCAGGTGATTCATCTTTCCGGCCCGCGGGATGAGCGTCTCGTCGCCGATAACTATCGCCGTGAAAGTGTCCCTGCTTACGTCGCCCCGTTTCATCATCGGATGGAGGAAGTATATAGCGCTGCGGACCTCCTCGTCGCACGGGCCGGCGCGGCGAGTCTCGCTGAATTCGCTGCCTTTTCATTGCCGGGAATCCTGATTCCGTTTCCATACGCCGCCGACGACCACCAAACACGCAACGCGGAAATTTATGCTCGCGCTCAGGCGGCGATCCTCCTGAAGGAATCAGAACTTTCCGGTGAATTGCTCGCGAGCAAAATTCGGGAGTTGATCGAAAACCCGGAGCAAATTCAACGAATGGCTGCGAGTTGTTCGCGTCTTGCACCAGCAGACGCGGCCGGACGCGTAGTCACGACCATGGAAAAATATACGACTCATGAAGCCCGTCTCTGAGCTCGATTTGCCAAAGTTGCTCACGCATGAGCGTCATAGGATTCACCTCATCGGCGTCGCCGGGAGCGGCATGAGCGGCATTGCGGCGCTTTTGCTCGAGCTTGGGCACAACGTCAGCGGCTCGGATAAAGTGAGCACGCTCGAGACGGATCGATTGCAACGCCTGGGTCTGCGTTTTCGTGAGCAACATCGCGCGGAGGATGCGGCCGACGCCGATGTGATTGTCTTTTCCTCCGCGATCAAGATCGACAATCCGATTCTGATGAGCGCGCGCGATTCGGGAAAACCGGTCGTGCGCCGCGCTGAAGCCCTCGCCGTGATCATGCGCGGCAAGCGCGGCATTGTCATCGCCGGAATGCACGGCAAGACGACAACCTCAGCGATGACTGCGCACGTTTTGCGCGAAGGCGGAGTGCATCCATCGCATTACATCGGGGGCGAGATTCCGATTCTTGGGACAAACGCGCACTGGGATCCGCGCGGCGAATATTTCGTCGCGGAAGGGGACGAAAGCGACGGGACCCTGCGTTGCTTTCATCCCGAACACTCCCTCATTCTAAATATTGAGGAAGAGCATCTCGATTTTTACTCCGATCTTGCCGCGATCGAAAAAGTTTTTGCGCAGCTCATCGAGCAAACCAGCGGAACCGTTTTTTACAACACCGACGACTTGAACACGGTGCGATTATGCGCAAAACGGAAAGGCGCAATCTCGTTCGGCCTCTCTGAAGAGGCGGATTATCGTGGCGCCGGCGTCGAGCTGCGCGATTTTGCTTCGGTCTTTTGCGTTTATCGACGCGGCGAGCAACTAGGCGAAGCAGTCCTAAATGTTCCCGGGCAGCATCACGTCCAGAATGCCGTTGGTGTAATCGCCCTTGCCACGGAGCTTGGAATTCCGTTCGAAAGAATTGCGACTTCGCTGCGCAGGTTCGAGCACGCGCGCCGCCGCTTCGAAATTAAGTACGAGAGCGATCGCTTTTTGCTTGTTGACGACTATGCCCATCACCCTACCGAGATCCGCGCGACGCTGAAAACCGCCAGATCGGCCGGTCGCAAACGTGTGTTGACCATGTTTCAGCCACATCGTTATTCGCGGACCAAGGCGCTGTGTAAAGAATTTGGTCGCGCCTTCGATGACGCAGACCGCGTGGTTGTGACCGACGTTTATGCCGCAAGCGAATCACCGATTTCTGGAATCAGCGGTGAAACAATTGCGAGCGAAATCACCGCGCACGGTCATCGCGGCGTAAGTTATCAACCGCGTTTGGAATCGGTTCATCACGATCTCGGCAACATGCTGGACTCCGGCGACCTCGTTTTGAGCCTGGGCGCCGGAAACATTCACGAGCAATTATCGCTTCTCGCAGCCGATCTCGTAATTGCTGAGAAATTGAAAGCAATCATAACCACCGACGGTGAAGTTCGGCTTTACGAGCCGCTCTCGAAACACACGACTTTGCGCGTCGGCGGCCCGGCGCAATTTTGGGTCGAGCCGCGCAACGAGAACTCGCTTGCAGAACTGCTTCGTTTTTGCCAGCGGGAAAATCTTCCGCTTTTCGTCATTGGGCGTGGATCCAATCTGCTCGTGCGCGATGGTGGCATTCGCGGTGTTGTGGTCCATCCCTGCGGTGGTGATTTCGACAAGATCGAGGTCACGGGCAATGAGATCGCAGCCGGTGTCGGCGCCAAATTGAAAGAGGTCGCCTACGCAGGCAAGGCTACCGGCCTCGGTGGGCTGGAGTGGATGGAGGGGATTCCCGGGTCGGTTGGTGGGAGCTTGCGCATGAACGCTGGCGCGATGGGGGTGCAAACTTTTGAAAACGTCGTGCGCGTGCGCTATCTCGATGCAAATGGCGAGGCGCACACAAAAATACGCAAGGAACTCGAAGTGCATTACCGAAATTTCCCGTTGCTCGAGAATAATTTCGCAGTCTCGGCGGTATTTCGCGGACAACCGGCGCCGACTGAAGAGATCGTCCGCAAATTAGAGGCGTCACAGGAAAAGCGTCGCACTTCACAGCCGGCGGCCAAAAGCGCCGGTTGCATTTTCAAAAATCCGGATTCGTGCCCCGCAGGAAAACTGGTCGATGAATTGGAACTAAAAAATTGCCGCGTTGGAAAGGCGCGGGTATCGGAAGTGCACGGCAATTTCATCGTCAATGATGGCGGCGCGACCGCGGCGGAGATGCTTGAGTTGATTGAGAAGATCAAGAGCGTGGCGCGTGCGAAGCGCGGGATCGAATTGGAAACAGAAGTGCAAATCGTGGGAGAACCGGCGTGAATAGCAAGACGACCATTCCCAAAAAAATCGCGGTGCTGATGGGCGGGCCGAGTAGCGAGCGCGACGTTTCGCTGGCGACCGGTCGTGGAATCGCAAAAGCGCTGCGCTCACTCGGCGCGGATGTCGTCGAAGTCGATGTGCGGGACGCGAAGTTTGAACTGCCGGGCGATCTTGATCTTGCCTTCAACGCGCTGCACGGAACTTTTGGCGAAGACGGTCAGGTGCAGCAAATTCTCGAAGCGCGCGGCGTTGCTTACACCGGCGAAGGAGTTGAAGAGAGTGGGTTGGCTTTCGATAAAATCCGGTCGAAAGAGAGATTCGGCGAGCATGGTGTGAGCACCCCGGAGTGGGAAGTCATCGGAGCGCATCAGCGTCCTCTCATGCAATTGCCGGTTGTGGTTAAGGCGCCGCGACAAGGTTCCACCGTCGGCGTGTGCATCGTAAAAAACGCGGAGGAACTCGAGCCTGCGCTTGCCGAAGCGGCGAAGTATGACCACGAATTGCTGATAGAAAAATTTGTGCCTGGCCGAGAATTGACGATTGGCGTTCTTGGGGACCAGGCCTTGCCGATTCTGGAGATTATTCCGAAGGGCGGCGTTTACGATTTCACGAATAAGTATCCATTCTTAAATCCCGAGGCTGGCGGCGGGGCGCAGCATGTTTGCCCGGCGAAGATCGATCCGAACAAAACGAAAGAGATTCGAGACCTGACATTGCGCGCGTGTCGCGCCCTCGGGCTGCAGGTGTATTCGCGCGTCGATGTGATTTTGGCGGAGACCGGTCAGCCGTTTGTGCTGGAGATTAACACGATCCCCGGCATGACCGAGGCGAGTCTGCTACCCGAAGCCGCTGCGGCCGCGGGCATCAGCTATGTCGATCTTTGCGCGCGCATCATCGCGCTTTCCAGCGCCAGAACAGAAGGGAACCGGAAATGAAAGTGGTCCACAAAAGCTCCCAGTCGCAAAATCGGCGCGTGTCCAAAGTGCGCCACCGGCGCCAGCAGCACCTGCTCGACGTGAAAGTCCGCTCCCGCAGAGTGACCCAGCATCGCATTCGGAGGGCTCTGGGCGTTCTCTCCCGGGTGGTTTTGGTGGCCGGGCTGTGCAGTGCCGTTTATGTCGGGGCGCGCGAAGGCGCAAGGCGTCTCTTCTTCGAGAATCCAGATTATCAAGTGAATATAATTGAGCTTCAGACGGACGGGACCTTGCAGCGCGAGCAGGTTTTGAAAGCGGCCGATCTGCGCGAGGGCGAGAACAGTTTCAGTGTGAACCTGGCCCGCGTCCATGACCGCATACAGCAGCTGCCTCAAGTCGATGAAGTGCAAGTCGTCCGAAAGTTGCCTGCAGAGATCGACATCCGTGTGGTGGAACGAAAACCGGTCGCGTGGATTACAAGTAACAAAGAAATTTCCGATCCTTTTGTATCAGATGCTGCTTTTCTAGTGGACGCGCGAGGGGTTTTGATGAGACAAAAGAAACTGTTGCCCGAATATTTGGGATTGCCTCTCATTCTGGGATGCTCGAGCGAATCGCTCGAAGCGGGAAAAGTGGTCGAATCGCTCGAAGCAAAAACCGCGCTGGAGCTGCTGCGTTTAAGCACGCGCAGTTTCATGCAAACGCGCTTTCAGATTCGCGAGATCGATGTCTCCCGGAGCTATTGCCTGCTCGTGACGGACAAAAATCACACGCGTGTCACGTTTGGGCTCAATGATCTCGAAACTCAATTGCAGCGGCTGGAGCAATTTCTTGTTTACTGTGATGACTCAAAGCAGGAACTGGAAACTGTGAACTTGATTGTGCAACGAAATATCCCCGTCACTTTTGCCACACCTCCGGCCGCAGTGATCAATGACACGATTGATCCCCCTGTGGAACCGAGAATTTTGAAAGCGATCCCAGTGCGTCCGGCAAAGACCGCAGCGCCGCCATCGAAGGCGCACGCCAGTTCGACGCCGATCGCCAAAGTAATTCCGGTCAAACGGCAGAGAAAGGATTAGCAACGATGGCGAGTAATAATTTGATCATTGGTCTTGAAATTGGCACCTCCAAAATTTGCGTCGTCGTGGGGGAGAGCCGGCCCGATGGCACGGTCAAAATTCTCGGTGTGGGTCAGACGCCCTCACGCGGCGTGCGCAAAGGGGAGATCGTCGATTTTGAAACCGCAATGAAATGCGTGCATGAAGCGGTGGTGGATGCCGAACAGAAGAGCGACGTCATGATCCGGAGCGTTTACGTCGGCGTCGCCGGATCACATCTTCAAAGTTTCAATAATCGCGGGTGTGTGATACTGCCCGAAGACCGCGATGAGATTGATGAGCAGGACGCCGAGGATGTAAAAATCAACGCGCGCGAGGTGAGCATTCCTGCACAAAACGCCTTCCTGCATTCGATCATTCAACATTATCACGTCGATGGACAGGACGGCGTGCTCAATCCGGCCGGGATGCTTGGGCAGAAATTGGAAGCGGATTTTCATATCATCCACGGTGTGCGCACGCGCATTCAGAACACCATCCGGTGCGTGAAAGAGTTGCCGCTCGACGTCGAGGACGTCGTCTTCGGCGGGCTCGCTTCTGCGCAGGTGGTCCTCACTCAGCATCAAAAAGATCTCGGGGCGCTGGTGATCGATATGGGCGGCGGAACAACCGACTATATTTTGTATGCTGACGGCGCAGTGAAGCAGAGCGGTTGCGTGGCGATCGGCGGCGACCATATCACAAATGATATTTCGATGGGGTTACGTATCCCGATGGCGCGTGCAGAGAAATTAAAAGTCGAGGAAGGCAGCTGCGTCCTCGGCAATTCTCTGCCCGGCGAAATGATTTTGCTAAAGGACGATTCCGGCTTTGCCGGCAAGGAGATCGAGCGGGAGACGCTGAACACGATCATTCATTTGCGACTGCGCGAGACCTTTGAGCTGCTCAAACGCAGGCTCGATGAGGAACCATTCATCAATTATCTGGGCGCAGGGATTTTCATCACCGGCGGATGTAGTCTTCTCAACGGCATCGATCATCTCGCCGAAGAGATTTTCGAAATGCCCGCGCACGTAGCCCACGCACAAACCACCTCCGGCGTGACATCCGCGGTGGAAAACCCGCAGTTCTCAACTGCAATCGGGTTAATCAAGTACGCGCAAGCTGTGCAAACGGATCGGCCGCGTGGCCGCGGAATCGGCCGAATCTTTGGCAAGCTTTTTAGCGGAATGAGATGAACATGATCACGCCGAGCACCGTACTACCTGTCATCCCGATCGAAGCGGAAGTCCAGCCGAGTAATCCCGTGGGATTAGTTGTTGGTTTATTCGCGGGATTCCTCGACTTCGCTTGGAATGACAGATCACGAAACGTCATGACAAGAGCGACAACAGAAAGATCGATATGATTCAACTCAGCAAAAATTACAGTCTTCCCGAACGCGCGGCAGATTTTATTCCGATCAAAATTGTAAGTGTCGGCGGGGCCGGCTTAAACGCGCTTGATCGGATCTTGCTCGATGGCTTAGAGAGGGCCGAAGCGGTTGCAATCAATACTGATGTGCAGTCACTGGCCAGTTCCGTTGCGGCGCATAAAGTGCAGCTAGGCCGTACTGTGACGCGCGGATTGGGCGCGGGCGGCGATCCCGAACTCGGCTATCAGGCGGCGGTGGAATCGGCTGATGAAATCCGAGAGGCGCTCGCCGAGGCACGAATGATTTTCGTTTGCGCGGGGCTCGGCGGCGGCACCGGGTCGGGCGCGGCCCCATACATCGCGCAACTAGCCCGTGAAGCCGGTGCGCTGGTAGTGGCGTTCTCTACTCTTCCATTTTCATTCGAGGGCAAACGCCGCAACGCCCAGGCGCGCGAGGCGCTCGTCCGGCTCAACGAGGTTGCCAACGCGGTGATCTGCTTCGAGAACGATCAGATGGGCGACATCGTCGCGCCGCAGGCGGGCATTCACCAGGCCTTTGCCCTGGCCGATAGCATCGTCAGCCAAAGCGTTCGTTCGATTGTGAACCTCATTCAGCGGCCGGGACTCATTCGCATTGGCTTCGATGATTTGCTTACCGCGTTGCGCAGCCGAAACAGCCGTTGCCTGTTTGGCTTCGGTGAATCTGATTCGGATAATCGCGCGCATGAGGCGCTCACGCAGGCGCTCAAAAATCCGTTGATGGACCGTGGCCGCATGCTGGCGGACGCGACGCGAGTGCTGGTCCAAGTGGCAGGTGGGCCGGGCATGACGCTGTCTGAAGTCGAAATCCTGATGCAGGAGCTGGGCCGTCACGTTAATGAGCAAACACAGATTCTGTTCGGCGTTGCCGTGGACGGACGATTGGGAGACCGCCTGAGCGTCACCATTATTAGTTCGCTCGCGGCGGACGAAGATTTGGTTTCACAGCCGGCTCAACCTGCGCAGAGCAGCGCGCCCGCGATGCCGCCAGTCTGGGAGCAACCTCAGGAGGTCCCGCCAAACATCGACTTCGAACCGGAACCAATGCCGACAGAGGCTTTCCAGCCTGCGGAGATGATCCCGATTGACGAACCGCCGCCAGTGGAACCCGTTCTCACCAAACCTGAGCCGATTGTAAGCACACCGCACAAAAAGTCCGCGCCGGTGAAAGAAGAAAAGCCATCGGGTGAAAAATCGGCACAGGCGAAACAGGAAGTGTTGCAATTCGAACCAGTCACACGCGGCCGCTTTGAAAAGAGCGAGCCGACTATCGTTGAAGGGGAAGATCTTGATATTCCGACCTATCTGCGAAAAAATATCAAAGTGAAGTGACAATCGCGTCTGCGTTACTTCTTCATCAACTCCAGCGCCGCGTTCGTCATTCCGATAACGCCGAGGCGAATTGTGGGCTCGGGAACGGGCGCGAATTTATTCGAATGCAAACTCGGCAGTGACTTCCCGGTCCTTTTGCTCTCGGCGATTTTTTCCGGATCGACCGCGCCGATGTGAAAATCAACGGCTGGAATCGAATGGTCCGGCAGACTGTATTCGGAAAAATCTTCGCCGCCCATGGTTGGATCGACAATTTCCACATTTTCGTTGCCTAACGACTTCTTCCAGACGGCGACGAGACGTTTCGTCAATTCGGGATTGTTGTAAGTAGCCGGCGTGAATTGATTTTTGAGTACATCGACAATCGGCGCACGCTCCGTCGGCACTCCCCCGCCTGCGGCGATGCCTT
>Ga0209689_1000619_pt1 | contig 25162 bp, 21 predicted proteins | sample GraSoiAngelo_149_FD_187119 | JGI IMG/M metagenome (GOLD analysis project Ga0209689, IMG submission 187119) | Grasslands soil microbial communities from the Angelo Coastal Reserve, California, USA - 14_1009_09_30cm (SPAdes) (version 2) | ecosystem: Environmental > Terrestrial > Soil > Grasslands ... | reverse complement strand
GGAGATCGTCCTTCCCGGCAGCCTGGTCGGCCTTTTGACCGGTTACGCCACCATCCGCTTCGGCCGCGCTCCATCCGCTGAGACGTCATCCTGAGCCGCGCCGCAAGCGCGCATGTGTCCATCTGCCGTAGAATCAGCCGCCGATGGACCCCAGCCGCACGATCACGCAGACGCACGAGGGGAGATCCGGGCCGGGCAAAGGGCAGCCGTATCTTTTCCTCACCCTGCGCTGCGACCGCCCCCTGGAGGGAGGAGCGCGCTTCTCGTTCCAGGGGGCCGACCAGGTGAACATCGGTCGCGGAAGCGCGCTTCAGCTCGAGCGGCAGCAGGGCGAGACAACGTCGATCCGGATCTCCGTTCCCGACGGCCGCATGTCCTCGAGGCACGCGCGGCTGCAGCGGGTGCTCGGCGCGTGGGTGATCGAAGACGCCGACTCCAAGAACGGTACCTTCGTCGACGGCAAACGCGTCACCAGCTCTCCGCTCGCCGATGACGCCCTCGTCGAGCTGGGACACAGCTTCTTCGTCTTTCGCGAGGCGCTCCCTCGGGCGGAGCCCGCGCTCCTCGAACAGCGCGCGCTGAAGCCCTTGCCGCGCGGGATGGCTACGCTCTCGCCCGCCTTTGCCGTGGAGTTGGAGCGCCTCACGGCCTTCGCGCGTTCGCAGGTACCGGTGCTGGTTTCGGGCGAGACCGGCACCGGGAAGGAGCTGATCGCCTCGGCCATCCACGAGCTTTCAGGCCGTCCCGGCCCCTTCGTGGCCGTGAACTGCGGAGCGATCGCGCCCAACCTCGTCGAGTCGGAGCTGTTCGGATATCGCAAGGGCGCGTTCTCGGGCGCCCTGGAAGATCGTCCGGGGCTCGTGCGCAGCAGCGAGCACGGGACGCTGCTGCTCGACGAGATCGGCGACCTGCCCGTGGCCGCCCAGGCGGCGCTCTTGCGCGTGCTGCAGGAAAACGAGGTGCTTCCCGTTGGAGGGACGCGGCCGGTGAAGGTGGATCTGCGGGTGGTCGCGGCGACCCATCGCGATCTCGCCGCGCTCGCCGCCCAGGATCGGTTCCGCCGCGATCTGCTCGCCCGCCTCGACGGCGCCAGGATCTCGCTGCCTGCGCTGCGCGAGCGGCGCGAGGACTTCGGGCTGATCCTCTCGGCGCTGATGGAAAAGACCGCCGGCGAGATGGCCCGCGACGTGATCTTCTCGCCGGACGCCGCCCGGACCCTCCTGCTTCATAGCTGGCCGCTCAACGTGCGGGAGCTCGAGAAGTGCATCGCGAGCGCGGTGCTGCTGGCGCGCGACAGGCGGGTGGAGCTCGAGCACCTGCGCGAAAGCCTTCTCAATGCGCCGAAGCCGGGGGGACTTCCCAGGCAAGGCATTGCCCCGGAGGGCCTGCGCGAGCCGGACCGGCGTCTTCGCGAACAGCTGATCGACCTGCTGCGCGCCAACGGCGGGAACGTCACCGCTGTCGCTCGGGCCATGGGAAAGGCGCGCACCCAGGTGCAACGCTGGCTGCGCCGATTCGACATCGACCCGGGTTCGTTCATCCGCTGACCGGATGTGGCGCGCCTCGCGACGCCGTCAATGCTGCCGAGGCGCCGCGGGACCCGTTCCGCGGAAAGCCGCGCGGTCCTTGGGAGAGTCGATCTGCACCGCCAGCAGATCGTAGAGCTCCTCTTCCGAGCGGGCGTTCAGGGACGTCCGCGACACCAGGATCCGCGCCATCGGGCCCAGGTACTCCGCCAGTCGCCGCGCGGCGCGGTCGAGAACGTCTGCGCTGAAGGATGTCACGGACGACGAAGTTGGACCCGAGGTCCTGCGAGGCGCCGAGACGTCGGCGCACGAGCGCAGGAACGCCGAACGCTCGGCCGACTGCGGCATGAACGCCGCGAGCACCTCGGCCAGCTCGCGCGGATTCGATGTCCGCGCCCCGACCGTCCTCGCCAGATGGTGAGCGATGGGACCGAGAATGTGTGCCGCTCGGCGCTCGATCACCGCCTCCACACCGGCATCCAGCGGCATCGCTGAAGGTGGCGATTCCTCGCTCAACGAGCGGGTGGATTCCGGACCGCGTGTCGCCGCTTCGGGGAGGCGAAGCTCGTAGACCGCATGCTCACGCATCAACTCGTCTCGCCGGACCCCGACGAGCGCGAACAGCGGCCGGTACGCCGCGGAAAGGCAGTTCGCGACCTCGTGGAAGGAGCGCGAGGCGAGGATCTGGTTCTCGTGGGCGAAGGCCATCACCTTCTGCGCGACCGAAAGGCCTTCGCCGAGCGCGTTCAGGTTGCCGTTGATGTCCTTCAAAAGCTTGACCGGACCGAGGTGCAGGCCGGCGCGAACGCGCATGCCGCCGCTGGGAGTGTCCTCGCGCGCCACCGATCCGAGCAGGCCCAACGCGCCGGAGATTGCCGCCTCGGGATCGCCGAGGAAACAGATCGCGACGCTGCCGCCGGAGTCGAGGACTACGCGATCAGCCTCGGGCACCTCCCGGATCGACGAGGCCAGGCGCGCATTGAAGCGCGCCTTCCAGCCGGCCTGGATCTGCACGGGTTGCTCGGAATACCGGAGGATCTCGGTGGAGAGAACGCTGCACACGGATGTGCGCTCCGACTTCGGGTGCTCGCCCGACCGCTTCGCCAACCGGCGATGTGGCACCGGTCGAGGTCGCAGGTCTGCGGTCCGCTCCCGTTCAGCGTCCTGGGCGAAGAGGGTGAGCGCCGAGAGCACCTCGCTGGCATCCCGCGGCCGATGGACCGGGTCGATCGAGAGCATCTGCGAAATGAACTCGGCAAACGCCGGCTGCCCGGGAACGTCGACGCCCGGCGCCGTCGCCGAGTCCGGCAGCGCCTTCCCGCCCTCCGCGCGGTACGGCAGCTCCCCGGTGAGCATCTCGAACAGGATCACGCCCATGGCGAACACGTCGGTCCGCTCGTCTTCGGGCGCGCACCGGCGCTGCTCCGGCGCCATGTACGAAGGCGTGCCGCCGTCGATCTTGCGATGGCCGAAGGCGTGGGCGAGGCCGAGGTCGAGCACCTTCACCTGGCCGTCTTCGCAGAGGAAGATATTGCCCGGCGTGAGATCGCGGTGGACGACCCCGTGCGCGTGCGCGTGCGCCAGACCCTTCGCAACCTCGACGGCGATGCGCAACGCCTCGCGCACCGGAACGGGGCCCGGATCCGGCCGCCGCGCAAGGGTGCATCCGCGCAGCAGCTCCATGACCAGATAGGGCCCTTGCGCTGCGCGTCCGGCGTCGAACAGCGTCACGATGTTCGGGTGCGAGAGCCGGGCCGCGGTTTCCGCCTCGCAGAGCAGCCGCTCCTCGCGAACCGTCCGCCTCGCCCCGGCGCGCACCGCCTTGAAGGCGACGAGCCGTCCCAGCTCGCGGTCGCGCGCTTCGTACACCACCCCGAAGCCGCCCTGCCCGACCTCGCGCAGCAGCTCGAATCGGCCGATGACCGCTCCCGGCTCGAGCGCGGTCGGCCAGCCCGTTCCCTGCGCCGGATCTGGCTGGCGTCCAACCTCCTCCAGCACCTCCGACAGCGCTCCGGGGCGAATACCGTCCGCCACGGCCGTTGCGGCGCTCAGGGTACTGGTTCGGGTCTCGTCTCCCGCGCTGCGACTCACGGCCGCTCCTCCCCGCGCTCCATCATCACTTCTGCTGCTCCAGCATCTTCATGGCCGCCGCCAGGCTGCGATGCATCCGGTTGAACGAGGCGGCAAGGATCGAGACCTCGTCGCGTCCCTTCACCGGCAGCTCTGGCACCTCCATCTGCCCCTTGCTGATCTCGTCCGCGCGCCGGGCGAAGTGGCTGACGGGGCGGACCACGGTGAAGTAGAGGAGGACATCGAGCACCAGCAAGGTCACGAAGCCGACGGCAACCAACGAGACCAGGAGCCGACGGAACGAGCGATTCGCCATCTGCACCGGCAGGGTTACGGGGACGGAGACGATCTGCGCCGCGATGATCTCGTTCTCCCTCCAGCCGAATCCGTTCGCCGGACCATAGAGCTTCACCATGTCCTGCGGCGCTTCGCCCGGCGTCGCATGACACTCGAGACAGGACTTGGCGGCCCGCATGGGCCGCGCGAGGAACAGCGATTTGCCGAGCGGCGTCATGCGCTCGCCGTCGAGCAGCGCCAGGTCGGGACGATTGCGGAAGACGTTGAGGATGTCCTCTTCCCAATCGACGACGCGATTGCGTGGGTTGGTGGGGTTGAGCGAGGCTTCCTTGTAGAAGTAGTCGGGGTACTTCTTGCGCAGGTAGTTGAAGATCTCGGTGGCGGCAAACGCCGGGACCGTCTGGGGACGGAAGACGCGCCTCGCTGCCGCTTCCCGGGCGCAGATCCTGCTGATCGGGTCGACCGCTTTCGCATCGTACGGCTGGGAGATCTCGTTCATCACCGGCCGGATCTGCTCGGTGGTGTAGTTGCGCATTGCAAGCGCTGTTTCCATCATGATCTGCGCTTCATGGAGGACCTGCTCGCGTGCGCTCCGCTGCAGCGAGTCGTGAAAGAGGAAGGCCGCGGCAGCGAGACCGAGGCCGAACACGACCGCGAAAATCAGACTGAACTTCGCCAGCAGGCGCATGGCAGGCCCCCGCGCCCTACCCGGCGAGGAACTTTAGCACGCTGGGAAAAATCCGGGGGGAAAGGCGCAAAAACTCGCAGGCGGAATATGAAATATGCTCTAGATCCGCCTGCCATGGCCATCGAGGCAAGCAGCAGCGAACTGGAACGATTCCGCAAAGCGGCCGTTCGTGCTGGTCCAGCTGCTCCGGCGCGCGGCGCTGCGGGAAGCAGTGCTTTTGCCGATGAACGATTGGCCCGGCCGCTGAACAAGGGTCCCGTCAGATGTTCGGCCTGGTTGCCGGCCGGCGAGCTCCCATGGTCGAGTGCACGAGTCCGCGACCCGGAGCAGACACCATGAACCGATTCGCATTCGCGGGCGCCCTCTGCGCGCTCGCGGCCTGCAGCGGCGATCGATCGCCCGATTTCGTCACCCGCAGCGACGATCTGAGCGCGGCCAAGGTCGTCGACGTCTCGCGTGACCAGACCTCGCAGAACGAAACTCCGCTGGCGATCAACCCGACCGACCCGAACAACCTGATCACCGGCGCCAATGACTGGAACCACAACGATGGCTGCGCGGTGAACGCGAGCTTCGACGGCGGCAAGACCTGGACGCCCACGCTGCCGAGCGGCTTCGTTCCTGGACTGACGAAGTACACGAACGACCCGAGCGTGCCCGGGACCGGTATCTACGATGCCGCCGGCGATCCTTACGTCGCCTTCGGCCCTGACGGGACGGCGTACTTCGCCTGCCAGGCGTTCAACTTCACACCGCCATTCGAGATCGCGCTCTACGTGAGCAGGTCCAGCAACGGGGGCCGCACCTGGCAGACTGGCCTCCCCGGCGACAGGCCCACCCAAGTTTCCGTGTGGAACGGCAACGGCAAGAGCAAAGGCTCGAACGGCCAGTTCCCCGATCATGAATCCATGTTCATCGACGTGAGCGCGAAGAGCCCGTACCAGGGCTCGATCTACATCGCCTGGGTACAATTCAACGGCAACAGCTCCCACTCGCCGGTAAACGTCGCCGTTTCGCGCGACGGCGCAGCCACGTTCTCGACCCCCAGACAGGTCACCTCGGGGACCGTCCGCAACAACCAGGACGCGCGCATCGTGGGCGCGCCCGACGGGACGCTGTACCTTACGTTCGACAACGGAGCGCAGGGCGGCAAGGGCAGCGCCATGTACGCGAGCACGTCGGCGGATGGGGGCGCCAGTTGGAGCACGCCCCAGCAGCTCGGCACCTTCGTGAACCCGGTCTGCACGTTCCCGCCGTACTGCTTCAACCTTTCCGGTGGTCCGTTCCGCTCGGGCGGGTCGTATCCGGCGCCGGGCTACGATCCGGTGCGCGACCGCCTTGACGTCATCTACGCCGACATCGACGGTCAGTATGCACAGGTGTATTTCACCTCGGCGAGCGCGAAGGACCTGACCAGATGGACGGCCCCGATCGCCATCGCTCCCGCCGCCGGCGACCGGTTCCAGGCGGAAATGAGCGTCGCGCCGAACGGCCGCATCGACGTCTCCTTCTACGACCGCAGCTACAGCGCGAACGCGCTCGTAGACATGACCTACGCCACCAGCAACGACGGCGGTTTGAGTTGGACCTCCCATCGCGTGTCGAGCAAGGGTTTCGACCCGTCACAGTGGGGAGTTCCCTCCGGAACAGGCTTCCGTCCGTTCATCGGCGACTACAACGGGATGATCTCGACGGCAAGCAGCGCCGCGATCGCCTGGACCGGCGTGGCGCCGCCGCAGCCGTTCAATCTCGAGATCGACTTCGCCTCCGTGACTCCGCGACCGTGATCCGCTTCAACGGGCGCGGGATTCCGGCCACTCGTCCCAGACCCGCGGCGCGCTCGCGGGGAAGCGGCCGAACGCTCCCGTCTTCGGGTCGCCCTCCAGCCGGCGGAAGTCCTGGTAGCGGATCTCGATCGCTTCCTCGTGCGATCCGGCACAGAAGACGATCCGCTCCGCTTCGGCCAGGGCCGAGTCGGCGACCACCGGCAGCCCGAACAGGGCACCGAACGGCGGCTCCGCGCCGGGCTCGCAGCCAGCGAAGAGGCTTTCGAAGTCCGCTTCGTGCAACAGCCGCACCGAGGGAACACCGAGGACCTCGGCGAGGCGCTTCTCGTCCACTACCTCCGTGGCAGGCAGAACGGCGATCCAGATCTGGTCGCCGCCTTTGACGATCACGGACTTCGCCACCCGCCGTCCCGGCACGTGCATCGACGCCGCGAGCTCCTGCGCGCTGCAGGCGCGGCGATGCGGGTGTCGTTCGTAGGCAACGGCGTTCCTTTCCAGGTACTCGACGATCTGCTGGGGGATCATGGTCTCCCTCCTTCCACCCTCGGGGACCTTGCATCATGGCCCTTCCGCCCGGAGTGCGGCGCCACGCGAAGCTGTCTATCACAGACGCCGGCCGCGTTTCAGCGGCGCGTCTCGATGTGTTCGCGCGGCGAGGTGCGGCGCGAGCGTTGCGATTGCCCATTCCCAGCGCCGATCAGGAGCGCGCTTCGTGGAACGGCGCGCTCCCGCGCACCCTCACGGCAGCCCGGCGATGATCCTGCGGTACTCCTCCTCGTTGAAGGCGCGCATCGTCTCGGTGCGCACGTTCCCCTGAGAGCCCGTGGCGAGCGCGAACCTCGCCACTACTTCGTCGTTCGGCGCCTCGGAGATGACGATGGCGTCGTAGCGGCCCTGGACCAGGTGGAACGACTTCAGCTCGCCGCCGAGCGACTTGAGGGCTTGCCTGGCCTTCTCGAGGCGGCTCGGCCCTTCCTTGATCGACTTGATCCCTTGCTCCGTGTATTTGAGCAGCGTGACATAGGTCGGCATGTGACCCCCTGGCGTGATTCGCGGGCAACATACGCCTCCCGGGGATCATGGGGGTAACGCGCCGCGGACCTGGAGCTCGCGGATCCAGCCGTTCCGGAACCGTGTCTCGACGAGACCGCGAGGAGTAGAGTGCCGCCGAGAAAGAGGGGGGGCTGAAGAACACATGGATGCTGACGAGCTGCGTGCCCTCCAGTCGCCGCTCAAGGCTCGCTATCGCGAGGAGCCGGGCGCGGCGCTGATCACGCTGCGCGCGCGAGGGAGCCTTGGCGCGGAAGCCGTCGCGTGCAAAGTGGAAACGGGGAGGGCCCTGGTCACCGCCGGTCTCCATCCGGCGACGGGTGGTGACGGAAGCCTGGCGTGCTCGGGCGACATGCTCCTCGAAGCACTGGTCGCTTGCGCCGGCGTCACGCTGCGGGCGGTCGCGACGAGCCTGGCAATCCCGATCCGGGGCGGCACCGTCACCGCCGAAGGCGATCTGGACTTCCGCGGGACGCTCGGCGTCTCCAAGGAAGCGCGGGTCGGCTTTCGTGAAATCCGGCTCGGATTCGAATTGGATACCGCTGCGACCCCCGAGCAGATCGCGAAGCTGCTGGAGCTGACGGAGCGCTACTGCGTCGTGTACCAGACGCTCCGCTCGTCCCCCGTTCTCCGGACGCATCGGGGCGATCCTGGGCGATAGAAGGGGTCACCCCATCTCGAGCACGACGCCCTCGTGAGGCCGCAGCGCGCACGCTCCGCTCCGCACGACGGGATCGACGTGCGTGGAGACGAGCGGTCGCGCGATGCCGGTCACGCGAACGTCGGTCGGAGTCGGCAGGAAGTTCACCAGCACGAGCAAGCGCTCGTCGCCGAGCGCCCGCTCGTAAGCGAACACGCCCGCCGGCGCCTCCGCCACAGGGCGATACGACCCGCGCTGAAGCGCCGGATGCGCGCGCCGCACCGCCAGGAGGGAGCGTGTGAGTGTGAGCATGCTGTCCGGCTTCGCCGCTTGTGCTTCGACGTTCCGCGTCGCCGCATCCGGAGGCAGGGGAAGCCAGGGCTTCACGCCAAGGCGCGTGAACCCTGCGTTCGGGCTCCCATCCCAGGGGATCGGGGCCCGCTCCGGATCGCGCCCGAGCCCGAGGCCGGGGACGTTCTTTCCCCAGGGGTCCTGCACCAGCTCGGGCGGGACCGGCACGTCCTCCATCCCCAGCTCGTCCCCGTAGTACAGCGTAGGCGTCCCCCGCAGGGTGAGCAGGAGCAGCATCGCCGAACGCGCCGCGGCCGCTCCGATCCGGCTGGCGACGCGGGACTCGTCGTGATTGCCGAGCACCCAGTTCGGCCACGCGCCCGCAGGCAGCGCGGCTTCCATCTCATCCACCGTGCTCCGCACCGCCTCGGCCGTCCAGGGCACGTTGAGCAAGGTGAAATTGAAGGGCATGTGGAGCTCGTCGAGCTCCGCGCCGTAATAGGCGACGAGCTCGGCGAGGTCGAAGAGATGGATCTCGCCGATGGAGACGCGCGCGCGCGTGCCGCTGTACCGCTCGAGCAGGCGGCGGACGTCGCGGTAGACGAGGTGGGTGTCCGCATGCCCCCGATCGTAGATGTGGAGCTGCGTGCCGTATGCTCCCATGTCCTTGTGGAAGTCGCGCCTCCCCGCCGGCGCCGGCGGGTTGTCGCGCAGCTCCGGATCCTTCATGACCGCGTGCGCGACGTCGATGCGGAACCCGTCCACGCCGCGCTCGAGCCAGAACTCGAGCGTGTCCAGCATCGCCCGCCGCACCGCGGGATTGCGCCAGTTCAGGTCGGGCTGCTCCTTCAGGAAGGTGTGCAGGTAGTACTGGCGCGTCCGCTCGTCCCAGGTCCAGGCGGGCCCGCCGAAGGCCGAGAGCCAATTGTTCGGCAGAGAGCCGTCAAGCTTGGGATCGCGCCACACGTACCAGTCCCGCTGCGGGCTGTCGCGGCTGCTGCGGGAGGCGAGGAACCATGAATGCTGGTCGCTGGTGTGATTGGGCACCCAATCGATGATGACCGCGAGCCCCCGCTCGTGCGCGGCCGCCAGGAGCCGATCGAAGTCGGCCAGCCTGCCGAAGAGCGGATCGACATCGGCGTAGTCGCTCACGTCGTAGCCGAAGTCCTTCATCGGCGACGGATAGAAGGGTGAGATCCAGATGGCATCCACACCGAGGGAGGCGAGATGATCGAGGCGCGCGGCGATGCCCGGCAGATCGCCGACGCCATCACCGTTCGAGTCCTGGAAGCTGCGCGGATAGATCTGGTACACGACCCCCGTCTGCCACCAGGGCGCGACGTCGAGTTCCATCGCTTGCTTGTACACCTCCGCAACCTCCGCCGGCCACCTGGAATCGCTGGCGGTCGGCGCCATTGCAATGCGGGCCTGCGCAGTAGACGACGGACGTCGAGCAGGGCGCTGCGGAACCTTCGCGAGCCGAACTCGGTTCGCCGGTTGGCGAGACGGGCGGGGATGCCCGAGCGCACCTTCTGCCGGCGCTTCTTCGCGCAGGTGGGCACTTCGCCGGCGCGCTGGCTCATCGGGCAGCGCGTGATCGCGGCGCAGCGGCTGCTGGAGACGACTGCTCTGGCGGTCGAGGACATCGCCGACCGCATCGGGATGGGCAGCGCCGCCAACCTGCGCCACCACTTCCGCGCTTGCCTGCAAACGACCCCGACCCACTACCGGCGGACATTCGGGGGAGCCTAGGGTAGTCTGCACCGCCGACCAACCGGAACGCCGCGAATGACCGAGGCCGCGCCCAACGAACCCGCAGCCGTGAGCTTCCGGCACGTAGTCCGCCTGGAAAAGGTGGAGATGACCTTCGGCAAGGTGCAAGCTCTCTCGAACGTCGACTTCGCCGTCGGCCGCAACGAGATCGTCGGCCTGCTGGGAGACAACGGCGCCGGCAAGTCCACCCTGATCAAGATCGTGAGCGGCGTCCTGCGTCCGACCGCGGGAAAAGTCTGGGTGCGCGACCGCCTGCAGAACCCCGACCGGTACTCGGTGCGCAAGGCGCACGATCTGCGCATCGAGACGGTGCACCAGGGTCAGAGCCTCGGCGAGAAGCAGCCCCTCTGGCGAAACCTCTTCGTCGGCAGGCAGATCACCGGCCGGTTCGGCTTCATCGACGTGAAGAAGGAGAAGGAGATCGCCGACCAGCTCCTGCGGCGCGCCATCGGCTTCCGCGGTCACGGCATCACCGCGGACTCGACCGTGCGCGATCTCTCGGGAGGAGAGCGCCAGGGCATCGCCATCGCCCGCGCCATGTACTTCGAGGCCGACCTCATCGTCCTCGACGAGCCCACCACCGCGCTGGCGGTGAGCGAGGTCCGCAAGGTGCTGGCCTTCGTCGAAGGGGTGAAGTCGGGTGGCCGCGCCTGCATCTACATCGAGCACAACCTCGCGCACGTCTACGAGGTGGCCGATCGCCTGGTCATCCTCGATCGCGGAACGGTCGTGGGCCAGTTCGCGAAGGGCGAGATCAGCCTCGCCGAACTGACCGCGCGGATGATCGCGCTGCACGAGGACCGCAAGCATGCCGGCACCTGAGAGCGCGCGCACCCGCCTCCGGGAGACGGAAGGCCTGCCGATCATGGGCGTGCTCCTGGCGCTGGTGATCGTCTTCATGATCGCGGCGCCGGACGTCTTCCTCGGGTACCGCATCTACATGTCGTTCCTCGCGACGGTGCCGCCCCTGCTCGTGCTCGCGGCTGCGCTGACCCTCCTCATCGCCGCCGGGGAGATCGACCTCTCCTTCCCTTCGGTGATCGCGCTGTCGGGGTGGGTCCTCGCTTATTTCACGCACGTTCTCGCTTCGCCGTGGCTGGGGCTCCTTCTTGCCCTCGCCTCGGGAGCCCTGGTGGGCTGGTTGAACGGCATCCTCGTCGCGCGCATCGGCGTGCCGTCGATCATCGCCACCCTCGCCACCCAGTTCCTCTGGGGCGGGCTCACCACCGTGTTTTCGCAGGGGCTGTCCTACGCTCTCGGCGAGGTCGATCAGTACTTCCTCTGGCACCTGCTCGTCGGCCGCGTCGGCGCGTTCCCGGTGCAGGCGTTCTGGGCGCTCGCCGTGGCGGCGGCGCTCTACCTCGTGCTCAACCGCCACCGCTTCGGCGAACACCTTCTGTTCATCGGGGACAACGCCCGGGTCGCCGAAGTGGTGGGCGTGAACGTGGGGCGCGAGAGAACCCGCGCCTTCGTGCTGATGGGAGTGATGGCCGCGTTCGCTTCGGTGCTCCTCACCTTCGAGAACCGCAGCTTCTTCAACACCCAGGGCGGCGGATATCTCCTGGAAGTGATGGCCGCGGTATTCATCGGAGGGACGTCGGTGTTCGGCGGCAAGGCGTCCCTGGTCGGCACGGTCGCGGGCTCGTTCATCATCGGCATGGTGGAAGCCGGGCTGGTGGCGACCGGCCTGCAGGGATTCTGGGTCCGCGCCGTGGTCGGCGTCGTCTTCCTGGCGGCGGTGATCGGCCACATCCTGATCGAGCAGCCCGAGCGACGCAGCGTATTCGTCCGTGCGCTGCGGGACAGGTACGATTTCATACGCAAGAGCTCTCCCGGTGGAGGCTCGACAGAAAGGCGAGGTGCACGATGAGACACCCGGCAGCGATGCTCGCGTTGATCGGCCTGGCCGCGCTCGGCCCATCCCCTACCGCCCGCGCCCAGGAATCGCTGGGCAAGGGCATCAACATGTACTTCCAGATGGGAGGCAATCCGGGCGACGGATCCACCCTCCCGCGCACCAACGGCGCCCGCGCTGCCGCGGCGGCGTTCGGCGTCAAGCTCGTCGAGCAATATTCGGGGTGGCAGCCCGAAGTCATGCTGCAGCACTTCCGCGAAGCGCTCGCCGCCTCTCCCGCGTGCATCGAGATCATGGGCCACCCCGGCAACGAAGCCTTCGCTCCGCTCGTGGCGGACGCGGTCAAGCGCGGCATCGTGGTGACCTCGGGCAACTCGCCGCTGACGAAGCTGCAGGGGATGTACGGCGCGAACGGCTTCGGATACGCGGGCGTCGATCTCTACGAGGGCGGCAAGCTCACCGCGCAGAAGATGATGGAGTACGGCGGGCTGAAGAGCGGAGACAAGGCGCTCGAGTACGGCCTGCGCGCGCAGGCCGAACGCGGCAGGAGCGATCAGGGACTCTACGACACGCTCAAGGCTGCCGGGCTGGAGGTGGACTACATCGAGATCAGCCCCGAGGTGGACCACGACAGCTCGCAAGCGGTGCCCATCCTCACCGCCTACCTCCAGAAGCACCCGGACGTGAAGGCCATCGGCACGCAGCATGGCAACGTAACGGCCTTCATCGGGAAGGCGCTGGAGCAGGCGGGAAAGAAGCCGGGCGCGGTCACCGCCGGCGGCATCGATCTCGCGCCGGCCACCATCGAGGGTCTGAAGAAGGGCTACGTCAGCGTCGTGCTCGACCAGCAGCTCTACCTGCAAGGCTTCCTGCCGGTCGTGCAGTGCGTGCTGTCCAAGAAATACGGGTTCGCCGGGTTGAGCACGAACACCGGCGCCGGCGTGGTCACCCCGAAGACCATCGGCGGATTGACGCCGCTCATCGAGAAGGGGATCCGCTGACGCAAGCCGGTTCGACATCCGGGATCGAGAAGGCGCCGTTCGGCACGACCAGGGACGGCGCCCCTGTCGAGCTCTACACGCTGCACAACGCGGCAGGAAGCTCCGTCGCGATCGCGACCTACGGCGCGACCGTCGTGTCGCTCCGCATGCCGGATCGCGACGGGCACCTGGATGACGTGGTCCTCGGATACGACGGCCTGGAGGGTTACCTCGGCTCCCGCGCCTACTTCGGCGCCATCGTCGGGCGATACGCGAATCGGATCGCCGGTGGTCGCTTCACGCTCGAGGGACGGACCTGCACGCTGGCGCGGAACGACGGAGAAAACCATCTGCACGGCGGCGCGCGCGGCTTCGACAAGGCGGTGTGGACCGCTCGTCCCCTCGCCGGCGCCGCGCTGGAGCTCCGCTATTCGAGCCGGGACGGTGAAGAGGGCTACCCGGGTGCCCTCGAAGCCATCGTCACCTACCGGCTGACGGACGGTGATGCGCTCGAGATCGATTACCAGGCATCGACGGACCGGGCCACCGTCTGCAACCTCACCCACCACAGCTACTTCGATCTCGACGGCGGAAACGACGTTCTCGGCCACCGCCTGACCCTGCGCGCGAGCCGCTTCACGCCCGTCGGCGCCGGTCTCATCCCGACCGGCGAGCTGCGCGCTGTCGCGGGGACGCCGATGGACTTCAGGAAGGCAACGGCGATCGGCGCGCGCATCGGCGCGCGCGACGAGCAGCTCGCCCTCGCGGGTGGCTACGATCACAACTGGGTCCTCGATCGCGAGGGCGCCGGCCTGGTCCCCGCGGCGACCCTCGTCGGACCGGTCTCCGGAAGGGTCCTCGAAGTGCTGACGACGGAGCCCGGCCTACAGCTCTACACGGGGAACTCCCTCGACGGCACGATCATCGGCAAGCGAGGCAAGGTCTACGGCTTGCAAAGCGGGCTCTGCCTGGAGACCCAGCACTTCCCCGACTCGCCGAATCATCCGGCGTTTCCCTCGACGGCTCTGCACCCCGGCGAACGCTACCGCTCCTCCACCGTCTACCGGTTCTCGCGGGTGGAGCACTGATCCGCTCGAGGAGGAATGGGGAAAATGGCGAGCGCACGCCGCGGCAGGATGGGAAGGAAGGATTCGCGATGAGCGGAGGACAGCGAGATCTCGACAAGCGCGAGATCCGGCTTCCCGACGGCCGCAGGCTCATCTACTACAGCTTTCCCGATCCGCCCCGGCGACCAGAGTCGCCAGGAGCGATACCGCCCACACCGGTGAACCCGCAGCGGCCCCGGGAGGGCTGAAGTGTCCGAGCTGCGCTGGCATCCGTTCCTCGAACAGTGGGTGATCACCGCGACCCACCGCCAGGACCGGACCTTCCTCCCGCCGGCGGACTATTGCCCGCTCTGCCCTACCCGGCCCGGTGGCTTCCCCACCGAGGTGCCAGAACCGACCTACGACATCGTGGTCTTCGAGAACAAGTTCCCGTCGCTCCAGGCCGCCCCGCCGGAGCCCGCCGTTGCGGCAACGTCGTTATCGCCGGTGGAGCCCGCGAAGGGCGTCTGCGAAGTGGTCGTCTACTCGCCGCGCCATGAGGACGCGCTGGCGTCGATGCCGCTGGAACGGATCCAGCACCTTGCCCGCGTCTGGAAGGATCGGTACCTGGAGCTCGGCGCCAGGGACTTCGTCCGCTACGTGTTCATCTTCGAGAACCGGGGCGAGGCGGTGGGCGTCACCCTCCACCATCCGCACGGCCAGATCTACGCGTTTCCCTTCATCCCGCCGCTGATCGAGAAGGAGCTCGCCGCCTCGCGCCGCTTCCACGCCGAGAACGGACGCTGCCTGATGTGCGCGAGCCTGGCGGAGGAGATCCGCGACGGCCGGCGCATCGTCCTCGAGGGAGAGCGTTTCGTCGCCTGGGTGCCGTTCCACGCTCGCTGGCCGTATGAGGTCACGCTCGCGTCCCGGGCCCACCAGATCTCCATGGAGGAGTGGAACGCGGCCGACATGGAGGATCTGGCGGCGGTGCTGAAGGGGCTGCTGCAGAAGTACGACGCGCTCTTCGCCAAGCCATTCCCCTACATCATGGTCGTCCACCAGGCTCCGACCGACGGGGAGGACCACCGGCACGCGCATCTGCACTTCGAGTTCTATACGCCTCAGCGCGCTCCGGACCGGCTCAAGTTCCTGGCCGGCGTCGAATCGGGCGCCGGCAACTTCATCAACGACAAGCTTGCCGAAGAGAGCGCCGCGGAGCTGCGGCGCGTCGGTCCGGCGAGCGTCGCGGCGGTGCGGGCGGCGGATGAAGCGGGCCGGGAGCGCGCGCCGGCCGGAATCGGGGGCGGGATGGGACACGATCCCGCAGCCCCGCGTCCGGCGAGCAGCATGGCGGATGCGCTCCGGACGGCGTTCGGTCCCGGTGGCACGGCGGTGACCGCGTTCGCTCCTGGCCGCGTGAACCTGATCGGCGAACACACCGACTACAATGATGGGTTCGTCCTGCCGATGGCCATCGAGGACGGGATCGAGATGGCGGCGCGCTCCCGCGCCGGCCGGGAGATCCGGGCGCACGCCGTGGATCTGGGCGAGACCGTGGCCTTCTCGCTCGAACAACCGATCCGGCCTGACCCCACTCATCCCTGGAGCAACTACATCCGCGGCGTGCTCTGGGCCCTGAGCCGGGCCGGTGTCGCCCTCGGCGGGATGGACCTCGCGTTCGGCGGGACGCTGCCGCAAGGAGCCGGCCTTTCCTCGTCGGCGGCGCTCCAGGTGGCGACCGCGCTCACCGCCCGGGCGCTCCTCCGTTTCACCATGGACGTTCCGCGGCTGGCCCGCATCTGCCAGGAATCGGAGAACGAGCTGGTGGGGGTGAAGGTCGGGATCATGGATCCCTTCGTCTCGCTCGCTGCGCGCGAGGGGCACGCGCTCTTTCTCGACTGCCGCAGCCTGGCGTTCGAGCAGGTGCCACTCGCTCTCGGCGATCACGTGGTCGCGATCTGCTACAGCGGCGTGAAGCACGCTCTGGTCGCATCGGAATACAACGTCCGGCGCCGACAGTGCGCGGCGGGCGTCGAGGTGCTGCGCACGCATGACCCGCGGATCCGGGCCCTGCGCGATGCGTCGCTCGAGGCGCTCGAGGCCTGCCGGGCAGAGCTCGATCCGGCGGTGTACCGGCGTTGCCGCCACGTCGTCACCGAGAACGCGCGCGTGCTCGAATCGAAGTCGGCGCTGCGAACGGGAGACCTCCGGCGCTTCGGCGAGTTGATGGATGCCTCGCACGCCTCGCTGCGAGACGACTACCAGGTGAGCTGCGCGGAGATCGACCTCTTGGTAGACCTCGCGCGCCAGAGCCAGGGCGTGCTCGGGGCGCGCATCACGGGCGGGGGCTTCGGGGGCTGCACCGTCAATCTCGTGGCGCGCGGCGCCGTCGAGTCGTTCCGGAAGGAGGTGCTCGGCGAGTACCGGCGGCGGACGGGCCTCGATGGCTGGGTCTTCGTCAGCGAGGCGGCGGACGGCGCAAGCACCGCGGGCGAGGTCGGCTGACGGCTGCATCGTCCGCGAACGAGCGCGCTATGGAGTCAGGCTGGGATCGGCCGCCCGCAACGCCGCGCCCATATCCGTCTGCCTGCCCGTCTCGACGAGTTGGTTGCGGCTGTAGATCCGCACGGTCGAAGTCGTCAGCGGCATGCCCGTCGTCGGATCGACGCGCTGGGCGACGTGCGAACCCGTCACGAAGACTTTCTCGGGAGCGGCGGCTTTCTCGGTGCGTCGAGCTTCGACGGGCGCTGGCGCGTGCGCGCAAGCGATCGATGTCGCGGTCAAAACGCCCAGCGAAACAGCCCCGAGTGAACGGCGACGAATCTTCATGGCCAGCAATCCTTTCGTGTCGCGATTCTAACGGCCCTCCTGCCGGTTGTCCCGGCTGTTTCGAAGATGCCGCAATTCGTCCACATGTTCAGCCCGCGAGCCGCTCCTCGATCCAGCGGAAGGCGGCGTCCGCGTCGAAGGACTCCATCCCGCCGTCGAACAACAGGTCCGACATGACGAATCGGTCTGGGAGCGGCTGATCGGTCAGGTACGGCACTGCGATGCAGCGCATGAAGGCGCGCTTGGCCGCCTCGACGCCATGCCGCGAGTCCTCGATGACCACGCATTCGTGAGCGGGGACGCCGAGCCGGCGCGCGGCCTCCTCGAAGACGTCGGGGTGGGGTTTGCCACGAGGCACCTCCTCGGCCGAGACCACGACCCCGATTCCGGGGAGAAGGCCGACGGCCTCGAGCAGAGTGCGAAGCACTCCGGGCGACGAGCCCGAGGCGATGGCCACCGGGAGCCCCCGTGCTCTCACGAGCTCGAGAAGGCGCGCCATCTTCGGATACAACGCCGTCGCTTCGCGCGCGAGCTCCAGGTAGACGGTGTTCTTGCGCACGACCAGCTCTTCCGGCGTGACCGGGAGCTCGAAGCGGCGCTGCACGTCCACCATCATGTCCCAGCTGCTCCCGCCGATGTAGCGCCGCTTCTCCTCCTTGCTGAAGAGGATCCCGTGCTCGGCGAGGACCCGCCGATCGGCCTCGTAGTAGTTGTCCTCGGTGTCCAGGAGAGTGCCGTCGAGATCGAAGATCGCCGCGCGGATCGGGTATCGGGGCTCCGGGCGGATCCGGGTGGAGAGCTCGACGACGTTTCCCTCCGGGTCGCGGATCTCCGCCTCGCGGAATCCGTCGCCGGTGTCCCGGGGCGCCTTCAGCATCATGCGCGGAAATCCGAGGGCGGAGAGCCGCGCGAACTCGCGGTCCACGTCGTCCACTTCGAACGAGAGGTGGTCGGGTGCGGATGCGCGGCGTTCGAGGAAATCCGGCCCGCGGGGACGTTCGAGGAGCTCGAGGGAAACGCCGTCTCGCTCGAGGAAGACCGTGCGCAGGCCGGGTGAGTTCCTGCTCACGTACCGATACCGCGGCGAGAACCCGAGCGCGGTCCGGTAGAACAGCTCTTCCGTGAAGAGATCCAGCACCTCGATGCCGACGTGGTCGAGCTTCATTCCGGCCTCCTGCGGGTTGGCAACATGGAACCGCGCGCCTCGCGGGTCAATCGGCCTCGGGCCGAAGGCTGTACAGTCCAAAGACACAATCGCTAAGCCGCCTTTCGGCGGCCGCGACTGGCACGGTGACAAATTTGTCACTAGAATAGTTACTCATGGCAGCCAACAGCCGGCTGGCCGTCGGCCTGCACGCCATGACGGTGCTCGCCTTCCGCGCTCCCGAGGTCCTGCGCTCCGAGGACATCGCCTTCAGCGTGCGGACGAACCCCGTGGTCATCCGCCGGATCCTCGGCCAGCTGGCGCGCGCGGGGTTGGTGAAGTCGATCCGCGGGAAGACCGGCGGCTTCGTCCTGGGACGCGATCCGAGGCGGATCACGGGCCTGGACGTGTACCGAGCGCTGGATCCTTCCGGTCTCTTCGCCCAGCATCCCCAGGCGCCCCAGCGCATGTGCGAGGTCAGCTGCGCGATGAAAGACCTGCTGGACAAGACGTTCAAGCAGGTGGACGAAGCCGTGGCGCAGCAGCTTGCGCGAATCACCATCGCGTCCCTTGCATCTGAGGTCTGAGTTTCTGTACCTCAACTTGTTACATTTTGGAGGCCGCGATGGGAAGGCTCGACGGCAGGATTGCGTTGATCACGGGCGGAACGACCGGCATCGGTTTTGCTACGGCGAAGCTCTTCCGGGACGAAGGCGCACGGGTCATCGTCACGGGCAGGAACGCCGACAGGGTCGTACAGGCGCGCGAGGAGTTGGGCAGAGGCGTCGAAGCGGTGACCGCCGACGTCGCGCGCAAGGAAGATACCAACTCGTTGTTCGTCCGGCTCGCGAGGGATCACGGACGGCTCGACGTCTTGTTCCTCAACGCGGGCGTTGCCGGGTTCGCTCCTTTGGAGGAACTGTCCGAGGAGCTGTTCGACGAGATCATGAACGTCAACTACAAGGGCGCGTTCTTCACCCTTCAGCGTGCCCTCCCGCTGCTCTCGCACGGCTCCTCCGTGATCCTCAACAGCAGCATCAGCGCGCACGTCGGCATGGCGGGAACCTCCGCGTACGCAGGCAGCAAGGCGGCGCTGCTCGCGCTCGCGAAGGTCGCGTCCGCGGAGCTGGCGGATCGCGGCATCCGGGTCAACGCGATCTCGCCGGGTCCGGTCGAAACGCCAATCATCGGAAAGCTGGGCCTGCCGCCGGAGACGCTGAAGGGATTTGGCGAGAGAGTGCGCACGCGCACGCTGGTGAAGCGCTTCGGCGGCCCGGAGGAGATCGCCAAGGCCGCCCTCTTCCTCGCCAGCTCCGATTCTTCATTCCTGGTCGGCGCGGAGATCGTCGCCGACGGCGGATTGACCGTCGCGGCCTGACGGTCGCTCGAACCTGCTCCTGGAGCCTTGCATGAAAGTCATCCGAGGATTGTCGAATCGGCTCGCGATCGCGATCCTGGTCACCTCCCTCGCCGCCGCAGTGGGGTGCGGGCGGCGCGCGGAGGCCGGCACGTCGGCGGGCGAGAGCCACCCCAAGGTCACGGTCGCCCAGCCGCTGTCGGCCACGGTCGCCGACTTCACCGAGCACACCGGCCGCACGGAAGCGCCTGAAGCGGTGGAAATCCGCACCCGCGCGTCCGGGCATCTGGTGCGCGCGGCGTTCCGCGAAGGAGATCTGGTGAAGAAGGGCGATCTGCTGTTCGTCGTCGATCCCAGGCCTTACCAGGCCGCGCTGGCGCGTGCGCAGGCGGACCTGCAGAGCGTCCGCGCCGACTACGAGCTCGCCAAGAAGAACGCGGCCCGCGCCGAGGAGCTCTTGAAGACGAACGTGATCCCCCAACGCGACTATGACGCGCAGAGCGCAGCGGTCGACCAGTTCGGGGCGCGCCGGGCAGCCGCCGCGGCCGCCGTCTCGAGCGCTGAGCTCGACCTCGACTACGCCTACGTCCGCTCGCCCATCGCGGGACGGATCGGCCGCATCCTCATCACCGCGGGAAACATCGTCGGTCCCGGCACGGCGTCGCCGCTCGCGACCGTGGTTTCAGTCGATCCGCTCTACGTCTACATCGACGTGAGCGAGGTCGAGGGCCTGCGCCTCCGCGGCGCAGGCGGTGGCGTGGCGCGAGTCGGGTTTCCCGGCGAAGACGGATATCCGCACGAAGTGCCGATCGACTTCATCGACAATCGGGTGGACCCGGCGACCGGGACCCTGAAGGTGCGCGCCGTAGTCCGGAACCCGGACGGCCGGCTCTCGCACGGGCTATTCGCCCGGGTGCGGCTGACCGACGGCGCAGCGCGCGAGGTGCTGCTCGTCGCCGATCGCGCGATCGCCACCGATCAGGACCGGCGATTCGTCTGGGTGGTCGGGGCGGACGGCCGGGCCCGGTACCACGCGGTGAAGCTTGGTCCGCTCGAGGACGGGCTCCGCGTCGTGCGTGAAGGGCTCTCGCCCTCCGATCGCGTAGTGGTTCGCGGCCTGCAGCGCGTGCGCCCCGGCGTCGAAGTCACGCCGGAGCTCATCGCGATGCGGGCAGTCGACTCGCAGTCGTCGCCGAAGGAGACCCCGCAATGAAAATTGCCCGCTTCTTCGTGGACCGCCCCATCTTCGCGGGCGTGCTCTCGATCGTCATCTTCGTCATCGGCGCGATCTCCGCTTTCCAGCTTCCCATCTCCGAGTACCCGGAAGTGGTCCCGCCGACGGTGGTGGTGCGGGCCCAGTACCCCGGCGCGAGCCCGCAAGTGATCGCCGAGACGGTGGCCGCGCCCCTCGAGCAGGAGATCAACGGCGTTGAGGACATGCTCTACATGTCCTCCCTCTCCAACGCCGACGGATCGATGGCGCTCACCGTCACGTTCCGCATCGGGACGGACATCGACATCGCGCAGGTCCAGGTGCAGAACCGCGTCTCGCAAGCCCTTCCGCGGCTGCCCGAAGACGTGCTCCGGCTCGGCGTCACCACGCGCAAGAGCTCGCCCGACCTGTCGCTGGTCGTCCACCTCTTCTCGCCCGACGGCCGCTACGACGAGACCTACATCCGCAACTTCGCTCTCCTTCAAGTGAAGGACAGCCTTGCCCGCCTCCCCGGCATGGGCGACGTGCAGCTGTTCGGCTCGGGTGACTACAGCATGCGGATCTGGCTCGATCCCGAGAAGGTCGCCGCGCGCGACCTCACCGCGAGCGACGTGGTGCGCGCCCTGCGCGAGCAGAACGTCCAGGTCGCGGCTGGCGCGCTGGGCCAGCAGCCCTCCCCCCGCGATGCCAGCTTCCAGCTCAGCATCAGCGCGCGCGGCCGGCTCGTCGACGCGGAGGAGTTCGGCGAGGTCATCGTCAAGACGTCGCCGGACGGCGCCAAGGTCCGCCTGGCCGATCTCGGCCGCATCGAGCTGGGCGCGAACCAATACGCCCTCCGCAGCCTGCTCGACAACAAAGCGGCGGTGGCGATCCCCATCTTCCAGGCGCCCGGTTCCAACGCGCTCGCTCTCTCCGACGCGGTCCGCAAGACCATGGCCGAGTTGTCGCGAACCTTTCCGGAAGGCATCTCCTACAGCATCGTCTACGACCCGACCCGCTTCGTGCGCTCCTCGATCGAGGAAGTGGTTGTCACCCTCCTCGAGGCGCTGGCGCTGGTCGTGATCGTGGTGATCCTCTTCCTCCAGACCTGGCGGGCATCGATCATCCCCATCGTGGCGGTCCCGGTGTCTCTGGTCGGGACCTTCGCGGTGATGAAGCTGTTCGGCTTCTCCATCAACGCGCTCTCCCTCTTCGGGCTGGTGCTCGCCATCGGAATCGTCGTCGACGACGCGATCGTGGTGGTGGAGAACGTGGAACGGAACATCGCGCTGGGGCTCTCGCCGCGGGACGCGACCCGTCGCGCGATGGACGAGGTGAGCGGCCCGATCATCGCCATCGCCCTGGTCCTCTGCGCGGTATTCGTCCCCATCGGCTTCATCCCCGGGCTCAGCGGCCAGTTCTACAAGCAGTTCGCGCTCACCATCGCCATCTCCACGGTCATCTCCGCCCTGAACTCGCTCACCTTGAGTCCGGCGCTGTCTGCCGTGCTGCTCCGCGCCCACGACGCTCCCAAGGACACGGTGACGCGGACGATCGATCGCGGCCTGGGCTGGCTGTTCGCGCCCTTCAACCGCTTCTTCGGCGCGGCGTCGCGCGGTTACGTCGGCCTGGTGCGGCGGATCCTGCGCCGCTCGGGGGTGGCGCTGGCCGCGTATGCGGGGCTTCTGGCGCTCACCTGGCTCGGCTTCGCGCGGGTACCGACCGGTTTCGTGCCCACGCAGGACAAGCAGTACCTGGTCGCGTTCGCGCAGCTTCCGGACGCTGCCTCGCTGGATCGCACCGACGAAGTCATTCGACGCATGTCGCAGGCGGCGCTCGAGACCGAGGGCGTGGAGCATGCGATCGCGTTCCCGGGCCTCTCCATCGCCGGCTTCACCAACAGCACGAACGCCGGAATCGTGTTCGTGGGTCTGAAGCCCTTCGCGGAGCGCAAGGCCGGGCACCTGCAGGGGCCCGCGATCGCCGCCACGTTGAACCGGAAGTTCTCCGAGATCCAGGACGCCATCGTCGGGGTCTTCCCTCCCCCGCCGGTGCAGGGCCTGGGGACCATCGGCGGCTTCAAGTTCTACGTCGAGGATCGCGGTGACCTCGGGCTGAATCCTCTCTATCAGGAGACCCAGAAGGTCCTCGCCGCCGGATATCAGAGGCCCGAGCTCACGGGGCTCTTCTCCGGATACCAGGTGAACGTTCCCCAGCTGTTCGCGAACCTCGACCGGACGAAGGCCAAGTCACACGGCGTCGCTTTGAACGACGTGTTCGAGACGATGCAGGCCTATCTCGGCTCCGTCTACGTGAACGACTTCAATCGCTTCGGCCGCACCTTCCAGGTCACGGTCCAGGCGGACGCGCGACATCGGCTCGCGCCCGAGGACGTGATGGCGCTGCAAACGCGCAACGCGAACGGTGCGATGCTGCCGCTGGGAAGCGTCCTTTCGGTGCAGGCGACGAACGGTCCCGACCGCGTCACGCGCTACAACGGCTATCCGGCCGCCGAGGTGAACGGAGCTCCGGCGCCCGGGCGGAGCTCCGGTGAAGCGCTCGCCGCCGTCCAGTCCATCGCCACGCGCGAGCTTTCGCCGGGGATGACCTACGAATGGACCGAGCTCACGTACCAGCAGATCCTCGCCGGCAATACCGGCCTGCTCGTTTTCCCGCTCTGCGTGCTGCTCGTATTCCTGGTCCTGGCAGCACAGTACGAGAGCTGGACGCTGCCGCTGAGCGTGATCCTGATCGTGCCGATGTGCCTGCTCGCGGCCATCACCGGCGTCTGGCTCGACGGCAGCGACAACAACATCTTCACCCAGATCGGCCTGTTCGTGCTGGTGGGTCTCGCTTGCAAGAACGCGATCCTCATCGTCGAGTTCGCAAAGGACAAGCAGGAGGAGGGAAACCGCGACCCGATCGCCGCAGTGCTCGAGGCCTGCCGCCTCCGCCTTCGTCCGATCTTGATGACGTCGATCGCGTTCATCATGGGCGTCTGGCCTCTGGTATCGTCGCGCGGCGCCGGCGCCGAGATGCGCCACGCCATGGGCGTCGCGGTGTTCTCCGGAATGATCGGCGTCACCCTGTTCGGGCTGCTTCTCACGCCGATCTTCTTCACCACCTTGCGCAGGCTCGCTGGGCGCAAGCGCCCGTCTCTCGTCGCCGTCGAAGAGCGGGCAAGGGTGGGATAGGCAAGATCGGCGATCACTGCCGGGCGGCGAGCCACAGGCCCGTCGCGATGACCACCAGCGCCACTCCGTCCGTGAGCGTCAGCTGCTCACCGAGCAAGATGGCAGCGAGGAGAAGGCCGAACACCGGCGTAACGAAGAAATACGCACTCACGCGGCTCGCCTCGCCGTGCTCGAGGATCCAGAACCAGAGCATCGACGCGCCGACACTGAGCACGATCACCAGGTAGGCGAGGCTCCAGGAGACCTGCGCCGTCCACACGATGTGAGGCGCGCCCTCCAGCGCGAGCGCGGCGGGTAGCAACGCGATCGCGGCACAGAGCAGTTGGGCCCCGTTCAGCACCAGCGGATGTGGCCGCTCGTTCATCCGCTTGTAGAGAATGTTGGAGAAAACGAAGGCCAGGACCCCCGCCAGCGCCAGTAGCACGTCCCGCAATCGCGCGGTTTGCGAGCCGGCCCGCGCGTGCATGGCGAGGACGACGCCACCGAACCCCAGCAGCAGGCCGATCAACTTCCGCGCCGTCAGCGGCTCCCGCAATAGCCAGGGCGCGAGCAGCGCCAGGATCAGCGGGTTGGTGCTGGCGATGATCGAACCCATGCCCGCCGAGAGGCGCCGCAGCGCCAGGTACGTAAGCCCGAGGTAGAGCGCGTTCGCGCCGAGCCCGAGCGCGAAGAGCCGGATCCAGGTCCGGAGGTCGCGCGGGATCCGCAACCGCAGTGCAGCGGCGCCGGCGAGGAGGATGCCTCCTGCGATGGCAAAGCGAATCGTCAGGATCCAGAGCGGCGGCGCGCCCCGCGCGAGCACGCGGCTGGGCACGAACGCCGTTGCCCAGAGGAACACGTAGAGGATGGCGGCAGCCGCGCCGAGGGCCCCACGGGCGGCGATGGTCCGGTGCCGTTCCGGAGCGGTTGCTTCGGACATGCAGGGTATGCGATGCCGTCGCCGCCGTAGCGTCGCAGTCGTACGCAAGGACGAACCGCTATGAAACGCTATGCGGCGTTCCTTCGGGGCGTGAGCCCGATGAACGCGAAGATGCCGGAGCTCAAGAAGGCGTTCGAGGCGGCCGGATTCACGGACGTGAAGACGGTGCTCTCGAGTGGAAACGTGGTCTTCAGCGCACCCGGGGCGCCGCAAGCAGCGCTCGAGCACAAGGCCGAGGCGGCGATGAAGAAGAGCCTCGGAAGCGCTTTCGCCACCATCGTGCGCCCGATCGAAGCGCTTCGCAGGATCCTCGACTCCGATCCCTACGAAGGATTCCGGCTGAAGCCCGGCGCGAAGCGCGTGGTCACGTTCCTGCGCCTCGAGCCCAAAGCCCGCATCAAGCTGCCGCCCGAGCTCGACGGCGCCCGCATCCTGCGCATCCAGGACGGCGAGGTATTCAGCGCCTATGTCCCGGGCCCGCGCGGGCCGGTGTTCATGACGCTCATCGAGAAGACGTTCGG
>Ga0209689_1000618_pt1 | contig 25165 bp, 23 predicted proteins | sample GraSoiAngelo_149_FD_187119 | JGI IMG/M metagenome (GOLD analysis project Ga0209689, IMG submission 187119) | Grasslands soil microbial communities from the Angelo Coastal Reserve, California, USA - 14_1009_09_30cm (SPAdes) (version 2) | ecosystem: Environmental > Terrestrial > Soil > Grasslands ... | reverse complement strand
CATCGCGGGCGTGCAGGCCATCCGCTCGCTGAACGTGCGCCAGTACCCGCGCAGCGAGAACGCGGCCATCACCGTCACCACCGCTTACGTCGGCGCCACGGCGGACCTGGTGCGGGGCTTCGTCACCACGCCGCTCGAGCGCGTGATCGCCGCCGCCGACGGCATCGAGTACATCGAGTCGGAGAGCAAGCAGAACTCCTCGGTCATCCGGGCGCGCCTGCGCCTCAACTACGACTCCACCAAGGCGCTCGCCGAGATCAGCTCCAAAGTGGACCAGGTCCGGCGCGACCTGCCACCCGAGGCCGAGATCCCCGCGCTGAACATCGAATCGGCCGACAGCCAGTTCGCCGCCGCCTACCTCAGCTTCTCCTCGCAGTTCCTCAAGCAGAACGAGATCACCGACTACCTGTTCCGCGTGGTCCAGCCGCGGCTCTCCGCCCTCGAGGGTGTGCAGCGCGCCGACATCCTCGGCGCCCGCACCTTCGCGATGCGCATCTGGCTGAAGCCGGATCGCATGGCGGCCCTGAACATCAGCCCCCTGCAGATCCGGACGGCGCTCGCCGCGAACAACTACCTGGCTGCCGTCGGCCAGACCAAAGGGCAGCTCGTCCAGGTGAACCTGACTGCGAACACCGACCTGCGCTCGCCCCAGGAATTCGAGCAGATGGTGATCCGGCAGAGCGAAGGCTCGACGGTGCACCTGCGCGACGTCGCCGACGTGGTGCTCGGCGCCGAGGACTACGAGACGGCCGTCAACTTCAATGGCCAGACCGCGGTGTTCATCGGAGTCTGGCCGCTGCCGAACGCCAACTCCCTCGACGTCGTCAAGCGCCTGCGCGTGGAGATGGACTCGCTGCAGAAGGAGATCCCCGAGCAGATCCAGGCGCGCATCGCCTACGATGCCACCGCCTACATCCGCAGCGCGATCAGCGAGGTCGTGCAGACGCTGCTCGAGACGATCCTGATCGTCGTGATCGTGATCTTCCTCTTCCTCGGCTCGCTGCGCTCCTCGTTGGTCCCGGTCGTGGCCATCCCGACCTCGCTGATCGGCGGCATCTTCCTGGTGCAGACGCTCGGCTTCACCATCAATCTCTTGACGCTCCTCGCCATCGTCCTTTCCGTCGGGTTGGTGGTCGACGACGCCATCGTGGTGGTGGAGAACGTGGAGCGGCACCTGCGCGAGGGCCTCAAGCCTATCGACGCGGCGCTCAAAGGCGCGCGCGAGCTCGTCGGCCCGATCATCTCGATGACCATCACGCTGGCGGCGGTCTACACGCCCATCGCCTTCCAGGGTGGCCTGACCGGCTCGCTGTTCCGCGAGTTCGCGCTCACCCTGGCGGGCGCCGTCACCATCTCGGGCGTGGTGGCCCTGACGCTGTCGCCGGTGATGTCCGGTTACCTCCTCGACCGCAGGACCGAGGAAAAGGGCCTCGCCGGGCTGATCAATCGCACCTTCGAGCGGTTCAAGGCCGCGTACGGGCGCAGCCTCGAGAAGACGTTCGCAGCGCGCGGCGCGATCTACCTCGCCTGGGTCCTCATCGGAGCGGCCGCGGTGGGGATGTTCATGTTGGCTCCGAAGGAGCTCGCCCCCACCGAGGACCAGGGCTTCTTCTTTGGCGTGGTGAACACGCCGGCGAACTCCACGCTCGATCAGGTGATCGCGTCCACCCGCGAGATCAACGCGCAGCTCACCGAGATCCCGGAGACGGACTTCACCTTCCAGATCACCTATCCCACCGGCGGCTTCTACGGCGCTGTCCTCAAACCGTGGGAGGAGCGGAAGCGACCCGTATTCAAGATCCTCCCCGAGGTGTCGATGAAGGTGGCGGCGATCCCTGGAGTGCAGACGTTCGTGACCGTTCCCTCCGCGCTCCCCGGCGGCAGCAACTTCCCCGTCGAATTCCTCATCGCGTCGACCGCGGAGCCGGACGAGATCCTGCAATTCGCGCAGCAGCTGCAGATGAAGGCGGCGCAGAGCGGCATGTTCGCGTTTCCGCCACTCATCGACACCAAGATCGACCAGCCGCAATCGGAGATCCGGATCGACCGGGACAAAGCGGCGGAGCTGGGCCTGAACCTCCAGTCGGTCGGCCAGGACCTGGCAGCCGCCGTCGGCGGCAACTTCGTCAACCGCTTCAGCGTGGCGGGGCGCAGCTACAAGGTCATCCCGCAGCTCTTGCGGGTGGAGCGCTTGAACCCCGAACAGCTGCGCGACGTCCACGTCACCGGCCCGAGCGGCCAGCTGGTCTCGCTGAGCACCATCGCCACCCTGCACGACTCGGTGACGCCGCGCGCGCTGGAGCGCTTCCAGCAGCTCAACGCGGTGAAGCTGAGCGGCGTGGCGATGCGCCCGCTCGACGAGTCGCTGCGCTTCCTCGAGGACGAGGCGGCGAAGATCCTGCCGAAGGGATACACCGTCGACTACACCGGCGAGTCACGCCAGCTGCGCACCGAAGGCAACAAGTTCCTTCCCGCGTTCCTCCTCGCCATCGTCCTCATCTTCCTGGTGCTGGCGGCGCAGTTCAACAGCTTCCGCGACCCGTTCGTGATCCTGGCGGGGTCCGTCCCGCTGGCCATGTTCGGCGCGCTCCTGATGACGTTCCTGAAGATGCCGAACCCGAACCTCCACTTCTTCACGGACGGCTGGACGACGACGCTGAACGTCTACTCGCAGGTCGGCCTGGTGACGCTCGTCGGGCTGGTCTCGAAGAACGGGATCCTCATCGTCGAGTTCGCCAACAAGCTGCAGGAGGAGGGGCAAAGCAAGATCGAGGCCGTCAAGAACGCCGCCATGACGCGGCTCCGCCCGGTGCTGATGACCAGCGTGGCCACGGTCTGCGGCCATTTCCCTCTGACCCTCGTCAGCGGTCCCGGCGCCGCGGCGCGCAACAGCATCGGACTGGTGTTGGTGGCGGGAATGGCGATCGGAACGGCGTTCACCCTGTTCTTCGTGCCGGCGATCTATCTGCTCATCGCGCGCGACCACCGCGCGGAAGCGGCCAAGGCGCCCGCCGAGATCGCTCCGGCGATGGAATCGTCTGCCTGAGCGGGCCAAGCGTTCGCGACCGTACAATCGCCTTCCACAGGGGGGTCTCTTCCCGCGAGGCGATGGCCACACAACGCGGCAGGAGGCCCCATGACGCGGGTCGCACTGGAGACAGCGCTCGTCGTCGCGATCGTCGCGCTCGCGCTGGAAGTCGTTCACTACCGCAACGCCGTGCTCGACGCGAACGTCGATCGCAATCGCGCCTGGAGGACGGTGGTCGAGTTGCGAGGAAAGTGCGCCACGGACACTTCCGTCCGTTGAGCCGGTCAGAAACCCAGTCCGGCCAACTCGCGCAGGATCTCCTCGTACAACGCGACTGCGTCGAACCGCAGCGACCAGCCCACCTGCGCCCAGTGGTCCGCCTCGATCTCGCGGAGCACCTTTCCCCAGCGCTGCGACTCCTGCGGCACGATCCCGTCGTTCCGCCCGCCGTGTGCGCTGAGGTACAGGTGCGTCGGCCAGAGCAGTGGATTCGTCTCCGAGAGGTCGCTTGCCGCGACCACGCTGCAGTAGGCGACCCCTGCGACGTCGGGAACGGCGTGATTGAAGCGCTCCAACGCGTCGGGGGCGAGATCGGCGAGCGCCGCGACGCCGAGGAGCCGCGCGGTCGCGCGAGCAAACGGCGCATCCGCGAGCGGCGTTCCGTGGTGTGGGGCGCCGATGGTGACGAGCGAGGCGATCCGGTCGGCGAGGCCGAGACGCGCGATCGCGAAGCGCGCGTCCAGGCCTCCCATGCTGTGGGCGATCACGTTGAAGCGATCGCCGGGGAGCGCCCGCAGGAGCTTGACCAGGGTCCCGGCGCGAACCGCGATCGGCGCCCTGGGTGCGACGCGGGGCCGGTAGAACTCCAGACCGGGCAAGGCAAGCTCCTCGGCGATGTTGCGGAAATAGCGGTGGCGGCGCCCGGCGACGGCGATCTCGTCGAACCCGAAGACTCCGTGCGCGAGCACGATCGGATGACGCAGGTGCGGCACCCGCCGCACCGGGACGCGCCCGCGCAGGCGCGCCCGCCGCACCCACAGCCGGATGAGGAGCGCGCCGGCGACCAGCACCAGCAGCGCCACGGCGGCGAAAGATATCCAGTTCACCAGGGGCTTCAGGGAATCATCCTCCGCGTGCCACAGTAGATGCCCGGGCGGCGTATGATTCCGCCATGGCAAATGGTGCGCTCGCGCACATCCGCGTCCTGGATCTGAGCCGCGTCCTGGCAGGACCGTGGGCGACCCAGGCACTCGCCGATCTCGGCGCCGACGTGATCAAGGTCGAGCGGCCGGGCACGGGCGACGACACGCGCGGCTGGGGCCCGCCCTGGCTGCGCGAGGACGCCGGCGAGTCCGCCTATTTCGTCAGCACCAACCGCGGGAAGAGATCGATCACCGTCGACATCGCGCGCCCGGAAGGGCAGCACATCGTCCGCCGGCTGGCGGCGCAGTCGGACGTGCTGGTCGAGAACTACAAGGTTGGCGCGCTCGATCGCTACGGTCTCGGCCATCGGCCCCTGGCGCTGCTCAATCCGCGCCTGGTGTATTGCTCGATCACGGGATTCGGCCAGACAGGACCGTACCGCGAGAGGGCCGGATACGACTTCCTCGTCCAGGCGATGGGCGGATTGATGAGCATCACCGGCGAACCGGATGGCGAGCCGATGAAGGTGGGCGTCGCCATCACCGACATCCTCACCGGCATGTACGCGGCGACCGCGATCCTCGCGGCGCTCGCGCACCGCGAGCGGACCGGGCGCGGCCAGCACATCGACCTCGCGCTGCTGGACGTCCAGGTGGCGATGCTCGCGAACCACGCGCAGAACTACCTCCTCGCCCGCAAGCCGCCGGAACGGCTCGGCAACGCGCATCCCAGCATCGTCCCGTATCGAGCCTTCGCCACCAGGGACGGTCACATCGTCGTGGCCGTCGGCAACGACGGACAATTCGCGCGCCTCTGCGAGGTCGCGGGCGTTCCAGAGCTGTCGAGCGACGCGAAATTCGCCACGAACGCCGCGCGCGTGCGCAATCGCGCGGAACTCGAGGCGAAGCTCGCACGGATCGTCGCCCGCCGCGACAGCCGCGACTGGATCGGCGCGCTGGAAGCAGCCACCGTGCCGTGCGGGCCGATCAACGACCTGGCGCAGGTCTTCGCGGACCCGCAGGTCCGCCACCGGGGGATGGAGATCGACGCGCCGCACCCGCTCGCCGGGAATGTTCCGATGGTGAGGTCGCCCATCCGCCTGTCGGAGTGCCCGGATCGGACCGACCTTCCTCCACCGGCGCTCGGACAACATACCGCCGAGGTGCTGAAGAGCCTGCTGCGCATGGAAGACGCCGAGGTGGATGCGCTGCGCGAGCAGGGCGTCGTCTGATCAGCCTTCGCCGCCGCTCTCGCCGTCCGAGAATGCCGTCTGGTGCGGCTCCGGCGGCAGGTTGAGCACCGGCGAGGGAAACAGGTCGACGATGTAGTCGACGATGTCCTTGACGGAGATGACGCCGACGGGCCGGCCCTCGGCATCGGTGAGCGGCACGTGCCTGTATCCGCCCACGTGCATCAGCTTGAGCGCCCAGGCGATCCGGTCTTCAGGGCGCAGCGTTTCCGGATCGCGCGTCATGAAATCGGCGACGCGCTCCTTGCTCCAATCCAGCGAGCGCAAGGCGACCTTGGTCAAGAGGTCGCGCTCGGTGAAGATGCCGGCGAGCTTTCCGTCCGGATCGACTACGAGCACGCAGCCGATGTGCCTCGCCTGCAGGGTCTCCACCACCTCCTGCAGCGTGGCCTCCGTCCTCACCGTGATCGGCGCCCCGAGCCCGAGCGCCCGGATGTCCTCCGTCTCGATGGCGCGCTCGATCAAGGGCCGTGGGGGAGTACCTTCAGTCCCGGATGCTGCCATGGGCCCTCCTTCCCCAGCCCTCGAATCTACACGCGACCCTGACGAATGACGAGCCTGCCCCCCTCGGCCGTCCTTCCGCGCCCTCCGGCGGCGGCTCACCGCCGCTTGCGCGTGCGACGGCGAGCCGCGGAGCGCCTGGGTTTTTTGACCAGCTCCTCGTTCCAGATCACGGCCTCGACGTTGTGGCCGTCGGGGTCGAGGACGAATGCCGCATACCCGTATTCCTCGCGCATGCCAGGCGGGCCATTGTCCTTCGCGCCAGCGGCCATCGCGGCGCGATAGAAGGCGTCGACGGCGGATTTTTCTCCGGCGTGGAATGCGACGTGGGTCGGCGTGCCGACCTTCCCTTTCGTCACCCAGAAGTCGTGCCGCCCGCCCTGGATGAAACCGAACGCGTCGTCGTACTCCCTGTCCACCTCGTATCCCAACGGCGCCAGCGCCTTCTCGTAAAACCTGCGGCTCGCGCGCGCATTGCGGCAGCGGAGGCTGATGTGCTCGATCATGCCGTTGGCGTACGCCGCGGCGGCCGGTATCGCAACTGCCTTCGGCGGGCGGGACTACGCCGGGGCAGCTGCCGGCCGTTGCTCGACCGCGGCGTAGACCCTCGCGGTCAGCCAGGTCAGCACGAACGTGCAGCCGGCGAGCACTACCGTGAGCACCGCGTACTGTGGCCAGGAGCACGATTTTCCCCAACGCGCCTCGAACGAGAACCCGAAGATGCGGAAGAACAGCAGCATCTCGTGAAAGAAATAACCGGCCAGCGAGGACATTCCGAACACCTCGACGAATCGCACCGGTGCCGAGCCGCGCCAGCTGCCCGGCACCCATTGCTCGACGGCGAGCAGGATGAAGGCGGCCAGGCAGACCTGCGTCCAGCGCCGCGCGGCGTTGGCGGGATTCATCACCCAGAATTCGTGCGGCGGGTACAGCGCGGCGAACCACGGGGTCAATGACCAGACCACGATGCCGGCGGCCGCCAGCGCCGCAAGCCACACCGCGGCTCCTCTCGGACCCTTTTCCCCCGTCGCGGAGCCGATCGCCGCGCCGAGATACACGTATCCAGCCCAGGGCAGGAGCGGAAATACGGCGTCGCCGTGCTGGTTGAGAAAGCGGTTCCAGGGCGGGCCGAGCGGTTCCGCGAGCGGGGAAACGCCGAACACTGCCGCGGCGAGCAGGAGCGAGACCCAGCGCAGCGCACGCGGGTGCGGGGCGAGCGCAAACAGGATGGGCAGGGCGAGAAGCAGCGAAAGGCCGATGCAAGGAAGGATATCCATCCGCACGATCCAGCGCGGCTGGCGGAAGATGGGGAACCACATCCAGTTCACCAGGATCCCGACGAGCAGCACCTCGGCGAGCCGGCGCAGCGTCCGCAGCATCCGGCGGCGGCGCGCTTCGGCGGCGCCCGGAGCGGAAGCCGCCCTGACCTGCGTCAGAGCCATGGAGAAGCCCGCCGCGAGGATGAAAGCGGGTGCGACCAGGCCATCCACCCACTGGAGCGAATCGAAGAGGCCTCCGCCGCGCAACTCCGGCCGCAAGAGGGCCAGCGCATGCGTCTGGATCATCAGGAGCACGGCGAGCCCGCGGAGCCAGTCGATCGCGCGGATGCGGCTCGGAGTCGGCGACATCGATCCTCTTGCGGCGGAAGCGCCGATGGTCGCATCGTGCCAGCGGATCGAGAACCCGTCTCTTTTCCGCTGCCTGGATGTGATCCTGTGGTGCGTGCTCCCGGGGAGGGCTACGCTGCGCCAGAGGGGTGAACCATGGCCGACGACATGACCGTCAAGAACGTGCAGCTCTGGAGCCTGCACGGTGCGAATCGCAAAGGGATGCTCGCCGACGTGCTCGAGCCGCTCGCGGCGGCGGGGGCAAACCTGCGCGTGGTGATGGGATATCGCCACCCGGGAGAGCTGGAGCGCGCCACGGTGGAGGTGTTTCCAGTCGAAGGCGCCGCGGTCGAGGCAGCTGCCCGCAAGGCGGGATTCGCGCCCTCGGAGACGGCATGCCTCCTGGTGGAAGGCACGGATCGCAAGGGGCTCGGCGCGCAGATCTCGCGCTCGCTGTCCGACGCGGGAATCAGCATGGCCTTCCTCATGGAGGAGACGGTCGGCCGGAAGTTCTCGGCGGTGATCGGGTTCGCAAGCCGTGAGGATGCCGCGGCCGCAGCGAAGACCATCCAGGGGTTGCCGCGGCCGGCGCGAAAGTAGCCCCGCGCCCGCATCGACGTCATTTCAGGTTCATCCGCGCGAGCAACGCCTGGAAGCGCGGCTCCGATCGCATGGGATCCCAGTACGAACTCGTCTTCAGGGAGCGGGTCGACTGGTCTCGCTCCTCGATGCCCTTCTCCAGCCAGGCGAAAGCCACATCCCTTTCGCCAAGGGCGAAGTGGGCGCGAACCAATATGGCCCGCGGGATTGGCTCGGCCGCAAACCGGCTCTCTACGGCGGCGAGCAGACGCCGTGCTCCCTCCCGGTCGCCCGAAAGGGCCAGCAGTTCGGCGCGAACGCCCGCCAGCGCGTTGGAGGGATTGTTCGCCTGGTCGAGTGCAGCGAACGCCTCCGCAAGCATCCCGCGCCGCTCGTAGGAGTAGACGAGCCACGACCGGGCCATGCCCCACGTCCGATCGAGCTCGAGAGCCTTCAGGGCCTGCTCGGTGGCCCGTTCATAGTCGCGCTGATGATAAAAAAATATTGCCATCACCGTGTTGACGATGAGCGAGGTCGGGTCGAGTTCGAGCGCTCGCTCTGCCTCGGCTAGAGCGTCCGCGGTCCGCCCCAGGACGTCGAGATGCAGGGCATACCAATGGTGGGCGGTCGCGTACCCAGGCTTCAGCTCGAGGGCGCGCTTGAATTCGCGCTCGCTCGTCGTCCAATCGTAGTCGCGCTCGATGATCGAGGCGAGCGAGAGATGCGCTTCGGCAAGACTGTCATCGAGCTCGAGCGCCTTGAGCGCGTGCACTTTGGCCTTGGGCAACGCATCCGCGGCGCGCCCGCCGCCGTAATCGATGGATAGGTTGTAGCAGTCGGCGAGCCCGGTGTGCGCCAGCGCATAGGTCGGGTCGGCCGCGATCGCCTGCTCGAACAGCGCCGCGGCCTTGGCCAGACCTTCCTTGTTGCGCTGGTTCCAGAAGAAACGCCCTCGCAAGTACAGGTCATGCGCTTTCGCATTGGCCGTCGACTGGGCGACCAGGCGCGGCCGAGCGACGATCAGCCTGGGCTTCAGCGCGTCGACGATGGCGCGCGCCAGCTCGTCTTCGACGGCAAAGATGTTCTTCAGCTCGCGGTCGTAGATCCTCGACCAGAGATGATATCCGTCCAGGGCGCCGATCAGCTGGGCGGAAACACGCAACTGATTGCCGTCCCGGCGTACGCTCCCTTCCAGCACCGTCGCGACGTTGAGCTCCTCACCGATCTTCCGGACGTTGACGTCCTTTCCTTTGAAGGAGAAGGCCGAGGTCCGCGCGACGACCCGCAGGCCCTCGACGTTTGCGAGCGCGTTGATGATCTCCTCCGTGATGCCGTCGGAGAAGTATTCGTTCTCCTTGTCCCCGGTCAGGTTCACGAACGGCAATACGGCGATGGAAGGCGTTTGCGCGGTGGCAGGCGTGCTTCTCGATCCGCCGCGAACGACGAAATACCAGAGCACTCCCGGTGCCGCTGCGAGGGCTCCGATGGCGATGAACGCCAAGGCGAGGCGAACGCCGCCGATGCGGCTACCGGACGCGGGGGCAGTCCGCTCGATGCGCCCGCCACTGACGTCGAAGATCCAGGCGAGGGCGACGACGATCGGAAACCCCGCTGCAAGCGCCACGACCACGTAGGAGAGCACCGGCTCCGGCCAGTGGAGCCCGTGCGTGACGGGCTCGACGATCTGGAGCACCGCGAACGCGGCAATGCCGTATCCGATCAGCGCGCGGAAGACGCGCCGCCGCTTGAGCTCTGCAAGCAAGGGCACGTGCATTTGCCTGGGCCCCCGGACGAGGAACGGTACCACGCCGACGGGCAACCCGGATGGACGCCTCGTCAGGTGCCTTTCGGAGTGCGCTGACGGGCCCGAGTGCGCCGTCCGTCGTGGATGCGCCGCTGCTCCGCTGAGCTAACATCGCGTCATGCTCTTCGCGCTGTGCCTGCTCATCGCCGCGGCGTTTCCCGCCGAGGAGCGCACGCTCGTCGTCGACGGCAGGCCGCTGGGGGTGCCTCGGACGGCACAGGTCGGCGGTGTCCCGCTGGCGCTCGATCTGCTCGTGTCCGCGGAGGAGCGCGCGATCGTCGCCACGCTCGTGCACCGCGCCTGGACACCGCGCGATCCGGGCGCCGATCCCGCTCACCCGGAGCCGCCTGCGCTCCTGGCCGGCCGCGGCCCCGACGTCGAGCTGGAGCACGCCGGTGCGCGCATCGACGAACGATATCGTCTGCTGCTCTGGCGGCTGCCGGAACGCCTCCGCGGATTGCCTTCGTGGCTGGGCGTCGCCGCCAAGCAATCCGGCATCAGGCCCCTGCTCCCACACACGCAGCCGCCTGCTTCCGCGCACGACGCGCTCGACCGCGTGCTGGCCGATTTCTCGTTCGGGCTTTCGCAATCGCGAACGGTGGCGATCTCGCCGCGGGTCACCTGGGTCGAGCTGGTCGAGCCCCCGCCCGGGGCAGAGGACCTTCTCTTCGACCTGCCGCCTTCATCCGAGCCGCCGCTGCAGCCGCAGGAGAGGCACGACGAGCCGGTCCTCCTCAAGCCGCTGGCGTCATATCAGCCAGTGGAGGCCGAGATCATCTCTCGCCTGGACGGCGGCGGACGGCGGGTGGCGCTGACGTTCGACGCCTGCTCCACGCTCGATCGCAGCTTCTACGACGACCGGGTGACTCGCGCGCTGATCCGGACGAACACTCCGGCCACGCTCTTCATCAGCGGCCGCTGGGCCGAGACACACCTGCGACAGATGCGCGTCCTGGCGCAGAATCCGCTGTTCGAGATCGCCAATCACTCGTACACGCATCCGCACATGACCGAGGTGCCGCCCGAGCGGCAGCGCGAGGAGCTGCTCTGGACCCAGCAGATCCTGTACTCGCTGACCGGACGCATTCCGCGTTTCTTCCGGCCGCCGTACGGCGAGGTCGACCCAGAGCTGGCGGAGCAAGCCGGGCAGACCGGCCTTCGCACCGTGGAGTTCGATTTCCCGTCGGGCGATCCCGACCGCCACATCACCCGCGACCGGCTGATCGCGTGGGTCCTCGCAAAAGCGCGGCCCGGATCCATCGTGGTGATGCACATGAACCGCCGCGGGTGGCACACGGCCGAGGCGCTGCCGGAGATCGTCGCGGGACTCCGCGCCAGGGGATTCGTGCTTTCCCAGGTCGGCGCGATGGTCGACGCGGCGAGGGCCGGAGCGCCGCCGGGCGACCCTACGGGAAGACGCGGAAGAGATCGCTGAGCGCGGTCGCGCGGACCGCGTCGCAGAGCAGCGGCCCGACTCCAAAGATCTCCTGAAGCGTGCGGAGCAGCGAGCTGTGCGTATAGCGGATCGCGTTGGAGTATCCGCCGCCCTTCGCAGCGGCGGAAAGCACGATCAGGCCGATGGGGTAATCGCCGTCTTCGCTCTCGTCCCAGACGATGAAGAGGGCTCCGCCGTTCGCGTATGCGGAGGATTGCAGGATCGCCGGGACCCATTGCGCGAGCCACGCATCCCCGCTGTGGATCTGGTTGAGCGTCTCGCAGGCCGACGCTCCGTGCATGTCGTGACAGAGATCGGGCGTGATGAAGTTGTAGCGCGCCACCTTCCCGACCTGGAGATCCGCGGCGAGCTCCTCGAAAGGACGGACATGGCTGATGCAGACCGGCGAGTTCACGTCCAGCCCGCCGGTGACGTCATCGAAGTAGACGAACGGATTGTGTTTCGCCGCGTACAGTCCCTCGCTGCTCAAAGGGCATTCGCCACCGCTGATCCCCTCCTGGTACGCCTTCCAGGCAATTCCCGCCTGCCCGAGCAGCGATACCAGATGATCGCGGTTCGGAAGATGGTGCGCGGCCGGATCGTCGTTGTCGCGGATCCCGTAGTGGGTGCCGCCTTCGAGCCAGAGATAGTTCGGCTCGCTGGGATGTAGACCGGGCGGATTGAAGTACCGGGTCGCAAACGAGGCAGCGGGAAGCAGCGTGCGGTTGATGTACGGTGCCGCGGGGTTCCCGGCGATCTCCGACCAGTTCGTGTTCTCCATCAGGATCACGAACACCGTGTGGATGGTCGATGACCCAGGACCGAGAGGCACCAGGACACCCGGCCCGTGGGCGCACGGATCACCTGCCCGTCCGTGTGAGCAGCCGAGCACGACGAGCAGCGACGCCATCCGACGAGCAGTCCCTCTCACGAGTGCAATCCTATCCGCCGGGGGAATCTACGGGTACGCGATGGTGTACCGGTACACGTCCGATGCGCGCATGCTCGCCGCCGCGCGCAAGGTCGCCGACTACTACCTCTCGCGCCTCGGCAACGACGCCGTCCCCAACTGGGACTTCGACGCACCCACCCAGCACAAGGACTCCTCCGCGGCCGCCGCCGTCGCCTCCGCGCTGATCGAGTTGAGCGGGGTCCTCGACCTGCCGGATCGCGACCGCTACCTGCAAGCCGCAAAGCGCATGCTCGACGAGCTCGCCTCGCCGGCCTACCTCGCCGCAGGAACCCCTAGCCCGGCCGTCCTGCTGCACGGGGTGGGCGACCTTCCCGAAGGCAAGGCCGTCGATGCCGGCCTCATCTACGGCGACTACTACTTCATCGAGGCCCTGGCCCGTCTGCGGGCTGCAAGCCCTGCCGGGACGGACGCGGGGCCCGTGGGAGGAGGCCCCGCGGATGCCGGCGGTGGTGTTCCGTCTTCACCCGCGTCCTCCGGGGGTTGCGCCAGCGGGAGCGATGCTGCGATCGGCGCACTCGCCCTCCTGACATGCGCTCCGTTGCGCCGGCGGCTACGGCGCAAACCATCGACAGTAGTGGAGAAACGAGATCGCAGTTGACTTGTCGCCGTCCGATCTCTATTGCTTCTTGACGATGACTTCCCGCTTCGCCCCGACCGCTCCCGTCGCTGCCGCAGCCCTCCGCTGCTGCTGCTGTGCGTGTGCGATCCCGTGGCGGAGCGGCGAGCTCCTCGAGCGAGTGTAACGACTTCCTCGAAAACGGTTCGCCGAAGGCCCGCCACCCAGACCGGGAGGCGGGCCTTCGCATTTTCAGCGCAGCAGGGAGCAGGCGATGGAGAACGATCGAGACCTGGACGAAGCCCGCCGGCAGCTTGCCGGGGCGACCGCGGCGCAGGCCCTGGCGTGGACTGGAGCGCGCTTCGGCGAATCGGCTGCGATCGCGTCCAGCTTCGGCGTCGAGGACGTGATCCTGATCGACCTCGCCGCCACGCGCGCGCCGCGCCTGCGGGTGTTCACGCTCGATACCGGCCGGCTGCCGCCAGAGACGTACGAGGTGATGGAGGCGGTCCGGCGCCGGTACCGGATTTCCATCGAGACCTTCTTCCCGCAGCGCGAAGTGGTGGAGGCATTGGAGCGCGAGAAGGGGTTCTTCTCGTTCCGGGAGAGCGTCGCGGCGCGCAAGGAGTGCTGCGCGATCCGCAAGCTCGAGCCGCTCTCGCGCGCCCTCGCCGGCAAGGCGGCATGGATCACCGGCCTGCGCCGCGAGCAGGCGGTGACGCGCGCGGCGGTCGAGATGGTGGAGCGGGATCGGGCGAACGGGGGCATCCTCAAGGTGAACCCGCTGGTCTCTTGGACCGAGGCGCAGGTGTGGGACTACGCGCGTGAGCGGGCGCTGCCCCTCAACGCGCTGCATGCGCAGGGATACCCCTCCATCGGCTGCGCCCCCTGCACGCGCCCGGTCGCGCCCGGCGAAGACGTGCGGGCGGGCCGCTGGTGGTGGGAGCTGCCCGAGCACAAGGAATGCGGGCTGCACGCGCGGGCCGGAGGCGCGCGCTAGATGCTTTCGCACCTGCGAGAACTGGAGGCGGAGAGCATCCACGTGATCCGCGAAGTGGCGGCGGAGTTCGCCCGGCCGGTCCTCCTCTACAGCATCGGCAAGGATTCGCAGGTGCTGCTGCACCTGGCCCGGAAGGCGTTTCATCCCGCGCCCGTGCCATTTCCCCTGCTGCACGTGGACACGACCTGGAAGTTTCGCGAGATGTATGCCTTCCGCGACCGGATCGTGCGCGAGCTCGGTCTGCGCCTTCTGGTCCACCGCAACCAGCGTGCGCTCGACGAAGGGATCAACCCGTTCGACCATTCGAGCCAGAAGTACACCTTCGCGCTCAAGACGCAGGCGCTGCTCGAAGCGCTGGCGAACGGCGGATACGACGCGGCGTTCGGCGGCGCTCGCCGTGACGAGGAGAAGTCGCGCGCCAAGGAGCGCATCTTCTCCTTCCGCGACCGCCACGGGCAGTGGGAGCCCCGGCAGCAGCGGCCGGAGCTGTGGAACCTCTACAACGGGCGCATCGAGAAGGGCGAGAGCATCCGCGTCTTCCCGCTCTCCAACTGGAGCGAGTTGGACGTCTGGCAGTACGTGCGGCTCGAGGACATTCCCGTCGTCCCGCTCTACTTCGCCGCCGAGCGCCCCGTGGTCGAGCGCCAGGGCAATCTGATCGTGGTGGACGACGAGCGCTTTCGCCTCGCTCCGGGCGAAGTCCCGAGGCACCGGCGCGTGCGCTTCCGGACCCTGGGTTGCTACCCGCTCAGCGCCGCGATCGAGTCCGACGCCGCGGACGTGGCCGCAATCATCGCCGAGATGCGGCGCAGCCGCCGCTCCGAGCGGCAAGGACGGCTGATCGATCACGACGAGGAAGGCTCGATGGAGACCAAGAAGCGCGAGGGCTACTTCTGATGGCGGTCCCCCTGCAGCAGATGGAAGCGGAGAGCGAACCCAAGGAGCTCGTGCGCCTGGTGGTGATCGGCTCGGTCGACGACGGCAAGAGCACGCTCATCGGCCGGCTGCTCTACGAGACGGGCGCGCTCTTCGACGACCAGATCGAGCAGGTCCGCCGCGCGACCCGCAACGGCGACGCCATCGACTTCTCGCTCTTCACCGACGGCCTCAAGGCCGAGCGGGAACAGGGCATCACCATCGACGTTGCCTATCGCTACTTCGAGACCAGGCGGCGGAAATTCATCCTCGCCGACACGCCGGGCCATGCGCAGTACACGCGAAACATGGCTACGGGCGCGTCCACGGCCGACGCGGCGATCATCCTGGTGGACGCGCGGCTCGGCGTGCTGCCGCAGACCCGCCGGCACGCGGCCATCGCCTCGCTGCTGGGGATCCGCCGCCTGGCGGTGGCCGTGAACAAGATGGACCTCGCCGGCTTCGACCCGGGGACGTTCCAGCACATCGCCGGCCAGGTGCGCACGTTCGCCGCATCGCTCGGTTTCACGCAGCTCGTGCTCCTCCCCGTGAGCGCGAAGTTCGGCGACAACGTCGCGCTGCAGAGCCCGCGGATGCCATGGCACAGGGGCGGAAGCGTGCTCGACTTCGTCGAGTCGGTGGAGGTGCAGCGCGACCGCGCCGAACGACCGTTTCGCTTTCCCGTCCAGAACGTGCTCCGGCCCCACATCGATTACCGCGGCCTCGCGGGTCAGATCGCCTCGGGGGCGGTGACCGTGGGCGACGAGATCGTGGTGCTGCCGTCCGGTGCGCGTTCACGGGTGCGCGCGATCGAGACGTTCGAGGGCCTGGTCTCGCGGGCTCACGCCCCCATGTCCGTGGTGCTCCGTCTGGCCGACGACGTGGACGCGGGGCGCGGAGATCTGCTCGCGCATCCCGAATCGGCACCGGCGGTAGGCAGGCAGGTGGAAGCGATGGCCGTATGGCTGGCGGAGCGGCCACTCGATTTCACCCGCGCGTACGCGATCAAGCACGCCAGCTGCACGTCGCCTGCGCGGATCGAGGCGGTGCGCTCGCGATTCGACCCGGAGACGGGCGCAGAGGGTCCTGCTTCCTCGCTTGCGCTGAACGAGATCGGCATGGTGGTGGTGCGCGCCGCGCGCCCGATCGCCGCAGACCCTTATGCGCTCGACCGCGCGACCGGGGCCTTCATCCTCATCGACGCACTCACGAACGAGACCGTCGCGGCAGGGATGATCGCCTCCGGCCCGCGAGCGGAGACCGAGCAGGCCGCCGCGAGGCCGATCGAGCCGGGAATGGTCCTGCTGGTTCGTGCGAGGACCGAGGCGCTGAGCGTCGCCCGGGCGCATGAATTCGAGCGCATCGCCGCGGAAGGCGCTCTGGTGTCTGCAATCGTCCGCCGCCCCGCGGCCGCCCGCGCCTGCGCGGCGGCGGGACTCGTCGTTCTCTTTCCCGCCGCGGACGAAGACCTCGAGGCCGCAAGGGAAGCGCTGCGGGCTGTCGGCGTCGAGCCCGTCGAGGTCGACGGCGGAGCTGGAGCCCAGTCCCTGCATCGCGCGATCGCGCGGGAGGATCGATGAAGCTGGCAGCGTTGACCGCAGCGGGTCTCGCGCTGAGCGCCGCGGCGCACGCCGATTCGACGTTGCTCAACGTCTCTTACGACCCCACTCGGGAGCTGTATCAGGAGATCGACGCTGCTTTCGCAAGACAATGGCTGGCCAATACCGGCGAGAAGGTCACCATCCAGCAATCGCACGGCGGGTCGGGCAAGCAGGCGCGCGCGGTGATCGACGGCCTCGAAGCTGACGTGGTCACTCTCGCGCTCGCGTACGACGTCGATGCCCTCCACGACAGGGCCGGCCTGTTGCCGGAGGACTGGCAGTCGCGCCTGCCGCATCGGAGCGCGCCGTACACATCGACGGTGGTCTTCGTGGTCCGCAAGGGAAACGCAAAGGGGATCCGCGATTGGGATGACCTGATCAAGCCCGGAGTCGTGGTGATCACGCCGAATCCGAAGACCTCTGGCGGCGCGCGCTGGAACTATCTCGCCGCCTGGGGACAGGCGCAGCTGCGGACGGTAAACGAGGGGCAGGCGCGGGCCTTCATCGCCGAGTTGTTCAAACACGTTCCCGTGCTCGATTCAGGCGCGCGCGGGGCCACCACCACGTTCGCGCAGCGCGGGATCGGCGACGTGCTGATCGCCTGGGAGAACGAGGCCTTCCTGCTCGCCGAGGAACTGGGGAAGGATCGGTTCGAGATCGTCACGCCGGCATCGAGCATCCTCGCCGAGCCGCCGGTCGCCGTCGTCGATCGCTTCGCGGACAAGCACGGCACCCGCAAGCTGGCCGAGGCGTATCTGGAATTTCTCTACACGCCGCAGGCGCAGGAGATCGTCGCTCGTCACGGTTACCGGCCCCGTCTCGAGCAGGCGGCCGCGAAGCACCCGGGTGGATTCCCCAAGCTCACCCTCTTCACCATCGACGAGGTCTTCGGTGGCTGGCGCAAGGCCCAGAAGACGCACTTCGACGAAGGCGGCGTGTTCGACCAGCTCTATACGGGGGCGCGCTGATGAAGGCCGCCGACGCCGCAGTCCGCAGGCTGACGCGCCGCCGGGGCATCCTCCCCGGATTCCGCCTCACGTTCGGGTTCACCGTCCTCTATCTCAGCCTGGTGGTGCTGCTGCCGCTCGGCGCGCTGGTGCTGCGCTCGACGCAGCTCTCCTGGGCGCAGTTCGCGGCCGCGGTGAGCGGTCCGCGCGCCATGGCGGCGTACCGGCTGAGCTTTTTCGCCTCCCTTCTCGGGGCGCTGATCAACCTGGTTTTCGGCTCGGTGCTGGCGTGGGTGCTCACGCGGTACCGGTTTCCCGGAAAGGCGCTGGCGGACGCGCTGGTGGACCTGCCGTTCGCGCTGCCCACGGCGGTCGCCGGCATCGCGCTCACCGCGGTCTACGCCGAGAACGGCTTCATCGGCCGCCATCTGGTGGCGAACGGCGTCCACGTCGCCTTCGCGCCTGCCGGCGTCGTCGTCGCCCTCACCTTCGTGGGGCTGCCCTTCGTCGTGCGCACGCTCCAGCCCGTTCTTCTCGATCTCGATCCCGCCATGGAGGAAGCGGCCGCGGTGCTGGGCGCGGGCCGCCTGCGTGTGCTCGCGCGCGTGATCGCGCCGGCCATGCTCCCCACGCTGCTCACCGGATTCGCTCTTTCGTTCGCGCGGGCGCTGGGCGAGTACGGATCGGTGGTGTTCATCTCCGGCAACATGCCGCTGAAGACCGAGATCGTTCCGCTGCTCATTTTTACCCGCCTCGAGCAGTATGACGTGGGCGGCGCCACCGCGATTGCGGTCGTGATGCTCGCGGGCTCCTTCGCGCTCCTGCTCGGCATCCATGCCATCGGCATGGTGGGCCGGCGGCGACCGGCGCGCTCGCAGGTGGTCGCGTGAGCGCCTCCTCTCCATCGGCCCGGAATTCGCTCCCGCCGGCCCTGCGCGAGCCGGTCCTGGTGCGCGCGGCGCTGATCGCGGTCGGACTCGCTTTTCTCGCCCTGTTCGTGCTCGTGCCAGTCGCCGCGGTGTTCACGCAAGCGCTGGAGAAGGGGTCTTTGGCGTACGTGAGAGCGGTGCTACAGCCGGAGGTGCGCGCCGCGATGTGGCTCACGCTTCTTTGCGCCGCGGTGGCGGTGCCTCTCAACGTCGCTTTCGGGGTGGCCGCGGCGTGGGCGATCGCGCGCTACGAGTTTCCCGGAAAGCAGCTCCTCAACGCCCTGATCGATCTCCCCTTCAGCGTGTCTCCGGTGATCAGCGGATTGTCGCTCAGCCTGCTCTTCGGCGCGCAGGGAATCTTCGGGCCATGGCTCGGGGCGCACGGACTCAAGGTCGTCTTCGCGGTGCCCGGGATCGTGCTCGCCACCACCTTCGTCACCTTCCCCTTCGTCGCGAAGGAGGTGCTGCCGATCCTGCAGGCGCAGAGCCGCGATCAGGAGGAAGCGGCGCTCACGCTGGGAGCGCGGGGCTGGCAGATGTTCCTGCGCGTCACCCTCCCTCGCATCAAATGGGCGGTCCTCTACGGCGTGATCCTCTGCAACGCGCGCGCGATGGGAGAGTTCGGCGCCGTCTCCGTGGTGTCGGGCCACATCCGCGGCCGTACCAACACGCTGCCGCTGCAGGTCGAGATCCTCTACAACGAGTACGATTTCGCCGGAGCGTTCGCGGTGGCTTCCATGCTGACGCTCCTGGCCCTGGTCACGCTGGCGGCGAAGAAGCTCCTTGCCCTGCGAGCGCGGGAGGTCCAGCCGTGAGCGTGCGCGTCGAGCGGTTGAGCAAGCAGTTCGCAGGAGTCGCCGCAGTCAGCGATGCGTCCTTCGCGGCGCCCTCCGGCGCGATCACGACGCTGCTCGGCCCGTCGGGTTCCGGAAAGACCACGTTGCTGCGGCTCATCGCCGGCCTGGAGGTCCCCGACGAGGGCAGCGTATTCCTCGACGGGCACGAGTGCACAGGGGTGCCGGTCCAGAAACGCGGGGTCGGGTTCGTCTTCCAGGGTCATGCGCTGTTCGAGCACCTGAGCGTCCACGAGAACGTCGCCTTCGGGTTGCGGGTGCGACGGTTTCCCGCGCGCGAGATCGGGGAGCGCGTCGACGAGTTGCTCGAGCTGGTTCAGCTGCGGGATCACGGGCGCCGGCAGCCGGCGCAGCTCTCCGGCGGGCAGCGGCAGCGCGTGGCGTTCGCGCGCGCCTTGGCGACCAGGCCCCAGGTGCTGCTGCTGGACGAACCGTTCGGGTCGCTCGACGCGCGCGTCCGAATCGAGCTGCGCGCCTGGCTGCGCCGCCTCCACGACAAGACGCAGCTCACCACCGTGCTGGTGACCCATGACCAGGAGGAGGCGCTGGAGCTCTCGCAGCACGTCGTGGTGCTACACGAGGGTCGCGTCGAGCAATCCGGCAGTCCGCTGGAGATCTACGATCACCCCGCCTCCCGGTTCGTCGCCTCGTTCGTCGGCGAGGCAAACGTCCTTCAAGGACACATCCGGGACGGGCGCGCTTCCGTCGGTCCGCACACGCTCAGCGCTCCCGCGGGTGTTCGCGAGGGCGCGACCGTCCATGCCTTCGTACGCCCTCACGACGTGCAGATCGCGCGCGCCCGCGGCGCAGGGCCGCCCTTGGCCGGCGCGGTGGTGGAGGACCTCTCCCGTGTCGGCGGGTCCGTGAAGATCGCGCTGCGGCTCGACTCCGGAGAGCGGCTCGCCATCCGCATGGCGAAGGGAGGATTCGATGGCCTGCGCCTCGCCCGCGGAGATCGTGTGCAGGTCGAGTTGAAGGGAGCGAAGGTGTTCGTCGAGGAAGGGATCGGCACCTGAATCGCCGATCACGCCTCGGGCGGCAGCGCGCTCAACTGCGCCGGCTGGGCCGTGTCGGGGCTCTGCTCAGGCGCCTTGCCGATCCGGATCCGCGGGAAGAACAGGCTGGTGATGGCCGCGGCCACCGAAATGCCGGCGATCGCCCAGAAGACCGTCCCCAGCCCGGCCTGCAGCGAGGCCGAAAGCGAGGACACGACCGCCGGATCGAGGCCCGCCCCATGTTCGGGGCCGAGCAGTCGATCCGCGGCACCAGGGGGAAGCGTGCCGTCGCGGAGGACTGCCGCGGAGAGGATCCCGCCGAGCACGCCGACGGCGAGCGTTCCTCCGATGGTGCGCGCGAACATGGTGCTCGCCGTCGCGACGCCGCGTTGGCGCCATTCGACGCTGGTCTGCACGGCGATCAAGAGGGCGGTGTTGGCGAGGCCGAGACCGAGACCGAAGACGGCGCTCATCGCCTGCGGCACGTGGAGGCTCATGCCTGGCCGCAGCAGCAAGGCGAGCGCTCCGGCCGCCGCCGCCGAGATGACCAGCCCCGACCGGACGAGGATGCGAAAGCCGACACGCGGGAGCGCCCTTCCGCTGATCGCGCTGGCGATCGGCCAGCCGATGACCATCGGCGTGATCGCGCTCCCCGCCTCGGTGGGCGAGCCCCCGAGAACGCCCTGTACGTAGAGCGGCACGTACGTGACCATCGAGATCATCCCCGCTCCGACCAGCGCGCCGGCGGCCGTCGCGACGCCGATCGCGCGCTGCCGGAACAGGTCGAGCGGGACCACCGGCTCGCGCGAACGGCGCTCGATGAAGAAGAAGAGGATCAGCGAAAGCGCCGCGAGAGGCAGTCCGATCGCCGTCCCCTGGCCCCCGTGCGCGCCGAAGAGAAGCGCCGTGAGACCGAACGTCAGCAGCCCAGCGCCGACCCAGTCGAGCGAGTGGCGGTGGTGCTCGACGTTCTCGTGCAGCGCGATGACGAGCAGGGCCGCGGCCGCGATACCGGCGGGAACGTTGATGAAGAACACCCAACGCCAAGACAGGTACTTGACGATGATGCCCCCGAGGAGCGGCCCGACCAGGCCGGCGACTCCCCAGACCGCGCCGAAGATGCCCTGCATCTTCGCCCGCTCCTCCAGGTTGTAGATGTCGCCGACGATGGTGAGCGTGGTCGGCTGCATCGCGCCGGCGCCGAGCCCCTGCAGCGCGCGGAAGGCGATGAGCGTGCCGATGCTGCGGGCGAGCCCGCTCGCCATCGAACCCACGAGGAAGACTCCGATGCCCGCGAGCAGGACCGGCTTGCGCCCGTAGAGATCGGCGAGCTTCCCGTAGAGGGGTACGGTGACGGTCGACGTCAGCAGGTATCCGGTGAACACCCAGGAGTAGAGATGGATGCCGCCCAGGTCTCCGACCACCGTCGGCATGGCGGTGGAGACGACGGTCATCTCCATCGCGGCCATCGAGAGACTGAGCAAGAGCGAGATGACGGTGAGCGGGCGATTCGTCTTCATCGAGAGAACTAGATGCGGCATCCGCGACCGCGGTGCAACGTTCTCGTCGATTCGCGCCTCACCGCCCGGGTTCCGGCGAACCGCTACGCCATCACTGCTTGCGCTGAAGCCGACCGGCCGCTACTTCGCGACTGCGAAGCCCGAGTCGGCGACTGCCTTTTCAAGATCGGCCGGCTTTGTCTTGGTGTCGTCGTACTTCACGACCACCTGGCTCTTCTCGCGGTCCGCCGAGGCCGACTCGACGCCGTTGACCTGCTTGAGCTTGGCCTCGGTCTTCGCCGGGCACTTCTCGCATTTCCAGCCGCTCACCTTGATGGTGTCCGTCTTCACGTTCGCGAGGGCAGCGGTGCTCGAAGCGAGCGCGAACGCGAACACGATCGATGACGTCTTCATGTCTTCTCCTTCGCGGGAACGCCGCGCGCACCTATCGCTCTGCCGAGCGCCGCTGTCAATGGTGAGACCCGCGTCCAGCTTCGCAAATGGATCGCGAAGCGCAATGATGCTGGGCCCACGTTTCCCCGGGGGATGCATGCGAAGGATCCCGCGACGTACGGTGCTCGGTTGGGGCCTCGGAGTCGCCGCAGGCCGCGCCCTCGGCCAGGCCGCGAAGGTCGAGCCGGTCTTCAAGCCGGAGAAGGACGCTTCCCTCCGGCTCCTGCGCTGGTCGGGCTTCGTCAAGTCGGACGAGGAGCTGTGGAACGCGAACACGAAGAAGTTCACCGAGGCCACGGGTGTTCCGGTCAGTGTCGAGTACATCACCTGGGAGGACGTCCGTCCCAAGGCCGCGCTCGCCGCAAACCTCGGCACCGGCCCCGACATCATCATGGGCTGGTACGACGATCCGCACATCTATCCGCAGAAGCTCGTCGATGTCAGCGACGTGGCCGAGGGCCTCGGCACGCAGCTGGGCGGCTGGTACGACGTCGCGCGCACCTACGGGTACAGCAACCGGATGAGGCACTGGATCGCGGTCCCCGTCGGCGGCACCGTCGAGTGCCTCACGTACCGGACGAGTTGGACGAAAGAGGCCGGCTTCGACGAGTTCCCCAGGTCGCCAGCAGACTTGCTCAAGCTGGCCCGCGCGCTGAAGTCGAAGGGGCATCCCGTCGGGTTTGCGCTCGGCCATGCCGTCGGCGACGGCAACAACTGGACGCACTGGGTGCTCTGGACCTTCGGCGGCAAGGCGGTCGAGAAAGACAGCAAGACCATCGCCATCGCACAGAAGCCGAGCCTGGAGGCCATCGCGTACGTACAGGAGCTGTATGCGCAGATGGTGCCGGGCGTCGGATCCTGGCTGGACCCGAACAACAACCGCGCCTTCCTCGCCGGCGAGATCTCGCTGACCAACAACGGGATCAGCATCTACTACGCGGCGAAGAAGGACTTCCCGCAGATCGCCGAGGACATCAACCACTCGCCGTTCCCGATCGGCCCGGTCGGTCGCGCCACCGAGCTGGCCAACTTCAGCCAGGCCTTCATCTTCAAGCATTCGCGCTTTCCCAACGCGGCGAAGGAATACATCCGCTACATGCTCTCGCCCGATCAGGCGGCACCATGGGTGGACGCGATGAACGGCTACGTGACGCCGGCGCTCAAGCAATACCAGGATCTCCCGGTCTGGACGAAGGACCCGAAGGCAACGCCGTTCCGCGACGGCATCGCGCGCATGCAACACAATGGCTACGCCGGCGAGCCCGGGCAGCAGGCCGCCGCGGCGCTCGCCGAATTCATCGTGCTCGACATGTTCGCCGACGCGACCGTGAACGGCATGAGCGCCAAGGACGCGGCGGCGCGGGCGGAGAACCGGCTGCGTCGCATCTACCGGGGTTGAATGCGGGGGCTGTCGCTCGATCGCGGACCTCTCCTCCCCACGCTGCTGCTCGTTCCCTCGGCGGTGCTGCTCGGAGGCCTGCTGGCGTTCCCGCTCGTCCTCGGCGTGCTCCTCGGCTTCAAGGACGCCACCATCGGTGAGGCGGGGAACTTCATCGGCCTCGATAACTACCGCTACCTGCTGACGGATCCCGTCCTGCGCATCACGGCGCTGAACACGGCGCTCTACACGCTCGTCACGGTGGTGTTCAAGCTCGCGCTGGGCCTCGCGTTGGCGCTGATCCTGAATCAGCGATTCGCCGGGTACCGCTTCTGGCGTTCGGTGCTGCTTCTGCCTTACGTCGTGCCCACCGTGCTCTCGGCGTTCGCCTGGTGGTGGATCCTCGACCCGCAATTCAGCTTCATCAGCTGGGCGCTGATCAAGCTCGGGATTCTCGACCAGCACGTGAACTTCCTCGGAAGCGCCTGGCTTGCCCGGGCGTCCTTGATGGTCGCGAACGTCTGGCGGGGGATTCCTTTCTTCACCGTCGGCTATCTCGCGGGACTGCAATCCATTCCGAAGGAGTTGCACGAGGCGGCCGCCATCGACGGAGCGAGCGGCTGGCGGACTTTCTGGGAGATCACCTGGCTGCTGCTCCTGCCGCTCACCACCATCCTCACCATCTTCTCGGCCATCTTCACCTTCACCGACTTCCAGCTCATCTGGACCATCACGCGCGGCGGTCCGGCCAACGCCACCCACCTGTTCGTCACGCTCGCCTATCAGCGCGCGATTCCGGGCGGGGCGCTGGGCGAAGGGGCCGCCATCGCCGGATTCACGCTTCCGTTCCTGGCCCTGCTCGCCTGGGCGGCGCTGGATGCGCTGAGGAGGCAGGCGTGAGACGCCTGCTTTCGATCTGGCTGCCGCTGCTCGCCTTCGCGCTCTTCCTGCTCTTTCCCTTCTATTGGATGGTGCTGACCTCCATCAAACCGAACGAAGAGCTGGTGAGCGTGACCGCCAACCCGTTCTGGGTGGCTCATCCGACGCTCGATCACATCAAGTTCCTCCTCTCCTCGACCAGCTATCCGCGCTGGTTCTGGAACACGATGGCGGTCGCCTCCGCGGCGACCGCGCTGAGCATCTCCGTCAGCTTCTCCGCCGCGGTCGCGCTCGCGCGCCTGCGCTTCCGCGGCTCCGAAGGTGTGAGCCTCGGGATCTACCTCGCGTATCTGATCCCGCCCGCCATCCTCTTCATCCCTCTCGCGGAGGTGATGCTCAAGCTGGGCTGGTTCGATCGGCTCTGGGCGCTGGTGCCCGTGTATTCCACCTTCCTGGTCCCGTTCTGCACCTGGCTGCTGGTCGGGTATCTGAAGAGCATCCCGCGCGAGCTCGAGGAAGCGGCGATGGTCGACGGCGCGAGCCGTGTCCGGATCATCCTCGAGATCATCCTGCCGCTGAGCGCGCCCGGGCTGATCTCGGCGTTCATCTTCTGCTTCACGCTCTCCTGGAACGAGTATCTCTACGCGCTGGTATTCATGTCCTCGCCAGCGCACAAGACCGTGCCGGTGGGGCTTGCGACCGAGCTCGTTCGCGGAGACATCTACCAGTGGGGACCGCTGATGGCCGGCGCCCTGTTCGGCAGCCTGCCGGTCGCGGTGCTCTATTTCTTCTTCGTCGAGCACTACGTCGCGGGAATGTCGGGAGCGCTCAAGGGCTGAG
>Ga0209689_1000617_pt1 | contig 25169 bp, 26 predicted proteins | sample GraSoiAngelo_149_FD_187119 | JGI IMG/M metagenome (GOLD analysis project Ga0209689, IMG submission 187119) | Grasslands soil microbial communities from the Angelo Coastal Reserve, California, USA - 14_1009_09_30cm (SPAdes) (version 2) | ecosystem: Environmental > Terrestrial > Soil > Grasslands ... | reverse complement strand
AGTCCGCGCGCTGAACGGAGTGGGAACTCGTATCCCACTCTTTTTAGTCTGCGGGCTACATGTTTTTATGAACGCGGAATTTATTGCCATGCTCGATTATCTGGAGCGGGAGCGCGGGATCAAACGCGAAATCCTGCTCGAGGCAGTCTCGAACGCCCTGCTCTCGGCCTCGAAAAAGAGCGTCGGCGCATCGCGCGACCTGCGCATCGATATCAACCCGAAGACAGGTGAAATTCGCGCTCTCGCCAATCTGGTGGTGGCCGATCAGGTCGGCAATCCGCAGGATGAGATCGAGCTTTCGAAAGCGCGCAAGATCAAACCGGACGTCAACGTAGGAGAGACCGTCGAAGTGGAAGTGACGCCGCGAAATTTTGGCCGCATCGCCGCGCAGACCGCCAAGCAGGCGATGATGCAACGGATTCGCCAGGTCGAAAAGGAAATGATTTACGAGGAGTTCAAAGATCGCGCTGGTGAAATCGTCAGCGGGACGGTACGCCGTTTCGATCGTTCGGATGTGATTCTCGATCTTGGAAAATTTGAAGCCATCATGCCACAACGCGAGCGCGTAGTCGTGGAGGATTATAATGTGGGCGACCGGCTCCGCGCTTACGTCGTTGCGGTCGAAAACGGCATCCGCGGTCCCGAGATCATCGTTTCGCGCAGTCATCCGAACTTCGTCCGTCGCCTCTTTGAATTGGAAGTCAGCGAAATTGCCGATGGCACCGTGGAGATTCGTGGCATCGCTCGGGAGGGAGGTTATCGCACCAAGATAGCGGTCTGGAGCGCGAACGAGAAGGTGGACCCGGTAGGAGCGTGCGTCGGAATGCGCGGCTCACGAGTCAAAAATATCGTGCGCGAATTGAATAACGAAAAGGTGGATATCATTCGCTGGAGTTCCGATCCGAAGGAATATGTTCTGGAAGCGCTCAAACCGGCGAAAGTGAAGAACCTGGTTTTCGATACGGAAAAAAAGAGCGTCCAGATTTCTGTCGATGAAGATCAGCTTTCGCTCGCGATCGGGAAAAAGGGACAAAACGCGCGATTAACTGCGCGACTGACCGGCTGGGAAGTTAATATCGGGAAGGACATATCAGCGACAACCGCGGTCGAGCAAAAAGTGGCGCAAGCGGCGCAGACGCTCGCGAGCGCTCTGCCTATTACTGAGGACCAGGCGCTCACGCTTGTGAAATCCGGTTTCACTAATTTGGAAGGATTACGCGATGCGGATGTGCAGGATTTAGTGGATATTCTCGCGGTCGACGAGACAAAGGCACGCGAGATTCACGAAGCGGTGCACAAGAAAGAGCTTGTGCAGTAATATGGCTCTGGGTTAACGCGCTCGAGCCATGAGCGAAATTTTAGAAGAACAACAATGGCAACGAAAACGAGCAGCAAAACTGTGGCGCGCAAGCCGGCCGTGCGCAAGACTGCTGCTGCCCACAAGCCGGCGACCGCACCGGCATCCAAGGTCCCGAAGAAAAAGCTAAAGACTGCTGTCGAGCCGTCGTCGATAACAGTCGCTCCGCAAACTGCTCCAGCCGTGCGTCACGAAGCTGAGAGCGTATCCCTGATCGACAAGAAAAAACCGCGCAAGAAGGCAGAAGACGGTGAAGCCAAAACGAAGCGCGACGTTTTACCGCCCATTTCGCGCATCCGAGCATCGCTGGAGGCGCCGGCTGCTCTTCCAAAACCTGCGACGCCAGCAAAGACCGAAGCCGCGCCACCACCTCCAAAAGAAGCGCCGGGCGTTATTGCCGATGGCACAACTGCGGCGGCGCCCCCTGCTCCTGAAGCGGAAACAGAGACCCAGAAAGTCATCCTGATCAAGCCACCAATTGTGGTTAAGCAATTGGCAAGCGAGCTCGGCTTAAAACCGCATCAGCTCATCGCGGAACTGATGACGTATAACATTTTTGCGAATATCAACCAGACCATTGAGCCCGATATCGCGTCCAAAATTTGCGAAAGCCACGGGTTTGTCCTCGAAAAAGAGCGTCGTGAAAAAGGCGGCGGCGTTCACAAAATCGAACAGGTGGTCGTAGCGCCTCCGCCGCCAGTCATTGAAAAGGAAGAGGAGTTAAAACCTCGCGCACCTATTATCACCTTCATGGGGCATGTCGATCATGGTAAGACCACCCTTATGGACGCGATCCGCAAGACGCGCGTGGCGGCCGGCGAGGTCGGCGGGATCACGCAGCACATCGGCGCCTATAGCGTCGATCGTAACGGAGCGAAAATTACCTTCATCGACACACCAGGTCACGCTGCCTTCACCGCGATGCGCGCGCGTGGCGCCAATGTGACCGACATTGTGGTGCTCGTTATCGCAGCTGACGACGGCCTCATGCCGCAAACGATCGAAGCAATCAATCACGCCAAAGCCGCGCCGCACGTAAAAATCATGGTCGCGCTTAACAAGATCGATCTTCCCGGAGCAAATATTGACAGGGTGAAGAAACAACTCCAGGAGCACGGGCTTACGCCAGAAGATTGGGGTGGCGAAACGATTGTTTGTCCGGTTTCGGCCACCAAAGGTACGGGAATCGATCAACTGCTCGAGATGATGACGTTGCAAGCAGAAGTGATGGAACTCAAAGCATCGCCTACGGCCACACCGCGCGGCACTGTGATCGAAGCACAAGTCGAAGCGGGGCGTGGTCCCACTGCCACCGTCATCGTGCAAATGGGAACTTTAAAAACCGGCGATCCCTTCATCTGCGGCGATTACAGCGGGAAAGTGAAATCGCTGTTGGATGATCGCGGCCAGCCGATCAGGGAAGCTGGTCCGTCCACGGCGGTAAAAGTGCTGGGCTTTACCGGCCTGCCGAATGCCGGTGACGAACTTCTCGTTATGGAGTCGGAACGCTCGACGAAAACCTTAAGCGACGAACGTCTCGAGGAGAAACGCGCGAACAAGTTGACCCTGCCGCAGCGCGCCACGCTCGAGAGTTTGCTCGAGGCGGCTGACGGAAAAAAAGTTTTGCGAATTGTTTTAAAGTGCGACGCGCAAGGTTCGCTCGAAGCACTGGTCGGTGCATTGCAACAGATCGAAAGCAAAAAAGTCGATCTCGAGATCATCCACTCCGCGGTCGGACCGATTTCCGAATCGGACATTCTGCTGGCGAGCGCGTCGGATGCCGTCGTGGTCGGTTTCAACGTCAAAGTCGAGGCCATGGCGGTGCCAGTCGCGAAACGCGAAAGCGTACAGGTCAAACTTTACAGCATCATTTACGAACTGCTCGATCAAATCAAAGAAGCGATGGCCGGTTTGCTCGAGCCCGAACATCGGGAAACCGTCATCGGACACGCGGAAGTAAAACAGGTTTTCCAATTGAGCAGAGGCATTGTCGCAGGCTGTTTGGTCACCGATGGCCGCGTGCCCCGCGCTGCCTGCGCCCGCGTGCTCCGTAAACGGCAACCGGTTTACGACGGCGGGATTTCGACGCTGCGCCGTTTCCAGGACGACGTAAAAGAAGTGCGTTCAGGTCTCGAATGCGGGATTAGGCTGGGCGACTTCAGCGAATATCAGGTCGGTGATGTGATCGAATGCTATCAACTTGAAGCTGTCGCGCAGAAACTCTAAGCCATGGAGCAATGGAGTGATGAAGTATTCGCGTAATGCAACTGCTCATCACTGATCCAGCACTCCAACACTCCATCTCTTATTATGAAACACCGCATGCTGCGCGTCAACGAAGTTGTGAAACGAGAGCTGAGCGGAATCATTGCGCGAGAAATGAGTTTTGCAGGCGCGCTGGTCAGCATCAATCACGTCGACGTAACCTCCGATTTAAAAAACGCGCACGTGTTTGTGAGCGTCCTTGGATCGGACATCGGAGAAAGTGTGTTGAAGAAACTCGCGTCGCATCGTGCAACATTGCAAGCTGAGCTTGCCCGTCACGTCACCATGAAATATACGCCGCATCTCATTTTTCATCTCGACGATTCCATCGAACGCGGCACTCGCGTTATCGAAATTCTGCAGAAAATCGCTCCGCCGCAGGGCGAAGAAGCCAGGTGAAGGAGGATAGGCATCCAGCCTGTCTCTGGGGGCAGGCTTGCAGCCTGCGCATTTATGGCGCGCTAGAAGCCTGCCGGCCGAAACAACGTAGAAGGCCAGCTTCCAATCTGCGCGTGCGCGTTTCCAGACTTCAATGACTAATTCAAAATTCGAGGAAATCGGCCGGATATTGCGCGAGCACCAACGCTTCGCGATCTTGGGTCACGTCCGGCCGGACGGAGATGCGCTTGGCAGTCAGCTTGCCCTCGCACTTTCGCTTCAACAACTCGGAAAAGAAGTTCGCGTGTGGAATGAAGATGGAATGCTGGAGAAGTATTCCTTTCTTCCGCGCGCGGAACTGCTGACCAAGCCACCTTCTACCCCGGAAGTTGTCGATGTTGCCGTCGCGCTCGATACGGCAATTCAAAACCGGCTCGGAACCGCGCTGCCGGCTGTTCGGTCGGCGAAAATTTGGATCAATATCGATCATCACCTGAGTAATCCCTGCTACGGCGATGTTGTTTATGTTGATCCGGCTGCGCCTGCCACGGCAGAAATCGTTTTCCGGCTGATCAAGAGCCAGGGCTTGCCGTTCAATCGCGACATCGCCGAGAATCTTTACGCCGCAATCTCCAGCGACACTGGTTCGTTTCAATATCCACAAACCAGCGCGCGCACCTTCGAGATTGCAGCAGAGCTTATTCGCACCGGTCTCGACGTCGGCCGCTTAAGCCAGCAGCTTTACGAGAATTATCCGCGCCGCCGGCTGGAACTTTTGCGAGAACTGCTGCGCACAATGCGTTTTGAACGCGGAGGTCGCGTCGCGAGTTTTAGCCTAAGTTCAAAAACGGCCGCCGAGCTGGGTGTTCTTCCCGAAGACAACGAAGGATTGATCGATCATCTGCGCGCGATTCATGGCGTTATCGTTGCCGTCTTCTTCGAAGAACTGGCCGACGGCAAGGTGCGGATCAGTATGCGCTCGAAAAGCGATGTTGTGAATGTATGTGCTATTTGCCAGAAGTTTGGCGGCGGCGGACACACTCTCGCAGCGGGCGCGCGCGTGCGTGGGACGCTCGACGAAGTAGAAGAGAAAGTCTTGGAGGAAATCGGTGAGGTCCTTAAATCCCACTCCTGACGGTGTCCTGCTTGTTGATAAAGCGGAGGAGATGACTTCGCACGATGTCGTGGCGCTGGTCCGGCGAAAGCTCGGGATTAGAAAAGTCGGTCACTGCGGCACGCTCGATCCGATTGCGACCGGCTTGTTGCTGCTCACGCTTGGGCGCGGGACGAAAATTCAGGATTTGCTGATGAGCGAAGACAAGGAGTATGCCGGGACCCTGCTACTCGGCGTGACCACCAGCACGCAAGATCGACAAGGTGAAGTCATCAATCAGCGCAATGTGCCGCCGCTCGATGAAAATAAAATTCGCGCAACCTTTGAAAAATTCCGCGGCGATTTTTATCAAATGCCGCCGATGGTCTCGGCGAAAAAGCATGGCGGCGTGCCGCTCTACAAACTAGCGCGCCAGGGAAAAGTGGTCGAGCGCGAGCCGCGCCTTGTTCATGTTTATCGTTACAATGTGGATCGAATCGCGCTGCCAGAAATCGATTTCAGCCTCCTTTGCAGCAAAGGTTTTTATGTTCGCACGTATGTACATGACATTGGCGAGGAACTCGGCTGCGGCGCGCACCTGAAATCGCTGCGGCGCACAAGGTCCGGTCGTTTTGATGTCGCTCAGTCGATCAGTGTTGATCAAATCAAAAATGCACCGTGCGAAGAGATCCTGGGTCGACTCCTTACCCTTCCCGAAGTTTCGCGCATGCGTGGCGCATGAAGGAAATGACGAAATCCAGCTGGTGAAAACGCTGCATTCCATTTCCGAGCTTGCCCAATTGTCCGGACCGCTTTTTCTGGCGATCGGCGTTTTCGATGGAGTGCATCTTGGTCATCAAGCTGTGATTTCCACCTCAACGAGTCATGCACAATTCGGGAGCGGAACGCCGGTTGTCGTAACGTTCGATCCACATCCGCTCAAAGTGTTACGGCCGCATCACGCACCGCATCTGCTCACTGCCACCCCGCACAAAATCGCGTTGATCCGCGATTTGGGTGTCGAGCACCTTCTCGTTATCAACTTCGATAGGAAATTCGCCGCTACTTCTCCGGAGAGCTTTATCGAGCAACTGGCCGCTCATTCGAGGCCGCTGCGCGAAATTTGCGTCGGGCACGAATGGTCGTTTGGAAAAGATCGGCGCGGCAATCTCGACCTTCTCAAAAAACTTGGTGCGCAATTTCATTTCGACGTCGTTGGCATTCCACCTGTGAAAGTCAATGGCGCGGTTGTTAGCAGTACGGCCATCCGACGAGCGGTGGAGAAAGGCGATTTGCCGACGGCCGCAGCGATGCTCGGTCGCGAGTACACCATCCTCGGAACAGTAGTGGCGGGCGATAATCTCGGGAAGAAACTTGGTTACCCTACTGCCAATCTGAGCGCGCACAGCGAGCAGTTCCCGCCCAATGGCGTTTATTTGGCGGAAGCGCAGATCCACGGAATCTTGCATCACGGCGTCGTCAATCTCGGTTATCGGCCAACGGTCAGCAGCGGAAAATCCGAGCGCGTGCTGGAAATTTACCTGCTCGATTTCGATCGCGATATTTATGGCGAAGACGTTGAAGTCCGCTTTGTGCGCTATCTCAGGCCGGAACGAAAGTTTGACAGCCTGGAAGCGCTTGTCCGGCAGATCGAGCTCGATGTTCGGCAGGCGCGCGAACTTTGTGCGACCTAAGGTCGCGGTTCGCTTGCCTTGGAGAGTGCGACAACGACGCCACCGGCCATAAAGAAGAGGCCGCTGCCAAACGCGAGGGCGAGGAGCCATAAAGTCGGCAATGCAGTCAAACGTGCCATCGCTACAACCAGAAAACGGCCCCCATCCGACAGCACGTATGCCAGCGCGCTCGCGAGCAAGGTGATTCCGAGAAGAATGACAGCGCGTAACGAATCCCGACCTCGCCGCGGCGGGGGCAATTGCTGCAGCACGCGCGCAGTGAATCCCTCGTCATCGATGTACGGCGCTGCCTCGCGCAATTGCCGATCAAGCGAATCTTCCTGTTGTTTTTCGTCCATGTTAATCAGGGCCCCATGCTGCCAGCGAACGTTTCAATTTCTCTCGTCCTCTTAGCACATTCGTCTTCACCGTGCCAAGCGGAATATCCAATACTCGCGCGGCTTCCTCGTGCGAAAGACCATTTTGGCAGCAAAGTAAAATCGCCGAACGCTCGTGCAAGGAAAGCAAACTCAGCGCATACATAAGATCATGTCTTAAAGCAGGATCGGCCACCTGCGGATCGTGCTCGGATTGCAGTTGTTCTTCGTCGATTCCAACAAATTCCTTGCGCCGGCGCGCGTTTTCTCGAAAACAATTGTAAGCGATACGATAAAGCCATGTCGAAAATCGCGCTTCACCGCGAAAGCTGCGGATGTTTTTGTATGCGCGCAGGAAGGTCTCCTGGGCCAGATCATCCGCAATCGCGACATCGGTTCGGGTGAGCTGGCGCAGCAGACCTCGCACACTCGATTGGTGGCGGCGAACCAACTCGCCGAACGCGTGCTGATCGTCATCGACAAGAACTCTCGCGATAAGGTCTCCATCGGTCAGCTCCACGCTCGCAGATTACGGTACCGGCGGCGCACTGTCCTTCTTTCCTTCCAGCTTCCACACCAGCAGATAACCCGCGCCAATTAGAAAAGGAATAAGCCCGATGCTCCACGCGCCGCCCTCCCAATCGTTCACGGCGGCGAGGAAGATCATAAGACCGAGGCCGACCATTACCAGGACCACACCACGCCGCATATCGGAGCGCTGCCGCTGAGCGGGGGGAGGGTTCAGCAGGGCCTCAGGCACTGGTTGCCCTTTTTCCACCATCAAGCGAACCGTACGATGAAGCGCTCGAGTTTTCGAAAAACCAAAATACATGATGACCGCGACAATCAGGACCGGCATTCCGAAGACTGCCAGCATGGTGATAAAGACGATGGGAATCACCTTCGCCGGAATGTCGCCGTCCGACTTTCCGTGATCGGCGTCGGTTTCGTGGTCGTCTATTGTGAAATTGAAATGCCTTTTCTGTTTTTTCCTGATCGATTGCTCTATTTCGCTCTCAGGCGTTGAAGCCGGTGAGATAGTTGCCGTTACTGCGGGCGCGCTCATGATCGGCGATGCTGCTGGGGCCTGCGCAAACAAGCCCGCCGCCAGCGCCATCGAGCAAATGCAAACAATGAGTGATGTTTTCATAGTGATCCTTTGGAGGTGAGATGCGGTCAATGCTCGATTTGGATTCAGCTATTTCCAGAATATTTGAGCTGGCCAGGGCAATTTAAGGTTGCGCGGCGTGGCGCGCTGGACATTATTGCTTCCCCTGAAAATTTGCGGGTGTAGCTCAGTGGTAGAGCACCTCCTTGCCAAGGAGGACGTCGCGAGTTCGAGCCTCGTCACCCGCTGATTTTTCTTGTAGCCGCTTCGCTGTGCGAAGCGCTGCGCTGATGTGTAAAACCCGCCAGGCATCGCGTCGCCCGCAGAGCGACGGCTACAGCACGCCCGCACGACAAAATTAATTTGTCCGGACTGCGTCTGGCCGTAAAATGCCGCCCTATGAAAACCACACCCCTCTTCCCGTGTGCGCTTGTTGCAGGCCTCCTCTTCCTTGGGTCGCCTCTTCGAGCCACAAATGAACCAAAAGACAAGACTCCATGGAAAATTACCGGCCAACTCGAGGAAGCCTGTTCCTGTGATGCAGCCTGCCCATGCTGGTTCAATTCCAAACCCACAAAAATGACCTGTGGCGGCGGCCAGGTGCTCTTCATTCAGAAAGGCAATTATGGAAAAGTTAAACTCGATGGGCTTGCCATCGCGAACATGGGTCAAAGTCCCGAGGGACAGACCATGATGGAATCGTTCGGGAACTGGAACTTTTCCTACACTTACATCGATGAGAAGGCTAGCCCGGAGCAGCGAAAAGCGTTGGAAGCCATCGCCGCGACGGTGTTGGTGCCGGGCGCCTCAAAGAAAACCGAAATTCGTTACGTTCCGATCGTCCGAAAGATCGAGGGTAAAGATCACGAGATCGCCCTTGGCCAGTATGGTACGTTCAAAGGTCATCTGGTTGAAGGTGGGCTGGGGGGCTCGCCAAAAATCAAGAACCCGCCGGGCGCCGATCCGCTTCATCACGAATATGCGCAGGGCCGGACGTCAAAAATGACGTACACGGATGCCAACCAGAATTGGTCCTGGAACAACTCGAACTACATGTTCGGGACTTTCACCGTAGATAATGTCCAATATGAAAAGTACGCGGCCGGTCTTGCGCAAAAGATGGCCCAGATGAAGGACGAAAAAGCGCCCGAGAAAAAATAGGATCGACATCGTAATTTCGAAGAGACGGAGCGCGTCGCCCCAGAGGAATTAATGTATCTGTGGCGAAAGACAGCGGGCCCATGCTGGCTGAGCGCGCGCGAGAAAAGATTGCAAGCCCGCGCTCACGGTGCGCTCGCGATCATCGCGCGGCCTGGACGAAAGCATGTGCAGATCGAGATTGCGTGCACGTCACGAAATGAGTTGCGGAAGCTCGTCGAAGAATTTGGCGGACGCGGCAAAAAATTGCGACGTGATTGGCTGCAACGATTTGCGCACAAGGAGAAACCCAAGCCGGTTCGAATCGGGAAACGGCTGGTGGTTGTTCGTTCTCCGACAAGACGGGAAGCTGGTAGCTTCCCCCACACTTTGATCGTTCCTGCTGGCGCGGCTTTTGGCACGGGTGAGCACGCAACGACGGCGATGTCGCTGCGCTTGCTCGAGGAAGTGACGCGAGGAACAGAACCGAAATTCGTTGTCGATCTTGGAACGGGTAGCGGAATCCTCGCTCTTGCGGCCAAATGTTTCGGCGCGCGTCGCGTCGTTGGAATCGATATTGATCCAACCGCAATCTCAACCGCGAAGGCAAGCGCCCATTTAAACAAGATCGACAATATCGATTTTCAATTAGGCGATGTGCGCCGGTGGAAGCCGGCTGGCGCGATCGAAGTCGTCACCGCGAATCTCTCCAGCGAATTACTGATCGAGATCCTGCCGAAACTAAAGCGAAGCAACTGGCTGATGCTCTCCGGCGTTTTGCGCGCCCAGGAGAAAGAATTCCTTCGCGCTCTACGTCGCCACAAGATCGAGATCGTCGACGTGCGTCGCCGCGGGAAATGGATCGCAGTTTTAGCGAAAAGTAGCGCATAGGTCTCGCCCCGCCGCGGCGCAAGAGGCTCGCGCCACTTTGAATTTGACGCGGCGCACAGCGGACAGCTAGGTTCCTGCAGCCTGGCGGCTTCGGTTTCTCTGCATTCGACGCGGTTTAATCATAAGCCGCGAGTATAATCCATGCAGACTGAAGAACTTTCCTACGTCATCGTTACTCCTTATTCGATGCGCAAGTCGCGCACCGGCGGCATCGTTGGTCGGCTAATTTCGCGCACCGGACTCGATCTGGTTGGCGGACGCATGTTTGCGCCGAGTTCAGAACTCGCAAAGCGCTACGCGGAGACAATCGTGACGGAAACTGATGCACGTCATCGCGCAACACAGGAATTGATTCACGATTATATTCTGCAAAATTTTATGGGCAGCATTAACGGCCAGAGGCCGCGAGTATTATTCCTTATCTTTCGCGGACCGGACGCGGTGGAAAAGATTCGCGGGACTGTTGGTCACATCGTGCACGAGCGTACCAGCGGCGAGACAATTCGCGACACGTACGGCGATTATATCACCGACGATTCCGGGAAGGTAACCTACTTCGAGCCCGGAGTGCTGGCGGTTTTCGATCCCAAGGCAGTCGAGCGCGATTTGAATCTCTGGGCGGAATTCTCCGACCGTGACGGGGGAATCCTCGATCAAGTCATCACTTTCCCGACAGAGGCGAAAATCGAGAAGACACTTGTCCTGATTAAGCCGGATAACTTCAAATTCCCAAACTTGCGGCCAGGCGGCGTCATTGAAGTTTTTTCCAGGTCCGGGCTCTACATTATTGGTTTCAAGGTCCACCGGATGAGCGTCGCGCAGGCGGAAGAGTTTTACGGACCCGTGCTGGCGGTACTTGAGAAGAAACTGGGCGCAAAAAGCGGGCGCGAAAACTGGGAAAGCATTGTGGAATTTATGGCCGGACGGAAACCGAGCGAATGTCCGACGGAGGAACGCGACATTCCGGGCAGCGAAAAATCCATTGCCATTGTTTATCAGGGTGAGGACGCGGTGCGCAAAATTCGCGACGTGCTTGGCCCAACCGATCCGGCGAAAGCGCCTCCGGGCTCCATCCGAAGAGAATTTGGCCAGACCGTCATGATCAACGCCGCGCATGCGTCTGATTCTGCCGAGAACGCGAAACGCGAAATGGCGATCATCCGGGCCGATGAGAATAACTTCAAACCTTTGATTGAAAACTTCTACCGTCGCCAATAGCTTGCGCTCCCATTTTGAACAACCTCACCGCTAGTCCTACTGCCATGGAAATTTCCGAACGCGCCGCTCAGCTCAGCCCTTCGCTCACGCTCTCGATCGACAGCAAGGCCAAAGCCATGAAATCCGAAGGGATCGATGTTTGCGGTTTCGGCGCAGGGGAACCGGATTTCGATACACCAGAACATATCAAAAGAGCAGCGATCGGAGCATTAGAGGCTGGCTTCACCAAATATACGCCCAGCGCTGGCATCCCGGAGTTGCGCCAGGCGATCGCAGAAAAATTGGCTGCCGACAACGATCTCAACTATCGCGCCGCCCAAGTCATTGTGAGCAACGGCGCAAAGCACGCGTGTTACAACGCCATTCTCGCAACGTGTCAGGCGGGCGATGAAGTCATCATTCCAGCGCCATATTGGGTCAGCTATCCCGACATGGTCCGATTAGCCGGCGCGGAGCCAGTGATCTTGCCAACTAGCGAACGCAATTCCTGGAAATTTCGCGCGTCAGATTTTGAAAACGCGATGACGCCGCGCACAAAGATGTTGATCCTGAACAGCCCGGGCAATCCGACCGGCGCCGTTTATACGCGCGAGGAATTGCAGGCGATTGTCGATGTTGCCGCTGGGGAGGACATTTATATTTTGTCCGACGAAATTTACGAGAAGCTCGTTTACGACGGCGCAAAGCACGTGAGCGTCGCGTCGCTTTCCAAGGAAGCGTACGATTTGACGATTACGATCAACGGATTTAGCAAATCCTATGCAATGACGGGTTGGCGCCTGGGCTATCTGGCCGGACCGGAAGCGGTGGCGAAAGCGGTCGATTCCATCCAGAGCCATACCACCTCTAATCCTTCCTCTTTTTCGCAATACGGCGGGCTCGCTGCTTTGAAGGGCGATCAACAGCCGCTCGCCGACATGCGCGAGGAGTTCGATATGCGCCGCAATTACATGTTCGATCGCATCTCGAAAATTCAGAACGTGACCGCGGTCAAGCCACAGGGGGCGTTTTACGTGCTGGTCAACATCAGCCAGCTCGGCCTGAGTTCGCAAAATTTCGCCGATCGTTTGTTGAGCAAAGCCAATGTCGCAGTCATTCCCGGAGCCGCATTCGGCGACGATCGAACGGTGCGGCTCAGCTACGCGACGAGCATCGACGTGATCAAAAAAGGCCTCGACCGCTTCCAGGATTTTTGCCGCACGCTGTAGCATCGTCATCCTGAGTCGCGCAGACGACGAGGGACCTCACAGTCGTGGATTGCGGAAAGTTGTATCGAAAGCAGCTAGTGCGCACGATCATGCATTGCACGTCCTTTTTTGTGTAATCGAACAGCCTTTTGAGAGGTTCCTCGCTCCGCTCGGAATGACACGCTAAATGTTCTGCAATGCCAGGCCATCTCGCGCTCATTCTTCACGCCCACCTGCCCTTCGTCCGGCATCCTGAGCACGAACATTTCCTCGAAGAAGGCTGGCTCTTCGAGGCGATCACTGAGAGTTACATCCCGCTGCTGCAGATGATGCAGCGATTAGTAAACGACAGTGTGCCGTTCAAGCTCACCATGTCGATAACGCCGACGCTCTGCGCCATGCTCCAGGATGAACTTTTGCGCGAGCGCTACGTGCGGCACCTCGATCTTTTGATCGATCTCGCCATGCGCGAGCGAAGGCGAAATCGTCATCATCAAGAACTTCAACAGCTGGCCGGCTTCTATTTCGACATTTTTTCGGTTAGCCGGCGTTTCTTTGTCGATGAATGGAAATGTGATCTGCTTTCCGCTTTTCGCGAGTTGCGCGTGGCGGGCGCGCTTGAAATCATCGCCAGCGCCGCCACGCACGGTTTGCTTCCCATTCTTCAGCAGCAATCGCCTCAAGCCGCGCGCGCGCAGGTTTTGATCGGGCGAGATGTCTATGTCGATCTTTTCGACGCCGAGCCGATCGGGTTTTGGCTGCCGGAATGCGCTTACGAGCCGGAGCTGGAATCTGTTCTGCAAGAAGCAAACATTCGCTGGTTCGTTCTCGACGCGCACGGTCTGATGCTTGGAAAACCGCCTCCGCGGCGCGCGATTTACGCGCCTTGCTTTACGCCAGCCGGCCCTGCCGTTTTCGCGCGTGATCGTGATTCGAGCCGGCAAGTGTGGAGCGCGCAGGAGGGCTATCCAGGCAGTCCAGCTTATCGTGAATTTTATCGTGACGTTGGTTTCGACCTTCCGATGGAGCATTTGGGGCCAATCGCACGCGGGCAGAGAAAATTCGCCGGTATGAAATATCATCGCATCACCGGGCGCGGTGAAGAGAAGGAATTGTATGATCGCGAGGCGGCGGAAAAAGCGGCGGAGACGCACGCCGTGCACTTTCTCGAACAGCGACGACAGCAGATTCGCGAAATCAGCGGATTAGGTTTCGATCCGGTGATCGTGGTGCCATTTGATGCCGAATTATTTGGCCATTGGTGGTTCGAAGGGCCACGCTTTCTTGAACGTTTCATTCGCAAAGCCGCCAGCGAACAAGACCTTCGTCTGACGACGCCGAGCGAATACCTCGCGGCTCACCCAACCCTCCAAGGCATTCAGCCAGCGGCTTCGACGTGGGGCGAAAACGGTCATCTCAGTGTCTGGCTCGACCCAAGCAACGCCTGGATTTATCCGCACCTCCACGCTGCCGCGCGACGCATGAGCGACGTCGCCCATAAACACGCAGGCAATGTGACTCCACTCGTAGACCACGTCCTAAGGCAACTGGCGCGCGAACTTTTGCTCGCGCAATCGAGCGACTGGGCGTTCCTCATGAAAAACGGAACGGCGCGTGATTACGCGACTAAACGCACGATGGATCATCTTGCCCGCTTCAATCAGTTGCATGATCAGTTTGCGGCAAACGACGTCGATGAAGAATTTCTACGTGACTGTGAACTGCGCGATAACGCTTTCCCAAACGTAAACTGGCGTTATTACGTGTAGTGTCATGTCGAGCGCGGTCGCCTGCCACGCCGTAGCTTTATGCGAAGGCTGGGAGACATCCCTTATTATTTGAAATGCAGTCAACAGCAGTAAGAGATTCTTCTCGTCTTCGCGTTGTTACCGCGCGGCAGGCAACTTCGCTCGGAATGACAAAAAGCCTGATCGCGTTTGCCATTGCTGCACTGACGACGCTTTGTAGTGCCGCCGCGCAAGAGTCGCCGATGCCAACCCCTTCCCTCACGCCGGAGGAATCTGCCACACCCCCACCGATGCCGGAGCAAACTTCTTCAGCGTCACCGGCGCGACGCGTGCGCATCAGCTTCCTTCCGCCGCCGCTTGAAGGCACCATCAGCCTGGGTATTTACGATGGAAGTGGCAAGCTCGTGCGCGTTCTCCATCAGGAAGCGGAAGTAAACGAATTCACGATTGGCGCGGATGCACTGGTAACCCAATGGGACGGTAAGAACGATGACGGTCAGGATTTACCCGCTGGAAAGTACCGTGCTCACGGTTATCTCGTTGGCCATTTTAAGATCGAGGACTTCGGTCAGTCCACGTTTCCGGTTGTAGAAGATGCCGCTGCCACGAGCGCCAGCGTAAAAGTGAAGCTCATGCCAAATCCCCTGGCGAATGACAAACGCTCGATTGTCGATCTTGGCATCGGACTCGATAAGGACGGGAGCTATTTGAAAACGACCGATGAGCTGCCGTTATTTACAGTGAGCGAGACGCCGAACCTGGTCCGCGCATTCATTACAAGCAAAAGCGAAAAATCGGTCGATGTCTGGCAGGATGACGGCGCGATGGTTCGTCAATTCCGCGTCTCCAACGTCGATAAGATGATGGCCTTTGATTGCGGCGAGTTCGAATTGAAATGAAACGTAGCGGTGGCGGGGCCTGTCCCGAGCTTGTCGAATGGGTCGGCCGCCGAAACTAAAAGAACGGTGCTTGACACAAGCACCGCTACAACGCAAGCGATTGCTAGTCACAAATGGCTTCGACGTTCGAGTTTCAACAAACCGTTGGCAAGACCGCCAGCCTAAGCGGCACGTCATTGCACACCGGCGAAAAAGTTTCGCTGAAGTTGCATCCGGCACCGGTCGATCACGGGATTAAATTCAAGCGCAAGGATTTACAGGACGAGCCGACGATTGACGCCAGGGTCGACAATCTCAAAACAGTCGAGCGCGCCACGACCATTGGCGAAGGCCCGATGCGGGTGCACACGGTCGAGCATGTGCTGGCCGCCCTTTCAGCGATGGGCGTGGACAACGCCATAGTGGAAATGGACGCAAACGAACCGCCAATCGGGGACGGCAGCGCGCAGCCCTATGTCGATCTGATCAAGAAAGCCGGGATGACCGTTCAGGAGGAGCCGCGAAAGTTTTTCGACGTGCGCGAACCGATGTACGTGGAATCGAAAACAGGCGCGCTGCTTGTTTTGCTACCGGATGAGAAATTTCGCATTTCATGCACCCAGGCGGGACCAAACAATCGGTTCACGCAATATCTATCGATGGAAGTTACGGCCGCCGCTTTTGAGCGCGAGATCGCCCCGGCGCGGACCTTTGTTTTCTATGAGGATGTTCAGCCGCTCATGGAGAAAAATTTGATCAAGGGCGGCAGCCTCGAAAATGCGATTGTTCTGCGCGGCGAGGCGGTCTTGAGCAAGGAGCCATTGCGTTTCCCAGACGAATTCGTACGGCACAAAATCCTCGATATTATCGGCGATCTCGCGCTAGTCGGCCGGCGTATCCGCGGTCACGTCGTGGCGGTGAAGCCCGGACATGCTGCGAATGCGGAATTGGCTCGCGCGCTCGCTCGCGAGCAGACGCGGAGAAGCGCGATGAGCGCACCGCGCGCGCTCCCAATAGGCGATTCCGGTCTGGACACTGGCGAAGTGATGAAGATCCTTCCCCACCGCTTCCCTTTTTTGATGGTTGACCGGGTCATCGGCTTCGAGGGCGAAAATAAAATTACAGCGGTAAAATCCGTCACGATTAACGAGCCGTTTTTTCAGGGGCACTTCCCCGGTCATCCAGTCATGCCTGGAGTAATGCAGGTAGAAGCGATGGCGCAAGTGGCCAGTATTCTATTGTTCAAATTGACGAATACTTCGAGTCGAGTCGGCTATTTCATGAGTGCGGACCAGGTGAAATTTCGCAAACCGGTTTTTCCGGGCGACACGATTTTCATTCACGCCGAGCTGACGAGAGCGCGTGGCAATCGCATGGCGAAAACGAAGTGCTACTGCGTAGTAAACGACGCGGTCGTTTCCGAAGCCGAACTGATGTTTACGTTTCTCGATAAATGAGCGACGTGCAGATTCACCCGACCGCGATCGTTGATCCCAGCGCAGAGATCGGTGCCGGAACGATCGTCGGGCCGTATTGCGTGATAGGTCCGGATGTGGTGCTCGGCCTCAATTGTTGGCTGCAACAGCATGTCACGCTTTGCGGACCGATGAGCGCCGGTGCGCGGAATAAATTTTATGCCTCCTGCTCGATCGGTCAGCAGACACAGGACCTGAAATATCAGGGCGAACCGACTTACCTGGAAATCGGCGATGAAAACACGTTCCGCGAATTTGTCACAATCAGCCGTAGCACGACGAGCAAAGGGAAAACGCGCATCGGCAACCGTGGGACATTTCTCGCCTACAGCCATATCGCGCACGATTGCGCAGTTGGCGATGCTGTTGTTTTTTCAAACAACGGCACGTTGGCTGGCCACGTGGTGGTGGGCGATCACGCCGTCATTGGCGGGCTGACCGCCGTGCATCAATTTTGCCGGATCGGAAGGTTTGCGATCACTGGCGGCTGCTCGAAAATTGTCCAGGACGTTCCGCCATTCATGATCGCCGATGGCAACCCGGCGGAAATTCGCGGCGTCAATCTGCTTGGTTTGGAACGCAAAAATTTTGCGCCCGAAAGCGTGAAGCTGATCAAAGAAGCGTTTCGTCTGATTTACCGTTCGAAATACAACACACGCCAGGCCGTTGAAGCGATGCGGAAAGAATTGCCTCAAAAAGAAGAGATCACCGAGATCATCGATTTTATTGAACAAAGCGAACGCGGAATTATCCGGCGAGATTTTAATCGCGAATTACGCGAATGAAACAGATGTGAAATTTGAGTCTTGTCCCTTTAACGGCCGCCCGCCCCGGAGGCAGCCAGATTATACAGATTTTATCTGCCTTTAATTGCAGATTTTTGGGGCCGAATTCTCGTTAGGCGGGCTCGACACCCCACTGATGCAAGACATATTAAGAAATCGCCGCTTGGCCGGAATCCCTGGGTTTTCTGGCGCGCTTTTATTTTTCTGCGGAGATATGTGGTTCTATGGCCATTGGGACGCGGGGGCTGGCTTCAAGGAAGGTATGCACACTGTGCTTCGCCAAGCCTCTTTGACGCGCCTTTTCATTGGTGGATTGGTCGTTCCCGTGGCTGCTTGTTTGTGCATTATTGGTTTCTGGCACGTGCGCCAGAATATCGTGCCACTCAGTCCACTCTTGGGACGCGTCGTGTTCTATGCTTTGGTCGCCATGATGGTCGCGGGCGGCGCGGTTCATGCACTTTGGGTACCACGTGGCTTGGCCATTAAGTATGCGGACACGGTAGGCGGATACGCCCCTGAGCTTATTGCCGCGTTGCGCCGTTATTGGGAGATCGCCTACGACTTAGCCGCCGTGCCAGCTTATTTCGGAGCCATCTTGTTAGCGATCTTAGTCGTGCTCGGAAAGAGCCGTTATCCGCGTTGGACGGTGCTGGCGAACTTCGGGCTTCTGTCGCTATTGGCCCCGCTGGCCGAGCGGACTTCTGCTCCTCTCGGTGCGATATTGGTCGGGGGTTTTACGGATCTTTCGATAGCCACTTTTTTTCTGGTATCGGTCGTCTCTACTTGGAACCGGCCGCCCGCCTAACCAGATGATACAGCCAACCGCTGGCCGCATGCCTCGCTTTACTTTATGAAAAGACATCCATTGCAGTTCACGTTCGCCGTCGCCAGCGGTGGCTGATCTTTTTCTTGTTAGATGTTTCAGCGATGAGCGTTTTTAAAGATTCACGGTGGCAAGAGATTCTGGATGGGAAAAAAGAGTAGTTTGTTGCAGAGCGCACGCCAGCGGCGTGTGATTTATTCGAGGTTCAGGTCGTTGACCCGCTGAGACAGCTAAGAAATGAGGGACGCATCGCCATAGAGGAGGTGTCGGCCCCGACGCTAGGGCGGTATCGGATTGTTCACGTATTCCTTCGAGAGATGTTGGACGTTACCACACGTGACATTTAACCCAGACGATGCAGCCTGTATCTTCTTTAACGGGATCCTGTTTGGGGCAAAAGGGAGGCAGGTGCGAGCGGATCGCGCGAATCGATCTGCTCATTAACGAGCACATCGCAGGGTCGCAAGAGCTCTCGGCCCAAGCGCTCAAACTGACGGCAATCAGCGGAGTGGGTCTGCGCACGGCGGCATTGCTCCTGGCCCAGATGCCGGAACTGGGCCAACTCAACCGGCGTGAGGTAGCAGCCTTGGTTGGAGTTGCTCCGTTTAATCGCGACAGCGGCAAATTGCGCGGCAAACGTACCATCTTCGGCGGGCGCCGCCACGTCCATCACGGTCTTTACATGGCAGCTTTAGTCGCCGCTCGACACAACCCAATCTTGCGCGCTTTTTACCAGCGATTGCGCGCCGCCGGCAAACCAGCCAAACTTGCCCTCACCGCCACGATGCGAAAACTCCTGATCGTCCTTAACAGCGCAGTCAAATCCGACCCAATCTATGCTTGAAATCAAGACAGTTACTAACCACTGGCTGGCCTGAAAATCAGTTGAGGTTTTTAGATGAGCGTTGAGAGTTGCAGAGCTCGGCGCCGCCCGCCTGAGGCGGGTGGCTGATCTTTTTCTCGTTAGGCGTTTCTGCGCCCTCCCTATGAAAGAAAGACCATATGAGTCCACTGACCTGCCAAGCGTCATGGAGATTTACACCACTTCGATTCGGTCTTTGGCAGCGTCTTACTACTCACCGGAGCAGATTGCTGCGTGGGCGCCAGTTCCACCAGACGCCGCACGTTGGCAGGAGCGTCTTTCCCATCTTCACACCATCGTTGCCGAGTCTGACGGTGGCCTTGCGGGTTTCGCTTCCTACACACACGATGGCTACCTCGACTTTCTTTTCACTCATCCTGCTTTTGCCCGTCGTGGTATTGCAACCAGGCTCTACCAGCGCGTCGAGTCGGCATTACGTACGGTCAGGGCCCCGAGAGTTACGACCCACGCCAGTCTTGCCGCGCGGCCATTCTTCGATCGCCACGGCTTCCAACTCGATGCAGAGGAGTGGGTCGAGTGCCGAGGCGTCTGCCTCCGTCGGTTCGCCATGCACAAACAACTCCACAACGAACAAAACGCCTAACGCTGGCATCGACGATCGACGGCTACAGTCGCGTGCAGGCGACACGCCCGCCGCTACAGTGTCCCGAAAGTTTAGGGACGGGGCGGTGCCTGTCCCTCCAGAAATTCAAGGGCTTTGTCGTAACTTCGGCGCTGAAGATAATGCGCGAGTTGCGGATCGAGCGGGCCTGGCACTGCCGCTGCTAACTTGTCGATCTTTTCTGAGACGGCGCTCAGCCGTGCCATGTGTGCTTGTGCATCGCGGCGGCTTTCTTCATCGCGAATGATCGCGAGGCGCTCTCGTAAAGCATCTCTCAGATCGACAGGCGCGTTTTCCATTAATTTAAGAACCGCGGATTACACAGCTTAACACGGATGGAGAGCCGGAGCCTCCATATTTCTGATCTTATTCGTGCCATCGGCGAAATCCGTGGTTAAAATTCAGCGCGGGCCTGTTTCGGAGAGGAGTTGTCGCTTGGCTTCGAGCCAATCCGAATCTGCGTCGCCCGGCAGCGCAAACCTGCGGCGTCGTTCGGAAATGAAATAGGCACGGAGACGGATTTCCTCATCCGACGGCCTTGCCATACGTCCTGCTTCAGCAAGCATTGACACTTTTCCTGTCCGCGGAGTTGCAGTTTTCTTGGCAGCGGGACCGGCGGTTTTTCGGGTTGTCGATGTCTGGCGTGCCGCCGGGGTTTTTCTGATTTTCATTCCGGCAGGCGCCCCGCCGGCTTCCGGTGGCGCTTGATTTTTACCTTGGACAATTTTGTTCTTTTTGGGCACAAATTTATTGGTGTTGATGATTTCAATCCGTTTATCGAGCATCGGCCGCTTCGCAAGCAGTTTCTCGCCCGCATTTGGTGGAACCAAGAAATCACGATAACTTCTTTGTATGCAACATTTCGTTTTCCGCTGGATTGTGACCACAATTGCGGTATTTGTTGCCGCGCCGATTGTTGGCATCAATTATGGCGACCGTCTCGGCTGTCTGCTGGCCGCGTCGCTTCTACTTGGTATCGTGAACGCTTTTATTCGTCCTATTCTGCTGTTATTGAGTCTGCCGTTAATTCTCGTCACGCTGGGCGTCTTCATTTTGATCATCAATGCGCTGATGTTGAAATTTGTTGGCGAGATACTGCCATGTTTCGAGGTTCCCGGCTTCTGGCGCGCATTTTTCGGCGCGATTATAATTTCCATTGTGAGCTGGTTGCTCAGTGCGTTTTTTCGTGGAAGCGACGGACGTGTCCATGTGCTTACGCATCACACCCAAATCCGGCGTGTCCGGGGGCGTGTGATCGACCCAGGCGAACGACGCTGAAATCGACCGCTTCGTTGCGCCTCCCAGAGATATTCTGATTCGAAAGCGCGAAGCGACAGGCAAGATGCCTGTCGCCCTACAGGCTCGCCGCGGCGAGCCTGTCCCGTGGGCGGACTGGAAGCCTGTGCCCCCGGGCCCTCTTCTAAGCAAGATATTTGCTTAATCGCGTACGCAGCTCTGTTCGCGCACGGAAGAGAACGCTTTTTACGGCAGGCACCGAGAGATCGAGAACCTCAGCAATCTGCTCATAGCTAAGCTGCTCATATCTCCGCAAGACCAGAGCCATACGCTGACTCTCTGGTAGTTGCATGATCGCCTCCTCAATTGCCCGCTGCAGCTCAGTTTCCAAAAGTGAAGCGTCCGGAGCCGGGTTCTTTTCATCCTTCAAAGGGACTTCCTCCGCACCAGGCTCCGATTGAAGGGGAACATGCGCGTGACGCTTGGAACGGCGCAATTCGTTGAACACCAGATTGCGCGTAATTTTCAACAGCCAGGTGGTGAATTTGGCGCGCGGGACATATCGGCGGGCGCTTTTCCAGACCCGAATAAAAACCTGCTGAGCGATGTCTTCCACGTCCGAGTTGCTGCCCAACATGCGCGCCACCGTGCCGGCCACCAACGCTTGATGCCGCTCGATGAGTTGCTCGAATGCGCTTGTATCGCCCTCAGCCACCAGCTGCATGAGTCGCACGTCTTCAGTATCCTCGTCCGATCTTCCCACGGTTCCTCGATCGTTGCCAGCCATCGGTCACTTAGACGTTTGCATCGGGCGGAGTTCGCTAAAAAAATGGCCAGTGGCGACGATTCGGCTCTTTGTACATTCGTCGCCATGGTTTTTGTTGCAAGCCGGAAGCGCTCTGTGCATGCTTGGTCGGCGAGGGCATTGCCCTGGCCTGCGGATGAATTACCTGCTTATTCCAAAAGAACTTAGGCCGATTGCTGAAAAGGTTGAGGCGCGTCAGCGGATTTCAGAGGCTGACGCTCTTACTCTCTATCGTTCAAGCGATCTGAACGCGCTTGGAATGATTGCCAACGTCATGCGCGAGCGAAAGAACGGCAACTACGCGACCTACATCCACAATCGTTACATCAATTACTCCAACATTTGCGTTCTCTCCTGCCAGTTCTGCGCATTTGCCGCCAAGAAACGCGATGCACATGCTTTCGAATACGCGATTGACGAAATTATCCGCGTGGTGAGAGATGCGCTCTGCCTCGGAGTCACGGAGGTGCACATGGTCGGCGGGTTGCATCCGACTCTGAAGAAAGATTGGTATCTTGAGCTTTTGCGCGAGCTGCGCGCGCTTGATCCCGATCTGCACATTAAAGCCTTTACCGCCATCGAGATTCGTCATCTGGCCCAGCGGATTTTCCGCATGCCGATCCGGGACACGCTTGAAATTTTGCGCGAAGCAGGGCTCGGCTCCATTACGGGCGGTGGCGCGGAAATTTTCGATCCGGTCGTGCGCAACACAATTTGCCGCGGCAAAGAAACCGCCGCGGAATGGCTCGACGTCCACAGGACCTGGCACCGAATGGGTGGCCGCAGCACCTGCACCATGCTCTACGGGCACATCGAGACGCTGGCCCACCGCGTCGATCATTTGCGTCAGCTGCGCGAATTACAGGATGAGACGGCCGGCTTTACCGGGTTTGTTCCATTTGCCTTCGAACCGCAAACTACGGTGCTCTCACACATAAAGGCCGCTTCGGCGTTTGAGCAGCTTCGCAATCTCGCTGTGAGCCGCATCTATCTCGATAGCATCGACCATCTCACCGCTTATTGGGTCAGCCTTGGCTTGCCGTTGGCGCAGGTTTCGCTCAGCTACGGCGTGGATGATCTGCACGGCACAATTCTGGAGGAAAAAATCTTTCACATGGCCGGGGCAACTACCCCCCAACAACAAAGCATGGCAGCGCTCGAACACGCCATCCGCGAAGCTGGCCGCGAACCGATCCAGCGCGACAGCTTTTACCGTCATTTGCCCGCGTCGGAGCGAAACGGAGCGAAATCCGCATCGTCATCGGATTCGACGGAACTTGCCTGCGCCTGAATGGGAAATGTGAATGGTGATAGGTGAATGGTGAATTGTCTTGCTGTGACGGCACGGCACCGATTCCATTCAGGATTCACTGATCGCTATTCATTTTGAAATCCCCACGCATCGGCTGCGTCAAATATCTCAACGCCCGTCCGCTCATTCGAGGATGGAAAGACGAGGTGGACTTCGATCATCCATCCGCGCTCTGCAGTAAACTTGCCGCTGGCGAACTCGATCTTGCCCTTGTTTCCAGTTTCGAGTTTCTGCGCAACCCCACTTATCGAATCGTCAACGATATTTCGATTTCGTCGGTTGGACCAGTTTACAGCGTTATCGTCGCGCACCGCGGGGACATTTCCGAAGTGGAGGAAATCGAACTCGACCCAGCCGCGGAAACTTCTGGCAATTTGTTGCGCTGCCTTCTCGCTGAGGTGCAACTCGCTCCGCGAGTCCAGCGTAGCACGGACATCTTGTCCGTAGGGCCAGCGGACGTCTCGCCTGCTGTCGCCAAGGCAATTTCATCACGCTGCGCGCGCCTCCTCATCGGCGATCAAGCTATCCGTTTCCGGCAAAGACATGCCGCGGAATTTAATTTCTGGGATCTCGGCGAACAATGGAACAAGGTTGTCGGTCTTCCATTCGTATACGCGCTCTGGTTGATCCGACCTGAAGTTCGCGACTTCAAGTCTGTCGCGAACCGCCTGCGCGCCTTACGCGATGAGAACCTCGCCAATCTTGATCAGTTAATCGCGGAGGTTGTAGCCCCGCGCATACGGGGTGACCCCGGCCATCGAAAAGAATTCGATCCTCAATTTTATGGCCGTTATTATCGCGAACATCTCCGATTCAGCTTTGGAGAAAAAGAGAAGGAAGGTTTGAGAACTTTCGCGAACCTATGCGCCAAGCACGGTCTGCTTCCAAAGCGCGATCACGTATTCGATCTCGTGTAGATAAGATCGGTATGCGGATAGGTATTTCCGGTTGGCGCTACCCCGGGTGGCGGAGAAAGTTTTATCCGAAAGGGTTGCCGCAGCGGAGCGAACTGCAGTTCGCTGCCAGTCGATTCAATTCGATCGAGATCAATGGCTCATTTTATTCGCTGCAGCTCCCGTCGAGTTATCAGCGGTGGTACTCAGAGACGCCAGGCGATTTCGTTTTCGCAGTCAAAGGCGCGCGTTTCATCACACACATGAAAAGATTGCGAGATGTCGGAGCACCGCTCGCAAACTTCTTCGCCTCCGGCCTGCTGGCGCTTCGCGAAAAACTCGGCCCGATTCTCTGGCAACTGCCGCCAAACTTCATTTACAACAAAGAACGACTGGAAGATTTTTTTAACCTGTTGCCGCGCAATACTCGCGAAGCATCAGAACTCGCGAAGGAACATGATGACAACTTGAAAGCGCGCGCCTGGATGAAAATCGATCCCGTGCCTGCGAGACTTCGTTACGCTCTTGAAGTTCGACATAAAAGCTTCATGACACCGGAATTTTTTGATCTGTTGCGCAAGCACAACATCGCTTTCGTTATGGCCGACACAGCTGGGAAGTTTCCGTACTCAGAAGATGTGACCGCCGATTTCATTTACATTCGGTTGCACGGCGGGAAAAAACTTTACGTGAGCGGTTACGATCATAAGGCGCTCGATTGGTGGGCCAATCGTATCGAGCATTGGTGCAAAGGGAGACAACCACGCGATGCCAAAACCATCGGGCTCGCTAAAGCCCGCCCCAAACGACGCGACGTTTTCGTTTACTTCGATAACGACGCCAAAGTCTATGCTCCCTTTGATGCGCAACAACTGGCTGAGCGGCTCGGAGTGAAGTGAAACGCCTTTTTTGACGATTGAGATCGCTGCGAACTCAACTCTTCGTCCCGCCCAAGTCGAGGTCGAGCTCGTAGAGCCGCCAGCTCAGGCCGCTAAGACGGAATCGGAGTTTGATTCCCTCTCGATCTACTACAAAGTTACGCGGAC
>Ga0209689_1000616_pt1 | contig 25170 bp, 23 predicted proteins | sample GraSoiAngelo_149_FD_187119 | JGI IMG/M metagenome (GOLD analysis project Ga0209689, IMG submission 187119) | Grasslands soil microbial communities from the Angelo Coastal Reserve, California, USA - 14_1009_09_30cm (SPAdes) (version 2) | ecosystem: Environmental > Terrestrial > Soil > Grasslands ... | reverse complement strand
GGCTTGGGGTTGGGGTAGGCATCCTCGTGGTGGTGACGCAGCGCATCCCAGTGCTCATCGCCGGCGCGTTCCACCGACTCACGGATGTCGTCGCGCGTGAACGGCATGGGAACAACCTATCTCACGGGGAGCTCGACGTGCCGGCGGTCGCTGGTACCCACGTGCCGCTGCGTCGCAAACCCCATGCTTCAGAAGTACGTCTGCACCAGCCGGTTCCTGAGCTCGCCCCGGGTAGATCAGGGCGTAGCCGCAGTACGCGACCACGAGCGGGAACGCGAAGCGCCGGGCGAGGTTACGGCCCGCGCTCCGAGTCCTGTAACCGAATCCTCATGCCGCAATAAGGGCCTTCTCACGATCCGGTGTGCATGGCCTAAGGTCGGCGACGTCTCTTACAGGCAATCCCCTGATCAGGAGCCCGTATGCGACCGATTGCCAACGCGTTACTCATCGCGGCCCTCACCCTCGTGGGTTGCACCGCGACGCCGCAGCGGGCGGCGGACGCCGTGCGCGAGGATCGTTTCGATCCGAAGGACTACTCAGGAACGGGAGTTGAGGGAGCAGTCCCGACCAGTCTGGCCGCGCCGATGGCAGCCCACCAGCGGGCCGCGACCGCAGTGGCGTTTCCGCGCGCCAGCATTGCGGCAAGCATGGTGATTCGTACCGGTCAAGCCACGATCGAAGTCGACTCGCTCGAGCGGGCCGTCGCGCAGGTGCGCCTGCTCGCCACACGGGTCGGCGGATACGTCGCCAACACGGTCATGCAGACCGGCCGCAGCGACCTGCGGTCGGCGAGCCTCGAGGTCAAGATCCCGGCCGAACGGTTCGACGAGGGGCTCAATGGGCTCGCCCCGATCGGGAAGCTCGAATCGGTGAACGTCATCGCCGAGGACGTGGGAGAGGAGTTCACGGACGTCACCGCCCGTATGGAGAACTCCCGGCGGCTCGAGTCGCGACTCATCGATTTGCTGGCGAGAGGCACCGGCAAGCTGAAGGACGTCCTCGAGGTCGAGCAGCAGCTGGCACGGGTGCGCGAGGAGATCGAGCGCACCGAAGGACGACTGCGCTACCTCCGCGCTCACGCGGCGCTCAGCACCCTCACCATCTCCATCCACGAACCCATCCCGGTCGTGGGGCACGCGGGATCGAGCGTCATCGGCGAAGCATTCAAGCAAGCGTGGCGGAACTTCGTGGCCCTGGTGGCCGCCTGCATCCGCGGGCTCGGCATCGTGATCCCGCTCGGCGTGCTCGTGACGGCGGCGTGGCTTGGCGCGAAACGCCTTTCACTACTCCCCTCTCGATCGGTCGGCCGCTGACACCACGAGCTTGCCGAACAGGCCGTGCGCCTCACCGAAGGGACCGGCCGTGAAAAAGAGAACGTTCGTCGGGCCGGCGGTCGCGCCGTTACCGAAGGCGAGTGCCCACAGGCCATCGATCACGATCGGCCGGCCGTCGGCGGCTTCGAGCTGGCCCTGCCGATTCACCTTGCCGTGGCGGCGATGAAGGTCGAACGCGTTGATATGGCCGTCGCCGAAGTTCCCCACGAGCAGGTCGCCGCTCACGTCCCCGAAATCGGCAGGCGCGAGCGCGAGCCCCCACGGCGAGTCGAGCCGCCCGCGGGAAGCCACACGACGGAGCAGGTGGCCGCCCGTGTCGAAGGCGTTCACGAACCCATGACCCTCGCCGGCGACGTCGTCGTGCTTGTCCGCGTCCTGGAGTGCGTAGGTGACGTAGATCGTGCCCCCCAGCTGCTGGATTCCGAAGGGCGCGTAGCCCGGCGGCAGATGGGCATCGGTGAACCCGCCCGACACCGGATGGAACCCGGCGTCGAACACGTCCACGGTACCCGCGTGGAAGTTCGAGGCGTACAGACGGACGCCGGCTGCGGTGCTCGCAATGGCCAGGCCCTTGTAGACGGCACCACCGGCCGAGTTGTCGACGCCGACAACCGCCTGCGTGGCCGCCACCGCCGGATTCCAACCCGAAATAGTGCCGTCCTCACTGGCAAAAATGAAGCGCGCGGGGCCAGACCTTGTGCCGCTCGTCACGACGAAGTCAGCGCCGCCGCTGAACACGATGCCGGTCGGCGCACCAGGAACGGTCACTGTCAGGCTGATCTTGCCACCGGTGTTGCCGTTGTAAAGCGTGGAGAGGCCGGTTCCGTTGTCGGCGACCCACCAAGGCGAGGTCGCGCTGGCAACCAGTCCCCACGCGTTGACCAGGGCCGCATCGACCAGGTCCGCCGACACGGCCCCGTCGGACACCAGGTTGTGTTGTTCATAGAACGGCGTGGCGTGCTGGAGCGAGAACGAAGGCTGGAGGGACGGCGCGACGCTGCGCTCCCCAGCGCACGCGAGTGACAGCGCACCGAACAAGGCAAGAGGCGTCTTCAGCATACGACGAGCAGCCATGGGGATCTCTCCTTTCTACAGGTGTCCTGCGAAGATGCGCGTCACCGCACGGCCACTGCTTTCACCTCCACTGGCGCACCCGCGACGAGCACCGGCGCGCCATGCTCCTGCGCGGTCTTGTTGAACGCGGCGACATCGGTCCGGACCAGGTCGTTGAACTTCGCGATGTAGTCGGCCAGCGCGGCACGTAGCTCCTTCAGCCGCGCCGCGACGACCTCGTTGGGCGGCTGTGCGTACGCCAGGGCGAGGCCGAAGCCCAGCCCCTGCAGCCGCTCCTGGAAGCGGTTGAGATAGTGGATGTCGTCCTGCCCGGCGTCGCGCTGCACGTCGGAATTGTACAGGCTGTCCTTGAGCTCCTTGAGCTTCCGGCCCAGCTCCCGCCCCTGGCGGGTGACGGGGGCGGCCGCCGCCGTGTCGCCGGCTGCGTTGTCCCGCAGCGCCTGCTGCGTATTCTTGAGCTGCGTTTCGAGGCTCACGATCCGGTTGAGCATCTCGTTCAGCGCCGACATGGCGTTACGCCATTCGAGCCCCGCGCGGAGCTGCGCCGCGAATCGGGCAGGATCGCCGCCCAGGATCGGATCGGGCTCCACGGTGACCGTCTTGGTCGCCGTGCGGCCCCCGGCCGCGACCGTGACGGTGTAGGTGCCGGGGACGGCGCGCGGGCCGCCGACGTTCCGGAACGGATTCTCCTCTTCCTCAGGCGCAGCAGGGCGCTCGAAGTTGAGCTTGGTCGGCGCGGCGTGCCGCAGGTTCCAGACATAGCGATTCACGCCCTGCTTCCCCGGTCCGCTCGAATCGACGGCCACCGTGTCGCCGCGGCTGTCGGTGACGGTCAAGATCACCCGTCCGCGGCGCGAGCGCTCGCCGCGCCCCGGCTCCCCTTGGCCCGGCGTGGCGGCACCGGTGTCGAGGGCAGCCTTCAAGTAGTAATCGATCACTGCGCCGGCCGGCGCGTTCGGCGTGGTGAAGCGCGTGGGGGCCACGCCCGGGCGGCGCGGGCGCACGCGGATCTGTGTCGGCAGGGTCGAGAACACGTGGAAGTCGGACGCAACGACCTCGGGCGTGAGCTCCTCCAGCGGGGTGATGTTGTCCAGGACGAACAGCCCGCGCCCGTGGCTCGCGATCACCAGGTCATGCGAGCGTCTCACGAACTGCACGTCGTAGACCGGCACGGTGGGGAAGTCCGCCTTGAGCGGCTTCCAGCTCGCGCCGCCGTCCCGCGAGTACCACAGCGCGGCGTCGGTTCCGAGGACGAGGAACCCCCGCACGTTCGGATTCTCGCGCACCACACGGGCGGGGACGTCCGGCGGGAGGCCCTTACCGATGTCGGCCCATGTCCTGCCGTAATCGCCGGTCTTGTAGACGTACGGCCGCCGATCGTCCAGCTGATGGCGGTCGATCGCGATGTAGGCCGCCCCCGGGTCGAACGGCGAGACCCCGATCTGGTACACCCGCCCTTCGAGGTCCTTCGCCGGCCCGGGGAAGTGGCCGGATACGTTGCTCCACGTCTTACCGCCGTCCCGGGTCACCTGCACGAGCCCGTCGTCCGTCCCGACCCAGATCACGTTGGAATCGGTCGGCGCCAGGTTGACCGTGAGGATCGTGTTGTAGGTCTCGGCGCCCGAGATGTCGTAGTTGATGGGGCCGCCGCTCGTCACCTGCTTCGACTTGTCGTTCCGGGTGAGGTCGGGGCTGATCGCCGTCCAGTGATCGCCGCCGTCCGTCGTCTTGAACACCACGTTGGCGCCCAGGTAAACCGTATTCGCGTCGCGCGGAGCCACGGCGATGGGCGTTGTCCAATTGAAGCGGTACTTCAAGTTCCCCGGCTTCATTTCGGTCACACCGGAGAGGTACGGCCGGATGGCGCGGGTCACCCCCGTCTTGAGATCGACGCGCGTGACATTGCCGTTCTGGGAATCCACGTAGAGAATGGACGAGTCGCTCGGCGCCGGCACCGCGTACTCGCCGTCACCGCCCGTGACGGTGAACCACTCGGAGCCGTTCAGGCCGCCGGCGCCGCCTCCACCTCCCCCACCGCCCCCGCCTCCCGCGACGCCACTCGACGGCCCGCACCACGCGTTGTTGTCCTGGAGACCGCCGCACAACATGTACGGGTTGTTATTGTCCGCCGCCACCATGTAGAACTGCCCGATAGGCAGATTGTTGAGGAAGCGCCAGCTCTTGGCGCCGTTCTCGGTGACGTACACGCCGCCGTCGTTCCCCTGAATCATGCGGTCGGGGTTTTGCGGGTCGATCCACAACGCATGATGGTCCACGTGCACGCCGCGGTCGATCGGCGTCGTCGTCTTGCCGCCATCGTCCGAGCGGAGCAGCAGGTACGACGAGAAGAATACTTTGCGGTCGTCCGCGGGCGAAACGTGCAGCAGCGAGAAGTAGAACGGCCGGGCGGAGAGCCCGTGGAAATCCGACACCTTGGTCCAGTGGTCGCCCTGGTCCTTCGAATCCCACAGCATCCCCTGCTTGGTCTCGACGAGCGCGTACACGTGGCTCGGATTCGTGGGACCGGCCGCGACGGCGATGCGGCCGAGCGGGCTGGGGGGAAGCCCCTCGCTCAGGCGTTCCCACGTGATGCCGCCGTCCTTGGACCGATAGATGCCGCTCCCCGCTCCGCCGGACACGAGCTCCCACGGATAGCGCACGAATTGCCACATGCCCGCGAACAGCACCCGGGGATTGCCCGGCACCATGATTAGGTCCGTGGCACCGGTCGTGTCGTTCACGAACAGCACCTTCTGCCACGTCTTGCCGCCGTCCGCGGTGCGGAACACGCCGCGCTCGGGGTTGGGCCCCCACACGTGGCCCAGCACGGCGACCAATACGACGTCGGGGTTGGAGGGATCGATCACGATCCGCGTGATCTGTCCCACGTCGCGGAGGCCCATGAGCTGCCAGGTCTTGCCGGCATCAGGAGACATGAACACGCCGCCACCATCCACCACGTCATTGCGCGGGTTCCCTTCCCCGGTGCCCACCCAGACGACGTTCGGGTTCGAAGGCGCGAGGGCGATGGCGCCGATCGACGCCGTCGGCTGCTCCTTGAAGACCGCCTCCCATGAATCGCCTCCGTCGATCGTCTTCCATACGCCGCCCGCCGCGGGACCGGCGTAATACAGGTTACGGTCTCCCGGCACGCCGACCACGGCGGCCACGCGACCGCCGGCCACCGAGGGACCGAGGTTACGGAACTTGAGGTTGTTGAGAGAATCCGCACCGGCGACCGGGGACACCTCGGCCGGCTGTTTCTGTTTCACCCGGCCCCGACCCTGCCCTGCAGCCGGCGGGGTGAGCGCGCACGACAGAAGCAGAGTGTAGAGACTGGCTTGACGGAGAGCCATACGGCGCATCGGACGAGCTCCTCAGGTGGGGTCCTCGAGGGATACGAGAACGCGGCAGCGAGCGTTGGGGCCGTGCGGCCTGATTTACCGGCGAGCCCAACGCACGTCAAGCGTGTAAGTTTTTCCTGTGCGAATGTGCTCTCTGCTCGTCGGCGCCTCGGTCGCGGGTGTTGCGTTGACGCCACACCTCGCAGCCCAGGATCGATCCAGTCCTGGCAAGTCCCGACAGACGGCTATCGTCACCGCCGCTGCCCGTCTCGCTCCCGCCGTCGTGAGTGTCAACGTCCTGCGGCGCGAGCGACAGTTGCCCCAGGATCCGTTCGACTTGTTCTTCATGCCGCGCGGCTCGGAACAGGTGGTGGAAGGCTACGGGTCCGGCTTCGTCATCTCGCCGGACGGCGTGGTCATCACCAATCAGCACGTCACCCAAGGGGCCGAGCAGATCGTCGTCACGACGCGCGACGGGCGGGACTTTCCGGCGCAGATCCAGGGCGAGGACCCGCTCACAGACATCGCCGTGCTCAAGGTGGATGGGACCGACCTCCCGACCGCGCCGCTCGGCAAGAGTACCGACCTGCTCATCGGAGAGTGGGTCGTGGCGGTCGGCAACCCGTTCGCCTACCTGCTCGGCAACACGGAGCCGACCGTGACGGCGGGAGTGGTGAGCGCCGTCGGCCGAAATCTGCTTCCCTCCCAGGGCCAGTCCGGGATCTACGTCGGCATGATCCAGACCGACGCGCCCATCAACCCCGGCAACTCGGGCGGACCGCTCGCCAACGCCCTGGGCGAGGTGGTCGGCGTGAACAGCTCGATCTTCACGAGCTCGGGCGGATCGGTGGGTATCGGATTTGCTATCCCGATCGAGCGCGCCCTGCGGGTGGCGGACGAGCTGCGGCGCTTCGGAAAGGTCCGGCGCGCGTGGGTGGGGCTCGACGTCGCAGGCGCCGAGGACCTGCGGGGGTGGAAGCGGGTGGGCGGCCTACGGGTGACCCAGGTGGCCGCGGGCGGACCGGCAGGCCGGGCTGGCGTCGTGGTGGGCGATGTGCTCGTGAGCGCCCGCGGACGGCGACTGCGAACCTTCCTCGACTGGGAGGCGGTCATGCTCGACACGGGGCCCGGCGACACGCTCACGGTGAGCTTTCGGCACGGCGGCGAGAGCCGCAACGCCCGGCTTGCGGTCACCGATTTTCCGACGACGCTCGCCGAAAAGGTGGCCGTACTGGGCGGCATGAAGGTCGTGACGGTCACTCCGGCGGTGCGAGCGGAACGGAACATTCAAAGCGAACATGGTGCGTTGATCTATGATCTGCCCGATGAAATGCAGGAGGCCACAGGCCTGCAATCGGGAGACGTGATTCTCCAGATCAACCGGGCGCGGGTGTCGAGCGCCGATGATCTGCGCCGCGCGTTCGCCGCGACGGCCGGAGCCGGAGCGGTCACCGTGTGGTTCGAGCGCTCGGGACGCCTCGAGCGGACGGCGTTTTACGTGAGATAGCGTGGCACTCTGGCGGTGACGCGGACGGCGGTCCATTGTCAAGCGAAACACCCACCTCCGGGAGACCGCCATGGCCGACACGATCCGCAGGGTGAGCTACTACTACACGATCATATCCGACAAGCCCGGCGAGGGCGCCCGTCTGCTCGAGACCCTGAGGAGCGCCGGCGTGAACCTGCTGGCCTTCCACGCCTTCCCGAGTGCGCGCAAGGCGCAGGTGGACTTCGTGCCGTCGGACGCGGGCGCCTTCGCGGTCGCGGCGAAGGGCGCAAAGGTCAAGCTGTCGAAGCCGAAGACGGCGTTTCTGATCGACGGCGACGACCGGGTCGGCGCGCTCGCCGGAATCCTGGCGCGGCTGGGCTCGGCGAAGATCAACGTCACAGCCGTGACAGGGGTGTGCGCCGGCATGGGGCGGTATGGCGCGATTCTGTGGGTGAAACCGGCCGCCGTGAACAAGGCCGCGGCCGCGCTTGGCGCAATGTAAAAGAAAAGAGACGTCGAGTAGGAACGTCGCGCGAGAACGTCAAGCGAAGACGTCAGCGCGCCCCACCTCGGCCGAGAGCGTCTGGACCGAACTTCTCGCGCACCTCGTCGATCATGCGGGAGATGACCCGGTCGCGTTCGGTCTCGAGCGTGTTACCGGGAGACTCGAGCAGCGACAGCTGGTCCTCACCGCCCGCTCGGACGAGCTGGGACAGGGCGACGCCGAGCAGGCGTGCGGGGACGCGCCGGGCGGCGCGCAGCCGCGTCAACAGCTCGCGTGCGACGGCGTAGACGGCTCGGTCCGACTGGACCGCGTCGGCGAGCGTGCGGCTCGCCTGTCGGGTCGTGAAGTCGGCGTCGCGCAACTTCACGGTGACCGTGCGGGCGACGAGCCGCGACTCACGCACGTCGGCGCTGGCCCGGTCGGCCAGGCTGAGCAGCCTGGCGGCGAGCGCCGCGTCGTCATCCAGATCCGTGGCGAACGTCTCATCGCGGCTCACCGACTTGGCCTCGCGATTCGGCTCGACCGGCGCCCGATCGATGCCGCGCGCGCGCTGGTGCAGCCATGTGCCCTCGCGCTCCCCCAGCCAACCTACCAGCGTCTCCGGCTCGTGCCGGACCACGTCGCGTACCGTGCGGAGGCCGAAGCGCGCCAGGCGCTGCTGGAACTTGGGCCCGATGAGCGGGATGTCCGCCAACGCGAATTGGAGCATGAAGTCGGCCTCCGCACCGGGAGCCACGACGTGGACGCCGTCGGCCGCCCCGCCGGGGCGGGGCTTCGCGAGGCCCGCGGCCAGCTTCGCCACGAACTTCGACGTCCCACCCCCGATCGACAGCGAGAGCGAGGTCGCGGCGATCACGGTGTCGCGCATCCGGCGGGCCGTCGCGGCCAGCGGTTCTTGCCCGTACAGCTCCTCGGTGCCGGAAAGATCGAGATAGAACTCGTCGCTCGAGGCCTGTTCCACGACGGGCGTGAAGCGCCGCAGCGCCGCGCCGATCTCCCTGCTCTTTTGCGCACAGGCTTCCCACGGCACCGGCACGACGGTCGCTGCGGGACACAACCGCACCGCCCGCGCCATCGGCATCGCGGAGTGCACCCCGAAGGCGCGGGCTTCGTACGACGCGGAGGTGACCACGCCACGCTGCTCGGGAGAGCCGCCGACGATGAGGAACCTGGCCTTGCCCGCGCCCTCCGGATCCGCCAGGCGCGCCACCGCCACGTAGAACGCATCGGCGTCGGCGAGGAGAATGCGTCGAGCGGAGCCCACCGGGGCACTACGGGGACGGCGCGGGCGTATGGTCCTTGAAGATCTGCGCGACGATCTGCCGTCGCTCGGCGAGATCGTAGAGCGTCAGCCGGTACACCTCGTCATCCGAGCCCCCCAGCACGCCGCCGTAGCGGTTGGGCTCGGCGGCCTGACGCCGCTCGGCCTTTCGCACCAGGCGCAGCTCGTCGACCAGCTTGATCGGGAAGCGCAACGTCGAATCGCCTTGCTGCACGGCGAGCGTATCACCCCGGAAGCGGACCAGATGCAGCTCCCAGAAGATCGTTCCGTCGTTGAGCGTGATCTGCCAGCGGTCGCCTTGCTGCGCCGTGACCGGCGCGGCAACGAGCAGCAGGATTCCGGCGACCCAGACGCGTTTCACTGACCCTCCACCTTCCCCGGCTTCGCCGCCTCGGCGGCCTTCTTCTTCTTCAACTTTTTCTTCTTGAGGCGGGTGGTGCCGTACGTACCGCGGAAGATCTTGCCGCGCCGGGTGCGAATGTCGCCTTTGCCCATGGATGTCTCAAACCTCAGTCGTCAGTGGTCAGCGATCGGTCACTTCGTCCCGCCCAGCTTCAGGAGACGCTGGTACTGGTCCGGCGGCACGGGCATGACCGAGAGGCGCCCCATGCGCACGAGCCCCAGGTCGGCGAACGCCCGATCCTTTTTAATCTCGGCGAGCGGCACCGGCCGCGGCAGTCTCCCCGCGGCGCGGAGATCCACCACGGCCAGTTTGGGGTCCTTCTGCTTGGGGTCGGGATAGGCGGCGGACGTCACCTCAGCTACGCCCACGACGGCCTTCTCGTCTCCCGTGTGATAGACCAGCACCCGGTCGCCGGGCTTCATCTGGCGCAGATGCTTGAGTGCCAGATTATTCTTGACCCCGTCCCAGACGGCGGTCTTCTGGCGGGCCAAATCATCGAAACTGTACGTGGACGGCTCAGTCTTCACGATCCAGTAACTGCTCATTAGGCCCCCGGGCTGCGGTCGCCGGACCCCCCGCTTCGCGACAAAAATACGCAGTCGCTGCGCGGGAGGCCCGGCGACCTTGCAGCGTCAAGAGTCGCTGGGGGCCTCCCGAAGCGACTGCGTCTTTTTGTCGTGGAGGGAGGCCCCCAGCGACTCGTCACGGGATCCCGCTGGTCCAAGCTACGATTGCCTCCGAAAGCTCGCCCATTACGTCCGCATCCGTCTTGCCCGACCGCTTGAGCACGTGAAACGAATGGTCCCCGCCTTCCACCAGGTGCAGCGTGGCCCCCGCGCCGAGCCGTTTCACGACCGGCTTCAACAACTTCAGGTCGGCGAACTCGTCCCGGTCTCCCTGAAGAAACAGCATGGGGATCCGTACCTGCGCCAGATGCTCCGCCCGCTTGTCGCCCGGCCGCCCCGGAGGATGCAGCGGAAAGCCGAGGAACACGAGCCCCTGCACGCCGGGGAGCGGCTCCTCGGCCTGCGCCGTGGACGTCATGCGCCCGCCGAACGACTTGCCACCGGCCACGAGGGGCAGCCCGGGCGCAACGCGGGCCGCCTCCGACACGGCGGCCCGCACCGCCGCCGCGGCGACCGCCGGCGTGTCGGGTCGGCTGGCCCTGCGCTCCATGTAGGGGAACTGATACCGCAGGGTTGCGACATTTCGCTCAGCGAGACGTTGGGCGATGGATTCGAGAAACGGATGCCGCATCCCGGCTCCGGCGCCGTGCGCGAGGACGTAGAGCAGCCGCGCGCCGTCCGGCCGGAGCAGCAATCCCGAGACCGGAGAGCCGCCAGGGCTCGCCGCAAAGGTGAGCTCGGTCGCGGCCGTCATGCTTGGTCCGTCATCCCTCGTCTGACAGTCGCGCGTTGAGTCGTTCCAGAGCGGTTACGAGATCCGGCTTGAGGTCGAGTACCGGGCGCAGCGGATCTTCCTCCAGCTTCGCCATCCGGGTCGGGGCGGTCTTGATCGTGAATTTCTTCATGTCGAGCTTCGGTGTCACCTCGGTCCACCTGAGCGGCATCGACACGGGTGCGCCCGGCAACGGCCGCGCGCTGAACGGCGCGACCAGCAGTCGTCCGTGGCCGTTCTGCACGTAATCGAGGTACACCTTGCCGCCGCGTTTTTGGACCTGCCGGGTGACCGTGGCGATGTCGGGCAGCTCGGCCGCGATGACGCGCGCGAGCAGTCCCCCGAGCGTGCGGGATTGCTCGTACGTGCACTGGCGGCCCAGCGGGATCAGGACGTGCAGGCCGGTCGAGCCGCTCGTCTTGATGCCCGTCGGCAGGCCGATGTCGTCGCACAACGCCTGCACGGCCTTCGCGACCGTGACGACGTCCGTAAACGGAGCATCCTTCGGATCGAGGTCCAGGATGCACCAGTCGGGCGCCTCCAGCGTCTCGACGCGGGACGACCAGACGTGGAGCAGGATGGCCGCCATGTTGGCGATGTAGAGCAGCGAGGACTCGTTGTCGCACACGAAATAGTCGAGCTCGCGCTGCGAGTCCTCGCTCCAGATGGTAACCGTTCGAACGAACGCCTGGGCATATTCCGGGGCGTCCTTCTGGAAAAAGGATTTGCCGTTGATGCCGTCGGGGAACCGCGTAAGCACCAGGGGCCGGTCGGCGAGATAGGGCAGCATCCACTGGGATATCGCCCGGTAGTACTCGATCAAGTCGCCCTTGGTATACCGCTCTTCGGGCCAGAAGACCTTGTTGAGGTTCGTGAACTGCACCTCGGGAGGCGGGAGGCGGGAGGCGGGAGGCGTGGCGGATAGAGGAGCATCCGGACCCCGGATCTCGCTTCCCGCATCCCGTATCACGCATTCCTCCCGCTTCTTGTCGTCCCGAAACCGTAGAAATACGGGTTGCCGCAACAGGCCATCCCCCGTGACCTCCTTGTAGCGGACCTCGGCCACGAGCTCCGGCTTCACCCAGTGGCTCTCCTTCTCCGCCGGGACCGGACCAGCGAACGCTGGCCGGGGGATCTCGAGGGCGAGAAGCTGGTCGCCGACGTCTTTCAGCATCTGGCCGGTGAAACCGCTGCCCGCGCGACCAGCATAGACGAGCTTCCCATCGGCGTAGCCCCCCAGGTGAAGCGCCCCGAACCCGCCCCGGCTGCCCTTGGGCGCGGTGTAGCCCACGACGACGAAATCCCCGGTCTTGTCGGCGCGGATCTTCTGCCACAGGTCCGAGCGGCCGCTCGTGTACGGGGCGTCGGCTTTCTTGGCCACGATGCCCTCGAGTCCCATCCCTACCGCCCGGTCGTACAGCGCCTCGCCGTCCTTCTCGAAATGCTCCGAGTAGCGCAGCGGTCCCGCCTCCGGGAGCACTTTTCGCAGAAGGGCCTTGCGCTTCACGAGCGGCAGCGACCGCAGGTCGAAGCCCTCGACTGCCATGAGGTCGAAGAGATAGAGGGTGCCGGGCGTTTCGACGGACGCAAGCCGGATGTCCGGGGCGCGGCCGATGCGCGCCCGGTTCTGGAGACGTTGAAAGCTCGGCCGCCCCTCCTCGTCCAGGATCACGAGCTCCCCATCCATAATGAGGCTGGAGTACGGCAGCGCGGCGATCGGGCGGATCAACTCCGGGAAGGCCGCGGAGTAGTCGTTGCCGTTGCGCGTGATCAGACGCGCCGTGCCGCCTTCCTTCACCGCCCGCATGCGATAGCCATCGAGCTTTACCTCGAAGACCCACCCGGCGCGCGAGAACGGTTCCTCGCGCGTTTCCGCGAGCATGGGAGCGACATCCTCGGCACGGACGGCGCGCATCGGCGCCTTGAGCTTCTTCAGCTCGGCCACGAGCTTCGCCGCTTTCTTGTTGCCGTCGCGCAGTTCCTCGACGGTCAGCCCCGACAGCACCGATCCGGGGGGAAACGTAGCCCCGTTTTTCGACGTATAGGCGTCCCGCTCCTTGATCAGGAGCCAGTCCTTTACCGACTTCTTGATCTTCACGAGCGTCCAGACCCCGCGCAGCTTGTAGCCGCGCAGCTCGAAGAGCAGCTTCCCTTTGGCGAGCCCCGCCACCGGATCCTCGATGGGCACCCACACGCCGCGGTCCCACACGATCACCGCGCCCGCACCGTAGTTCCCCTCGGGGATGATCCCCTCGAAGTCGCCGTACTCGATGGGGTGGTCCTCGACATGGACCGCGAGCCGCTTGTCGGCGGGATCGCGCGACGGCCCTTTGGGCACGGCCCAGGATTTCAATACTCCGTCCATCTCGAGCCGCAGGTCGAAATGGAGCCGGGTAGCGGCGTGCTGGTGTACGATGAACCGCCGCCCCGGCGCGGCGGCGACCGACCCCGAAGGCTCCGGCGTGCGGTCGGCGGAGCGCTTGGCGCGGTAGGTCTTGAGCGCGTCGTCCGGCGGAGGCGTGGTCTTTGGGGTCACGGTCGTGGTCCATTGTAGACCGAAAGCGCGCCTGGTCGCAATCCGCGCGGCCGATGCAGGATGGACCCTCCCTCACGCCAGTGGTAATATCCTGATGCCGTCGGTCGGACGGTCACCCTTTCACCAGCAGGCCCTATGCCCGCGCACTCGATTGGCTCCGCCACGATTTCTTTCGGGCTCGTCTCGGTCCCGATCAAGATGTTCTCGGCCGGCGAGTCGTCGGCCGCCATCTCGTTCAACTGGCTGCACAAGAAGGACGGGGCCCGTCTGAAGCAGCAATACGTCTGCTCGAAGGACGGGGAGAAGGTCGAGAAGGAGGACATGATCAAGGGCTACGAGTTCGCCAAGGGCCGCTACGTCCAGTTCACCCCGGACGAGCTCAAGGCGCTCGAAGAGAAGGGGACCGGCTCGATCAACATCACGGAATTCGTGGACGCCGACACGGTGGACCGGATGTACATGGACAAGGTCTACTTCATGGGACCCGACAAGGGCGGCGACCGGGCGTTCACGCTGCTGGGCGAAGCACTGAAGAAGACCCGCAAGGTGGCGATCGGGCAGTGGGCGGCGCGCGGCAAGCAATACCTCGTCATGATCCGGCCGCTCGGCCGGGGGCTCGCGATGGAGCAGCTGCGCTACGCCAACGAAGTGCGCTCGATCGACGAGGTACCGATCCCGAAGGTTGACGTGAAGAAGGCGGAGCTGGACATGGCGGTGCAGCTGATCGAGCAGGCGGCGATCGATACGTTCGAGCCCAAGAAGTACGAGGACACGGTCAAGGCCAGAATTCAGGAGCAGATTCAGCGGAAGGTGGACGGCGAGGAGATCACCGAGGAGCCGACCGAAGCCCCCAAGACGCAGATCATCGACCTCATGGAGGCGCTGAAGGCGAGTCTCGCGAAGGGCAAGGGCTCGACCGGCGGCGAGCGCAAGCCCGCGAAGCGCGCCGAGCGCGCCGCCGAAACCAAGCCAGCCAAGAGACGAAAGGCCGCCAGCGCCTAGGCGATGACGGGCTACACCACCGAGGAGGTCGCGCGGCTCCTCGGTCTTTCTCCCGCGCAGATCCGATCGTACACCCGAGCCGGTTTCCTCTCCCCCGCGCGCGGCGGGCGGGGGAATCTGCGTTTTACCTTTCAGGACCTCGTGCTACTGAAGGCCGCGAAGGGATTGTTGGCCGCGCGGATCCCGGCCGCCAAGATCCGAGGCTCGCTGCGTCGCTTGAAGCAGCAGCTACCGCGCGGGCGGGCGCTCTCTGAGCTCCGCATCACGGCGGAAGGCCATCGCGTTGTCGTGCGGGACGAGGCGATCGCCTGGCATCCGGAGTCGGGGCAGCTGGTCCTGGATTTCGACGTGGCGACGCTGGCGCAGCGGGCGGCGCCGCTGGCGCGGCGGCGGGCGGCCGCAGCGCGCCGGGTGGAGGAGGACCTCGACGCCGAGCAGTGGTTCGCGCTGGGACTGGAGCTCGAAGTGAGTGAGGCCGACGAGGCGCGCGACGCGTACCGTCGCGCGCTCGAGCTGGATCCGCACCACGCCGACGCGCACGTCAACCTCGGTCGACTCCTTGTCGAGGCGGACCGGGCCGAGGAGGCCGAGACGCACTTTCGCGCCGCGGTGGCGGACCACCCCGGACATGCGACCGCGTGGTTCAACCTGGGGATCGCATTGGAAGATCGGCGGCGTCCCAACGATGCCGTCAAAGCGTACGAGCAAGCGATCGTGGCGGACCGACGTCTGGCGGACGCGTACTTCAATCTGGCGCGGCTGTACGAGCAGGCGGGGAAGAAGGCCGCGGCGCTACGGCACCTGTCGATCTATCGGAGGCTGACCGTCGATGACCGCCAGCCCTGAACCGCCGTTCGGCATCGTCCGCGTAGCGCCGTTCGCCGGATTCGTGCATCGGTTCGAGGATCTCATCGGGTCTGCGACCACGATGGCCCTCTACTTCATTCATTCACGCCGCTGGCGCGAGAATCACGACGCCGCCATCAAGGCCTTCGTCGGTCGAGCAAACACCACCCTCGAGGTGTTTCTCCCCGATCTCGAGAGCCACGAGCTCATGTTCTCCCTGGGCAAGCATTTCGAGGACGGCCCCCTGATTCCGGCGCTGGTCGCGGATGCGTACCGGTACTTCGCACGGCTGGCACGAGACTTCGGCAAGCCTGCGCACGTATGGCTGTTCGGTCGGTACCCGACCTACTCCTTCTACCGGTTCGATGAGCGCGCCGTGATGGCCCTGTACTCCAACAGCTCGGCGAAGAAGGAGCTACCAGCGTTTGAGATCACCGCGGACGGCCTTCTGGGAACGTTCCTCGCGGCGGACGTGACAGACTTGAAGAAGGAGTGCCGCAAGCGAGCCCCCCTGGATCTGGAAGCCGTGATCGGCAACGCCACGCCGTGAGCGCGTGTCAACCCGTGCGCAGCGCAGGCTGGAGTGGCAGCCTCCGGATTCGCTTCCCGGTCGCTGCGAACACCGCGTTGGCCAGGGCCGGCCCTGTGACCGAGGTGCCCGGCTCGCCGATCCCGCCCGGTGCCTCGAGGTTCCGCACCAGGTGGACCTCGATCGTGGGGGCTTCGTTCATCCGCAGGACCCTGTAATTGTTGAAATTGGACTGCTCGACCCGGCCGTTCTTGAGCGTGATCTCGCCCCACAGCGCCCCGCTGATGCCGAAATTGACGCCGCCCTCGATCTGTGCCTTCACGGTATCCGGGTTGATCACTGTGCCGCAGTCGACTGCGCAGACGATCCGGTGCACGCGCAGCTCGCCTGCCTTGGACACCTCGACCTCGGCGACCTCCGCCAGGTAGCTGCCCCACCCGCTATAGAGGAGGGACACGCCGCGGCCGCGCCCGGCGGGTAGCGGTTGTCCCCAGCCGGCTGCTTTCGCGGCGAGATCGAGCACCGCGCGGGCGCGCGGCGCCTTGCTCAGGAGCGCCCGCCGGTACTCGACCGGATCGGCCTTCGCCGCGGCGGCGAGCTCATCGATGAAGCTCTCGATCACGAATATGTTGTGCGTGGGCCCTACCCCACGCCAGAAGGTGGTGTTCAAGACCGGCTCCTCGTGCCGGACGAATTCGACCTGGATGGCCGGGATGTCGTACATGAGGTGTACCGCGCCGTCCACCCCGTCGGGGTCGATGCCGTTCCTGAACGCGGGCGGCAGATAGCGCGCGAGGATCGCCGGGCCGACGAGCCGGTGGGTCCACGCCACCGGCTTGCCGCGGGCATCCAGCCCCGCGGCTACGCGGTCGTAGTAGTAGGGGCGATAATACTCGTGCTGCATGTCCTCTTCGCGCGTCCACACCACCTTGACAGGTCCCTCCACCTGCTGCCCAATGCGTACGGCCTGGGTTACCCAGTCATATTCGAGGCGCCGGCCGAATCCGCCGCCCAGGAAATGGTTGTGCACCACCACCTTCTCGAGCGGGAGGCCGGTCACTCGGGCCGCTGTCGCCTGCGCTCGGCTCAGCGTCTGCGAACCGGTCCACACCTCGCAGCCGTCCTTCCGCACGTGGACGGTGCAGTTCATCGGCTCGAGCGTGGCGTGGGCCAGGAAGGGGACCTGATACACCGCGTCGATTTTCTTCGCCGCCCCGGCGAGGGCTGCGGCCGCGTCGCCTTCCTTCCGTGCGACCACACCGGGTTGCTGCGACGCCGCATCGAGGCCCTGCACAACGTCGGCAGTGCTCGCACTGGCGTTGGGCCCGTCGTCCCACCGGATGGCGAGCGCCGCGAGTCCCTGCTTCGCCGCCCACATGTGGTCGGCGACCACGGCGACGACATCGCCCAGGTTGACGATCTGGCGCACGCCGGGGATCGCCATCGCCTTGGCTTCGTCCAGTCCGGCGACCTTGCCCCCCAACACCGGGCTCGCGGCCACGGTGGCGATCTTCATTCCCGGCAGCCGCACGTCGATGCCGAACTGGGCCTTGCCGTTTACCTTGTCCGGCGTGTCCAGGCGCTTCGCCGGCGTCCCGATCAGCGTGAAGTCTTTCGGATCCTTGAGCACGACCTTGTCCGGCACCGGCAGCTTGGCCGCCTTTTCGGCCAGCGCGCCGTAAGTGAGCGTGCGGCCGGTCGGCGTGTGGGTCACCACTCCTTTGTGTGCCCGGCACGACGCGGGGTCGACGTCCCATGTCTGGGCGGCGGCGGCCACGAGCATAGTGCGCGCGGTGGCCCCGGCGCGGCGCAGCGGCTCGTAGAACGAGCGCACCGACGAAGAACCGCCGGTTTCCTGATCGCCAAAGAGCGGGTTGGCGTACAGCTTGTCGTTGGGCGGCGCGTGCTCGAGCTGGACCTGATCGAGTCCCACCTCGAGCTCTTCCGCCAGGAGCATGGGCATCGACGTGTACGTCCCCTGTCCCATTTCGACCTGATTCATGACGAGCGTGATCCTGCCGTCGGTGCCAATGCGAATGAACGCGTTGGGCGCGAAGCCGGGCGGCGGCGCCGCCGCGGCGGCGGTCGCCGCGCCCGACCGATCCCCGACCCGGCAGCCGAGCAGCAGGCCGCCGCCGGTGGCGGTGAGCACCACTACGAAGTCACGTCGCGATACCGTGTGCGTGGTCATGGTCAGGCTCCTTTCGCGGCGTGCTTGATCGCGGCACGGATGCGAGGGTAGGTCCCGCAGCGGCAGATGTTGCCCGACATCGCCCCGTCGATATCGGCATCGCTGGGATGGGCGTTCTTCGCGAGCAGCGCCGATGCCGACATGATTTGGCCCGACTGGCAGTAGCCGCACTGCACGACTTCCAGGTCCAACCACGCCTGCTGCACCTTCTTGCCGGCCGGCGTTTCTCCGATCGCTTCGATGGTGGTGATTTTCTTGCCGGTGGCCGCGGCCACCGGGGTGACACACGAGCGGATCGGCTGTCCGTCGAGCTGCACGGTGCAGGCCCCGCAGAGCGCCATCCCGCAACCGAACTTGGTGCCGGTCAGGCCGACGACATCGCGCAGCACCCACAGGATCGGCATGTCCGCGGGCACGTCGACCGTCACGTCGCGTCCATTGATGTTCAGGGTTGCCATGACTGACTCTCCATGAGATGACGAGTGGGGCTATACGAGAAAGCTCAACTTAACGTCCTTGATCATCTTCGCCTGCCTGCGTGACGTGGCATCTGGCGGCAGAATCCGATCCGCGTCTCCGTGCAAGATGGGCGTCGGTACATCGTTGCGCGAGATGTCCTTGCGGAAGTCCTCGCTGACCGGTCGGCGCCAGGCTCGATCACGGTTTCGTGAACATGGGATTGCCGGCTACGGTCTTCTCGGTGGCGACCTCCTCCTGCAGGACGTCCCAATGTTCCACGATACGATCGCCCTCAAATCGAAAAATGTCGGCGGCAATCAGCGTCTTGCCGCCGCCCGAATAGCGACCATGTGCCATGACAAGATCGCCTTCTGCGATCATCATCCCGGGCTCGTAGTGCCTGCCTGCGGGATACTTTTCGACAAGGGCGCGCAAACCCGCGCGCTTCGCGGGAATAGAAGGGTTGTGTTGGATGTAGTCGGGCGAGAGCCACTGTTCCAGCGCAGTGAAATCGCGATCGGTAAAGGTCTTCGTGAGGAATTCGAGGACGATCGCCTTGTTGCGCTTCGCCTGGTCCATCATGTCTCGGTCCTCCTTCACGACTCGCGCGCCAATCATCGGAGCAGGGTCATCGGGACATCAGGACCGGGAGGTCCGCATCCCGCAGGGCCGTGCGTGTGACACCGCCGAATATCAACTCGTTCAGGCGGGCGTGCCCATAGGCACCCATAACGAGGAGATCGGCGCCGAACGCGGCCGCCTGCGACAGGAGAAGACGGCCCACGTCTTCGCCGTCGGACGACAGACGTCGTACCTCGACTTGCGCTCCGTGACGCGCCAGGTAGCGCGCGATATCCGCTCCCGGCTCCTGGCCGTGACCAGCCGGGCCCCGCTCCGGGTCGATGATCAACACCTCCACTGCCGCGGCCCTCACCAGCAACGGCAGGGCATCCGCCACCGCCCGGGCGGCCTCGCGCCCGGCGTTCCACCCGACCACGACGCGGCGGACCCGGGATGCCGTGCTGTGTGGCGGGAGCACGATGACCGGCCGCCCGGAGGTCAGGACGAGGGACTCCACCAGGCCCGGAGGTCCGGCCGTCTGGCCCTCGGGGTCCGGACGGGCCACCACCGCCAAGTCCGCGTAGCGGGCGTGCACACCCCCGTCGCTGCTGAAATACGGTACCGATCTCCACTCCGACCCGAGCGCGTTACGTCGGACGATGTCGTCGAAAAGGGCTCGATGGTCCGCCTCGATCCTCTCGACTTCTGCTTGGCGCGCCTCGATCACGTTCGGAATGCCCGTGCCGCGGACGAACATCTCCGGCGGTGTAACCGCGGGTGCGGGCCGCATGAACACGCCGGTCAGGTGAGCGTCATACTCCTGGGCAAGTACGCCAGCGAACTCCATGATGCCTGTAGGGTCGGTGTACCCATCGACGAAGACGACGATCTCTCCTATCGATTCCACCCTGGGGGCGTCATCAACCGGCGCTGCAGTCGCTTGTTGCGTAGGGTTCATGGTAATTCTCCTCTGATTCCGCTCATGTCATCTCAGGCTCGCTCTACAGCGTAACGCCCGGACTGGCGTTTTTAGTTCGTTCGAAATGCGGGGAGCTGGGAAAGCCCCGATAAAGCACTTGCGTAGCTTACTACCGTGCGTATCGGCATCGACCTCGGCGGAACGAAGATCGAGGCGATCGCGGTGTCGCCCGCCGGCGCGGAGATCGCGCGACGACGCGTGCCCACGCCGCGCGACTACGCCGCGTCCCTCGACGCCATCGCAGACCTAGTCGGGGAGCTCGAGCGCGCGGCCGGCGCAGCGGGCACGGTGGGCGTCGGCATTCCGGGGACGGTCGTGCCCAGAACGGGGCTCGTGAAGAACGCCAACTCGACCTGGCTCAACGGTCGGCCCCTGAGACACGATCGGGATGACCACTGAGTTGATCCTGTCGCGCAGCAACGGGGAGCGTAGCCTCCTCACAGTCCGAGATACGAATCGAGCGCAAACCGGCCGGCGCCGGTGAAGAGGAGAGCGACCGCGACGGCGAGAAGCAGGAACTCGAGCTCCCACCCCCCGCCCTGGGGACCAGAAGCGAAAGGGGCCTTTCCGATACGCACGGTCGCGAGGGCCACTCCCATATCGACCGCGAGTCCCAGCGCGAGGATACGTGTCGCTATGCCGAGGATGAGGAGCACCGCCCCGGCAGTCTCGAGCAGCGCCACGAGCCAGGCGTTGAACAGAGGTGCCGGCACGTGGATCTGGCGGAGGAACGCGGCAAAGCCGGCAGGGTTCTTCAGCTTGCCCCTCCCGTGTGCGAAGAAGGTGACCCCCAGCGCCAGGCGCAGGATCAGCTCGCCGACGCCGGCATACGGTGTGAACAGGTTCGCCAGCATGGCATCTCCTCCTCGAACGGGGCGTTCAATGTGTCCCGCGCATGACCGATCGGGAAGATGGCGGGAGGGGCAGCCATGCCTGGCACCGGGCACTAGCGTAGCTTGCGTGATCCCGCTCGGAGCGGCACACGGTGAGCCCTTCGGTGCGTATCGGCATCGACCTCGGCGGAACGAAGATCGAGGCAATCGCGGTGTCGCCCACCGGCGCGGAGATCGCGCGACGACGGGTGCCCACGCCGCGTGACTACGTGGCGTCGCTCGACGCCATCGCAGACCTAGTCGGGGAGCTCGAGCGCGCGGCCGGCGCAGCGGGCACGGTGGGCGTCGGCATCCCGGGGACGGTCGTGCCCGGAACGGGGCTCGTGAAGAACGCGAACTCGACCTGGCTCAACGGTCGGCCCCTGGGAAGCGATCTCGAGCAGCGGCTCGGCCGGCCGGTGCGGCTCATGAACGATGCGAACTGCTTCGCCCTCTCCGAGGCCAGCGATGGCGCGGCCGCGGGCGCGCACGTCGTGTTCGGCGTCATCCTCGGCACAGGAGTCGGAGGTGGGATTGCGGTCGACGGCCGGTGTCTGTCTGGCGCGAACCTCATTGCCGGCGAATGGGGACACAATCCATTGCCGTGGCTCACGTCGGACGAGCTGCCCGGCCCGCCGTGCTATTGCGGGAAACACGGCTGCATCGAAACCTGGCTCTCAGGCCCCGGGTTCGAGCGCGACCACGCCGAGCACACCGGTCTCACCCGGTCGGGCCGCGAGATCGCGAGCGCCGCGGCGAGCGGCGACCCGGGGGCAGTCGCGACGCTGGCCCGCTACCACGATCGCCTGGGTCGCGCCCTCGCTTCGCTGATCAACGTGCTCGACCCCGATGTGGTGGTTCTGGGCGGCGGCATGTCGAACCTCGCCGGATTGCCGGAAGCCACGTCCGCGCTGCTCCCCCGCTACCTGTTCGCGGCCGGCGCGACCTCCGATCCCGTCGCTACGCGCGTCGTGCGCGCCGCGCACGGCGACTCGAGCGGCGTGCGAGGGGCGGCGTGGCTCTGGCCGGCAAGCGAGTGAGGCGGCAAGATTACCGGATCCACAACCTCCGCTACAGAGGAACCGACATGAAATTCGCAATCCTGATCTACACCGACGCCGCCCTGCTCGACGCGCTCCCGGCGGGACAGTTCGACGCGAAGATGCGCGACTGCCTCGCGCATGCCGACGAGCTGCGCCAGGACGGGCGCTTGCTCGATTCCCAGATGCTCGAGGGCGCGGCGACCGCCAAGTCGGTGCGGGTCCGCAACGGCCGGCAGACGGTCGTGGATGGACCGTTCACCGAGACCAAGGAACTGCTCGCGGGCTTCAACCTGATCGAGGCCGAGGACATGGACGAGGCGGTCCGCATTGCGGCGGAGTTCCCCTGGACCCAAACCGGCTGCATCGAGGTTCGGGCAGTGCAAGACATCGAGGCCGTCCGGCGGCGGGTCAACCCCTCGCTCGGGGGACGTGCCGCTTCCCCGCGATGAAGCGGCGTGCCGTCATTTGGTCTGCACCGCATGCCCGCCGAACTCGTTGCGCAGCGCGGCGATCACCTTGGCGCCGAAGGACTCCTCTTGGCGGGAGCGGAACCGCGCGAGCAGCGACAACGTGATGACCGGCGCCGGCACGTCGAGGCGCATCGCCTCCTCCACGGTCCAGCGCCCCTCGCCCGAGTCTTCCACGTAGCCCCGGATGGCGGTCAGCTGGTCGTCACGGGAGAACGCCCGCTCCGCCAGCTCGTTCAGCCAGGAGCGCACCACGCTGCCGTGGTTCCACAGCTTCGCGATCTTACCCAGGTGAAGCGTGAAATCCTGAGAGGCGTGCAGAATTTCGTAGCCCTCGGCATACGCCTGGAGCAGTCCGTACTCGATCCCGTTGTGCACCATCTTGACGTAGTGGCCGGCGCCGCAGGGGCCCACGTGGGCGTAGCCCTCGGGCGGTGCGAGGGTCCGAAAGATCGGCTCGCAGTGCCGGAACGCAGCCGGCGAGGCACCGATCATCAGGCAGTAGCCGACCGTCAGGCCCCAGATCCCGCCGCTCGTCCCGACGTCCACGAACTCGATCCCCTGGGTCTTGAGCGCCTCGGCACGGCGCTGGGAGTCGCGGAAGTTCGAGTTGCCGCCGTCGATGACGATGTCGCCGCGGGTGAGATGCGGCACGAGCTGCTCGATGGTGCTCTCGACCGGCGCGCCGGCCGGCACCATCACCCAGACGACCCGACGCGGGGCCAGCTGCTTGGCGACGTCGGCGAGGTCCTTGGCCGCCTTGACTCCCTTCCCGGCGTGGGTCTTGACCGCGGCGGCGCTCGAGTCGTACACAATCAGCTCGTGCCCGCCCTGGACGAGCCGCTCCACCATGTTGCCGCCCATGCGGCCCAACCCGATCATCGCCAATTGCATTGTCGCCACTCCCTGAATGGTGAGCCAACGAGAACGGCGCTACGCGAGTCCGTCAAGCATCTCGACCTGCTCGGTCGCAGCTGTCCACCGCTCGAGCGCCGCATCGAGCTCCCGCTTCAGTGTCTCGAGCTCGGCACCGAGCTCCCGGGCCTTGGCGGCGCCGTCGGGTTTCGTGTACAGCGCCGGGTCCTCCAACGCCGCGACGACCCGCGCGACCTGGGACTCGAGGTCGGTCACCCGAGCCTCGGCCTCCGCGAGTCTCTGTTGAGCCCGGCGCAGCTCCTTGCGCGGATCCTTTCCGGCGGGAGGCGCGACCCGCTGATGCTCGTGGACCCGCCGCAGCGCCTGCTCCTCGGCGGCGCTGACCGCCGCCGCATGGGCGCGCTCCGTGCTGACTTCCTCCCACTCCGCGAAGCCGCCCGCGAACTCGGTCAGGCGCCGCTCGTGCAGGATCCAAAGCCGCGTCGTGAGCGCGCGCAGCAGCGCCCGGTCGTGACTCACCAGAATGACCGTGCCGTCGTACGCGTCGATGGCGTCCTCGAGCGCCTCGATCGATTCCACGTCCAGGTGATTGGTCGGCTCGTCGAGCACCAACAGGTTGGCGCCCGACAGCATCAGCATGGCGAGCGCCACGCGCGCCCGCTCGCCGCCCGACAATGAGTCGGCGCGCCGCTGGACTTCCTGCCCCGAGAAGCCGAATCGTCCCAGGTGCCCTTGGATGCGGCCGCGCTCCCACTTCGGCCGCAGCCCAGCGATCACGTCGTACAGCGTGCGGTCGAGCGGCACTTGGGAGAGATCCTGCCGGTAGTATCCGGCCGAGATCGCCGTGCCGAGGCGCAGCTCACCGGCTGCGATCGGATGCTCGCCCAGCAGCGCCCGCAGCAGCGTGGACTTGCCCGCCCCGTTGCGGCCGATGATGCCAAGCACGCCGGTCCGCTCCAATGTTCCGTTGAACCGCTCGACCAGAACGCGCGTGCCGATTCCCACGCTCACGTTCTTCGCGCTGACGACCTGATCGCCACCGCGCTCCGGGACTTCGAAGCGCACCGCCATCGTCCCTTCCGCACCGATGACGGGACTCAATCGCGGCAGCCGCTCGAGCCGTTTGCGCCGGCCTTTGGCCTGGCGAGTGTTCTGCCCCGCGATGTTGCGCGCGATGTAATCCTTCTCGTGCGCGATCGTGCGCTGTTGCTGCTCATAGGCCCGCTGTTGCGTCAGCCGGCGCTCGGCGCGCTGGGTCACGAAGGCGGCGTAGTCTCCCGTGTACGACGTCGCGGTGCCCCCTTCGAGGTGCAGCACGTGATCCACGGTGCCAGCGAGGAATGCGCGATCGTGACTCACGAGCAGCACCGTACGCCCGCTCGCGGCGAGGTATTGCTCCAGCCAGCGGGTGGTTTCGAGATCCAGGTGGTTGGTCGGCTCGTCGAGCAGCAACACGTCGGCGGTCGTCATCAGCTGGCGCGCCAGGCCGAGGCGGCCGAGCTCCCCGCCGCTCAGGGCGGAGAGCGGCGTGACCCGGGCCAGCGCGGGATCGAATTCGAGTCCATGCAACACCGCGTCGATGCGCGCGGTGACCGCGTAGCCGCCTTCGCGCTCGAAGCGCTCCAGGTCTTCGCCGTATTGGGCCAGGGCTCGCGGCGACGAATCGCTTGCAAGATTCGCCGCTTGCTCCACCAGCGACTGCTCCAGGGCCAACAGCTCGGCAAGCTCGCCCGCGGCTGCTTCCCAGACCGTGGTGGCGGTGCCGTAATTCCGGTGCTGCTCCAGTAGAGAGACTCGCAAACCAGGAGCGCGCGCGATGCTGCCGCGCGTGGGCTCGAGCTCACCCGTCAGCAGCCGGAAGAGCGTGGTCTTCCCCGACCCGTTGCGGCCCACGATGCCCCACCGTTCGCCCGGGGCGACGGTGAAGGAGACGTTCGAGAACAGGGTGGTGTCGCCGAAATCGACGCCGACGCCCGCAAA
>Ga0209689_1000615_pt1 | contig 25231 bp, 20 predicted proteins | sample GraSoiAngelo_149_FD_187119 | JGI IMG/M metagenome (GOLD analysis project Ga0209689, IMG submission 187119) | Grasslands soil microbial communities from the Angelo Coastal Reserve, California, USA - 14_1009_09_30cm (SPAdes) (version 2) | ecosystem: Environmental > Terrestrial > Soil > Grasslands ... | reverse complement strand
CGCCCCACTGGCGGCCGATCTGGAGGGCGACATCCGCCGCGGATTTATCGCCGATGTCGGCGAGAGTCACCACGGCGATCTCGCCGCGCGTCTTTTCGCGCACCTCGGCGATCACCGCTTCCATGTGCGCGACCGACGCGGCGTCGAGCACGCCGGCGAAGTCGTTCACGTAGCCCCGCGGAGGCGGCACGGCAATCTGGAGGAGGACCGTCAGGGCAAGGATGGGCATGACGCCCTAATAGTACGCATGGCAGGCACGGCTGGTGTCACGCTGCTCGAACCGGGCCCTGCTTGACAGCCGCGCTGCGGGCAGAGACTATGAAGCTGTTGTCCGCCCCTCCATCGAGGAGGCACCGATGTCGACGGTCCTCTCGCGTACCCCTGTGTTCGGCGTGATGAACCTTGCGATACTCGCCTCACTGAGTGCCTGTGCGCACGGCGCGTCCCAGCAACAAACGAACAGTCCGTCCGGCCCCCGGGTGATCACGAGCGATCAGATCGAGCGGTCGGGCGCGCACAGCGCGTGGGACGTCCTGAAGCGGGAGGCGCCGATGCTCACCCTGCGCGACGACCGGAACGGCCGTCCATCCCGGATGGGGCGCCGGGGCCGATCGAGCATCACGCTGGACGACCCACCGGTAGTGGTCGTGGACGGGGTGCGCCTGACCAATTTCCAGGATCTGGACCGCATTCCCGCCACCACCATCCTGTCGATCACGATTTACACCGGTATTGAAGGGACGACGTACTACGGAACGAACGCGGTAAGCGGCGTTGTAGTGATCGAAACCAAGAACGGCGCCGAATCCTAGCGATCAGCGTCCCGCTCAGCTTGACACGGACAAGGGGGAGGAGCAGTTCGGGCTCCTCCCCCTTCGTATTCCGCCCACGAAGGCGGCGCTACGGATTGCGATCGTAGCACTGCTGGAACTTCGGGTTGTTCAGCTCATCGATCGGTACCGGGAAGTTCACGTCGTCGCCGTACGTCGGCTGTTGGGCCTTGAAGTACGGCCCGGTCGGGAACACCGAGTTGATGGCAAAGCCATACTGCCGCACCATGCGGCGCAAATCACCAAGCCGGTGCGCCGTAAGCCACAGCCAGCGGGCCCGCTCATTGAACAACAGCTTCACCGCACTACCCGCCGCGGTTTGGTCAGCGGTTGTGAGGGCGGCCATCGGTGCCACCGGCGCGACCGTCGTGCGGGTGCTGTTCAGGTAGCTGGGTGGCGCGGCCCGGAGCCCGTTCAACGCGGTCAGGAAGACGCTGGTGTTGGTGAGCGTGTCCCCTGCCCGCAGCGCGGCCTCGGCCTCGATCAACCGAGCCTCCGCGCCAGTCGCGACCGTCGTGGACGCCTTGCGATCGCCGTAGCGCAGGTTGTCGTACTGTGGCGTCACGTTATCAAATCCCTTGTCGGGTCCCGACGTTGCGGATACCGTGCGCTCCCACGGCGTGCGGGGATCGAAAATAGCCCCCGTCGCAGTGCGGGTCTCCAAACCGTTGATCCCTTCGCGATCGGCCACCGAGTACCGTTCGAAGGTGACGTTGCCGTTGAAGACCCCGTTGTTCTCGCGGGTCGTATTCTCGGTGTGCTGGACCACGTAGTTGAACGACGTCGGCACTAAGGCCGAGGTAACGAGCGCCGCGGCACCTGCGGCGTCTCCCGTATCGAGCAACGCGCGGGCCTTCCCCAGGGCCGCCAGTCGGATCTGGGTCGCCCGAGTGGCGCCCGTTCCCGGTAACGCAGTCGCCGCCGCCGAGGCAGCGTCAAACCGGGCAATCGCTGTATCCAGGAGCTCCGTGGTGGTCAGGGGCACGCCGTAGGTGAAGACATCCCCCGTCGAGCTCACGGAGCTCACCGGCACTCCGGAGCACCACGTCTCGGCGAAGAAGACGTAAACATAGCCCGCGAGGTTGAGCACCTCGGGGTAGCCCGATTGCGTGGTCGGGTCGGACAGCTCCACGTACTTCGCAGCCGCAGACTCGGCGGCGCGTCGGGCGCGGTGCATGTTCCGGAACCACAACCCCACATCCGCGTTGTCGGTGCGGATCGGGCCGCGGGCGTCCACCTCGATGCGCGTCGGGAATGTCTCGGAGTTGACCCACTCGTCGGCCAGGAGACCGCCGTACATGATCACACCCTCCACGGTGCCGCTCGACCCATCTGCCCCGGAGCCGGCATACGCGATCGTGAAATCCCCGATGGCTCCGGCCCGGAGCGTGGGGAGCGCGGCGGCATCGTTCAGGTTGTCGGGAGGGACGATATCGGGATCCGAAACCCGTAGCGGATCATTGCATCCCGTCAGCAGCAGCAGCATGATTGCCGCACACAGAGTGAGCCGGCGGAACAGGTCGCCATTCAGCAGTCGCGTCGTCATGGCCGTGTCCTCGGGCTCAGAAGGTGACGTTGATCCGGGCGAGGAAATACCGCACCGGCGGCTGAGTCAGGAAATCAGCCGTGTTGAAGTTCGACTGGCCTGCGTCGTTCAGCTCGGGATCGACGCCAGTGTACTTCGTCCAAGTCGCGAGGTTCCGGCCGGTCAGCGTGAAGGTCAGCGAGCTGGCCCCGAGCCGCGACGCCCAAGCGCTGGGCGCGAAGTAGGACAAAGACAGCTCGCGTAGCTTGACGAATCCCGCGTCCTCGAAGAACCCCGTCTCGAGCCCGTCCGCCACGGCCGCCACGGCCGCCGCCTGCTGGGCGAGGGACGCGCTCGCGACGTTGATGCCCTTGCAGATACCGAATTCGCAGCGGAACTCCTCCGTGCTGTTGTCGAGCCGGTTGCCCCACCGTCCGTCGAGCAGCCCATACAGCCGGAAGTGCCTCAGGAAGTTCACCTCGGACGAAAGCGTGCCGCCGTGCGTGGGGAACGGAGTGCCCTGGTACGTCGGCTGGGCACCGACCGTGATCTCGGACGCCGAGATGAGGCCGTTGCCGTCGAGGTCCCGATAGGTGTAGGGGAAGTCCCAGTACCCGCCCAGCGGATAGCCCGGCTGGTGGCGCTGCGAGGCGCCGCCCAGGCCGAAGATGATCGCCTTGATCGAGGTATCGCCGAAGGAGACGAGCCGGTTGCGGTTGCCCCAGGCGCTCGCCGTGACGCTCCACCCAAAGTTGGGCGTCTGGACAATCTGCGCCGTCGCCTGAAACTCCAGTCCTTTGTTGCTGACCTCGCCCAGGTTCAGGAACTGGTTCGTTGTGCGCCCGAGCGAAGGCGCCCGGCGCACGGCGATGAGGGCGTCTTTTGACTTCTTGTCGTAATAGGTGAACTCGAGGTGTACGCGCCGCGACACCAGATCGGCGTCGAGTCCCGCTTCGTACTCCTGTGTCTTTTCAGGCTTGAGGTTGGTGTTCCCGAGGCTCGAGTCAGTGATGCCGGGCGCATCGGTGCTGTTGGTCGCCACCGCCACGGGGTTGAAGAATTGCTTCGCGTCCGTCGGCCCTGGTTGCCGTCCGCTCTTGCCCCACGCCGCTCGGAGGCGCAGCGAGGAGAGCCAAGACAGCCGCGGGAAGAACGGCTCCTCGGAGATCACCCACGAGCCTGAGATCTTAGGGTAGGTGATGAAGTTGAAGGCGGAGCCGAACGCGGAGTTATCGTCGCCCCGCAGCGCCCCAGTGAAGAACAGCCGGTCGTGGAACCCGACCTGCTCCTCTACGTAGCCACCGATGGTCACGAACTGATCGATGTTCTCTCCCACGGTGGGGACTACGACACCGGAAAGGGAGGCCGTGCCGGCCACCAGCTTGCGGCCCGAGGCTTGCGTCTGATTGATCGCGTCCTTGAAGTACTGGACGCCGAGCGACGTCTTGGAGGTGATCTCCGGCGAGAAGCGGTACGCCGCTTCCGCGGTAAAGTTCGCCGTGTAATCGAGGATCTGTGTGCGGTTCGAGATGCGATTGCCGTCCAGGGTGTTCTGGCTCAGCGGCACGATCCCGGGCGGAATCGTCTGCTCATCGAACCGGTTGTTTACGTCGCTCCCCACGACCCCTCGCAGCGTGAGGAAGCTCGTGGGTCGGAAGGTGGCGTTGACACTGCCCGTGAACCGCTCCACGCTCTGGGACACGAAGATGTCGAACGCCTGCTCCGGCGTCAGAAAACCATAGCCATGATTGATGCTCGAGTCCGCGAAGCCCAGCAGGCCGCTCGACGCGATGCCGGCAGAGTTGTTGTCGTTCTGCGGCAGGCCTAGGTCGCTCGACACGTACCCGACATTGACACCGAGGTCGACCAGGCGGCTCGCCTGGTGGCGCAGGTTGGCTCGCAGGCTGACGTTCCGCAGATCGTTCGGACGGTACACACCCTTTTCCCGCTCGAAATCACCCGACGTGAAGAACGTGGTCTGGTCGTTCCCACCGGACGCGCTCAGGCCGTAGTGCTGGCGGCTGCCGGTCTGGAACGGGCTATAGACCTCGAGGGGGTTGAAGGAGTTCACCGTACTGATGGTGCAGCCGTTAGCGGCGGCTACGTAGAGCGGGCAGGCCGCCCCCGTGTCGTCGACCGCCTGGTAGTTGGCCGGCCAGGCGGTGACCTCGTTGACGGAACCGCCCTCCACGAACGCCGTCCACCGCGTGGGCCCGGGCCGGCCGCGCTTGGTGCGGATTTGTATGACGCCATTCACGGCGTCGGTCCCGTACAGCGCCGCGGCAGACGGGCCTTTCACGACTTCGATCGACTCGATCTCGTCAGGATTCAGGTCGTTGAGACGCGACGGGGCCTGACCACCGATGCCGATGGAGCTGGCGCGCAGCACGCCCGTCGCCCCGTTGTCCACCCGGATGCCGTCGACGATCACGATCGGCTCATTAGTGAGCGAGAGGCTGCTCGAGCCGCGGATGCGGACCCGGCTCCCGGTACCTGTCGTACCTCCCGACGACAGTACTTGGACTCCCGGGACGCGGGAGTTGAGGAGATCGGCGACGTTGGTGGGCGCCGCTTGCTCCACGGTCTTCGCGGCATCGATGGTGGGGATCGAGTTCCCGAGTTCCCGCTTGAGCTGCTCGGCGCCGGTGCCGGTCACGACCACGACATCGAGCGGTACCGCTGCCGGCGCAAGCGAAAAGTCGAGGGTCGCGGCTCCACCCGATCCGACCGTGACCTGCTGCGTCGCGGTCGCGTAGCCAATGAGTCGGACCTGCACATCGTACCGACCGGCGGGCACACGCGTGATGGCGTAACGGCCTTCGCGGCTCGTGCGATTCTGCAGGTTTGTGCCGATGACCAAGACCTGCGCCCCGCTCACCGGCTGCTGGCTCGACTTGTCCGTCACTTGGCCGGCCACGGTGCCCTGCTGGGTGGCGCTCGCGCGCGCGAGACCGACCAGCAGCGCGCCCAGCGCTAGGAACGCTTGCAACGCCTGACGGTTGAAAGAGCGCATACGGAACCTCCTTACGAGGTAGCTGCGAACAGCGTCCCGCAGCGACAAACGCCCCGCGCTCGCATGTGCTGCAGCGAGGCGGTTCACCCTTCTCGAACGAGCGAATGCGCACCGACGCCCAACGGCTTGGGAGGACATCACGGTGCGTTGTGGCAGGCACGCCTCGTAAATGCCCTCGGCGCGTCCCACGTTCGGACTATTGTGTGGGCCGAACGGGAGACTCGCAAGAGGTTAAAACAAGCGCCGATTCGACAAATCGGCGTCCGCGGTGGCGCATTTTGTCAGGAAACTGTCATGGGCGTTGTTGCCCGTCCGCTCACTGCGTCGCCACACCGTACCGCTGGGAGCGGCGCTCGCCGCCCTGTTGCTTCACCGCCCCCGCTTACTTCGTGGTCCATCGGGGAAACAAGACCGCTTCCTCACAACCCCGTACGCCAGCCCCGCCCCGTATTCTTCCCGCGCGAGATAGGGCGTCATCGCGTCCCGAAGCCGGCCAACGCGTGCATCGGTGAGGAATCCCTCGGCACCGCGACCGGTGGCGATGAAGATCTGACCCGTGCCGGGGCGGTGATTCTTTTGAGGCACGAGCAGCACCACCACGCCGAGGTTTTTCGTCGGATCGCCCGCTTCCCCTGATGCGATACTTGACGCTCGTGGCGGGCAGCACGACTATAGGGTTGAAACGGGAGGCCTCATGAAGGCGCTCGCCGCGTCGTTCATCGTTGTGTTGCTCGGATGCGGCCCCGCGGCCCGTCGGGCCACGGGCAATTACGTGCCCCCCGGGACGTTCACGATTACTGCCGAGCAGATCGAAAAGTCGGGGGCGCGCACGGCGTGGCAGGTGTTGAAGCAGCAGGCGCCGATGCTGCAGACCCGGGACGACCGCAACGGCCGCCCCGCGAGCCTGGGGCGGCGCGGTCGGGCGAGCCTCTCCCTCGACGACTCACCCGCGATTCTGATCGACGGCGTACGGATGCCGGATTTCCGGGCGCTCGAGGACATTGATGCCCAGTCCATCTTCGCGATCCTCATCTACGACGGTATCGAGGGAACCACCTACTACGGAACGAATTCCGTGAGCGGCGTGATCCTGATCAAGACCAAGGACGGACAGTCGTAAACAGCAAGGGAGGGGGCCAACGGCGCTCCCTCCCTTTCCCTTCCCCATCTCCTCAGGCGCGTGACGCGCCTATGGGAGCCGATCCAGGCAGCCCGTAAAGTTGGGGTTGTTGCGCTCCGTGATCGGTACGGGGATGTTCACGTCGGTTCCGTACACCGGGAAGTTCGACTTGAAGTACGAGCCCTTCGGAAACACCGTGCTGTCGGGGCGCCCATACTGCCGCTCCAACCGCCGCAGATCGCCCAAACGGTGCGCAGTGAGCCACAGCCAACGCGCCCGCTCGTTGAAGAGCAGGTTCACCGCCCCGCCCGCGTTCGTGGCATCCGTCGCCGTCAAGTTCGGCAGCACCGGGATCGCGTTCGTCTGGGCGTTGGTCCGGTCGAATGGGCTGGGGTTGAAGTAGGACCGGCTCGCGGCGTTGGCCCGCGGGTCGTTCAGCGCACTCAGGAATGCCGCCGAGGCCGTCGTGGTATCGACATTCAACGCTGCCTCGGCCTCGATGAGCCGTGCCTCCACGCCGGTCGCCACGGGGATCGGCGCCTTGCGATCGCCGAACCGGAAATTGTTGTACTGTGGCGTGGTGCCGTCGAACCCTGTATGGCGTCCCTCCGGGCGGAGCCGCCACGTGGTGCGCGGGTCCGGTTTCGAGCGAAACGGGAAGCCATTCACTCCCTCGCTGTCGGCCACCGAGTACCGCCGGTCCACCGTATTGCCGTTGAACACGCCGTTGTTCTCGAATGTACTGATCTCCGAGTGCTCGCTCACGTAGGCGAAGTTGGTGGGCACGGTCGCCACTGCGGCGGCGGCCGCGCCAAAATCACCGCTGTCGACCAGTGCACGGGCTTTGCCGACACTTGCGAGATTCGTCATCTCCGCCTTGGCACTGGCGTCGGACACGGTCCCGGCCACGCTGAGCGCCTCGTCGAATCTCGCGATCGCCGTGTCGATCAACTGTTTGGTCGTCAGCGGCACGCCGTACGCAATGGCGCCGGTAGTCTCATTGAGGTGGCTCACCGGAACCCCGGAGCAGAACGTCTCGGCAAAAAAAAGGTACGTGTACCCTGCCAGGTTCAGCACTTCGGCATGCGCGGGATCGTCCGGACGCAGAGCGGCGTATCGTCCGGCTGTCTTCTCTGCGGAATTGCGGGACGCGTGCAGCAGGCGGTACCACAGGTCCACGTCCGCGTTCGTCAATTGAATCGTGCGCGCATCGACCTCAATGCGCGTGGGGAACGTCTCGGAGTTGATCCACTCGTCGGCCAGGAGGCCGCCGTACATGATCACGCCTTCGCCGCTACCGCCCGAACCGTCGGGGTGATCGCCGCTGAAGGCGATGGAAAAGTCGCCGAGCGCGCCGGCGCGCAGGGTGCCGAGCGCGGCGCTGTCAGCGAGCGACCCGGGGGGAACGATGTCCGGAATGCTCACGCGCAGCGGATCGTTGCAACCGGCGGAAACCGCCAGCAACACGACCGCCGCGAGCGCGAGTAGCTTGGCTGTATGCTTCATGGTGTTCTCCTCGGGCTCAGAAGGTCACGTTGATGCGGCCGATGAAATACCGCACCGGCGGCTGCGACAGGAAGTCGGCCACGCTGAAGTTGAGCTGACCGGACTGACTCACCTCGGGATCCACGCCCCGGTACTTCGTCCAAGTGACCAGGTTGCGCCCGGTCAGCGAAAAGTTGAGCGACCGGGCCCCGATGCGGGCCGCCCACGACTCGGGGGCCGTGTATGTGAGAGACAGTTCCCGCAGCTTCAGGAAGCCTGCGTTCTCGAAGAATCCTGTCTCGAGCCCGAAGAACGCGCCAGCATCCGCGGCCGCCTGGTCGGCAAGCGAGGTGTTGGGCAGGTTCAAGCCATGACAGGTCGAGAACAGGCAACGGAACTGCTCGGTGCTGTTGTCGAGCTTGTTGCCCCAGCGGCCGTCCAGCAAACCATACAGCCGGAAGTGACGCAGGAAATTCACTTCGGTCGAGAACGACGCGCCGCGGGTCGGAACCGATGAGCCTTGGAACGTGTCCGCCGTGTCGAGCGTGATCTCGGTGAACGGATCGAGCAGGCCGTCGCCGTTCAGGTCCCGGAAGGTGTAGCTCGTGCCCCAGTACCCGCCCGCCGGGTAGCCGACCTGATGGCGCTGTGTGGCGCCGCCCAGGCCGAAAATGATCGGCGTGTTGCTCGAGTCTGTAGCGAGCACGCGGTTCTTGTTGCCCCACGCGCTGGCCGTCACGCTCCAGGACACGTTCGGCCGGTTGACGAGCTGAGCCGTGACGAGCAGCTCGATACCCTTGTTGCTCACCCGGCCAAGGTTGTCCAGGCGCGTGATCGGTATCGTGCCTTTCGCGCCCTGCCCGACCGACCCGGCGATGGGGACCGCGACCAGGGCATCTCTCGAATCCTTGTCGTAGTACGTGGCCTCGAGGTGGAGCCGTTGGTGGGCGAAGTCCGCGTCGAACCCCGTCTCGATCTCACGCGTCCGCTCCGGCTTCAGGCTGGGGTTCCCCACCCCGCCGATGATGACCCCGGGGAGATCGCTTCCGTCCGCGGCGATCGAGGCGGGGACCGAGAACGGTTGGGCGTCGAGCGTGCCGGGCGCCCGGCCCGCCCTGCCCCACGCCGCGCGCAGCCGGAGGCTGGATAGCCAGCCCATGCGCGGGAAGAACGGCTCTTCCGAAATCACCCACGAGGCGGAGAGCTTCGGGTAAATGATGTTGCCGAAGTTGGTCCCGAACGCCGAGTTCTTGTCGGCGCGCACGGCCCCGGTGAAGTACAGGCGGTCGCGGATCCCCAGCTGCTCCTCCACGTAACCACCCAGGGTCACCTGCGGCGCGATCGAGTCGCCCGCCGACGGGATCACCACCGCACCCACGCCCCCGGCGCCAGTGACGATCTTACGCCCGGCGGCCCGCACCTGCTCGAACACATTCTTGTTGAACTGCACGCCGACGGTACTGTTCAAGGTGGCCACGGACGACAGGCGGAACGATGCCGTCGTGGCGAGGTTCGCGGTGTAGGCCCGGATCTGCGCCCCGTACTGGAACGCGCTCCCGTCGGTGTCGAACGGGTTCACGTTGGGGGGGTTCTCGAAGGTGTCGCCCTGGTTGGTGACGTCGTAGCCGACCGTCCCCAGCATGGTGAGGAAGCTCCAGGGCCGGAAGTTGAGATTCAGACCACCGGTGAAGCGCTCGATGCGCTGTCCAGCACGAACCGCCTGCGCCTGCTGCGGTGTCAAGAACCCATAGCCACCGTTGTTCGTGCTGTCCGAGGACCCGAGCAGCCCGCTCGGGAGGATCCCGAAGCTGTTGTTGTCGTTTTGCGGCAGCGCGAGGTCGCTCGACACATAGGCCGTGCTGATCGAGAGGTCCATCAACCGGCTGACCTGGTTGCGCAGGTTCGCGCGCAGGCTGGTCTTGCTCAGGTCGTTGGACTGAAAGATCCCCCGCTCGCGTTGGAAGTCGCCCGACACGTAGAACGTCGTGATCTCGTTGCCCCCCGAGGCGGCGAGCCCATAGTGTTGCCGGACGCCGGTTCGGAAGGGCGAGTTCTGCTTGAGGGGGTTGAAACTGTCGACCTTGACCTGCGCAACGTTGCAGCGATCCGCTGGAGGAAGGGTCGCAGCGAAGGCGATGTTCGGCAGAAAGCACGCGTTGCCCACGTCGTCGTGAGCGAAATAGTTCGTCGGCCAGTCGGCGTGGTCATTCAACGTCCCGGCCTCGCTGAAGGCGGTCCACTTGGTGGGCCCGGGCCGCCCCTGCTTGGTACGGATCTGGATCACGCCGTTCGCGGCGTCCGTGCCGTACAGCGCCGCGGCAGACGGCCCTTTCACCACCTCGACCGACTCCCAGTCCTCGGGGTTCAGGTCGTTGAGACGCGACGGCGCCTGGCCGCCCGAGGCGCCGAGACCGCCGTCGGCGTTGGGGACGTTGTCCACGCGGACGCCGTCCACCACGATGATCGGCTCGTTGCGAAGCGACAGGCTGGTCGCGCCGCGGATGCGGATGCGGGACCCCGTCCCTGTGGTCCCGCCGCTCTGCATTACCTCCACGCCGGGAACGCGCGAGTTGAGCAGGTCCGCTGCGTTCACGGGCGTCGCTTCCTGGGCGATCTTAGAGGCGTCGATCGTCCCGACATTGCTGCCGCTCTCGCGCTTGAGCTGTTCTTGCCCCGTCGCCGAGACGATGACGACATCCAGCGGCACAGCCGCCGGGGTGAGCGCAAAGTCCGCGGTGGCGGCCTGACCGGCGCTGACGCTCACCGGATTGGTCGCGGTCGCGTACCCGATCAGCCGGACCTGCACCTGATACTGGCCAGCCGGCACGTTGGTGATCGTGTAGCGCCCTTCGCGGTTGGTGCGTCCCTGCAGGTTCGTTCCCACGACCAGCACCGAGGCGCCGGTCACTGCCTCCCGGTTCGACTTGTCCGTGACTTGCCCAGTCACACTGCCGCGCTGGGCCTGCACCGGCCCGGCAGCGAACGCCGCGAGCAGCAGGTTCGCTGCCGCGATGCCGAGCAATGGGCGAATGCGAAAAGCGTTCATGGAGCCGTGTCCTCATCCAAAGGGTCTTTGAACGGGAGCCGGCCGGCGCGGGGCGCACACTGCGGCGCCCGCGGAGCGGCGCGGTGAGTCGGTGGAGCGGGAATCCGGTAGGCCAGCTCTGACGGCCTACCGGCGACTACATCTGCAGCGCACTCCGGGTGTGACGGCGGAAGGACAAGACCAAAAACGGCCCGACGGGGCGTGACGCATATGCCACTCTCCTAGGGTTTTGGGAGAGGAGTGAAACGGCCCGGCTAAGCTGCCGCCCGTCCCCGGAAGTCGCAAGCTGACTCCGTTTCACAAGGGAACCGAAGTGCGCGTCCCCCTGACAGACCGTTGTCCGGAAACTGTCATGACCGACGCTGCCCCCGCGCGTGGCTTCCGCGTCCTCAGGCCGCGTGATACGTTCGCACACATGACCCCTGCGCGCCGTGTCCGCCAGCTTCGACTCCATACCGCTCTCGCCGCTCTGCTCCTCGCCGGCCCCGCCTGCTTCGTATTCAATCGGGGAAACAAGACCCCTTCTGCACCAACCGTCGAGGTCGCCGAGGGCGAAATCGCCCTCACCGTGACCAACCACAACTACCTGGACGTGGTTGTCTACGTGCTGCACGACGGCGTGCGAACCCGGGTCGGCACGGTGACGGGATCCTCCTCCGCCGTGTTCTTCCTGCCCGTGCGGCTGCTCGGCCTGGGGCGCGAGATCCAGCTCTACGGCGATGCGATCGGCAACGACGCCTTCGCCCGCACCGAGCGACTCATCGTGCAGCCAGGTCAGTACATCGAGTGGACGCTGGAAACAGACCTGCGACGCTCGAGCGTGGGTGTGTTTTGAGGCCGGGAGGACGTTCCAATATGGGACATCTGTCGCCATATCGTTGATCTAGCGAGGCCTCGAAATGTGTGATAATGTGCCTGCGAACACTCACCGAGAGGGCGGTCTATGCGGCGTGGAATAGCCTTGTTCGTGGGACTCGCAATCGTAGGCTGCGCCAGCGACAACTTCACCGGCACCGAGCAGGTCGCGTCGCCGAGCGCGGGGGCTGACGTAAACGGGGCCTGGAACGTTACCTGGACCTCGTTGGCGGGGCACAATACCTACAACGACACGAGCGTCAGCGGCGGAGTGGTCTCGGTCAAGACGGGTGAAGTCGACGATGAGTGTAACGTGACCGGGACGGTCACTTTGACGGAGGACCAGGGGGTCACGCACGTCACGGGGCCGTGGACCATAACGACGGGGTTATGCAGTCAGACAGACAGCCTTAACGTCGTAACCAACACCACGTACGCCCAAGCTCCCGGCCAGATCGCGAACGGCAACCTCGGGAGTGGCAAACTCACCTTCTCCCTCCTGACAAACAACCGCCAGTTCCAGTACGGACTGGTCCAGGGCACCACGATTTCCGGAGTCGCGACGTGGAGCGTTGTCCTACCAGCACGGCCGAATAAGAGCAGAGGGACGCTGCGCGGGACGTTCACGGCAACCAAGCAATAGCTCGCCTGTCGCGGGCAGCTGCGGTTGGCGCCCCGGACGTAACGCCCGGGGCGCCGTGCTTTTACTGCTTGGTGGGACGCTTGCTGCTGGAGCTGATAGGCGTGGTACTGCCGTTCAAGGTGAACGCGGCGGTCGTCGCGACGAGCCCGGTCAGCCCCAGGCCGGCCAACAGCCAGCTCCGCCCCTTGGCCAGGCGGCGCACCTCGAGCGACGCAATATGACTGGTCGGTAGCGCCACCGTCTCCCCCGCCCAGGAGACCTCATCCCCCCGTGTCATCTCCACGGACGACACGGAGACGAGCAGGCCGCGGTCGTCGTCCCCCAGATAGCGCCCGCGCACGACGAAGACGCCCGGGCCGAGGTAGCGCGCCAGCTCGACCGAGCCCGAGTCGGTGAGCCGGGCGGCGATGTACGTCTGGGGCTCGGGGCTCGGCGTCGTCAGCGGGTTGTAGTTGTAACACCCCGCAGCCACGCAGGCGGTGGCGATCACGATGGTGGTGCGCATATGCTTCAATACTCCACTCTGGTGTCGAATGTTCGCGTCAGCGCGGCATGGATGTGGAACCGCCGCCCACAGGCCCCGAGCCGCTGGCCCCGGGTCCGAACGCCGCGTACGCCGCGACGAAACCCGCGAGAGACACGCCGGCCAGCATCATCGTCTTGCCCCGAGCCGCGTGGCGCTCCTCCACGGAGCGGACGAACTCACCCGGGACGACCACCATTTCGCCCTGCCACGGGAACGTCTGACCGCGCCGGTCCTCGACCGACTCGACCGACAGCGCCAGTCCGCGCTCCGTGGTCCTCATGAACCGCCCCCGCACCACAAACACGTTGGGGCCGACGTACTGCGCCAGCTGCTCCGAGCCGCCATCGCTGAGCGTCACCGCGAGAAACGTGGACGGCACGAGCTGGGCGGTCCGAAGCGGCTCGTAGTTGTAACAGGCCGCCAACAGGGCCGCGGCGCCCAACAACGTCACCGTTCGAACCATGCCACCTCCCGGACCCGTCAGGGTCGGCGGGAACGACCAAGGGGAACGGGGGCTGAACGCGGCCCGTTCCCCTCGATCATACCTTCAAACTGCATCCCCGTCCGGCTACCGTCCGTCGCCTTTGCATCCGTGCACGTCCAGCGGGTTCCGGAACCCGTTTGCCGAATTCTGTACACTCGGATCCGGGATGTTCGGGTTCGTATTCCGCTCCTGCAGCGGGTAATACAGGCGACCCGGCACGTTCGTGAATCCCCGATTGTTGTCCGCCGGCGTGAGGTTCGGGATGCACTCGCGCCGGTAGTCACTGTACGACTCCATGTTCTGGAACATCACGATGTACTTCTCGATCATGATCGAGTCGCGCAGCCCGGCGCCTGTAATCGCGGCGAGCGGTGGCAAAGCGACTAGCGGAGTCGCGGGCGGGAACGTGGCATTGACCCACGTCCGCACGTTGTTCAGGTGTGTGAGCGCCACGGCATCGCTGCCGCCCCCGCCTCCGTTGATCTTCGCGGTGGCGTTGGCCTCGGCGAGGATCAGCTCGTTCTCGGCGTAGGTGACGTACGGCACCCGGGCTGTCGCCGCGAATCGCGGCGGCAGGCAGCTATAGCGCGACACGTTGGGTTGCGCCGTGTTCGGGTCGTCACCGGCGTACGGCAGATCCCGGTTTGTCCAGGTGACCCCGCCGTCGGTCGTGGTCCCACCGACCGCCGTGTTCCACACGGGCGCGGTGGCGCCTCCGGTCCCGGCGGTCGTCACCTCCTGAACAAAGCCACCGCCGAGCACACGCCGGCCCAGGACGAAGGTGCTGTCTGGGCCCTTCCACGTCGCCGTCACGTTCTTACAGAAGTAGCTCGATAACCGCGGATCCCGGCGGTTGACCATGAGGTCGACGAGCGCTTTCCCTGCTGACAGGTCGGTCCCGAACCCCGAGCTGGTCTGGAACTGGGTCCACATGTTCCGCTCGGACGTGGCGCTCGAATGGAACGCCGAGAAGTCGCTCGCGCCCGACACGTCGGCGATACCGCTCGCTGCCGCGGTGAGCGCGGACGCATACGCCGTCGCGCCGACCGACTCCGCCGTGTGCATGAAGTAGCGCGCCTTAAGCGTGTTGGCCGTGGCGATCCACTTCGACGGGCTCCCGCCAAAGATCAGATCCACTTCCGCGGGACCGGTACCGACCCCGCTGGCGAGGTCCGCGATGGCCCCGTCCAACAAAGTCTGAAGCGACGCGTACACAGCTGCCTGTCCGTCTAGACTGGGCTGACCGCTGGTCAACGCATTGCTGTAGGGGACGTCCCCCCACAGGTCGGCGGCCGTCCCGATCGCGTACGCCTCCCAGATCTTCGCGATCCCGAGCCAGACCCGGTCACCGGCCGCCGAGGCGGTGGCTTCGACCTGCCTGATGTCGATCAGGCCGCCGGCGTCGTACACCGTGAGCCAATCGCCGAAGCCCGAACCGATGTCCGTGCCCTCGCCGAACACGTAGATGTATGCCTGTTGCACGAACCGCCCGTTCGCCGCGCCGCAGGTCTGGACCCACAGGCAGAGCTGCATTGCCGTGGTGCCCTCTTGAAACGCGAACTGGGCCGCCTGTACGCCGACGAACAGCTGACGGATCGACGCGGCGGTGGGGCGGTTCGGGTCGTTCGAGCTGTTGGTCAGAAAGCTGTCACACGCAGCCGTCCCGAGGAGCCCCAGCGAGACGAGCGCGACATGGATGTTACGACGCATATGTCGGTTCTCCTCGGGGTTAGTGGTTGAGAGTGACCGAGAACGCGAACGAGCGCGTCTGCGGGTTGTTGAAGTAATCCACGCCGCTCGCGCCGGTGGCGCCGGAAATCGCGCCGCCCAGATTGGTCTCGGGATCGTACCCGGTGTAGTTGCTCCAGGTGTGCAGGTTGCGACCGGACAGGCGGAGATCGATGCTCGAGAACCCGAGGGTGCGCTGCACCCACGCCTGGTCGAGCGTGTAGCTGACCGAAAGCTCGCGCAGCTTCACGAACCCGCCGTCCTGAATGCAGGGCTCGTCGATCCCGATGAACGGGCAGGCCGCGATGAACCGGTACCAGTTCTCCCCGATCGGCACCGCGGTATTGGCACCCGGCCCGACGACCGGGCCGTCCCACCACCCACCCTGCCCGAAGACCTTTTCGTTTCCGCTGCACACGGTCGCCGACACGCATGCGGCCCGCTGCTCCGTGTCCTTGTGGACGCCGTAGCTCCAGAGGGCACCCATCGTGCCGTTCCAGATCTGCCCACCATGCCGGACGTCGAGCAGGCCGGAGACCTGGAACTTCTTGTAACGGAACGACGACCGCACGCTGCCGGTCCACTTGTACTCCGGGTTCTGGATGATCCGCAGATCCGGATCCGGCGCGGGGAAGCCGTCAGACCCGATGTACAGCGCCCCGCGTGGCGCGCCACTGCACAGGGTGCCCAGGGTCGGTCCCCCCGTCTCAGGCTGATTGGCGTCGGCCGACACTCCGCACCGCAGGAACCCGGTGCCGAGCAACGCGCCGAGCGGCTGGCCCGGCATGGCCACCTGGTTGTTGAAGTCCCCGATCACGATGAAGTCGATACCCGGGGCGAGCGACAGGACCTTGTTCCGGTTCCGCGCCCACTGCACCCCGATCTCCCACGAGTACTCCGCCTGCTGCAGCGGCCGCAGGTTGAGCGACACTTCCCAGCCGCGGTTCTGGATGGTGGCGGCGTTCGCGCCTTCCTGGAAGAAGCCCGTCCCGGCGGGAGAAACCGGCTTGAGGAGAATGACGTCCTGCGACTTCTTGTTGTACCAGGTGATGCTCGCGTCGGCCCGATCCTTGATGAAGCCGAGGTCCAGGCCGGCCTCGAATTCCTTGGACCGCTCCGGCTTCAGGGTCGTGGCCGGCTTCAAGTCCTGTCTGGTGACGAGGCCGCCGATCCCGTTCTGCGTCGGGGTGTTCCCGGTGCCCTGGGAGATCCCTCCGACCAGGCCGCTGGAGAAGGTCAGCGAGGTGAGGTACGGCTGTGGCTCCACGCCCGCTTCTCCGTAGGCGAGCCGGGCCTTGCCGTAGGACAACCACGACCGCTCCCCGATCGCCTTGGTGAATTCCCACGCCAGGCTTCCCTTGGGGAACCAGGCGCGCAGGTTGTTCCGACCGAAGGTAGACGAGCCGTCGTTGCGCAGGGCGCCGCTCAGGTAGACCTGGCTCCACAGATCGATCGTGGCCTGGCCGAACCATCCGACGTCGTGGATGATCGTCTCCTGGTCGATGGGCAGGTCCTGGGCGATGGTGTTCGACAGCCTGAACGGCAGCTGCGCCACGAGCCCCCGACCCACGGTGCCGAGCTGACGCTGGTTCCGGGTGTCGAGGTTCTGGCCCAGTGTGACCGTGCCGCTGACAGTGGGGTTGAGGGTGTAGCTCGCCGTCGCGGTGACGTTCTGATCGATCGTGTAATTCACGATCTTGCCTTCGATCACGCGGCCCTCGACGCAGGGAGAGGCCGAGCTGACCGGGCAGCCTTCCAGCCGCTCGTCGGTCCAATGGTCGGCGCCCAGGGTGTAGTTCACCTTGAGCCACGACACCGGCAGGTATTCGGCGTTCACGTTGCCGTACACCCGGCCCAGCTTGGAGCTGTTGTCCTGCTGGAAGATGGTCCAGAGCGGGTTATCGAACGCCCGCTCGTCGAACAGCGACCCGTCGTTCGGATGCTGGAACCGGAACGAGCGCTGCTGCAGCCCGACGCCCGTCTGCACGGCATACGGGAAGTTGTTGAAGTCGGGTGGCGTGCGCAGGTCGCCCAGCTGGATGCCGTTGGTGTTGTTGCCGCGCTGGATATACTTGCCGCGCGTGTCGGCGAACGACAGATCCGCGCCCAGTTTCAGATTGTCGATGATACGGTGGCTTCCCTTGAACCGCACCGTGCTGCGCGAGAAGTAGTTGTTCGGCCCGAGGATCACGCCCTGCTGGTAGGCGTTCTCACCCGAGAGGTAGAACGTGGTGCGATCGTTGCCACCCGAGACCGAAAATCCGTTGCTGAGCGTTCGCCCCACGCGGTAGATCTCGTTCGCGTGGTCGTACACCGTCGCCCCGGCGGGGATGGGCGGCCCCCACGAGCGCGCGCAGGTGCTCGTGCCTGGGGTGTCGCACCCCCCACCGATCGTGGTGTCGGCATGGACCCCGAACAGCCCCTGCCCGAAGCTGGTCTGCAGCGGGTAGGTGTGGTTGAGATCATCGAACGCGGTGGACGACCGGAAGCTGAAATGGGTCGGGCCGGGACGGCCGGACTTGGTGGTGATCAGCACCACCCCGAACGCCGCCCGCGAGCCGTAGATCGCGCTCGCCGAGGGCCCTTTCAGGATTTCCACCGACTCGATGTCGTTCGGGTTCAGGTCCGAGGCCCGGTTGGACGACACGGTGCCTTCGGTCTGACCGAACTGGGCGAGCGTGCCGCCCCCATCGTCCGGGGCGTTGAAGTTCGACGTCGAAAACGTCGAGTTGTCGATCGGCACGCCGTCCACCACGAAGAGCGGCTGGTTCGCGCCGAGCAGGGAGTTGATGCCGCGAATGTTGATGAACGAGCTGGCCCCGGGATCGCCCGACTGCTGCAGCACCGTGACGTTCGGCGCCTTGGCGGCAAGGGCTTGGACCATGTTGACCTCGCCCGCCTTCTGGATCAGGTCGGACGAAACGTTGTTGCGCACGTTCCCGAGCTTACCGGTCTCGCTCGTGGTGCCTGCGCCCGTCACCACCACTTCGCCCAGCTGCAATGGGTTCGCCGCGAGCACGAAGTCGTGCGTCACGCCGCCCGCGGCCAGGGTGACCTGAGCGCTCTGCGATTTGTAGCCCAGGCGCCGCGCCACCATCGTGACGGTCTGGCCCGAGACCCGCGCGCTCGGCACGACGAGGGTGTAGCCACCGTCGTCCTTGCTGAGAGCACCGAGTCCCATCGTCGGGATGGCGACTTCGACCTGCCCCAGCGACTGGCCGGCATCGCTCGTGACTTTGCCGGTGATCGTCACCGGCCCCTGCGCGGCGAGCCCCGTACTGCCGTACGGGGCGAGCAGGGCCGGTAGCGCGAGAAACGCGCTGAGAATGAAGGAAAAGAACCGACGGGGTGTGAATTGCATGTCCCCTCCTGCGAGGTAATGTGACACGCACGCCCGGCGCCGCCTGTCCGGCGGTCCGGTGGACATCAATTGTTCGCTCAACGAACCGCGCGCTCCGCACGACGGATGACGACCGGAAGGGCGCACAACGCACGGGGACGGCGACGGCTAACGCCGCTTTTTATATCACCATTTACGGCGCCGCGCTAGAGCAAACGGGAGCCCAACGAGCGTTGCATTATGGAACGCTACCGCCGTGGCGCCGCTACACCGGACCGACTATGGTTGGTCGCCAGAAAACCCTCATGATCCGTACGCTCCTCGTTGCCGCCGCGTGGTTGGTCATCGTGCCGGGCCCCCGCCAGGCGGCCGACCCGCTCGTGCCGTTCCACCTAACCGGGCGAGGGAACCGCTCGGCCAACCAAGGTGGAACGGCACTCGCCGCCCGGACCAGGGGCCGCTCCGACGCGCGGGTGACCGTGTACGAAATGTCGGACTTCCAGTGCCCCTACTGCCGCGAGTTCGCGCTCGGCACGCTGCCGCTGCTCGAGCGCGAGTACGTCCAGGCAGGCAAGGTCCGCTTCGTCTACATCAACCTGCCGCTGTCGAGCGTGCACAGAAATGCCGCGACGGCTGCGGAAGTCGCGGTGTGCGCCGCCCGGCAGGAACGGTTTTGGCCGATGCACGATCTGCTGTTCCGACACCAGAGCCAGTGGTCCGCCCTCGCCTCCCCCCGAGCGTATCTCCTCGCGCTCGGCGACTCGGCAGGTCTCGACTCCGCCCGGCTGACCCAATGCATCGCGTCCGGCGCCGCCGCCGCGGAGGTGCAGAGAGACGCCGAGCGTGCGCGACGCTCCGGCGCGATCAGTACCCCTACCTTTTATATCGAGGGCGCCCTGCTCGAGGGCGCGGCACCGATCGCGGTCTTCCGGGCCGTGCTGGACTCGATCTACCAGAGCAAGACGGCGACGCCCCCCCGGCCCCCCCGGCCGCGCTGATGGGGCGCCCTTCCTTCACCTATCGGCTCAGCATCGGGCTCGCCCACCGGGCCCTCCCCTTCGCCGCGCGGTTCGACAAGAAGCTGGCCCGCGGTCTGGATGCGCGCCGCGGGGTGACGGACCGGCTGTCCGCCTGGGCACGGGCCCACCGCGATCCCAAGCGCCCGCTGCTGTGGGTGCACGCCTCGTCGGTGGGCGAGGGCCTCCAGGCGAAGCCGGTGCTCGAAGCCGTGCGCGCCGAAGCACCGAACTGGCAGCTCGCCTATACGTTCTTCTCCCCCTCGGCTGAGCGGCTGGCGCGCACGCTGCCGGTCGACGTCGCGGACTACCTGCCGCTCGACCGCCCGGCCGAGGTGAAGGCCGTGCTCGAGGCGCTCCAGCCCGCGGCGCTCGTGTTCTCGAAGCTCGACGTGTGGCCCGAGCTGACGCTCGCCGCGGCGCAGCGCGGCGTGAAGCTGGGCCTCATCTCCGCCACGGTTGCCCCGCACAGCTCGCGGCTCCGCTGGCCGGCGCGCGGCTGGGCGGAGCCGGCCTACCGCGCGCTCGAGCGCATCGGCACGATCAGCGCGGAGGACGGCCGGCGCCTCGAGCAGCTGGGGGCACGCCCGGGGGCCATCGAGGTGACGGGGGACACGCGCTACGACAGCGTCGCCGAGCGGGCGGAGCGGTTCGACCGCACGCGTGACCCGTTCGCGCGCCTCGCCATCGCACCGGCCGGCACATTCACCATCGTCGCCGGGTCCACCTGGCCCGCCGACGAAGCCGTGGTTCTCCCGGCATTCGTGGATCTGCTCGCGCAGGTGCCGAGCGCGCGGCTCGTCCTCGCCCCCCACGAGCCCAACCCCGATCACCTCGCCGGCATCGCACAGGCCGCCGGGCGGCTCGGCCTGCCGCGCCCCGTCCGGCTGTCGCAGGTGGAGCACACGTCCGCCGCGCCGGTGATCGTCGTGGATCGCGTGGGGATCCTCGCCGACCTGTACGCACTGGCGGATGTCGCGTTCGTCGGGGGCGGGTTCCACCGCGCGGGCCTCCATTCGGTGCTCGAGCCCGCGGTGTTCGGCGCGCCGGTGACGGTGGGTCCGCACTGGCACATGAGCCGCGACGCGGCACTCCTGATCGAGCGGGGCGGCGCCGTGGCCTTGAGCGCCGACGGGCGGCACCCGCTGCATTCACAGTGGCTCGTGTGGCACCACGATCCGGCGGCCCGCTCCAAAGCGGGCGCGGCGGGGAAGCGGCTGGTACGGGAGGGACGCGGGGCAGCGGAGCGCACGACGGCACTGGTGAAAAAGCTCGTTGCGGGGTAGCGACAAGCACGAGGGGCCCCGCGGAGCGACTGCGTATTTTTGTCGCGGAGCGGGGCCCCTCGTGCTTGTCGCTACGGCTACTGTCCGACGACCACGCCTTCCAGCGTCACCGACCTGCGTACGACGAGCCCGAGCGTCAGACCGGTCACGAGCAGATCGCTCCAGCGGCTCCGCACTTTGATGCGCAGGTTGGCGATGCGCGCACCGGCGCCGACCTGTGCCGCGAGCACGTCCTCGAGATTTGGTTGCGCCACGGACACGAGACCCAGGAGCATGTAGACCGCGTGTTTCGTCACACGGAACGGCGCCCCTGAGTCGGGGCGCTGGGCGGCGCCGGCGAGCGAGACCGGGACACCGAGATGGGTCGAGTCGAGCGTGAGCGCGCAGCCGCTCAACGCGAGGGCCAGCACGAGGACCGACCCCCGCATAACCAGAAAACGGATCACACAACTCCTGGAAACGGACGAGGCGCGCCGGATTGGCGCGCCCCAAAGGTAGCGGCTCCAGTCCGGGTTGTGAACCAGTGGTTACGGTTCCCTCTACCGGAGCCCGATGTTGGCGCCGACGCCGAACACTCCATGTGTCTTCCCGTCGGCGAACTTTTCCGAGTCGTAGGCAAGGTGAACCCCGATCGGGCCGAAGCCGAGGTTGCCCCCGATCACCCACCCGAAGTTGGTCTCGTGGTCCGCAGCGCCCGGCGCCACGCTTGCATAGTGGTGATACCGGATCCCGGGCGAGACGTACGGCTCGACGCGCACGACCGGCGTGGGCAGTGGCACGCTCAACCCAACCGCGCCGAACAGCATGGTCTGCACCGGAGCGGCCACGGTGCTGGAAGTGATCTCCAGGCTGTGACCGCCGCCGAGCTGCAGGTTGACGGCGACCGGGATGAGGCTGCCGCCTATCAAGCGGAACGCGGCCGTGCCGCCGAAGGTGGTTATCCGCTGGCTGACGAGGTCGGCCTTCCAGGACGACACCCCGCCGGTCAGCGTGAACGTGCCGGCCCCGAGCATGATCCGGCCCCCGATGGCGTTGCCTCCCCCCGCATCAGTATTGGGCCGACTGTAGTCCCCGTAGATCGTGAAGCCAGAGCCGGCTGTTGGGTTGTTCCAGCTCGGCTCGCCGAGCCACTGTGCCGCGGCTGGCGGCGCCAGCAATGCCAATCCGAGTGTCAACGCTGCGCGTTTCATAAGTGCCTCTCAACGCCTGGAGGAAACCGTGTGGGACCAGGGCGCACGGTCCGGCGAAGATGCGGCAAAGCTACTACAGGCCCATGGGGAGTCGGAGTCCGACGTTCGCACCTATCCCGAACACGCCGTGGGTGGTTCCGTCATCGAACTTTTCGGAGTCGTAGGCGACATGGATCCCGACGAGGCCGAACCCGAGATTCCCCCCGATGACCCACCCGAAGTTCGTCTCGTGATCCGGCGTCCCGATGGGAACAGTCGAGACCTTGTGATAGCGGATGCCCGGCGAAAAGTACGGCTCGATGCTCATCCCCGGCGTCGGGAGCGGAACGCTCAACGCGACGGCGCCGTTGACGGTGGTCTGCGCCGATAGCGTCTGCGTCCCGGACGTGACCTCGCCGCTGTGTGCAGCACCGACCTGCAGATTCACGCCGACGGGGATCAGGCTGCCCCCGATCAACCGGAACGAAGCCGTGCCACCGTACGAAGTCACGCGGCTGCCGAAGGCCTCCGGCTTCCAGGAGGCGACGCCCGCGCTCAACGTGAACGTGCTCAGCCCTAAGGCAACCCGGCCGCCGAACGCATTGCCCTTCCCGGCGTCGGTGTTGGGCCGCCCGTAGTCCCCGTAGATCGTGAATCCAGTCCCGCTCTTCGGCGTCCACATCGGCTCGCCCAGCCACTGTGCCGCGGCGGGCATCGCCACGTATGCCGCCAATCCCAGCGTCAACACTACGCGCTTCATAAGAATCCTCAGGTTTCAGGTGTTGGGCGCTGGGGCTTAGGTACGCACCGTTAGCCCTAATCCCTAGCCCCTATTCCCTAGTGTCGCAGCAAGGGTAGGAACCGCGACCCGGCAAGTCAATCGTGTGTCGGTCTAATGCACATACACGGCGCCGATCGACACGCCGGTGAGCGGGTGATCGCCGAGCCCGCCCGAGACGCGCGCGTCCAGCACTCTGGACAGCCGGAAGTCGGCGCCCACGCCGAAGCCGAACTCCAGGGCCGAGGTGCGGCCGCTGCCAGCGACGAACTGTACGGTGGGTTGGACATAGGGCACGATGCTGACGGTCGATCCCCGCGGATCCACGCGGCGGCCGAGCGACAGTCCCACCGGAACAAACAGCGTCGAGCCCCCGCTCACCAGGCCGGCCCCAGCGCCAAACACGATGGCGCCGTCCAGCGGGAAATCGATAGTGTGGGTGATTACGCGCTGGCGCACCTCGACGCCGGCGAGCAGAACGGCCTTCCCGGAGCCGGGAGGATCGAAGATGCCGCCCCGCAACCCCACGTCGAGCGTGCCGCTGGCGTAGCGATACGCGCCCTCGAACCCCGTGCCGCCGCCGTTCGGGAAGCTGAACACGGCTCCCAACTCCGACCGTTGAAACGCGCGATAGGGTGCGTTGTATGACGGCATGCCCGTGGCCTGTGCCCCCACCCGGACGGGGACCACTCCGCCCACCACCACGACCAGCACCGCTACGCCACGTCGCATGTTGGTCTCCTTGCCGCGATTCGGGTCAGCGTGAGTCAGGTACCCAGCCGAACGGGCATCGTTCCGAGTCCATGCGTCTAAAAGGTCGCTGAAAGACCCATGAGCACCGTGCCGTGATGTTTCCCACGCTAAAAGCGTGGGCCCCGTAAGGCGCTATGCTAAAGCACAGCCACGCGTGAGCGTTGTGTCGTGCCGGGCCCATCCTTTAGGATGGGAACTTCGACGGCGAGACCCTGTTTTTCGGCCTCCTGCTAGCAAAGCAACGCGGCCCGCCCACAGCGTGGACGGGCCGCGAGCAACAACTGAATCAGAAGCGGACGCCGCCCGTGAGGATGAATGTCTTACCACCACCGAGTTCTCCGCGAGCCTCCGCGAACGGCGTGAGGTGCGAACCCTTGAGCTTGAATGTGGTGCCGCCGAGCAGGTTCAGTCCCGCCTTGGTGGCGGAGGTACTGATGGTCCCTGCGGACGCGGATGCGTGAGCGATGTTCAAGCCGCCGCCACCATATGGAGCAAGGGAGCTGCGTGCCGGGACGCGAAACCGGTAGGCGACGTTGCCGTTGATCTCCCAGTAATGCGCACTCACGCCCGACGGCGCGCTGGGGAAGAAGTAGTCGAACGAGACGATGCCATCGAGCGGCACCTTGGGAAACAGCGACTGGAGCCCGAACACGCCCCGGCCGCCGATTCCGAAGTCAGCGTCGCTACTCCAGTTGAGCTCCGCCGCAAATTGAGGTGGCTGCGCGCGGGCGGCGGGCCGGGCCGCCGGGCGCCGCTGGGCCACGAGCTGTGCCGGGATGAACGCCACGGCAGCAAGGAGCAGGGCACTGCCGATCCACTTCCGCATATGGGAACCTCCCCTGTAGGGAAGAGTGCACGGGCGCGACCAGAGAAACGAGCCGCACATCGCTAAGAACGATGTGCAGATCTGTCAAGACGCGTCGACCCGATCGGCCACGATGCGGACGGCATCGCCTAGCACTTGGAGGAACCCTCCCGCCACCTGGAACCGGCTGGATGCGCTCCCCTGGCGCACCTGCAACACACCCGTCCCGAGCAACGTCAGGAACGGCGCGTGACGCGGCAGGATGCCTACCTGGCCGTCGTACGCCGGCGCCACGACCGCGTCGGCGGACCCATCGAATACCGCTTGCTCGGGCGAAACCACGGTGACGTGCATCACTCAGCTCGTGGCCAGGCGTTTCGCCTGCTCCAACGCCTCGTCGATCCCGGCCACCATGTAGAAGGCCTGCTCGGGCAGGTGATCGAACTCCCCCGCCACCACGCGCTCGAACGCGCTGATGGTGTCCTCGAGCTTCACATATTTGCCCTCGAGGCCCGTGAACTGCGTGGCCACGAAGAACGGCTGGGACAGGAAGCGCTGCACCCGGCGGGCGCGCGCCACCAGCTGCTTGTCTTCTTCGGACAGCTCGTCCATCCCCAGGATCGCGATGATGTCCTGAAGGTCCTTATAGCGCTGCAGGATCCGCTGGACCTCCACCGCCACCTTGTAGTGGCGCTCGCCCAGGTACTGCACGTCCAGAATGCGCGACGACGACGCGAGCGGATCCACGGCGGGATAGATGCCGAGCTCGAAGATCTGACGGGACAGCACCACGGTCGCGTCGAGGTGCGAGAACGCGGTCGCGGGCGCC
>Ga0209689_1000613_pt1 | contig 25246 bp, 22 predicted proteins | sample GraSoiAngelo_149_FD_187119 | JGI IMG/M metagenome (GOLD analysis project Ga0209689, IMG submission 187119) | Grasslands soil microbial communities from the Angelo Coastal Reserve, California, USA - 14_1009_09_30cm (SPAdes) (version 2) | ecosystem: Environmental > Terrestrial > Soil > Grasslands ... | reverse complement strand
ATCGCTTAGAGGCGCGGCTATCTCGATTCAGCAAAGATCTGCTTTCGAAATCGCGGCGATCGAGCAGGCCGTTACTCCCGAGCCTAACGAATTCTTTACAAGTTCACCGCTGACTTCTTACAATAAAAGTAGCCCTCCAATGATCGCCATTTCTTATCGCCGAGAGGACTCGACACCGGTCGCCGGTCGTCTCCACGATCGTCTGCAGGCCGATTTCGGTAAGGGAAATGTCTTTATGGACTTCGATTCCATCCCTTACGGCGTGGACTTTCGGGAACAGATCAAGCAGACATTGGAACGCGCCCGAGTCGTTATCGCAGTCATCGGTCCGACTTGGTTCGGCGGTCGCGGTCGGGGCAATCGCCGGATCGACGACCCCACGGATTTTGTTCGACTCGAAATTGCCACTGCCTTGCAGCGTGGGATTCCTGTTATTCCGGTATTGATCGATGATACGCCGATGCCACAGGTGGAGAATCTCCCGGTCGATCTCAAGGGTCTGGCCTTTCGCAACGCGCTCATTCTCGATACGGGTGTCGATTTTCATCATCACGCCGATCGGTTGATTGCGGGTATTCGAGAGTTGGTGAAAGATTCGCCAACCCAAGATCAAAGAGGCAAAGCCGAAGAGGGAAAAGTCAGGTCGGCAACACGGGCCGGCGAGATTCCACCGGCAAACGAGCGAGGCTCTCTTGCCGAACGGGAGGAGTCCAAAAAGTTGACCTACCTCGGTGCCAGCGTGTTGGTCGTCGTATTCATCGCGGTGGCTGGCTGGTATTTTGTTACAAGGAGTGGTCACCCGAAGAATCCGCCCGCGATTTCTTTGGCGGTTGCAACTCCGGTTCCAGCTCTTGCCGAAACAGCCGCCCCAACAACAACCGTAAATCCGACCGCAACGGCAATTTCAACGCCTGTCAGTTTAGCTGCCATTACTCCGGTTTCGCCGCCAATGCCTCCGCCGGCAGTCCCGCAGGCAACGCCACCGGAAAACATGATTAGCGATGACGAGGTAAAAGCATTTATCAACGCTCACTATCAAGCGACCCAGCGGAAGGACCTTGATTACCTCCTTTCGCAGTATGACGAGGTAGTCGACTACCGCACCGATGGTCGGCGTGACCGCGGGTTCATTCGAAATGGTTATTTAAATTATTTCAACCGGTGGCCAACCGCATCATTTAGCGTCGGCGAGATCCGCGTGGTACGATCACCTATCCAAAACGCTGTCACCGCTTATTTCGAAATCCGTTATTTTGTGAGGGACATCGCTTCCAACCGGAGCAGGCAGGGACGCGCTGACGAGACTTGGACTATCTCGAAGATATTCGGTGCCCTGAAGATCGTTTCCGAAAAAGAAACCGTGCACGGTGAGTCCCCAGCACGCTACCCGAGCCGTCGGCATTAGACTATTTAAGTCAGTAAACACTGCAGTGCTGAGGCCTAACACTCAACGCAGGTCCATAAAGGTCAGCCGCAGAGTCTGTATTTCGGTCGCGATATGGGCGCTCGTTTGCTCGCCGGTTCACGCAACCCGGGGCTCCGAGCCTACGCCGTTCGCGGTTGCAAAGAGCGCGCCCATATCGAACAGAGAGGCGGCGGGATTCGTTAAAGAATATTACGCCGAGTTATCGCGATCGGATATATCTGGCGTAGTCGCGAAATTCGGCGAGAGCGTAAATTACAGGGAAGACCGGCAGCGAGATCGTGCCTACATCGAAAAAGATTTACGCGCCTACGTTGCGCGCTCGCCGTCATTAAACCTGAAGCCGGAAACAGTCACGATTTCAGCAAAGGACGACGGCAGTGCCAAGCTGAACTTCAACCTTGTTTATTTGGTCGCGAATCAGAGCAACAAAAAGTCGTTGTCGGGCCACAGCTCAAATACATGGATCGTGCGACGCGTAAACGGCGAGATGAAAATCGTCTCCCAACGTGAAGCAGTTCACCCAAATTCGATAGCTGCCGATAAACCTCCGCACAACCAATCGTATGAGGATGACGAAGCGTTGAGCGATGAAGAGTTAAAGAAACGAGGCGACACTCAAATTGAAATTCCAACCGCGAAAGCGTCGAAACCTTCGATTGCACCAGCGGCGAAGGCGGCACATAAAAGTCCGGCGGATTTTATAATAGCGCTCGACATCGGCCATACTCCTCTGAGGGGCGGCGCAATCAGCGCGCGCGGAGTTTTCGAATACCGATTCAATCGACGCCTTGTTGCCGAACTTTTTGCCCAACTGCAAGCGATAGGATTTATCCGGGCCTTCGTTATCAATCCGCAAGGGGACGAGATTAGTCTGGTCCATCGATCGGCGGAAGCCAATCAACAGAAAGCCGATTTATTCCTCGCGATTCATCACGATTCCGTCAAAGACAAATATCTGAAGAATTGGGAATTCGACGGAAAGACGCGAAAATACTGCGACGACTTTCACGGTTATTCGATATTCATCTCACGCAAGAATGCCAAGGCAGATGAAAGCGCCCAATTCGCGGACAAGCTCGGTCGGGCTTTGTTAGAAGCCGGGTTAACTCCAACTCTCCATCACGTCGCGCAAGAGAATCGGCCGATCCTCGACCGGACAAAGGGTATTTATGCGTTCGACGATTTAGTCGTTTTAAAGACCGCAAAGATGCCAGCGCTCCTCCTTGAATGTGGAGTCATTGTAAACCGCGCCGAGGAAGAAAAGCTGAACAATGCCGTTTACCGAGAGCGTCTGATCGAAGCGATCGGCCGAGCCGTTCAGAGCTTTGCTCAGACTGTATCAACCGCTCCTTAGAGGCAACGTGCGCGAATCGAGCGAGCGCACGTGATAGGTCGGCAGCGTGCCGTAACCTTTCGCCATCGGGGTTTGGCCGACATAATCGCAGGTGAAATTTTTGGCGCCGCAAGCAGCGGCGAGTGCGGCGAAGGCTTCGCTGGCGTACACTTGACCGGGTGGCGTAATCGGTTCGATCCGCGCGGCGCGGCTCACGTGTGTCCCACTGTAGTTCCGCCGGCGCGTGATCGGATCGTCAAACTCGTAAACTGGACCGGCGTGCAACGCGATCCGCAAATTTAGCTCCGCCCGCAGACCTTTTCCCGGCCAATCGGTTTTCGCTGCCAGTTCCGCCAGTTGCAAAGCAAACTCGCCCGCGAGATCGATTTCGGAGAAGACGAAATATAAACCATCGCCCCAGGTATTGTTGGCGATGATCGAATTAGAAAATTTCTGCATCAGCTGAGCAATGGCGCCGAAAAAGTGCTGCACGAAGCGTGGTACTTCCGGCTCGCTCAGCTTGCTGAAGCCGACGGCATCCGCGAAAAGAATGGCAACAATGCGCGAGTGGAAAGCATTGTAGGGTGCTGAGCCATCGGCACGCACATTTGTCGGACGCGATGGAGCGCTTCTCTCTAGGTTGGAAATTTTTGCAAGGTCGACAATCTCCGGATTGCGGCCTAGCGAGCGCCAACTTTGGACGACACTTGCGGCGCCACCAGGTCCGTCGCCCGGCTGCTGATTCCAAACCGCAAGTGGAATCAGCCTGCTCTCGAGTTGGCGGCAGCGAATAGTGGCGAGGCCAAGAAGGAGTTGATTACAGAACTCGTACGAAATGCCGCCGATTTCGAGGCGCTGATTTGAAGCCGTAATGACGCGGGCCGCATGCGCGAGAACGGTGTCGAAGCGAGCACGCCATTTTTTTGAATCGGTGCCAATCTCGACGCTGTCGCGAATAAATTCTTCTTCGTTGTACGGCAACACGATCGAAACTTCCGCTCCGCGCTCGAGCATCGCTTCCAGGAATAAAATGTCGGAACCGCATGCGGCCGAAGAAAAACCGAAGCGCGGCTCCAGTTCGTCGAGCTTCTGGCGAATCTCCTTCGCAACCAGCGGTTCCAATTCGATTGGAAATCGCGGCGTGGCGCGGCCAGGCCGGTCAATCATATGTCCAGCGAATACGATCACTGCTGGAATGCGCAGGTAGCTATCGATCCAATTTGGATCTTCGTTCCAGTGTTGCAGGACCAAACGGGCGTTTCGCCGGCTAGACTGAAGATCGCCAAAGCGATTTCGCCCTTCGTTGGCCGCACGGCGGTACCATTCCGTCGCTTGCGAAAGATCATGCAAAATCAACGCTGCTTCGCCGAGTGCGGCGAACTCCCAGTAGGAATCGCCAGTTCGGCCTTCCACTTCTTTCAAACACTGCTCGCGAACTTTTCGAGCCAGCTCATTGGCTTGCGCGGTTTGGCCAACGAGCAGATTCATTGTCGCGGCATTGATCCCGGACCAATAACCGCCGCTTGTTCGATATGCTTCGGCGTAAGTCTCCGCAGCTCGTTTCAGAAATTGATCGCGTTGATCAGGTGTTGCGGCTGCGATTGCGAGATCTTTATAGGTTCGCCCAAGCATCCCAAGCGTTTCTTCGGGTGGTTGCGCTTCGCGCCGCAAATCCTCGAGAATCGCGTTTGCCCGATCGGTGGCGCCGCTCCGCGCGAGTGCCAGACCTTGCAACTGACGCAAGCGGGTATCCCTCGGCCAGATCGCTAAGCCAGCCGTGACAACATCGTAAGCCAGCAAAGGTTCGCCGTGCGCAAGAATACGCTCGCCAAGACAGCGAAATAACGCGGGTGATCCCGATCCTTCTTCTGGCAACCGCGATCGCCAGATCGACATTAACTCCGAGAGATCGGCAGATTCGGTGCGCTTCAGCAGCTGGTCGATTTTTGCCGCCACGATCTGAATGTTATTCGTTTCCGGCTCTTCCCGAAGAACGAATTCGGCGAGCCGATCGATCCGATGGTGGCGTGAGAATCATTTACCCAATCGGCGGTAATCAAATTCGTCTCGCGGAAAGAGATCAGTGTTAATGTCCGCAGGTCCCGGACGGGTCGCGTCGGGACCATAAGCAGTAACTTTACCCGGCTCCAGATAATCTTTGATCATCGCTTCGACATCAATTCCGGCCTCAGCAAAATAATCGTGAACAAATTTTACCTGTCCCTGGGCATAAACGTTCGCGGGATCAAATGCGATCGGCTGCAAACTGCCAACATCAACATTGTCGCCGAACCGAAGAACGTACGGAAAAACGCTAAGAAACGTTTGGTGGGTCCGCTCCGTTGGCGCCCAGGTAACTGCAAAGCCCCCAAGCTTGAGACGGCTCTTTACCAGTTCGAAATATTCACGCGAATAAAAGTTGCCGGCATAGGCTGTGGTAGGCCACTGCGCATCGGCCTCAATGATATCGAAGCGCAACTCACTGCGCATAAGATACGCACGGCCGTCGCCGGAAAGATGCTGCACCCGCTTATCTTCGAGCAACTTTAGAAGACCGGGATCGGGATGGGTTTGAACAAGTTGGCGCAAGTTCCCAAGCTGAGGTCGAAGGATTTCGATACAACGAATCGATCTCACTTCCGGACGTCCGCCGATGCTGAACAACGTATCACCCGACCCAAGTCCAATCACGGCAATATCCCGCGGGTCGGGATGAACCAGTAACGGCAACGCGCCTAAAACCGTGTGAATATCGCCATAGGGAATCCAACTATAGCCAAGCCCATTAACAAAAACGGTGATGTATGGATTCGATTCAGTCCCGTCGTCCCTCATCAATGACACCCCCGATCCATCTTCGGCAAAGACCACGCGGCTTGGTGCAGCCCCGTGCAACCTCGACCAGAGTGTTGGCGCTGACGGCAAAGCAACGCAGGCAATGGTTATTAACGCCAGTGCTAATGCGACCGAACCGATGCGCGTCTTAAAAATGTTGCGCAGCCACAAAGCCGCAAAGATGGACGCCAGGCCGATCACGATCTTCAGAGTTACGGCCGTCCCGAATTCGTTTAGCAAAGTCAAACCAGTCAGGGAGGCTCCCGCCATACAGCCGAGAATGTTGGCAACCTGCAGCGCGCCGACTCGCCTGCCGATTGTGCGGATGTCGTGCTGAACTGCCTTCTGCAGATAAGGAAAACTTAAACCCATCAGGGTCGTGGCCGGTAGGATTAACACCAAAGGCACAACTACCAGGAACAACACAAAACGTCCGATCTCCGCCGACGTGTCCAGTGGCAGCGCTTGATTTCGCCACCATGTCAAAATGCCATTGAGAGCGAGGCTCACGTTCAGCGGATCGCGAACTCCAAAGTAGGTCGACAAATTTGGAATGAGAGATTCGGCTGTGGGCGAGACCAAAAGAACTATCGCAATCCCGGCTGACACAGCGACTAACGTTTGCAGCGCCAAAAATACCGACACCGGCCGACGGCTTCTCTGCACAAACTTTGTTCCAGCAATCGCTCCAAGGCCCAACCCTCCGAGGTAAATCGTGAGCATCGTGCCGAATGCAAACGCAGTGCACTTCAGCATTACGGTGAGCAACCTGAGCCACAAAATTTCCAGAGACAGTGCGATGAATCCCGAAAGAACGTAGAGCAAAAGCCATGTGCCGAATGTGAATCCGGTAGACTCCGCGGTCTGTGGAAGCGACGGATTCGGTTCCTGCTGGCGAAGTTCTGTCGTCACAGAACCCGCCTCCGGTTGGTTACGCACTGAGATGATGAACAGAACCAACACGCCTGCACAGGCGAAGTTGAGCGCGGCTCCTACCTTGAGCGACTGTTCAAGACCGAGTTGTGGCAGCAAAATCCACGTCGTGACCAGGGCACCGATGGCAGCACCCAAAGTATTGATGCCGTAAAGCCGTCCGATTGTTGGCGCCGCGTCCCCGACATCGCGGGTAAGCGCTTTGGCCAGTAATGGCAGCGAGACGCCCATAAAAAACGTCGGCCATAACAAGCTGCAAAACAAAACGATCCACAGTAACCAACTTGATTGTCCCAGTTCCGGGTGCCGCGTGTAGAGAAAATCGTAAAAAAATCCTTTACTCAAAAGGCCGAAAATCATGATCGCCAGCTCGGCCGCGATAAACATGACCAGATTGGTTCGCCTTGAAAATCGGTCGGCCACGTAGCCGCCGCCGAGATTCCCGAGGCCGAGTCCCGCCATGAATGTCGTCACGATTAGTGTGACCGCGTAAACGTCCGCACCCGAGAAGAAGACCAGCAAGCGCTGCCAAATGACCTGATAGAGCAAGGCCGCGAAACCGGAGACAAAGAATACGATGAAGGCGATCCAACGATGCAAAATCGCGCGCGACTCTATAAACTGCTCGTCTCTCATCGCACGATTCTTGGACGCCCCTTGGATTATTTATTCGCCGCTCGCTGTTTCAGAACGAATTCGGCCATCGGCAGATCGCGCGGGTAAGTGATCTTGAAATTGAAATCGTGATTCGGAACGAGGACCACTTTGTGACCGAGAAGCTCGACCGCGGAAACTTCGTCGGTAACTGAGACATTCTTCGTTGCAACGAGCTGGTAAGCTTCTTCAAGCAATTTTCTCGCAAAAATCTGCGGCGTTTGCATCCCGTAAATACCGTTGCGATCGACCGATTCCTTGACGGCAAGATCGACATCGGCGCGTTTCAGCGTGTCGTTGATTGGCTCCGCCAATGTCGCCGCTCCACCGCTCGTCCGGCACACTTCGAATACGCGCGTTATTTTTTCAGGAGTTACCAGCGGCCGCGCGGCATCATGCACAGCGACAAAATCAGATTTTGGATTTAAGTGATCGAGTCCGGCACGCACCGAATCACTTCGTTCTGCCCCGCCCGCGATGACCTGTTTCACTTTGGTCGGTTCGCTAACAACCTTCCGCAATTCACCCAAGCTATCGGCGCGGCCGACCAAAATAATCTCGTCGATGCAATCGGTGCGCTCGAATGCGGCGATCGTGTGCGCGATCACCGGTTTTCCGTTCACCAGCGCAAACAATTTGTCGAAGCCCATTCGTTCGCTGCTTCCGGCGGCGACGATGATCGCGCTTAGCATGGAACTAGGAGAGCTGCTTCTGCACTTCCGCGCTGAGCGTCTTGCCGTCGGCGCGACCGGCCACTTTCGCCTGCAACGCTTTCATGACCGCGCCCATTTGCGCTTTGGAGCTGGCGCCGACTTCGGCAATCGTCTCCCGCACAACTTTCGAAATTTCGTCGGCGCTCATTCCTTGCGGCAAATACGATTGCAAGATCGACAACTCCTCTTTTTCTTTCGCCGCCAGCTCGGCCCGTCCGCCCTTTTCGAAGCTCTCAATCGAATCCTGACGCTGCTTCACCTGTTTACGAATCACCTGGGCCGCTTCGGCATCGGTTAACTTTGAATCCGCGCCACCTTTTTCGATTATCGCGTTCGTGAGGGCGGCTTTAAGCATGCGCAGAACGCCCAGCTTGATCGCGTTTTTCTCGCGCATCGCTGTTTTCAACTCTGAATCAACGCGCTCGGACAGATTCACGTGAGAAAATTACGATGCCGAAACCTAATTGTCGATCTTAGCTACGCGCTGGCGAGCCGCGCTGCACCCGCTCGGACCGATTCGATATCACGGACCGAAATAACCTCAACATCTTTGCGGGTGCGCTTGAGCAGACCGGCAAGCACACCGCCTGGCCCGAGCTCGATGAACAGATCGCAGCCAAGGTCGACCAGTCGTTCCATGCAATCGACCCAGCGGACTGTGCTGGTGACTTGATCTTGCAACGTCTGGCGAATTTCTTCCGGCGTTTTCACTTCCTGGCCAGTCACGTTGCTAATCACCGGGAATTGTGGCGTCTGGATTGGAACATTGGCCAGCGCTTCGCCGAGTTTTTCATAAGCGCTTTCCATCAATCGCGAATGATACGCGCCGGCCACATTCAGCATCGTGGCGCGGCGAATCCCATATTCCTTCGCAACCCCGACCGCCGCTTCCACTTTCGCCAGCTCACCGGAAATAACGATCTGTCCCGGCGCGTTGATATTGGCAACATCGACATCCTCATCGGCCGCGAGCTGACGAACGTCGTTCTCCAATCCGCCGATCAGTGCCGCCATTCCACCAATTGTCGCAGCACAAGCTTCATCCATAAACTCGCCGCGCTTTTGCACGAGTTTGAGCCCGTTCCCGAAATCGAATGTGCCAGAAGCGGCATGCGCGGTCATTTCGCCTAACGACAATCCGGCCGCGCCGCCCACTGGAAAATCGCCGGCCAACTCGCCCAAGATCGAGAAACAAGCGAGACCGTGAACAAAAAGAGCCGGCTGACAATTTGAGGTCTTCGTTAGTTCCTCGATCGGACCGTTCCATGCGATGTCGCTCAATTTGCGGCCGACGATTTCGTCGGCTCGCCGAAACAAATCCGCCGCGGCTGCGAACTCGCCGGCCAGATCTTTTCCCATCCCGACGACCTGGGCGCCTTGTCCCGCAAATAAAAGCGCGACTTTTTTCATGTCGTTCTTTTGTTAATCGCGTTGTGGACTCGGTGCGAGCGCTCATTTTTGCAGGGTCATTTTACGCTTGCACGTGATGATTCACTCGCGAGCATAAACAAGCTTATGGCATTTACGGTGCGCGAAATTGAATCTCCCGATCCGGTGACGCAAGTCGTTGCCGAAGAGGCGAAGCTGCGCGAAGCCGATCATGACATCGGCGAGAAAATGATTCTCAACATGGGTCCGTCCCATCCGGCGACGCACGGTGTGTTGCGACTCGTGCTTGAGCTCGACGGCGAGGTTATCACCAAAGCTATGCCGGACGTCGGATTTTTGCACCGCGGCGATGAAAAAATTGCCGAGAACATGCAATATAACCAGTTTGTGCCTTACACCGACCGGCTCGATTATCTCGCGCCGCTTTCGAACAACGTGGCCTACGCGCTGGCAGTGGAGAAATTGATGAATTGGGAAATTCCGCCGCGCGGAAAAGCGATTCGCGTGATTTGCTGCGAGCTTTCCCGAATCTCGTCGCATCTGATGGGGCTTGGAGCGATGGCGCTCGATCTCGGCGCGATGACGGTGTTCCTCTATTCGTTCACGCAACGCGAAAAAATTTACGACCTGAGCGAGCTTCTCAGCGGGGCACGCTTCACCACTTCCTACACGCGCGTCGGCGGACAGATTCGCGATCTCCCCGAAACATTCATACCGATGTTGCGGGCATTTCTCGATCAATTCGGCCCCGCTCTGGACGAGATGGATAAATTGCTGACGCGAAATCGCATCTTTGTCGATCGAACCAAAGATGTCGGGGTCATTTCAAAAGAACGCGCGATTGCCTACGCGTTGTCGGGTCCGAATTTGCGCGGCAGCGGCGTCGAACACGATTTGCGGCGCAAACATCCCTATCTCGATTACGAACAGTACGATTTCGAAGTCGTGATCGGCAGCGCGGGCGATTGTTACGATCGCTATCTGGTGCGGGTCGAGGAAATGCGGCAGAGCGCAAAAATTTTGCGCCAAGTGATCGACAGATTGCCGAGCGGCCCGATTAACGTGGCCGATTGGAAAAATATGACGCCGCCGAAATCGCACGTGATGACGAAAATGGAGGAACTGATTCATCACTTCATCGTCGTGACGGAAGGCCTCGACGCGCCGCCGGGCGAGATTTATTTCGCGGCTGAAAATCCAAAAGGTGAGCTCGGTTTCTACATCAACAGCAAAGGCGGCGGCGTTCCGCATCGCCTTAAGATCCGCGCGCCGTCCTTCGTGAATCTGAGCATCTTGCCGGAATTGCTTCCGGGCCACATGGTGAGCGACGTTCCCGCAGTGCTCGGAAGTCTGGACTTTGTCATGGGCGAATGCGACAGATGAATATGTCGATCTTGCAAAAGTTTTCCCGTCTTCTCCTCGTAGTCGTGGTCTTGCTCTCGCTTTCCTGCGTCGGCCGGCGCATCACCAAAGCCAACGTCGATGAAGTCGCAGAAGGAATGTCGAAGAAACAGGTGGAATCGATTCTTGGACCGCCGACCGAGCTCGATAACAAGGATTTCGTCATCATGAAGAAGACGACTTACATCTACCGACAGGACAAAGACACGGTGACGATCGTTTTTAAAGATGACAAGGTCACCGAAAAGCAGAGCACGTTAACCGACTAACTTTTTCGCCCGTGGACTCCCGCGTTCCCGCCGAGTTGGAGCGAAAAATAGATGAAGCCATCGGGCATTATCCGCCCGATCAAAAACGAAGCGCCGCGCTGCCGCTGCTGCATCTTTGGCAGGAACATTTCGGATTGATTAACGACGATGCGGTGACGTGGATCGCGGCGAAGCTCGGACTTCAGCCGATCAACATCTTCGAGCTGGTCACGTTTTATCCGATGCTGCGCGAGAAACGCGCGGGCAAAACACACATCCGCGTTTGCCGCACGCTCAGTTGCGCGATGGCTGGAAGTTATCAGGTAATGGAGAACCTTTGTGCCGCCACCGGCATCCAGCGCGAGACCGATCTCGCGGCCGCGGGACACACGCCGATTTCGGTCAGCCCTGACAGAAATTACAGCATCGAATTTGTCGAATGTCTGGCGAGTTGCGGCACCGCGCCAGTTTGCATGGTGAACGATGATCTGCACGAAAACGTGCAGCCCGACAACGCGAGGTCGATCTTATCGCAACCTGCGGACAAACCGGTCGTGCCTTCGCCGCACCCGCTCGAGCAGCGGATCATTTTCAAGAACATCGGACGTAGCAATTGGAAGACCGACATTAAGACCTACTTGGACGACGGCGGTTACGACGATTTGCGCAAAGCTCTCCAGATGTCGCGTGCCGAGATCATCAACGAAGTGAAAACGTCCGGCCTACGCGGCCGCGGCGGCGCCGGATTTCCGTGCGGCGTGAAATGGAGTTTCATCAAACCGGACGAAAAGAAGCCGGTTTACTTGATATGTAATGCCGACGAATCGGAGCCGGGGACGTTCAAGGACCGCTACATTATTCATGAAGATCCGCACCAATTGCTCGAAGGGATCGCCATCTCCTGTTTCGCCCTCAATGCCCGAACGGCGTACCTATATATAAGAGGCGAATTCCCGGAGGGCGCGAAGATCCTCGAGCGCGCGATCGAAGAGGCACGCGAGCACAAGTTTCTCGGCAAAAACATTCTCGGCTCCGGATTCGATGTCGAGGTTCACATTCACCGCGGAGCCGGCGCCTACATTTGCGGCGAAGAAACCGGGCTGATCGAATCGCTGGAGGGCAAACGCGCCTATCCCCGGATTAAGCCGCCTTACTTTCCGGCCGTGCTCGGGCTCTACATGTGTCCGACCATCGTCAACAACGTGGAGACCCTTTGCGCGGTGAAACACATTATCGCCATGGGCGGAGCGAAATACGCGCAATTTGGACGACCGAACAATACCGGCACACGCATCGTTTGCGTGAGCGGCGACGTCGAACGCCCCGGCTATTTCGAAATCGAAGTCGGCAAAGTGACAATGGGGCAATTGATCTACGAAATGGCGGGCGGAGTGAAATGGGGGCGGCGATTGAAAGCGGTAATCCCTGGTGGCAGCTCGGCGAAAGTTTTGCGCGCCGACGAACGCTTCAAACTCAAACAAAAACAACCGGATGGATCGACAATCGACGTCGAGATGTCGATCTACGACCTGCCAATGGATTTTGATTCGCTCGCCGCGGCTGGATCAATGGCGGGATCCGGCGGCGTGATCGTGCTCGACGATTCGCGCAACATGGTTTGGGTGCTCAACAACATCAACGAATTTTATGCACATGAGTCGTGCGGCCAGTGCACGCCCTGCCGCGAAGGCTCGCTTTGGATGAAAAAAATTACCGAACGCATGCTCAATGGCGGCGGCGTCACGGAAGATCCGCGCACACTGAAAACGATCGGCGATAATATTGCCGGCCGGACTATCTGCGCGTTTGGCGAAGCGTGTGCCTGGCCGACCCAAAGTTTTGTTGAAAAATTTCCGGAGGAATTTGCCGCTCACGCGCGCAAATCGATCCCACCCCCGCTGCCGCCAGAAGACACGCCTCGAGAATTAATTGAGCGCGAGCAAATCCCAACCAGCCCCCTCGCCCACGATCCCGGCTGGGAAGAGGCCGGTGCTGATGCGGTGATCTAAACAAAATGAATAAGGAAAACAGGAAAACAGGAAAAATTCTAAGGGATTCAGAAATCACCGAACCGATTATTGCCGCTGCGATCCGAGTGCATCGTGAGTTAGGTCCGGGTTTCCTCGAGTCGATATACGAAGAGGCGCTTGCAGTTGAATTTGCTTTGAGCGGGATTCAATTCATTCGACAGCATCCGGTGCCCTTGTTTTATTGCGATCACCAGATTGGCGAACATCGCTTGGATTTCTTGGTCGAAGGAAAAATTGTCGTCGAACTCAAGGCCGTAAGCGAACTGGAGGATATTCATTTCGCAATCGGCCGCAGCTACCTCAAAGCGACGAATTTGCAGGATGGCCTGCTTTTTAATTTTCCGACGGTCCCTCTAACCATTAAACGCTTCTGTCGCGAGCGTTCGCGAGCTGATTCAACCATCGATCTGCATCAATGAATTTCCTGTTTTCCTGCTTTCCTGATTCGTAACCGCCTTCCCGCCTTCCTTAGATATGCCTGAATCAACGCCGCCGCTGTTCGACGTCCAGATCGACGGAGTGTGGCATCAATTTCCGAAAGGCACTCGCGTGATCGAAGCTTGCGCGCAGGCCGACGTTTATGTGCCGCGCTATTGCTATCACAAAAAACTCAGCTCGCCGGGAAATTGTCGAATGTGTTTGATCGAGATGGGAATGCCGCGAATGGGTCCCGAACGCAAACCGGAGCTCGGTGCCGACGGCAAGCCGATCATCAACTGGATGCCCCGCCCGCAAATCTGTTGCGCGCAGGATGTCGCTGAAGGAATGGGCGTGCGCACAAACTCACCGATGGTTGAGGAATGTCGCAAGGGGGTGATGGAATTCCTGCTCATCAATCATCCGCTCGATTGCCCGATCTGCGACCAAGCGGGCGAATGCGAGCTCCAGGAGTTCAGCGTTGAGTACGGCGCGGGCGGCTCCCGCTTTCTCGAAAACAAGGTGAAGAAGCCGAAGGCGGTGCAACTCGGCCCGCGAGTTACGCTCGACGACGAGCGCTGCATTCTCTGCTCGCGTTGCGTTCGATTTTGCAACGAAATTGCCAAGGACGATGTGCTCGGATTTACCGACCGCGGCAGTCACACCGTGCTGACAGCGCATCCGGGCAAGCGGCTCGAAAATAACTACTCACTCAACACGGTCGATCTGTGTCCGGTCGGCGCGCTTACTTCCACCGATTTCCGCTTCAAGATGCGCGTTTGGTTTTTAAAGGAGACGAAAAGCATCTGCACCAGCTGCGCGACCGGCTGCAACACACTCATCGGCACGCGCGAGGACATTGTTTATCGGCAAACACCGCGCGAGAACGATCACGTAAATTCCTGCTGGATGTGCGATTACGGCCGGCTCAACTTTAAATATCTCGAAGCCGAGAACCGCATCCTCGAGCCCCAGATTTCCAATGGAAAAGAACTCGTGCCAAGCGATTGGAAGAGCGCGATCGCGCACGCGGCGCTCCAGCTCAGACAATTCAGCGCAGAGAACATCGCGATCATCGCCTCCGGCCGGATGACCAACGAAGAGCTTTGGCTCACACGTAAAGTCGCGGACGTGCTCGGCGTTCGTTACATCGACATTGTGCCGCGCTTCGGCGAGGGCGACGATATTTTGCTGTGCGAAGACCGCAATCCAAACGCAACCGGTGCGCAATTGATTCTGGGTCTGGATTCGGAACCGGGCGCGAAACTTCCGGCGATCGTCCAAGGCGTGAAATCGGGAGCGATCAGAGCGCTGCTCGTGCTCGGTGAAAATCCGATTACGCTCGGTATTTCGGGCGAACAGTTAACGAGCATGCCCGCGCTCGTTGCGATGGATATTTTATCGAACGCTGCCAACGAGCACGCGACAGTTCTCTTGCCGGCTTCAGGGTTCGCCGAAAAACGCGGCTCGATGATCAATGGCGAAGGCCGCTTGCAACGGTTGAATCGCGCGGTGCGCCCTCCCGGAAACGCACGCGACGATTGGGAAATTTTACGCGACTTGCTTCAGGCGCTCGGCGGAAGCAATGGAATTTACACCATCGAAGATGTGTTCCGGCAAATGAGCGCGGAGATTCCGAAGCTCGCCGGATTGACTTTGAGCAAGATCGGCGACTTGGGTGTGGACGTAACGAAGGTAGACGAATCGCCTCGGCCGCCGATTGATCCCGAGGCCAAGGACATCGAAAAGGCGGAGGAGAGCCGCCCGGCCGGACGATAACGCAAGATCGACAATGGATTATTTTTTTATCGGCACCTCGCTTCTGAAAATCATCGGAATGATTTTCATCGTGATTTTGCCGATGGTTTCCTACGCGGTTTACGCGGAGCGCCGGGTCAGCGCATTCATGCAGGACCGGCTCGGACCGAATCGGGTCGGCCCGGCGGGCCTGCTTCAACCGATTGCCGACGCCGCGAAGTTTTTGCTGAAGGAAGATTTTACGCCCGCGACAGTAAACACTTTTTACTACTGGCTGGCGCCATGTCTGGCGATGATTCCGGCGATCCTGACAATCGCGGTCGTTCCATTCGGCAGCACGTTGTTCGGCGTCCCAATGGTGATTGCCGACATCAACGTCGGAATCCTCTATGTTTTCGCCATTGCTTCGTTAGGCGTTTACGGAATCGTCCTCGGCGGGTGGGCTTCCAATTCCAAATATCCTTTCCTCGGCGGAGTGCGTTCGAGTTCGCAAATGATTTCCTACGAACTTTCGCTCGGCCTCGCTGTGATTCCGGTTTTCCTCCTCGTCGGAAATCTTCGCCTGACGAGTGTCGTCCAATATCAAATCGAGCACGGTTGGTTGATCGCGCCGTTTATCGGCGATTGGACGAATCCTGGGAAATGGGTGCTCACAATTCCAATGATCGTCTCTTTCGTCGTCTTCATGGTTGCGGTCTTCGCTGAGACGAATCGCCTTCCTTTCGATTTGCCCGAGGCCGAGCAGGAACTGGCCGGCGGTTATCACACTGAGTATTCCTCAATGAAGTTCGCCCTTTTTTTCCTCGGGGAGTACGCCGCAATGATCAGCGGCTCTGCGATTGTGGTTACATTATTCCTGGGCGGCTGGCATTTCCCCGGAATTCCCGATGGATCGCACGGCTGGATCTTCGGTTTGATCAACATCGCGATTTTCTTCTCCAAAGTCGCCGCTCTGATTTTTTTCATGATGTGGGTGCGCTGGACCCTGCCGCGCTTTCGCTGGGACCAGTTAATGCGTCTCGGCTGGCTTTTCTTTTTTGAAATCGCGCTCGTCAATATCTTCATCGTCGCGGCAATCTTGGCTTTCATCCCTCAATAATCTTCCGCTTCCTCTTCCTCTTAATCTTCCCCCATATGTCATTTCATCATGAAAAACTCACTGTTTATAAGCGGGCCCTGGAATTCGCCGGCTGGTCGGAGGACTTGATGGACTCACTAACCAAAAAGACATCTACCCGCGACCAACTGGCTCGCGCTGGTGACAGCATTGCTTTGAACATTGCGGAGGGAAACGGTCAGTTTTCCCGGAGAGATCGCGCGCGGTTCTTTCAAATCGCGCATGGCTCGGCTTTAGAATGTGCCGCTTGTCTCGATCTTCTGGTAGCGCGGCGTTGCTGCGCTCATGATGCGATTGTAAAAGGCAAAGAAATTTTGGAAGAGATTGTGAGGATGCTTTTCACGATGCTGGATAAATTGGGTTGCAGAATCGCAGAGGATGCGCCGCTGTACGAAGACAAAGAGGAAGCGGAAGAGGAAGATTAACTAATGGCGATCACCGTTCCACGACCGAATCTGAACTGGCGCGAGCGCATGTTCCTGCCCGCAATCGCGGCCGGCTTATTGATTACGCTGAAACATTTCAAGAACATGATTTTCCGCCGGACGAAAGTGACGATGGAATATCCAGAGGAGAAGTGGGACTCCAACCTGCCGGAGCATTACCGCGGCGCGCCTGCGCTCGTGCGGGACACCGACGGTCGCGTCCGCTGTGTTGCCTGTCAGCTATGCGAATTCATTTGCCCGCCCCGCGCGATCAAAATTATTCCAGGCGAAATTTCAAAGAACGATCGCTTCGCCAAGGTGGAAAAATACCCGGAAGAATTCGATATCGATATGGTGCGCTGCATTTTTTGCGGCATGTGCGAGGAAGTCTGCCCCGAACAGGCGATTTATTTGCGAAAAGATTACGCCATGACCGGATTCACTCGCGAAGACATGATGCATCACAAAGACAAGCTGCTCGAGATCGGCGGGGTGATGCACGGAGTCGTTTTGAAATGGAACGAAAAGAAGTAGAACCCACAGATGACACAGATGACCACAGATTTTTCAGGTTCCGGTCTTACATCTGTGTTTTATCGGTGTTCATCCGTGGCTTAAAAGAATGTTTCCGTTTTTATTTTGGATTTTCGCTTTGATGATGCTGGTCTTCGGCGGGGCCGTCATCATTAACCGCAATCCGGTGGCGAGCGCCCTCAGTCTGGTCGTTTCGTTTTTGGCGCTGGCGGCACTGTTTATCTCCCTCGATGCCTATTTTATTGGGATCATTCAAGTGCTCGTTTATGCCGGCGCGATCATGGTGCTGTTTCTTTTCATCATCATGTTGCTCGATTTGCGCGCTGAAGAACTGAGAAAAATTAACTGGATCGCGTCCGCCGGCGGTCTGGCAGTTGCGCTCGCGTTAATCATCCAAATTTTTTCGGTCGTCGGTAGTTTCCCGCTCGCCAAGCAACCTTTTCCGCCGCTGGCAAGGTATGTCCTGAGCGGGGCCGAAGGATCGACATCGGACGATGTCCACCGAATCGGGCTTTTGCTTTTCGGAAACTACAATCTGCCTTTTCAAATCATTGGCATCGTCATTTTGGTAGCAACCATCGGCGTCGTGATGTTGAGCCGACGCGAAACTCGCTAACGTGATCACGCTTGGCGATTACCTCATTGTCAGCGGTATTTTGTTCGCGATTGGATTCGCCGGCGTGATGCTGCGCCGCAACATCATCATCATTTTGATGGCGCTCGAATTGATGTTGAACGCCGCCAATTTGTCGCTGGTCGCGTTCTCACGCTTTCATGTCGATCCAAGCGGCGTGCCGAATTACAATGCGCAGGTCTTTGTCTTCTTCATCATCACCGTGGCCGCCGCTGAGGTCGCGGTCGGGCTCGCGATCGTAGTCGCGCTCTTTCGTCTAAGGCAGACCACGAATGTTGAAGACATCAGCACACTCAAATTTTAACCCGCGAATCACGCCAATTAACGCCAATTAAATGATGGAACTCATCTACAACCAGGAAAGTTACGTGGTCGTCGGCGCTTGTTTCGAGGTTTACAACGAGAAGGGCTGCGGCTTTCTCGAGCCAGTCTACCACGAGTGTCTCGCGATCGAATTCGAGCACCAGCGGATTCCGGCAATTTCAAAACCATCTCTGACACTCAGCTATCGCGGGCGCACGCTCGTGCAGACATACAATCCAGATTTCATTTGCTTCCAGAAAATCGTTCTCGAATTAAAAACGGCCTCCAAATTGGCAGATGAGCACCGGGCACAATTGCTCAATTATCTAAACGCCACCGGTTTTGAGCTCGGTTTGTTGGTAAACTTCAGGCATTACCCAGGACTAGAATACGAGCGGATTGCGAAAACTCAGCGCATAAAACCCAAGGAGGATTTTCCGGATGTTTCCTTTTGAGTATTCGCGTCCATTCGCGTGATTCGCGGGCCAACTAATGACCTTCACGACTAACAGCTTGCTTCCGTGGTTAGCCTTGCTCCTGCCGCTCGGGTCGGCTGGTGTCATCACTTTGTTCACGCGCCGCTGGAAACACATCAGCAGCGCGATCTCAGTCGCGGCTGTTCTCGGAAGTTTTGTCTGCAGTTGCGCGATCTTCGGCAAGGTCGACATCTCGACGGGCGAGTTCACCTGGATCGATATTCGCGGGGTCTTCACTGTTCCGCTCGCGTTTGTCCTCGATGATCTGAGCAGATTAATGCTGCTCGTCGTTTCCGGCGTCGGGGCGCTGATTCACATCTACTCGTTGGGCTATATGCGCGATGACGAAGGTAAATCGCGCTATTTCGCCGCTCTCTCCCTCTTCATGTTCGCAATGCTCGGGATCGTTCTCGCGAACAATTTCGTGATGCTGTTCATTTTCTGGGAACTGGTCGGCTTCACTTCTTACGTGCTGATCGGCCATTGGTTCGAGCGCGATTCCGCTGCCGAAGCGGCGAAGAAAGCGTTTCTTACCACGCGCGTTGGCGATTTCGGATTCATGATTGGAATCCTGATGGTCTGGATGGCCACCGGCTCGGTCGTGTTCGACGACATCGTTGCGCATCTCTCGAAAATCACGAGCAACCCCGGCTATCTCACCATCACCGCGATTTTGATTTTTTGCGGCGCAGTCGGCAAATCCGCGCAGTTCCCGCTTCATGTTTGGTTGCCCGACGCGATGGAAGGCCCCACCCCGGTGTCGGCATTGATCCACGCTGCGACCATGGTGGCAGCCGGAGTTTATCTGATTGTCCGCGTTGCCTTCCTCATCCAGGCGTCGCAAACCGCGCTCCTTGTCATTGCCTGGACCGGAACGGTCACCGCATTGCTCGGAGCGTTGATGGCGACACAGCAATCCGACATCAAACGAATTCTCGCTTACTCAACGATTTCCCAACTCGGTTACATGGTGATGGCAGTTGGACTCACCTCAAACGAAGCGGCGATGTTTCACCTTTTCACGCACGCCTTTTTCAAAGCGCTCCTCTTCCTTGCCGCCGGCTCCATCCTCATCAGCCTGCACCACGAACAAAACATTTGGAAAATGGGCGGCCTCGCCCAAAAACTGAAAATTACATTCGCCACGTTCGCCGCCGGCGCGCTCGCTTTGGTTGGTTGTCCGCCATTCAGCGGATTTTTTAGCAAAGACGCGATCCTTGCGCTCGCCTATCAACGCAATATGCCGATCTTTGTCATTGGCCTAACGACTGCATTTCTGACCGCGTTCTATGTCTCGCGCGCGGTGGTCGTTGTTTTTCTTGGAAAACCGCGCAGCGAAGCCGCCCGCGCGGGGAAGGAATCACCGCTGGTGATGACTATTCCACTGCTCATCCTCGCCCTGTTTGCGCTCATCGCCGGGTTCGGGACGGTCGCCAAAAATTTCCTCGTCGTGCCGCATGAAAAGGAAACGGTGTTTACCGTGCCGGCACTCGCGTTGATCGCGCTGATTCTAGGCGTTGGCATCGGGGTCTTGCTTTATCGCAACCGCGAGCGCGATCCGTTGCATGTCGATCTTATCCGCCGCCGCTTTTACTTCGACGAATTTTACGAGTGGCTGATCAACCGAACTCAGGAACTCCTGGCGCACATCGCCGCTTTTATCGATCGCTGGATCATTGATGCCGGCGCAGTCCGCGGAGCAAGCGGCGGCACCTTCGGAATTGGCGCGCTCCTGCGATTGTTTCAGGTCGGCAATCTTCAGGCCTACGCATTTCTGTTTGGGTTAGGGATCGTGGCACTCATTTATTTCACCATTTTCCGCTGACGCCAGAGCAGAAATGTTAGCCCACGAAACACACCAAATGACACGAAAGGAAGAGAAGGCAGAACTGATTTACAAGGATGAAAGCTACACCATCATCGGTGCATGTTTTGCCGTGTACAAAGACAAGGGGTGCGGCTTTCTCGAACCGGTGTATCACGAGTGTTTGGAAATCGAGTTGGAATTCCAACGAATTCCGTTTTTGTCGAAGCGGGCGCAAACATTGCAGTATCGCGGCCGTACTCTGGTTCAAACATTCAGTCCGGATTTTATTTACTACAACAAAATCGTTCTCGAGATCAAAGCTGTCTTTGAATTGATTGATGAGCATCGAGCTCAACTCCTCAACTACCTCAGTGCAACGAGCTGCGGATTAGCTCTGCTCGTGAATTTCGGACATTATCCACGGGTGGAACACGAGCGCCTCCTCCCCAGACAGAAGGAATCACCGGATGTCTGTCTCTGAAGTTTTAGCGTCTTTTCGTGTGTTTCGTGGGCAAAATAGATTCACCATTTTCCGCTGATGCTTCTCTTTCTTGTCCTCTGCCCAATCATTGCTGCGATTCTGATCATCGCCGGCGCGCCCGCGCGACTGACCGCGCTGGTCGCGGCAATTTCGAATCTCTTCGTCACACTCATTCTTCTCAGCCGCTTCGATCAAGTGGCAGCGGGTTTTCAATTTGTCAGGTCAATTGTTGTCTCCGCGGACTGGCGCATTCATTTCGCGTTCGGGGTCGACGGCTTGAGCCTGCTCATGCTTCTCCTCGCAACCAGTGTCAGCGTCGCAGCAGTTTGGTTCGCGGATAAGATCGAAAACTACGAGCGCGCGTTTTACGCCTGCCTCCTTTTTATTTCTGCCGGCGCAATCGGCGCTTTCGCGTCGATCGATTTATTTTTCTTTTACGCCTTTCACGAGCTCGCCCTGATTCCAACGTTTCTCCTCATCGGAATTTGGGGAACGGGCAATCGCAATGCGGCTGCGTGGAAAATCACGATTTATCTCACGCTCGGCAGTTTTGTTCTGCTGATCGGACTTATTCTGCTTTATCAAAGTGTGCCGGCGACGGCGCGAACGTTCGATATTCGCGAATTGCAAGCCGCGATTACCGCAAACCCAATCGCGGCTCCGGCACAGCGTCACATTTATCTTTTGCTGCTGATCGGCTTCGGCGTTCTCATCTCCCTGTTTCCGTTCCATTCGTGGGCGCCCGAAGCTTACGCATCAGCGCCCGCGCCAGCGGCAATGCTTCACGCCGGCGTCTTAAAAAAATTCGGCCTCTACGGTTTGCTGCGATTGGCGATCCCGATGCTACCGGGCGGCGCTCATTACTGGATGTATCTGCTCGTCATTCTTTTGCTCGGCAACATCATCTACATCGGGCTCGTCACCATCGCGCAGAAGCAGCTCGATTGGATGCTTGGTTACTCAAGCGTCATGCACATGGGCTACATTTTTCTTGGGATCGCGAGCGCGAACATTCTTGGGACGATCGGCGCCGCCGCGCTCATGTTCGCGCACGGACTTTCGATTGCGCTGCTTTTTGCGATTGCCGGTCAAATTCGAAACCGCACCGGGACGTTGCTCTTCGACGACCTCGGCGGGCTTGCCAAAGTGATGCCGTTCGCCGGTCTCGCGTTCGGCTTCGCAACCTTCGCCGCAATTGGTCTACCCGGTCTCGCGAATTTCGCGTCCGAGATCATGATTTTCTTCGGTGCGATTCGAAACGGATGGGAAATGCAACGTTTTCACATTTTTCAAATCGCGACAGTGCTCGCGCTTTGGGGCGTAGTGATTTCAACGATTTACATGCTGCGCGCTTACCGCTCGGCGTTCATGGGCACAATCAATGAGCGATGGGGAAAGCTTGCCGATCTTGGCGCAGGCCTGCGAATCCCCGTCGCGCTGCTGATCGCGGGTTTGATCTGGTTCGGGTTCTTCCCGCAAACGCTTGTGCGAATGGTTGCGCCGACGTTTCGAAACTATTTCACGGCAACTAAATGATCGTGATCCGCGCGCCACATCTCGAGATCGCGGTGCTCGTCCTCGGCATCACGATTTTGCTCCTGGAGACATTTGCCGCCAAGACGCCGAGGAAATATTTTGCCTATGCCGGCATTTTCTTCCTGACCGCTCTGTTCTTCGCCAGTTTTTCAATTTCGCCGGAATCTTCAGCGCAGGATGCAGGCGGCTTCTGGAATTTTTACACCGCCGACGCGTTGGCGATCTTCTTCAAGCGATTCATGCTCGTCACCACGATCATCGTGCTGGCCATGATGGTCGATTACGCGCCGGCCTTGCGCAAAGCTGACGAAAGCACCTCCGCGAATCTCGGCGAATTCTTTTCGCTGCCGCTTCTGACCTGCGCCGGCTTGATGTATCTGGTCTCGGCGGTCGATTTCATTTTCATCTTCGTTTCGCTCGAGCTCGTCACCATTTCGTTCTTCGTGCTCGTTAGCTTTCCGAGAAGAAATCCGGTCGCGCTCGAAGCCGGTGTGAAATATCTCATCCTCGGCGCGCTCTCGACCGCATTTCTGGTTTACGGGATCACCTGGATTTTCGGCGTGACCGGCGAAACGAATTTGGCGCGAATCACCGCGAGCTTTTCCAGCGGCAAGATCGACAATCACGCGGCCACGTTCGGGGCGGTATTGGTGCTAGTCGGTCTCGGTTTTAAAATCGCGGCGGTTCCGTTTCAAATGTGGGTGCCGGATGTTTATCAAGGTGCCCCGACGCCGATCGCCGCGTTTCTCTCGGTCGGCTCGAAAGCGGCGGGTTTCGTTGTTCTTTTGCGCGTGCTCCAGCCGTTTCTGATGCTGCCGAACATGCAACGCCTTGTCGTGTTGATCGCGCTGCTCACCGTCGTTTACGGCAATCTCGCCGCGCTTCCGCAAAACAATCTCAAACGTTTGCTCGGCTACTCCAGCATCGCCCACGCAGGTTATTTGCTCATCGGCGTCGCCTGCTTCGATGGCCGCGCGGTCACTTTTTATCTCGTCGCTTATCTACTAATGACACTCTTGAGCTTTGCGATCTTGATTATTGTCGCACAACAAACCGGCGAAGAAATCTCCGGTTTTGACGGTTTGGCAAAACGCGCGCCCTTTCTTGCATTCGCAATGCTAGTGGCGATGGCGTCGCTTGCTGGTCTCCCGTTCACCGCCGGCTTTTTCGGTAAATTTTTCATCTTCGTCTCCGCAGTTGCGCAAAAACAAACCGCGCTCGTCGCGGTTGGAGTCGTGACCGTGGCGTGCGGGTTTTATTATTACCTGAAAGTCGTCCGCGCGATGTATTGGCAGCCGAGCACGAACAGCAACACGATTCCGGTCAGCGTTCTTTCACTAGCGATAATGATTCTGCTGATCATCGCCACAATCTGGCTCGGCGTTTATCCGCAACCGATTCTCGATGCGTTGCAGCGTTAACGAACCTCAATCGCTCAGCTCGACGTTCCAGTAAGCAAGATCGACAAAGTGCCGCCAGCTTTCGTGCTGGGGCGCGGTGAACGTGACGTGCAGGAACGGTCGCCATTTCGGCCGCTTCGGCTTGCGAATCAGCATCATCTGCACTTCTTGCGGGAGGCGGTTGCCTTTGCGGGTGTTACACGGAATGCACGAGCAAACGACGTTTTCCCAAGTCGTCGTTCCCCCGCGATCGCGCGGCACGACGTGATCAAGATTCAAATCGTTGCGATCGAAAGAGTGCCCGCAGTATTGGCAGGTGTTCTTGTCGCGCTCGAAAACATTGTGGCGGGTAAACTTCACTTCCTTTTTCGGCAGCCGATCGAAAAAGAGCAGCACGATCACGCGCGGCACCCGGATCTTCCACGAAATCGTCTGGACCAGCTCGTGATCGGGCGCGTCCGTGGAAAAGTCGCGCCAGCCTTCAAAATCGTGGGTCAGGAAGTTGTTCGCGTCGTCGGCCGAAACGACCTGAGCATGACCGGCGTAAACGAGCGAAAAAGCGCGGCGGGCAGAGCAGATGTTCACCGCCTGCCAGAGGCGGTTCAGAACCAGGACCTGACTGTTCAACAGCGAGTGCATTACCCTCGGTAAGTCGGCTTTGACGACATTTCCGCCAAAGTGCGGCGAAAGTATCACCCGCGTTTTCCCTTGTCAACGAAGGGCGACCCCACCGCCGCGGCTTGCAGGAGAATTCAAAACCTGACATGATCGCCACCGAATGCGGTGTTTCTCCCCCTCCCTCCCGGTAAAGTTCCGGATTAGGCGGCAAAAAGGCGTATTATATTGCGCCTTTTTGGCGCCTACTTCTCGTTAGGTGCCTGGTAAAGTCATCAAACGACAGAAAGGAGGTAAGTGATGCAGATTGACGTGATTGACCCGAAGAGGACAGCCATGATCGTGGTCGACATGCAAAATGACTTCGTAGCTGCGGGCGCTGCGATGGAAACGCCTGCGGCTCGTGCAGTGGTGCCCAAGCTCGCCGAAGCACTGAAACTCTGCCGCGAGGCCGGAATCAAAATCATCTACACGGCGCATGTGCACCGCCGCGATGGATCCGACATGGGATTGTTCGATGACATGCATCCGCCGATCGCCAATCGTGACGCATTAGTTGACGGCACGCCGGGCATTGACATCTACCCGGAGTTGGCGCCAGCAGCTGGCGAACATGTCATCAAGAAGCATCGCTACAGCGGCTTTTTTGGCACGGACTTGGACATTATCCTGCGCGAGTGGGGAGTGGATACCGTCATCATCTCCGGGACGACCACGGAGAATTGCTGTCACGCCACGGCGCGCGACGCGATGTTTCGCAACTATCGAGTCGTCTTTCTAT